>ERZ827108.3167-NODE-3167-length-14578-cov-7.456930_pt1 | contig 14578 bp, 10 predicted proteins | sample MGYA00519921_ERZ827108 | MGnify/ENA primary metagenome ERZ827108 (study PRJEB31778, sample SAMEA3449258) | human gut metagenome | biome: human gut; feature: human-associated habitat; material: faeces | place: United Kingdom | collected 2010/2012 ... | reverse complement strand
CTTAATTTATTTACATAATTATTAGTCATATTTTGTGTCCTCCTTCTATCTTAACCACTTTAATTCTATCAAAAATGAGTACTCTTTTCAAGTACCCATTAACAAATAATTTCATTATTTTCATCAAAATTTATATTCATAAATTTCTGTGCAGATAAGTAGTCACACATATGAACAAACCTCTCATACTTAGTTTTAGGTTTAGAAAGTACTTCATTTCCATTAAAATCAGTATTCCACTGACCCATATGACTACTAATCATACTACATACTAAATTTATCTCTTCTTCAGTTAAAGAAGTATTTTTAGCATTATCTCTTATAAATTTACTTGCTAAAAGAGGATGTTCTACTTTAGTATACTTTTCTTCAGGAATTCCTCTTTTAACTGAATCATGCATCACTAACGAAAGTATTATTAAGTCCTTCTCATCTCTTGTAAACTTATAACCAATACTATCATTAATAAGCAAAGTATTTGCTATTTTAACTGCAACTTTAGTATGTCTAACAAGTCCACCAACACCTTGACTAAATGATGGATGATATTTTCCAGTAGAACTAGCTGCTTCAGTAAAAAAGTAATCAGGTATTAAATTAATAAGATTAACTAAACTTTCTTTTATTCTATCATTTTTAATATAATTTATTTCAGTAGTAAACACTTTAGCTTTAGAATCCACGGCCACCGCCTCCTCCTCCACCGAAGCCTCCTCCAGAAGAGAATCCACCACCGAATCCTCCACCACTAGAACTTGAACTTTTTGCAATTGCTTCATTAACCATAGTTCTAGCAGTACTAACTGAACTTCTAACGGTATTATTAATACTATAATTCAAATTATTCCACATCATATAATCAAACAACAAGTCTCCATTACTATATTGATTATTAGTATTAATCTCATTAAATTTAATCTTCATAGTTTTACCTACTTTATCAGCAATACCAAATATATTAGCATACACTAAATATCTTTCCCATAAAACTATTTCAGGTAATTCTTTTTCATCAAACCTACCAAAATCTTCTAAAAATCTTTTAAAAGCTTTCCATTTTTGATAATCTTCTGCACCTCTTTTAGTTCTCTTATTAAATATAAGCACATAAATCATAAACACTAATGCACAAATAAATATTATTATAGAAAATAAATTAAATCCATTAAATCTTCCCATTACATAAAATACTAAATAACCTACTAAACTAAATAATACTCCAAGTACTTTAATTTTAGTATTAGATTCATAAAAATTATTTTTTATACTTTCACTAGTAACTTTATTTTGCCAAGTAGTAAAACTAGTTAAAAATTCACTAGTCGTACCATGTACTTCTTTTGCATATTTCTTTATCTGACTTAATAAAACATATTCTTTATTACCAATATTATCAAATATCATCTTCATTAAATACTCTTCAGATTCACTTACATTATCAGTATTCACTTTAATTAATTTATAATCTTTCTTATCTATTTGTTCAATTTTAATATTCTTTTTATAAATTAAATTAAGTATACTAGTACTAAATGCTTTTTCAGTAATTTTTTTATCAAATAAATACTCTATATTAGTAACATCATAATCATTAATAAACTCTCTATTATATTCCATATCAAAATTAGTTTTTAATTCTTTATCATACTTAATATAAATATAAACAAATAATAACACTAAAAGTACTAAATAAACACTTCCCAAAGCATAAGATCCATACATAAAAAATTTAGCTTTTTCTCTTTCTTTATTAGCTTTATCTGCTCTTAAATTTTCTACTTCAAGAATTTTATCAAGTGCTAATACTTCACTTTTCTTTAAATATGGATGATCCACAAGTATAAGATTCTTATCAAAAGTAAGTCTCATATCAACAGGAGTATTACTATATAAATCATTTATTTCTAAATAACCTCCATAATAGTAACCATTTTCATCTTTAATAGGGCTAACATTACCATTAAGTGGACCATGAGCCCATACTCTAACTAACTCTTTAGTTTTATCAGGTAAAACCACCCTTAACTTATACTTATTAATATCATCATCAAACATATCACCTACAAAGTTAAAATAAACTTCTGCAATATCTTCATGCATAACTACAACATTACCAAGTAAATACTCTATATAAAAGTAAGTACTAGAATTATTTGTTTCATTATACATTTTCAAACTAACTCCATCAGTAATATCACTTTTTTCATAACAACCCTTATTAACAGTACAACTATCATTCATAGTAAACTCATTAACACTTTGATCAAAAACATTAAAATCTAACTCTTTATCATAATTAATAGTACCAACTTTTCTAACTTCTATATTACTAGCATCATATATACTACTTCCATAAAAACTATCAATTGATTTATCAAATACTTTATTATTACTATTTTTATATTTTAAATCCCTAATATATCCATTAAAACTTCCTTTAACTTTAATAACTTCTCTAACAACCATATTACCAGATATATCTATTCGAGAATCAACTATATAATCATCTATTTTATAATTAACATTACTTACTGCATATAAATTAATACTAAATATAAATAAAGAAATAATAAAACATATAACTTTTTTCATAACTATCCTCCTTAAAAGAAAAAGCTTACATTAGTAAGCTTAAAATTGTACTTTAGGAGCGACCTTTGCTTCACTTTCAGCTTCAAAGAAAGCTTCCTTTTTAAATCCAAATATTTTAGCAACTAAATTAGAAGGAAATAATTCAACCTTATTATTTAGAGATAAAACAGTATCATTATAAAATTGTCTAGCACTAGATATTTTATCTTCTGTTTCTTCTAAATTACTTTGAAGTTTTAAAAAACTTGTATCAGCCTTTAATTCAGGATAACTTTCACTAAGCGCAAATAATTGTCTAATTGCACCAGTTAACTCATTATTAGCCTTCATCTCATCTTCTGGAGTACTAGCAACAGTAAATTTATTTCTTGCTTCAATTACCCCTTTCAAAGTATCACTTTCATGTTTAGCATAACCTTTAACAGTTTCTACTATATTAGGTATCAAGTCAAATCTTCTTTTTAATTGAACCTCAATTTGAGCCCATTGATCTTTAACTCTATTTCTTAACTTAACAAATGTATTGTAAGTATTAACTACATATAAAGCTATAAGAACAATAACTCCAATAATAATCCAAACTCCAAGACTCATATTATTACCACCTTTCTTAATTAATTATACTATATATTATATAAATAATCTATAAATATTTTAATCTCTTAACTTAGCATTTACAGTTTTTTCTAATGTTTTTAGTACTTGATTAATTTTTGAATTTATCTCATCACTAGTAAGAGTACTTTTCCCATCACCTATCTTAAGTTTAAGAGTAATACTTTTCTTCGATTCACCTATATTTTCTCCTCTATATTCTTCTACAAATATTACTTCCTTTACTTTAGATTTAATCATTTTATAAATAGTTTCCCATCTAACACTTTCATCTACAACTATAGATAAATCTTTTTCTACATAAGGTATTTCAGGTAAACTAGTATATTTATTAGTTCTAGCATCAAGTGGAATAAGTTTACTTACATTAAGTTCAAATATAGAAACATTTACATGTTTAATCTTGCATTCATTCATTACTCTAATTTTAAGTAAACCAAAAGAACCTATTACTTCTTCATTAAGAACTATATCCATACACGCATATTTATCTAAATAGTTTACTTTATTTATAGAAAGAGCTAACTTAATATTCTCCATATGAGTATAACCACTAATATTTTCAAGAACTCCTTTAAGTTCCAAAAATGCACTTTTAGCATCCTTATCAACTACACACCCACATAAATAATTATTATGTATTGGAAGAGTTTCATCTATACTACTTTCATGATATTCACCCTTAGTAAATACTTCACCCATTTCATAGACTTTAAATTTATCAAAGTATCTTAAATTCTTAACAATTACTTCTAACATTCCTGGAACTAAACTAGATCTTAAATAAGATTGTTCTGGACTTGGAGGATTTGCTAATTCTACCATTTCTTGTTTATCTAACATACACGCATCTATATATTTAACATTTACCCATGGATAACTAATTACTTCATATAAACCACATCTATTACTTAAATATTCTTTAATTCTTCTTTCTAACAATACTTCTCTTTGAAGAACTGCATGATTTACAGTACAATTAATTCCTTTAGCCTCAAAACTATCAAAACCTAATATTCTAACAATATCTCCCATTACATCATCTTTAATAGTAACGTCTCCAGTACTTCTATAAGTTGGTACTAAAACTTTATATATATCACCATCTATTGTTACTTCATAACCAAGACCTTTAAGTATCTTAGTAATAACTTCTGTACTAACAACTTTACCCATTCTAGTATCTAAGAATTCTTTACTTATTTCTATATAATTACTTTCTGTTTTAACAGGATATATATCATTATAACTAGTTATTAAAGCTTCAGGAAATAACTCCTTAAACATATTAATAATTAAATCCTTAGTACTATCAACTCTTTCAGAATCAAGTCCCTTTTCATACCTAATTGCAGCCTCAGTCTTTTCTGCAAATCTTTTATCAGTTTTTCTAATAGTACTAGGTTCAAAATTAGCAATTTCTACTAGTACTCCAGTAGTACTATCTAGTACAGAATCTTTTTTTCCTCCACGAATACCTGCAAGTGCAAGCACACCTTCTTCATCACTTATTACTAAATCATCACTAGTTAAATCAACCATATTATCATCAAGTAATAATAGTTTTTCTCCTTTTTTAGCATTTCTTACTATTATTTTATTACCACTTACATGTGTTTTATCAAATGCATGTGTAGGATTCCCTGTTACTATCATAGCATAATTAGTTATGTCAACTATAGCATTAATTGGTCTTAATCCAACATTATACAAAAGTGTTTTAAGCCATATTGGGCTTTCTTTTGTATTAACATTATCTATAACTATTCCAATATATCTATTACACTTACTAGTGTCTTCTATAGTAATATCGTATTTAGGTAGAGGAGGCATACTTACTTCTTCAGTAACACACTTTAATTCTCTATCATATATAACAGACAACTCTCTAGCAATTCCATAATGCCCCCACAAGTCAGGTCTATTACTTAAACTTTTATTATCTATTTCTAAAATTATATCGTTTGAACCTATTACTTCACTAATATTTTGTCCTGGATAACATTCTAATCCCTTTAAATCAACTATCTCATCTTCATCCTTAGGTGGAAACAAACTATCTAAAAACACTTCTTCAGCACCACATATCATTCCATAAGAATCTACTCCACGCATCTTAGTCTCTTTTATTTTAACTAAGCCTTCTTCTCCATGCCAATGAACCATACTACCTGGCTTAGAAATAACTACATACTCTCCAACATATAAATTACTTCCACCACATACTATTTGTCTAGGACTCTCTTCTCCTATATCAACCATACACACTCTAAGTGTATCAGCATTAGGATGACTATTAACCTCTAATATTTTACCAACTACTATATTTTCATACTTTAAACTAGTATTTTCTATTTTTTCAACCTCAACAGTTTTTAAAGTTAAATCTGTTGCTATTTTCTCATCACTAATATCACTCAAATCAACATATTTTTTTATTAAATTTAAAGATACTCTCATAATTCCTCCTATTTAAATTCACTAATAAACCTTAAGTCACCACTTCTTAAAAGTCTTACATCATCTATTCCATATCTCATCATAACAAGTCTATCAACTCCAATATTGATATAGAATCCTGTCCATTCATTTGGATCTAAATTAGCACTTTTTAATACATTTGGATGTATTACTCCACCAGGCATAACTTCTATCCAACCACTTTGATGACATACAGGACACCCTTTACCACCGCATACTAAACATTCCATATCTATTTCATAACCTGGTTCAGTAAATGGGAAAAAGCCTTCACGCATTCTAACATTTACTTTTTTACCAAAAACCTTTTCTAAAATAGTTTGTATTAAAACAATACCACTTGAAAAAGAAATATTTTTATCTACTATTAAAGCCTCATATTGATAGAAAGCCCTTTCATGTCTTGCATCAGTATTTTCATTTCTATAAACGCGTCCTGGATAAACAAATCTAGCAGGTGCTCCATGTTTAAGTAAGTATCTAACACTTCCTCCAGTTAAATGAGGTCTTAAACATAATCTTTCACTTCCACTTTTATCTTCAGTTCCTTTAAGCCAGTAAGTATCCATACTCTCTCTTGCAGGATGATCCTTAGCAAAATTCAAATTATCAAAAGCATACTTTTCACTACTTATATCATTTTCACTAAAAACTTCAAATCCTAAACTTAAAAAAGCATCATTTAAATCATAACACATCTGTGTAATTGGATGCATCACTCCTTTATTAACAACAGTACCTGGTAAACTAGTATCAAACTCATCACTAACTACACTAGTATTATCAATAATACTATTTCTTACACTATTAATCTTTTCACCGAAAGACTTTCTAATTTCATTAGTTACTACTCCTATGTCCCTTCTTTCTTCACTAGATAAACTACCCATATTTTTAAGTATAGAAGTAAGTTCACTATTCTTTCCAGTTAACTCCTTAGTAACTACTTCAAGTTCTGTTAAATCTTTAACATCATCTAACTTTTTTAAACCACTTTCAAGAATTTCATTTAATTTTTCTTTCATTTTCTCCTCCTAAAAATAAAAACTTTACGACTTAAGGACTGCTTATTTGCAGCGGTACCACCTTAATTCATAAAGTATTATGCATCTTTCATAGTTAACGCCTATTATACGTTCTTTTTTAATAGAAGAATGAAACTTCATATATAACATATTAGTTTACACCTACCACTAACTCTCTATAAATTAAATTATATACTACACTTTCTTCCAAAAGATAATTATATTTTATAACATTTAATATACTTTTTCAAGTAAAAAAACATTATTTCAAAAATAAATGTAAAATCACATATTTTTCTATTAAAACATACTATAAAATATAACACTGTTTACTTATAAGGAAATGATCTGTTAGTTACTGTTTTCAGTAATAAAAAAAGAACGCCAAATCAACTTGATCTGGTGTTCAACAATCTAAATATGGACTGAGTGAATACCTAACGAGCAAAGCCAGGTACTACTCATTTTTTATGTCCATTAATATTATATGTCTTAATGACAATATAATTATAACAAATTTTACTAATTATTTCAAGTACTTTATTAAATACTTTTTTTGTTAAACAAATATAAATTCACTATATTAAAACATACTACAAAATTTATAAGAAATACAACAGTGTTCGCTTGTTTTGAAATTACTTAGGTGGTACAATTAGTACATGAGTAGTACCTAGTGGTTAGGTGTTCTTACCTCAGTCCGATAATTTATACAAATTTAGGAAAGTGAGGTGGTCTGTATGAGTCATAAGAAAGGTTTTAAACTAACTTATGAAGTATTTAGTTATACTTGTAATAATTTTAGCAGTGCTAGAACATTATACAAACAACAGAGATTAATTGTAGTTTATACTTTTAATTTAAAAAGAATACCGAATCAACTTGATACGGTATTCACCAACACAATATGGACTGAGTGAATACCTAACGAGCAAAGCCAGATACTACTCATTTTTTATGTCCATTAATATTATATGTCTTAATGACAATATAATTATAACAAATTTAGCTAATTAATTCAAGTACTTTATTAAATACTAAGTAATTCGTTTTCTTTTTCTTTAAACTTTTCTTCAACAACTTGATTATACTTGTCAATTAATTTTTGAACTTGATCCATGTTTCTTTTTTCTTCATCCTCACTTACTTCACTTTTCTTAATCATATTATTGAAGTCTTGTCTAACATTTCTTAAAGCAATTTTTGCTTCTTCAGCCATTTCCTTAACTTGTTTAACATAATTTTTTCTAGTTTCTTCAGTAAGTTCTGGAATAGTTAAGAATACAACTTCACCATTATTATTTGGAGTAAGTCCAAGTTCTGCAGCATATATAGCCTTTTCTATTTCCTTAAGTAAACTTTTATCAAATGGTTTAATCATTAATTGTCTAGCTTCAGGAACGCTTATTGTACTAACTGCATTAAGTGGTGTTGGTGCCCCATAATATTCTACCATTACTCCATTTAAAATATTAGGATTTGCTCTTCCTGCTCTTACAGTAGTAAATCTCATTTCCATATTCTCTATAACTTTTTCCATTCTAGTTTTTACATCACTTTCATTAAACATATTCATCTCTCCTACTAAAATAATACCATAACTTTAATTATTAATCAACATCATTTCTTGATAAAATTTCATGCGGTGTTTTCCTTATAGTTTTATATACTGGTAACAAACCAAATAAAGTATTAAACACCAATATAATAGCTAAACTAATTAAAACTACATACCAGTTTATTACTATATTTAAAACACTTATCTTAGATAAAGTATACAAAATATAACTCATAACTATAAGTCCAGGAACACTACTTATTAAAGTAATACTAAGTATTTCTCCCATAAACATCTTATAAATATCTTTTCTCTTAACACCAATACTTCTTAAAATACCAACTTCTTTAACTCTACTTAAAAAACTACTTCTAACTATCAAATATATTTCTATTAAACTAATAATAACTATAACACTAGAATAAATTATCTTATTTCTATTAGACTCTTCTATATTTCTTTTATAATCATTTAAACTATTTTTATAAGTATCAACTACATTAAATTTACTAACTTTTAATTCATTAATAGTACTATCTTTATCACTACTACTAATAACAAACTTATCACTTGTAAGTATTAAATTATTCTTAATAGTATTTTCACTAACTAATAAACCATTTTCACTTCCACTTTTATAGTAACCTACTACCTTTAACTTATTATCTCCTACTTTTTTATCTATACTCTTATCAAGTGGATACATGTCTTTCATTTTCTCATTAACTATAACTTCATAATCATTAACTGGTAAACTACCTTTAGTTAAAGTAATACTTGTTCTTTCATAACTCTTAAGTTTATCACTACCGTCTTCTGAATTATCTTTTAAACTATTATCTATAAAATTAACAAACTCACTATCATTTACATATATAGAAGGACTATTAGTATCACTTATTCCTACTATTTTATACATATCATCATTTTTTAAATAAACATACTCATTAATAAAACTATCATAAGTATTAAATCCAGCATTTTTAGCATCACCCATACTTAAAAACTTATCAATTACCATCTTATCAATAATAATCTCTTTTTTACCATTAGTTTTAACTCCATTTATAACTTTATCTACTTTACTATAACTTGCTAAACTACCACTCATACTTTCACTTATACCACTAGTTTGTAAAAACTTATAAAATTTAAAATTAACTTGTACAATACCATTACTAGGTAAAATATATTCCACATTACTTATATTAGTTAAATTATTAAATTCATTAATACTCATATTCTTCTTATTTAACAAAACATAATCTTTATTATAAGAAACAAAGTTTTTTTCATCAACTTTAAAAGTAGACATAATACTACTTACTGAGTACATTACAAATATACTAGATGTAAAAAATCCAATTAAAAGTAACTTCTTAACAAAACTATAATTAAGTACTTTTCTAAACCCTTTCTTAGTACTAGTAACAACATTATAAATACTAGAATACTTTTCTTTAAAATTATTATCTTTTACTTTATTAAAGTCAAAACTAAATTCTTCATAAACTTTTTTATTAATCTTTTCATAATGTGCATCAACTAATTCTATATTACCATTATTAATAACTTCTATTTTCTTTAAACTATCACTTTCTATATAAATATTATCATTTTTTACTACTATCTTAAAACTAACTTTATCAGTAGTATCACTATAATATTCTACTTTAGCACTACCTACTTCTTTATTAGAATAATTTTCTATATCTTTTAAATATATCTTATTATCTAATCTATAATCTAGTTCATGATTATCAACATTTTCATAATCTTTAACAATTTTTCCATCACTTATTTCTATAATTCTATCACTATAAAATTTAGCAAGTTCTCTTTCATGAGTTACAAGAATTACTAATCTATCTCTACTTATACTTTTAATAATATTCATTACTTCTATAGTATTTTTACTATCTAAGTTTCCAGTAGGCTCGTCTGCTATAATAACTTCAGGGTCTTTTACAATAGCTCTTGCAATCGCTACTCTTTGCCTTTCACCACCACTAAGCATATTAGCATATCTATTTCTATATCTATAAATACCAAGACTTTCTAAACAAAAGTTAACACGTTTTTTAATCTCTTCTTTATCTTTAAGTCCATTAATTTTAAGAACTAAACTAACATTATCAAAAACTGTCTCATCATCAAGTAAATTAAAGTTTTGAAATATATAACCTATTTTTAAACTTCTTATCTTATCTATCTTATTAACGCTTCTATTAGTAATTCTTTCCCCATCTATATAAATACTTCCTTTATTAATTCTAGACAAACCACCAATACTATTTAAAAGTGTAGTTTTCCCACATCCACTAGGGCCTAGAAGTGTAACAATTCCTTTATCAGGTAAATCTAAACTAGTATTATCTATTGCTTTAACTTCATTCTTTTTACCCCTATTAAAATATTTATATACATTAACTAGTTTAATCATTATTACACCTCCTCATTATAAGTAGTTATCACACTTCTCTTAAATATCTTTCTAGAATATCTACTACTTGTTAAATAACTCATTAAACTAAGTATTAAATAAACTATAACATACTCTTTTAAATTAATATAAAATAACATATTCTTTATACTCTCACTAACTATAATATCATTCTTAATAAATAAACTAATTACTAAGAAAACTAAATAAACTATATTAGTCACATTGAGAAGTTCTATTTGTAAAAGACGTTTTACTTCTATGTAACTACCTCCTAATATTCTAATAGTTGTAAAATACTTATTTCTAGATTTCATAATTAATTTAATAACAAAATAACTTACGAAGAATAATACTATCACTAAAACAGTAATTATTATAGTTTTAACTATTTTTATTACTTGTACCAATGCACCATCTTGTTTAACACTATTCAAACTAAAACTAACATAATCATTTAGTTCATTCATTGTTTTATCAATATTTCTTACATCTTTAACAAATAAACTTACTTGATAAATATTATTATTTTTATATAATTTATCATAATCATTATTACTTAAATAAATAGTATCCATGTCATCATATTCACTACCAAATATCTTTTTAAAATTATTCTTATTATAAACTTTTACATTACTTAAACTTATTTCTTTATTAGTATACATATTACTAAACTTAATATTTAAACTATCTTTCATACAATTGTAACTTTTACAATTATATGAATAATTTTCACTTATATATACTTGACCTTCACTTAGTATATCACTAATTTTTATATTAGGATTTACATTTTGAGAGTTATCACTTATAAATACTTTAGTTGTACCATAAACTTGTTCAACATGATTTTCTACATAATTATATATTTTATCACTTACATAACTTGTAACCATCCAGTTATACTTTTCAAAAACACTTACTCCAACTATCTTAACTTTTATTTCATCACTTCCACTATTAATAGAAACTTCTTTATTAATAAGTTCACTACCCAAGTCTTCTATATAATAGTTTTCTTTTGACCCACTTACTATTATTTCATTCTCATTTAGAGGCATTCTTCCATACTTAAGTTTACCCTTAAACTCCTCTAATTTCATAAAATTACTATCTAAAAATATATTTTCATAATCTATTAAACTCATACTATAATCATATACATAATCATTAGTAATAACTTTTTCTACATTACTAATACTTTTTAACTTATTGATTTCTTCATTAGTAAAACTAGAATTATCTTTCTTTTTAACTATAACTCTTTTATTTGCATCAGTCTCATTAAAGAAACTATTATATGTATTATTAGTACTTTCTAATTCTAAAAATGCAGAATAAACTCCAACTATACTAATTAATACAAATAGATAAACAAAAGTAAGTAGTAAAAACTTAGGTACTATATTAAATGTATTTCTAATTCCTAATCTTAAATTACTTATTACTTTAGTTTTCTTAAATTTACTTGTATTTACTTCTTTTACCTCATTTTTATCTTTTAATTTCATGTCTTCAATAACACTACCATCATGCATAGTAATCCTTCTAGTAGCATACTCACTTATTTGTTCAAAGTTATGAGTAACAACTATTACTAATTTATATTTACTAATTTCATAAAGAAGTTTAAGCACACTTTTAGCATTTTTACTATCCAAGTTTCCAGTAGGCTCGTCAGCTATAATAATAGGTGTATCTTTAGCTAAGCATCTTGCAATTGCTACTCTTTGTTTCATTCCACCACTTAACTTACTTACCTTAGTATGTCTATATTTATAAAGATCTACCTTCTTTAATATATCAATTACTTTATGTTTAACACTTCTTCTAGTCTCTCCATTTATTAAAAGTACCAATTCTACATTTTGATATACTGTATAACTATTAACTAAATTAAAACTTTGAAAAATATTACCAATATATTTCTTTCTATATTCTTCATAATCTTCTTCATTATAATGGCTAGTCTCTTCACCATTTACATACATTTCTCCTTCTTCATAAGTATCAAGTCCACTTATAACATTTAAAAGTGTAGACTTACCACTCCCACTTTCTCCTGTAATAGCAATAAATTCACCCATATCAAATTTAAGACTTACTTTACTTATACCACTTGATACAATTCCCTTTTTATAATAAAACTTACTTACATTCTTAAGTTCAAGCATATTATCCCTCCTCATATATAATTTTACACTATAAAGAAAAAAAAATATACATACTTTACGTTTCTGTATGTATACTTTTGATTGATTTAGCATCCACTTGAAGTTTCCAAAATTGTGTATGGTGCGCCTGCCGAGCCATCTCCACCACTTGTCTTGACACAAGATTTGAGCGAAATGACAGGGCGAACAGCATTGGCGCCGGCCACACTATTGTAATTCAAGAACGTACTGCCGGAACCCCAGTACCAAACGCGCGAGTAAGACCCAAACCAGACACTAGGCGACAAGGACCACCAATAAGATGATACTTGAGAACCAGCACTATTACTTATAAACCATGCATATGGAGTGTTCATTGTTTTAAATGCAACTCCTCCAGCAAACGCTATTTCATCTGCTGTCATTAACGATATTGGATAATCTAATTTTGCGCTTGTATTATCTACACTGAATGCGTCTCTTACATCGCTACAGTTGTATGATGGATTTGCTTTTGCTCCATCTGTATCCCAGTCTATTCTATAGTACGATGCGAAGTTGAATTTTGAACTTGCACTATATGCTTGGCCCGTTCCTAGACTTCTATCATTACAATATACTGCACTTATACTTAAGTATTTTGTATAGTTTATTAAGTTATTTTTATACCATGTATCTATTGTTGTTTTTATTGTACTATCAGTTGTATTATTTCTTATTGTATCAAGAGATGTAGCTTCTCCATATTTGTATCCTACATATTTTGGACTATTGTATGAAGTATTAAATTTACTTGTTCCTATATTACCACTTGTTGTATCAGGACTAGTTCCTACATAAAGTAATCTTATACTTGAGTCATGATTTGTTCTTATTATTCTCCAGTAGAATCCCGCAAACTTTACCCAGTTATTTGTTGTATTTCCAGCATAATAATATACTTCTTTTGGTGTACTTCCAGCTATACTTTCTGTTCCTGTAAATAATGTTCCTGTTGTAGTTGAAGTTAAAGGTGTTGCAAAGTCATTTGTTCCATTATTGTTATTACTCCTTGAACTTCTTGTAGGATTATCTTTTAATATTTGACTTAATAGTGTTGGTGCAGGAGTAAATGTTATACTACAACTTTTTGCACTTGTTATATTACTTATTGTATAAGTGTTACCAGAAAGTGTTCCATTACAAGTATCACTTTCTAATTATAGTTTATAACCCGAGTTTGGTGTTACAGTAAATGATGTTACACCATCTCTTCCAACTACTTTACTAACTGGAGAAGTTGATCCATTTATAACATTCAGAGTTACTGTATATCCTTCAGTAAAATCAACTACACAACTTGTTGGTAAGTTTACTGTCGTTAGTATTATTTTTTGTTTTTCTGTACTCCATTCTCCTACTGACCCATTTGTACATGTTACAGTTTTAGGAATATATGGGTCACTTTCTTTTGGAAAACTAATAGAAGTTCCATTTAGTGTTGCACTTGCAAATACTACATCTCCTTTTTCACTTAGTTTATATGGATTTGTTATTGTACCAGACCCTTTTACTTTTACATCACTTTGTAAATATATTACTGGTCTTAAGTTACTTGTAGTACTTGCTTCTGTAATATTTCCATTTGTAATATTTTTAACTAAAGAATTATCTATTACATAGTAATTATTTTCATTTAAGTATGAGTTTATTCCTCCAATGTATGAGT
>ERZ827108.3136-NODE-3136-length-14697-cov-3.852889_pt1 | contig 14697 bp, 14 predicted proteins | sample MGYA00519921_ERZ827108 | MGnify/ENA primary metagenome ERZ827108 (study PRJEB31778, sample SAMEA3449258) | human gut metagenome | biome: human gut; feature: human-associated habitat; material: faeces | place: United Kingdom | collected 2010/2012 ... | reverse complement strand
AGCTCGCACTTCGCGTACCGCTCGTGTTCACTAAGAAACATGGTATCTATGCCGCTAAACTCATGCTTCGCCTGCGGCTCGCATGCGCTAACCGGATATATTATACCACAATTAGGCCGAAAAGGACCGCCCGCATTTAAATAGGCCTGACCGGTGCAAGGAACAGCACTTTTCATTTCATTTTTTGCTCAGATTGCATCCGGCCCTATACCTCGGGGGAATCAGTTGATACCGCAGCTTTCCGCTCCTCAAAATCTAAGTTATGACAATGTCATCGGAGGGCTGAGAGCCATGTTGTGGGGCTTTTTCATGAAGCTATGCATTGCCAACAGAGTGGCAATATATGTCGATGTGATCTATAACAACATGGAGCATCATAATGGCATTACACTCTTTCTGGCATCTGTGCTATATACAATCCAAATATATTGCGACTTTGCAGGATATTCCCTTGTGGCAATCGGCGCCGCAAAGATGTTGGGGATAAAGCTGATGGACAATTTCCGTCGACCATATTTTTCAACAAGTATAAAAGAGTTCTGGAGCAGATGGCATATATCTTTATCGACCTGGTTTCGTGATTATGTCTATATTCCGCTTGGGGGCAATCGGGTCTCCAAATCACGAAATATTTTTAATCTGGTCTCCACTTTTCTCGTAAGCGGATTATGGCATGGCGCTGCATGGAATTTCATATTATGGGGTGGAATGCATGGTGTGGGACAATCTGTAGAAAAAGTTGCCCACAAAAGCAAAACAGTTAAGAACAAAAACGTAATCATTGCATTTATTACTACTGTTACTGTTTTTATCTTTATCAATTTTCTCTGGGTATTCTTCCGTTTAAATTCAATGGATGAAATTTCATTGTTCTTTAAAAAGATTGTCACGGAATTCGGCACACCTTTCTATCATATCTCCCTGGTTTCCGGCGGTATAGCAATTCTGATATTGTTCATCAAAGATTTTACCGATGAGTTTTTTCCGAAAGTAAAACTTCTTAATAGCGATAATCTGGTTGTTTCAAATGTAACGACAGGTTTTCTTCTGGCCACAATATTGCTGTTGGCAGTCTTTGATTCATCATCATTTATTTATTTCCAGTTTTGATGAGGCAACTTCTCAGAATAATTGTTGCCATTTTTATAATTCTTGCTACGGTGACCTGCGCAGATATCATCTTCGGCAGAATAATCGATCGGCTTTATGTAGATTCTGACTGCACAAAATTCGGATATGCCATAAATAGTTCCGAAAATCCGGAACTCATATTTGTAGGTTCCTCAAGAGCTCAACATCATTATGACACTCCCTTTATTAACGACAGTTTGCATATCACTGCATTGAATCTTGGAGAAGCAGGCAGAGGACTCACCTATTCCTATGCAATTATTGCATCCTATTTACAGAGGCATCATCCAAAGGTTGTCATATTAGAACTTTTGCCGGATGATTTATCCGGAGAATTAAACGATCGTATCAAGCCCTTGTTCCCGTTCGTTGATTCTGTAAATTCAATCTCTGAAGCGGCTAACATGGTTGATTCGAAGAATTTATTACTATTAAACAGTCACTTTCTGAGATATAACTCAGAAATCATAAATGTCGTGAAAGCCATCAGGCATCCCTATAATAACAATAACTATGGCTACATACCTTTAAAAGAGAAAAAGAGAACACACCGCATTGCAAGAACTCATCGCGTTGTAAATGAGAAAATCGACAGTGTGGCACTAAAGAGTCTCTTCAATATCGTCAATATATGTAAACAGAATAATGTCAAACTGGCAGTTGCATTTTCTCCGGAATATTTCATGCCTTACCCCCCCCCTACATATATTCCTCATAATCAACCAATTAGATATATACCTAATAGACTACAGACAATATTCTCCAAACAAAACAGATGAAGCATTTTATGATAATTATCACCTGACCGGTTATGGAGCACGGGAATACACCCGTTTTTTTATAGAATCAAATAGTGATTTATTTGATTGATTCACATACAAGAGGCATTACTGAATGATAAAAAACCAAATAATTAAAATACTCATTGCAATTTTAATAATACTTGCCACTGTGGCAGGTATAGATATATTGTTTGGAAAGTTTGCCGATATGTTATTTATCCATAGTAACAAATCAAAATTCTCATATGCGGTAAATTCTCAAGAGAGTCCTGAGATAGTGATATTTGGCTCATCTAAGGCCGAGAATCATTACGATACACCCTACATCAACGACAGTCTTAAGATTTCAGCATTTAATCTTGGAGAACCGGGTAGAGGATTGACATATCACGAGGCTGCAATGACCAGCTATTTGAAAAAGCATTCTCCAAAGACAGTGATATTAGACTTACTGCCGGATGATCTATCAGGACGGGGCAATAATCGAATCAAGCCTTTATATCCTTACATTGATGAATGCCCTGAAATATATCAAGTGGCAATAAATGTTGACAGGCGAAATCAATTCTTCTTAAAGAGCTACTTACTACGCTATAATACCGAGGTGTTCGAACATATAAAGAAATATCGAAATCCGTTTTTGCCAACTTTTTTGGGATTTTATCCCTTAATATCACGCAATTCGCATTCATCCTTGAAAGAAAAAACATATAATTCTTTGGGATATAAAATTGACCCTATTGCTAAAAAATGCCTGATTGATATAATAGAATTATGTAAGTCAAAAAAGGTGAACTTCGTTGTTGTATATTCCCCTGAGTTTTATATCAGAAATCACAAACTGCCGATTACTGAAATATGCGATTCGCTAGGGGTCAAACTAATTGACGAACGCCTTTTTCGTTCTCCGGTAGACCCCACCGAATATTTCTATGATAACCGACACCTTAATAAGAAGGGGGCCAGGGCATTTACCAAACGGTTCATGGAGCATCTTGCACAAGACTCAATCATTTCGCCGAAACAGATCTGATATGCCTAAAGTAAGCATAATCATACCAGTATACAATGCTTCCCGCTATCTGAGGGAATGCCTTGACAGTATTTTGCTCGGGGATCTGAAGGAGATTGAAGTTATAGCTGTCGATGACGGGTCAACCGACGATTCATTGAATATACTCAATCAATATCGGGAAGAGCATGGTATCATCGTCTTATCACAGATTAATTCGGGACCGGCAAAGGCAAGAAACGCGGGATTGAATGTGGCAACCGGAGAATACATCGGATTTGTAGATGCCGATGACTGGGTCGAGCCCACCATGTTTTCCGAAATGTATCTAAACGCTAAACAGGAGAATGCCGACATAATATTCTGTAATGTATTGCGGAATCAAGATGTCAGGATGAAAAAGTATTTGGAATCCGGTGTCTACCATAAAACAGCAATCCTAAATAACATATACCCTATTTTAATCAGCAACCTTGATGAAACAGGGGGGAAGTCAACAATAAGAGGATCCGTATGTCTTAGAATATTCAGGCGGGAACTATTGGTTAAAAACAAAATCCGATTTGACGAACATCTCATTTATAATGAAGACGGTCTTTTTTGCATAGAGGCGACTCTTGCCTGCAACCGATATGTTTATCTCGGCGACTCCTACCTGTATCACAACAGATATGTAGATGGTTCTCTGACCAAAAGATATATCGACAATTTGTGGTCGAGACAACATCCGATGATCGGGAGGTTGAAATCGGCAGTTGGTGACAGCGGATATGATTTTTCTTCTCAAATAAGTAAAAAAGCAATGGAGATTGCAATCTATTGCATCGAGAACATCTGTAAACCGGACAACCGACAATCATATTCTGAGAAGAAAGAAACGATCAGAACAATCATTAAATCTGACGATATCCGGAATGGAGTTAAAAATATACCCTTGGGGAGGCTTAAACGTATAAATAAATTGTATTGGCTAAGCATCCTTCTTTGTTCTCCCATGTTAGCTGTTGCTGCGGCACGACACAGGATGAAAAGAAACGGTTCAATGTGATAAATCTATGGCAAATGTTTTAATCATATCGGGATCATACTTTCCTTATGCCACAGCCAATGCTGTCTGCGTGAAGAAGTTTGAAGATGTATTGAAAAGTCACGGACATAAGGTGATATACTGCAACCGGAAACATGACCTCTATGAACCTGACTACCATATTTATGAAGGGACAGAACTGTATACTGTGGGAAAAAACAGCGATCTGTTTTTTCAAACTATACAAAAGCTGAACGGATTGTCTCTTCCCAACAACATGCAAGGCTGTTTTGCGCTCTCGAACAGAATTTTCAGGATATTGATGAAACTTCGCAACATCGGGAAAAACAAAAGCAGACTGCGGGAAACCGCTTCTGATTTCTACATAAATCAATACGCAGAGCGCATCGCATCAATCATTGAAAAAGAAAACATCGATGTCATAATGTCGGTTTCTATGCCATTTGATTCTCATAAAGCGGCATTGAAAGCAATAAACAAGTTGAAGTCCGAACAAAAAAAGACACCTAAATGGATCGCATATTGCATTGACGCATATAGCAATAATGAGGGTACCAGAGAACAGGAAAAACGCATAAAAGAAATTGAGGAGGTTTTTATCTTTGAACAATGCGATCGAGTTATTTTTTTAGAGCCATTGAAAAAAGATTATGAGACTGATATTTTCAACACCGTAAAAGACAAATTTTGTTTTTTGCCACTCCCTACTTTTGAAATAGCATTTATAGATAACGATCCGGCACTTGTCAAGCAAAATAACGAACATAATGCCAAAATAAAATGTATTTACGCGGGTACGCTTTATGATGGATTTAGAAATATTGACGGATTAATCAGATTAATGACATCGTTAAAATCCGATAATATCGAATTTCATTTCTATGGGAAAATATATCCTAAGACTCAGCAAAAATTATCCGGTGTAATTTCGACGTCATCTAATAATATATTCATTCATGGATTAGTTTCATATGACGAAATATTGAGAGAAATAACACATGCTGACGTTTTCATAAATCTTGCTAATGATAATGAGACTCAAATACCCTCAAAAATTTTTGAAGGCATCTCTAACAAGAAGCCGATGATAAACATATATTCGAATCCTAAAGATATAGGCACACAATATCTTCTGAAATATCCTCTTGCCTGCAATATATGTGTCAGGGATATGCATGATGATACTATCACAAATGTTAAGACTTGGTTAGAGAATTCGAGAAATTTGACAATTTCTAACGAGCAACTATCACTAATTTATAGAGATGTCCTCTCTGAAAAAGTCAAAACATCATTTTATGACATATTCGAGGATGTGATTTCTTAACATACAAATGTCAAAAAACGCAAGAAGTAATGAATAAAAAATTTAAGTACATCATACGTAGCAATGAAGGTAAAGTTGATCTCCATCTGAAAGAAACATGGGAATATCGAGATCTGATAATCCTTTTTGTCAAGAAGAATTTTGTCGCCTTATACAAACAAACTATTCTTGGTCCATTATGGGCTATTATACAGCCTCTACTTACGACAGTAGTTTTTTCAGTTGTGTTTGGAGGTTTTGCCAAATTGTCAACATCAGATATTAGTGGCAATTTCATTCTGCCGGGATTTTTGTTTTATATGTCCGGCAACATTTGTTTTAGCTATTTCTCGACTACAGTATTAATGACGTCAAATACCTTTATTGCCAATAGGGCAACCATGGGTAAGGTATATTATCCACGAATGGTGACTCCTATTTCAACATCCTTGTCCAATCTTATAAATTTCGGCATACAGCTTGGCTTATTTTTATTACTGTTATTGTATTACATCTTTTTTGAGGAAACAAGCATTAGTCCTAAACTCGATCTATTGTACCTTTTACCATTGACCATTGTTCAAATGATTATTCTATCAATGGGATGTGGCATTATTATTTCTGCGATGACGACAAAATATAGAGATCTGGCAATGCTTGTAACTTTCATATTACAATTATGGCAATATGCATCACCTGTTGCTTATGGTTTAAGCCTTGTCCCTGAGAAATATCTAAATTTATATGTAATGGTCAACCCTTTTACGCCAATTATCACTACATTTAGATACGCTTTTTTCGGGTTTGGATATTTTAACATCGACACTTTCCTTATAGGATGGGGAATAAGTATTTTAATTTTCATTACAGGTATATATATGTTTAATAAAATTGAAAAAACATTTATGGATACCGTCTAATCACATAAGCGCTTTTTTCGTTAAACTTATTTTAATCTGATATGAAACCATTAATGATAAAGGTAGAAAATCTCTCTAAACAGTATCGTCTTGGACAAATTGGCGGAACCACATTAAGAGATTCTCTTCAAAGGTTGACCGCGAGAATCTTACATAAAGAGGATCCCACGATTAAAATCGGTGAAAAAGAAATACAACGTGGTGATTCGTTTATGGCATTATCCAATATTTCTTTTGAAGTTAAACAAGGAGAGAGAGTTGGAATAATCGGTCATAATGGCGCAGGGAAATCGACTCTTTTAAAACTAATATCAAGGATTACCGCACCAACAGATGGCTCCATTTATCTAAATGGAAGAGTTGCGTCTATGTTGGAAGTAGGCACAGGGTTCAATGGCGAGTTAACTGGAAGAGAAAATGCCTACATGAATGGAGCGATACTTGGCATGAAGAAAAAGGAGATCGATCTGAAAATAAACGATATTATCGAATTTTCAGAATGTCGCAAGTTTATTGATACGCCCGTCAAACGATATTCCTCAGGAATGTATGTAAAACTTGCATTTGCAGTAGCAGCACATTTAGACAGCGAAATTCTCATAATGGATGAAGTTTTAGCCGTTGGAGATGTGGCATTTCAAAAGAAATGTATGGATAAAATGTGTGACGTATCTAATGAAGAAGGCCGCACCATACTCTACGTCAGCCATAATATGAATACAATCAGACAAATGTGTGACAGAACTATTGTTCTTAATCATGGTAAGATAATTCATGACGGTAGCGTAGAAGACGGAATTGAGAAGTATATCGGAGTTTTTCCTGTTATATCTAAAGAAACAGAACTTTCGAATCTTAAAAGAGGTCTTAAGCATTTAAAAGATGGCGTATCTTTCTCTAAAATCACACTTGGAGATCGAGAAAAAGGCATTTATTCAACATACGAACCGATGAAATTTCATATTTCCTTGGACTGTACTGTAAAAAAAGAAATGGCCATTACTCTTGTATTTATCTATTCAGATAATACTCCTGCATTAAAAATGCGGTCATCAAACAATATCGAAGTATCTCCATCTAATAACAATTTTGACGTAGAAATAGACGCCTCAACTTTAGTACCGGGAAAATACAAGATGGTATTCTCCATTCATGAAGTTGGTGAATATGGCGCATACGTGTTCTACGACGATATAAACGATGATAAATTGAATATCGAAATCATTCCGTCGGAAAATTTTAATGATGGAATCGTATGGAACCACTCTTGGTGGGGACACAATTCTTCAAATAAATTTGTCATTAAGTAATGATATAACTCAATTTACAAGACTTTTTCCTTATTAGCCATCATCATGAAGCCCCCCAAGTTCAGTATTATAATGCCATGCTATAATTCAGAAAGATATCTGAATGAAGCTATCAAGAGTGTATTAGATCAAAAATGGCATAATTGGGAACTAATTCTCATCAATGACGGCTCGACGGACAGGACCTTGGAAATCATCAAACATTTTCAAAAATCTGACAATCGCATTTTTGTTCATTCTAAACCAAATGGTGGATATGTTTCCGCTGTTAATTTTGGATTAAAACTCATAACAGGTGATTATTTTTTAATGATGGGATCAGATGACAGGCTTGATTCAGGTTTACTGGATCAAATTGCTGACTCAGTTGCCAATATCGAGCCTGACATTATTGCATTCCGGACGTTAAAGGTTATCGACAATGTTATTCAAGAATATGACGAAATAACTAACTTTCGTGATAAACAATATCTTTCCAATGTATCAATCAAAGAGTGTGAACAAATTGCGGGAAATGATCGTACTATATTATTCGTAAGAGATACATCAAAATGCTTCAGGCACTCCAAATTAAATGGATTACAATACTTTGGCAAATTTGGATACGATGCTGATGGTATTTTTTCTACTTTATTTTCTCAACGGTGCACATCCTTTCTTTTTTTACCAGTTGACGGTTATTATTGGACGTTAAGAGAAGATTCCTTATCCGCTAAACCAAATAAACATATCGATTTTGACCGATTGAACAACTGGGATGTTTTTGTTGATCATATATCTCGTTTTAATATTAACGACATCTCACAGCACGCAAAAGACTATCTTACATACGCATTGGGCATTGCAAAAAAAACACTGAAGAATCATAATGCTATTTCAATTTCAGAATTAAAAAGATTAACTAAGATCCAGTTAAAAATTTTATCTTTTTGTAATACAAATAACATTCGGTCAAACAGCATTGATAAATTAAGAAAATGGCGACGTTTTTTATTAATCTATAATATTATATTTCGTATTCGATTTTTCAATAATTGAGAATGCACAAAATACTATTTTATTATAGTCAACTCAATATCGGAGGCGCCGAGAAATCTCTTATCCGATTGATGAATGCTTTTGCTGCAAAAGGTAATGAGGTGACTTTTCTCGGGAGATATTCAAGTGGAGCCGGAGAGTATCTTCTGAGCGATAAAGTCAACAAGCATTGGTTAAGCGGCACTCTGAACAAGAGCAACCGTTTTATATATTTCCTTAGTCTGGTCAAATGTTTTCTGGAAAGATTATATTCGACATACAAAATAAGGAGATGGCCTGTATTTGATGTAATTTACATCGGCCTTCAGGGACTGTCACCGGAATTTGTAATCGACAATCTGAAAGCTCGCCAAATATGCATATTCATCAGAACAGATATATCATCCATTCCAAAGAAAAAAGCTGTAATTGCTAACTTTAAGACACATTTCGACAGGATTGACAGTTTCATATGTGTTGCGGAGACCGTGAGACAATCACTGATTGATGCAATTCCTGAAGCCGAGGAAAAAGCACAAGTAGTCTACAACATTCTCGCCGCCGAAGATATGCGCAAAAGACTTACATGCGCTCCTAATCCTTTCAAAAACGAGACGGAACCCACATTCAGGATAGTAAGTATCTGTCGTATCTCAGATGTATCCAAAGGCGTGTTCCGGATGGTCCGAGTCTGTCGGCAGTTAGTCACAGAAGGCTTTAAATTCCGTTGGTATATAGTAGGAGATGGCGCAGATCTTGCTGCCCTCCGTCAAAAAATTACAGATGCAGGTCTGGACGGAATCATGATTACTCCCGGGAAGGTGGATAACCCCTTTGGATATTATCGTGAATGTGATTTGGTTGCAATGCTGTCGTATTACGAAGGACTCTGCGGTGTGGTGAATGAAGCTAAAATATCAGGAAAGGCGATAATAGCTACAAGAGTATCGGGTATTGACGAACAGCTGACTCATGGCGTAAATGGATGGATCGTGGAAAACGATGAAGACAGAATCTTGGAAGGAATGCGCCGGTTACTAACGGATAACAATATAATCCGGTCATTGACTAACGACATTTATCCCGAAGCATTGACTGATGACAATTCCAAAATTGACAAGCTTCTGAAGTTGGCAGAATAACAATAAATCAAAAAGATTAACATCCATCTATATTATATAAAGCTGGATATCTTTTTGATTATTCTATATCGTTTATAATTACTGTGATTTTATTGACTCTCTTTTCTTACTATACGGGGAAGCTGCTTCATAATGGCATTGATGGGCTTTTCAAAAACAAATAACAAGATGGGGGTAACGCAAATTGACATAAATAAAAATCGTATTGAAGCCTTTGATATAGCCAAGGGGATCGGAATATTGCTGATGGTCATGGGGCATACAGGCTTTGGAATGGATTTCAGCAAGATAATCCATACATTTCACATGCCATTGTTTTTCTTTATTTCGGGCTACTTTTATCGGCCTCAAAAAAACAACAATTTCAAAAGCTATCTGATCCACCAGCTCAATGTACTGATTGTCCCTTACCTTGTTTTTGCTGTTTTTTACGAAATTCTTCATTACATATATGTCGGAGACTGGTCTCTACAGTATTTTCTCAAATCTTTAGTTAGCAGCAACCACAACCGGATTGATGTTGCCGGCGCATTATGGTTTCTTCTTAGCCTATTTTCTTGCAAAATAATTTATTGCATACTACAACATCGGATAAAAGGGTTACTCCCCCTGACCATAACAATATCCGTTATATCATTTCTTGCGATGACATTGCGCAAGTTCAGCATAATGTTGCCATTGTGTGTCGATAGCGCTCTTTCAATGCTAATCATCGTCCATGCAGGCTATTTATTATATGCCTATCGTGACAAGAGGCTTCTGCATCGATTGTCGACATTAAGTCCGGGAATTTTTATTCTTGTCGTTATTCTGTTCATCGCATGCGGTTTTTTAAACGATGATGTCAACATCCGTCGCAACAGATACGGCACAGAGGTGTTATATCTGATAAGCTGCATTGGAGGAATTGTTTTGACGATGAATATTGCCCACATGTTAAGCAAACCGGCCAACAAGGTGTTGACGTTCTTGAGGGAATCTCTCTCGTTCTGGGGGCGAGAATCCGTTGTGTTCCTGCTCACTAACGAACTCTTCATTTTCATTGTCAGTGAGTTTTTTGTTGTAGTCGGCGTTTCACAATCTCTTGTTTCCAGCAATTTGTGGTTTCGGGCGATTATTCTATTGGGCGCCATGGCTCTGATGTCTCTGCTCGCACTCCTTTCCCGAAAATCACCATTTACTTATATCTTCGGCAAGAAAGCACTTTTTAAGCCTATAGATAAATAACCGACTGCCAGCCATCCGGCCAAAGCAGTCTTTTAAATATCACCTCCTCGATGAAAGTATTATATCTCGGCGGTTTTGAATTGCCGGATCGAAATGCCGCCGCACACCGGGTTGTCTCTATTGCAAAAACGCTACGGTATGCCGGTCATGAGGTGGAATTTATAGGTGTAAGCAAGAACGCAGAAGAGATTGGAAAGACGTTTTGTGTCGATGGTTTTAAGTTCACCACCATTGCTTATCCGTCAGGAATAAGATCCTGGATAAAACAGATTGTTGAGTTTATCCCGTTAAAGACAATTGACAAGAGCCGGCCCAACGTCGTTATTTTATACAACCTTTATGCTTTCGCTCAGAAACGCATTATCAATTATTGCCACAAAAACAACATAAAAGTTATCGGTGACATTACAGAGTGGTATCAGGCTCATGGTTGCTCAATACGTGAGATAATCCGACGTACTGACATCCGGCTTCGCATGAAGAAATATAATTTCAGATTGGATGGCATTATCGCCATCAGTTCATTCCTGCATGACTACTATAAGTCTAAAGTGCCCACAGTATATATTCCGCCAACAGTGGATTATTCGGATGAAAAATTCGGGAGAGACAGAATACTTGAAATCCATAATCCGATTCGATTGATATTCTCAGGAAGCATCAGTGCCGAAAAAGACTCCATCGGAGAAATAGTGCAACTCGTCAAGGATGACCGACGTTTTCAACTCGATATAATTGGTGTTGACAAAATTCAATTTTATAAAATCTTCAAGACCTATGCTGTTGAAGCCGACAACATTGTTTTCCATGGTCACATTGAACACAAAAAAGCAATAGCAGCCTTGAAAGAATCGGATTTCCAATTGGTTATAAGGGATATGAATTTAGTAACAAAAGCAGGATTCCCCACTAAGTTTGTAGAGTCACTCTCCTGCGGCATCCCTGTTATAGCCACTCCATCAAGCAATATTTGCGATTATCTGCAAAATGGAGTCAATGGATTCGTTATCAATGAAAAGCAAAATCTTAAACGATGTCTCGACCGAATAGGGAATATGGCCGGCCAAGAAATTCTGGACATGAAAAACAAAGCCGTCAGCATGACTGATTTTTCATTTCAAAATTATGTAAATGAAATTAATACTCTTATAGTTGGAAATGAAAATTCTGGTATTGACAAATAGTCTCTCCGGGTTGATTTCATTCCGGAAAGAGGTAATCAAATCTTTTATCGACAAAGGACATTCGGTATATATTGCTGCTCCAGAAAGTAATCGCAGTGAGGAACTAAAAGACATCGGCGCACGAGTGCTCATCACACCGGTTGACCGTAGAGGCACCAATCCATTCCACGATTTCACACTGCTATTATCGTACATAAAATTACTTAGATTGATCAGACCTGATGTTGTCTTGACTTACACTATCAAACCAAACGTGTACGGAGGTCTGGCCTGTCGGTTAACAGGCATTCCACAAATAGCCAATATCACTGGTCTTGGCACATCTTTGGAAAATGTCGGATTACTACAAAGAATATCCAGAAGTCTTTATAAGTTTGGCTTATTGAAAGCAAAAACCGTTTTTTTTCAAAATACCGGGAATCTGAATTATTGTATTTCCTCTGGAATCGTAAAACCCAAACAGATAAAATTGTTGCCCGGCTCAGGCGTCAATCTTCAACAATTCCATGTATTTGACTATCCTGAAGATTCCGTTATAAGGTTTCTATACATCGGGCGTCTCATGCAAGCCAAAGGCACAGACGAACTGCTGTGGGTGGCAAAACAGATAAAACAGGAACATTTCAATATTGAGTTCCATATAGTCGGCAGTTACGAAGACAACTATCAAAAAGTAGTCGAGGAATATATTAATGATGGAATTGTCGTTTTTCACGGGTCGAAAGATGATGTACGCCCTTATATTCGGGATTGCTCTTGCCTGATACATCCATCACATCACGAAGGAATGTCCAACGTGATTCTGGAAGCAAGCGCTTGCGGAAGACCGGTTATCACAACCGATATTTGCGGATGTAGAGAAGCCGTCGACGATGGAATAACCGGATTCTTAGCTTTGCCTCGCGATTCAAAAGATCTTTTACTTAAAGTCAAACGATTTGCTGGACTTTCATTGAACGATCGAAAAAACATGGGCATCGCAGCACGCTCCAAAGTCGAAAAATCTTTTGATCGTAACATCGTCATAGAATCATATCTTGACGAAATAAATTCGATTCAATAAGACATCGGATAAACCTCAAATTACTAAAATTGTATCTTAAATAACATGTCGTTGCGAAGTCTGATAAAAGGAGAGACCATATCCATCGACAACCATAACCGTGGAGTTGCGATGGATATTGACGACTCGTCAATCCACCTGCACAAGCGGTTTAACAGAGACAACAAACGGTTTCGGGACTCAGAGGTTACTGTTGACCTCAATCGCAACAGACACAAAATAACAACATCGTCGCGCCGAGGCCCGAACGCTGAAACCATTTTAAAAGAGATCCAACGGGCATTCAAAGATGATAACGTGCGACGGGCCTTTGTGGATGATATGATTGACCAGTTGAATAATCTCGCCCGCTTTGCCGATAACACAGCCTATTTCGACATCGACAACAATACTCATGAACGCACGCTGACCCAGGCCGGCGAAGACCGGATAAAGGAAATAATCAACCGCGTATATGACTATTTCCGCGGGCTCGCCGATGAACTGAAAAGCCTGCAATATAACCAATCAACGGGCGTTATCGCACAGTTCTCTCGAAATCAGAACACCCCATCGCGTCGCATCTCCATCCTCTCCGACAGATTCGTTGACGCCAACATCCCCCTGAGCCGGCCGAAAAGCTACTACGTGAAAGCCGACCTACACAATAAAACATTTTCACTCTCCAGTTCCCGGAAAGAATTGACCGACGACAGCGAAGAATAAACCGCCCTGCCAATAATATATCCGACATCAGAAACGTTACAACAGAGATGAAACTGTACAGGGATGTTTTCAAGCGAGCCATTGATATTGCCGCATCAGCCGGAGCGCTGTTGGTGCTGTCATTTCCCCTTGCGGCTGTTACCGTGTGGCTTCACTTCGCCAATCGCGGAGCCGGCGCATTCTTCACACAGGAGCGGCCGGGCAAAAATGGCAAAATCTTCAAGGTCGTGAAGTTCAAGACCATGACCGACCAGCGTGATGCCGACGGCAATCTGCTGCCCGATGGCGAACGCCTGACTAAAGTAGGGCGGTTCGTCCGTTCCACATCCATCGACGAACTGCCTCAACTTTGGAACGTGCTATGTGGCGACATGTCGCTCATCGGCCCTCGTCCCCTACTCGTTCAATATTTGCCACTTTATTCACCCAAGCAGGCGCGCCGCCACGAAGTGCGCCCCGGCATCAGCGGCTGGGCTCAGTGCCACGGCCGCAACGCCATATCATGGCAAAAGAAATTTGAACTCGACGTTTGGTATGTGGACCACATCTCTTTCGTCACAGACTGCAAAATCGTCTGGACAACATTGATGAAAGTCATTAAACGATCCGACATCAATTCTCAGACCGACGCAACCATGGAGGCTTTTAATGGACACAATTAACGGATTATGAAAGACAAAATCTTTATTTCACATAGCAGCGCTTGGAAGGAATCTGTGGTCAAACCTCTTGTCGAGCTATTAGGACGCGACATGGCAGTTGTAGACCTTTATAACTTTGAGAGTGGAGAGGAAATATGGGCTGAGATCAGAAAAGCGATAACCGATTGCCGATATTTCTTGTTTTTAAT
>ERZ827108.3120-NODE-3120-length-14769-cov-7.171130_pt1 | contig 14769 bp, 19 predicted proteins | sample MGYA00519921_ERZ827108 | MGnify/ENA primary metagenome ERZ827108 (study PRJEB31778, sample SAMEA3449258) | human gut metagenome | biome: human gut; feature: human-associated habitat; material: faeces | place: United Kingdom | collected 2010/2012 ... | reverse complement strand
TTTCTGTTTTATTGAACTTTTATTCTGTTTCTATGAATATATTACCATATGTACATCCAGTGTCAATGCTTTTTTCTAATATTATGAATATTTTTTCTGAAAAAGCAGAATAAAAAGTTGACAAAACAGAAAAACAAATTTATAATAAAACAGAGGTGATTATATGGTTGATGAAGAATTGAAAGAGCGATACAATCAATCGGTTGTCGAACTCAAGGAAGCTCTTAAAAGAGATCGTGTGTTTGGTTGGATTTACCAAAAGATGATTTTGATAATGGATAAATTAGAGGAAATTTTGCGAAAGACAGGAGGAGAAAGAAGATGATTTGCTATGACCGACTGTGGAAAACACTAATTGATAAGCACTTGAAAAAGACGGAACTTCGGGATAAAATAGGAATCAGTAATGCTACATTAGCAAAACTTGGTAAAAACGAACCTGTCAATCTCAAAGTTATAGATGCTATATGCCGGGAACTTAATTGTGATGTTGAAGATGTTTTGGAGATAAAACATTAAATTTAAGGAGGTATTATGTTTACTGAACAGGACAATAAAGTGCATTTTGATAAATCTGATTTAATTGTTCCGGTTGATCCTTCTTCGTTTTGGACGATGCCCCAAATCATAATGGTTAATCCAGAAGTTCAATTGATAGGAGAAAAAAATGATAATAAAGGCACAAAACGAAAAACTATATGATATATACACTGTATCGACTAAAGAGAATAAAGTATGTTGTCAAGATAATGCAGATAGACGAAGAAAAGTTATTTTGGGAGAATACCAAAATGACGGCAGGGCATATGAAGTATTTAATGAAATAATGAATTGCATAATGGGGTATTATGAAATGCCAATGCATTAAGGAAAATATGTAGTAACAACACTGGATGATGTTCTCGTGATGTTAATAGAGAGGACAAATAAAAGTAATGAAAGTAAACATCAATAAAGTGTATAAAAATAAGAGAAAAATTGACGATGAACGTACACAGAAATGCTGTTACGAAATCGAGTTTGAATAGGAAAAAAATAGCGGGAAGCCCTGTAAATAGGGGCTTCCTGATTTTGATGTAAGCAAATTGTAAGCAAAAATTAAGTTGTTGGATTTAGTTGGTAAAACAATTCATGGGTTAGCGTAAAAACTTGCACCATTGGTACGAGAAATGGAGAAAGATATGATAATTGTCGGCTATAAACCTCTTGCTGCGAGGTTAAAATAGTTGATCTACAGGTTTTGATATCGTAAAAGTAGTGAGAAGGCATCTGAAACCGCATTGTATTGTGAGTTAAAGATTTCGAGAGATTACGAATTTGTACTGGAGGGAAAGACGTGCTTTTATATGATTTAGTTAAAAAGTGTTCTCAGAGAGATAAATTTCAGGATAAACATGAACAATGCGAAAGTTGTTCATATGGAGAATATTGTCCAAAAGATTGCCAAAGTTGTTTGCAACATGTGCATTTTCCGCAAAATGCTCCGGCTCCAAGAAAATATGACTGTGTGCATATGGCTGATTGCTATTATTGTAAGTATGCGTACAAATATGCATCTGAAATAGTATATGGATTAAGACGTTTCAAGGAAATTAAGGATAAGAAAGAACTTAAGATTATGTCAGTTGGATGTGGACCATGTACGGAGCTGGCAGCAGTTGATTATCTCAAGGAGCAAGGTGTACTTCATTATGAAAAATTGCAATATAGAGGAATTGACCCGTTAGAAGATGTATGGAAAAATATTTGGAATGATATTAGAGCGTATTATGGAGGTGAAATCCAGTTTTATCCAAAGGATATATTGCAATTGGTAGATATCATAGTCAAACAGAGCTGGGTTCCAGATGTATTGATTTTTCAATATGTATTCTCAGATATGTATAAAAAATCCTCTGAAGAAGAGATGATTCAATTTATTGGTAAGTTGGCTGATTTTTTGAATTCATACGAAGAGAAGCCAATATATATATTGTGTAATGATATTAATCTTACCAAGTCCCAGGGTGGGGGAAGAGAGTTTTTTGATATTTTAGAATCAAAAATTAATGAACCTAAAAAGGTAAGCAAAAAACATTTTGATAATATTAATAGGAATAGCCACTATGAATATGGAGAGCAATATAAAAGGAATGTGCTTGTCTTTGAAGATATAACAGAAGAAGTAAGAAATGCATATAGACCATTTGAGAGTTGTGCTAGTGCACAAATACTCATAAAAAAGGAAGGAGCGATGAAATGATATTAAGTGTAAGTAGAAGGACGGACATTCCTAATTATTATTCAGAATGGTTCTATAATAGAATCAAAGAAGGATTTTTATATGTTCGTAATCCTATGAATGCCCATCAGATAAGTGAAATAAAAATCACTCCAGATGTTGTAGACTGCATAGTTTTTTGGACTAAAAACCCTTTGCCGATGATGAAGAGATTAGGCGAAATAAAAGATTATAAGTATTATTTCCAATTTACTTTAACTGGGTATGGAAATGATATAGAGGTTAATTTGCCAAATAAAAAGACAAGAATGATTCCCATATTTCGGGAGTTGTCTGAAAAAATTGGCAGGCAAAAAGTAATTTGGAGATATGATCCTATATTGTTTTCCGATAGATATACAAAAGAATATCATTTGAAAGCGTTTCAAAGTATTGCAGAAGCTTTAAGGGGATACACGGAAAAATGCGTGATTAGTTTTGTGGATATATATCCTAAAAATAAAAAGAATATGGAAGGTTTGTCAAGTTATGAATTAAATGATGATGAACTAAGAGAATTTGCTAAAAAATTAAACAAGATAGCAACAGATAATAATATTAAGATTGGAAGTTGTGCAGAAAAAATAGATTTGGCTGAGTGCGGCATAGTTCATAATTGTTGCGTAGATGGAGAATTAATTGAAAAAATTATTGGATGCAAACTTAATGTTGGAAAAGACAAAAATCAGCGTATAGAATGTGGATGTGTTGAAAGCGTTGAGATAGGTACTTATAATACATGCAAAAATGGATGTGCATATTGCTATGCAAATTATAGTTCAAAAAGTGTAGAAACAAATGCTGCCAAATATGATCCATTATCGCCACTTCTATGCGGTCGAGTTCAGGAAGATGACAAAATTAGTATCAGAAAAGTTAAGTCGTTAAAGGAAACACAGCTTAGTATTTTTGACCTATAAGGGAGTGACTATGTTGTGTGTAGCGAATAAGTTATATAAATCTCGGAGGAAAATGGGAAGCATTATAAGTAAGTGCTTCTCTTCTCGTTTTATTGTAAATCTATTTACTTCTTTATCTCTTTTAATATCTTTACCCGTTCCGGGTCAGAATGATTTTTCTTAAGCAAGGTTATATATTCAAATAATTCCTCGCGGGTCATATCATCCAATACAAAGAAGTCTGCGATAAGTTGATCGACTTTCGGCAAATCGGAATAATCAAATTTCGTAAAAATGGCTGATGTACGATTGGATAGGTAGGCTTTTTTTGAACGTTGATCGGACATGCCAACCAATTTGCCAACTTCCGGAAGTGATTTATCCTCTTCATTATAGGGATTCTCATTACATATGGTGGCAAGAGGGATGTCTAATGTATTGGCAAAGCGCAAAGCGGTATCATAGCGTATGGGGGTGTCCCGGCGGATGATGGAATAAATTGTTGGTGCCGGAACACCGGTATTTCTGGAAAGAGTTTTTACGCTCATCTGCTTTTCGTCTAATATTTCTTTTAACACTTTTCCGTAGCCCATGTTGTATCTTCCTTTCAAAAAATATAATTCAATTTTATCATGAAACCTATGAAAAGAAAAGTAAAAATGAAAGAAAGTTATTTATTTTTTATGCAGTTAATAGGATGAATAAAAATAATACGCATAAATAATGAATAATGTTATTGACAAAGTACGCAACAGAGAATATAATGACATTATAGAACGCATAAATTATAAATAATAAGATTCAATATTTATGCAATAATACCAGGAAAGGAGGTGCTGATATGCAACAGATACATGAGGGAAAACCGTTGTACGTCGGAGTGGACACGGTAGCATATGACTTTGGTGTAAGTCGAGCAAAAGCCTATGCAATTATCAAGGATCTCAATATGGAATTGAAAAAAGAAAATCCAAGAGCCATTGTTGTGGCAGGAAAAGTCAACCGCATTTTTTATGAAGAATGTGCAGGAATTAGACGATAAGTTGCTGAAAAGATGCAAGGAGGTGGAGCGATTGGCGGTATTTCGAGATACATGGGATGGTTATAACGGAAAGGCGTGGCGTGTACAACTGCGTTATATCGACTGGCAGGGAAAAAAGAGACAGCATACCAAAAGAGGTTTTCGAAGTAAAAAAGAAGCGCAGGAGTATGAGCGTGAGTTTACAGCCAAAAAGAGCAGAGACATCAATATGGGATTTGCAACATTTGTAAATTTGTATTTGGAGGAAATAAAACCACAAATTCGGATTACTACATACGAAACAAAGATTCACATTGTGAAGACACATATTTTGCCGTATTTCTCGGAAAAGAATCTGTCTGAGATTGACGCAACGGATATTTTGAGATGGCAGAATGAAATGCTGCAAAAGAGAGATGAGAATGGACGAGGCTACTCAAATACTTATTTGAGAACTGTAAACACGCAGTTGTCAGCAATCTTCAATCATGCAGTAAGATATTATGGCTTGGCGGAGAATCCATGTAAGCGGTGCAAAAAGATAGGAAAATCCAATGCAGGAGAAATGTTTTTTTGGACGAAGGATGAGTATTTGAGATTTGCCGAGGAAATGAAAACAAAACCGATTTCCTATTATGCGTTTGAAATCCTTTACTGGACAGGAGTCCGTGTTTCGGAATTGCTGGCACTTACTCCGGCGGACTTTGATTTTGAAAATCGGAAGATGGTGATCAATAAGCAGCTTCAGGTAGTTCATGGAGAAAAGAAAATAATGCCGCCGAAGACGGAAAAAGGAAACCGAATCATAGATCTGCCGGATTTTTTGTGTGATGAAATTGAAGATTTGCTGGGAATGCTTTATAAACCGGATAAGGACATGCGAATTTTCAATATCACCAAAAGTTATCTTCATCATGAAATGGATCGTGGAGCGAAGGCAAGTGGCGTAAAGCGAATTCGAATTCATGATTTGAGACATAGTGCCTGTGCAGCGTTGATTGAACTTGGATTTTCGCCGGTTCAGATAGCAGAGAGGCTGGGGCATGAATCAGAAACGGTTACGATGCGGTATGCACATTTGTATCCATCGGTACAAAAAGATATGGCAGATAAACTGAGTGTGATGCGAAAAGGAAGTGAAAATCATGACAGATAAAATATATAGGAGAACAACACAGTCATCCCCTATATTGAAAAGTAACGATGGGAAAAAGGCGCGAAAACGGAATGTTATCTTGAATTTTCGTGTAACAGAACAGGAAAAGGGTTTGATTGAAAAAAGGATAGAACTGTCCGGACTAAAGAAATCAGATTACTTTATAGAAAGCTGTCTGTATCAGAAAATTCTGGTAAAGGGTAACATTCGTACTTCGGATAAGATGAAAGAACAGCTAGCGAAAATCGCAGATGCATTGAAAGAATCCGAAGCAGAGGATTTTTCCGGCGTGTTATCTGGAGAAGATATAATTGCTTTGAAAACAATACTTGAAATGCTTACGAAAACTGCTCGAAAGAAGGAAGGTGAAGGTTGATATGGATGAGACAAACTTGAAAATAATCAATATGTCGGATGTTGAGTCGAAAGAAATATCGTGGCTCTGGTATCCATTTATCCCATATGGCAAACTAACAATTATTCAGGGTGATCCCGGAGAGGGAAAAACTACACTCGTATTGAACATTGCGGCAGTTCTTTCCAAAGGACAGGGGCTGGATGAACATATGAAACCGGAACAGCCACTGCATATTATTTACCAGACGGCAGAAGATGGCTTGGCTGATACTGTAAAGCCGAGACTTGAAAAGGCACAGGCTGACTGCAATAACATTTTTGTGATTGACGAAACGGATGTATCTCTTAGTATGCTGGATGAACGAATTGAGCAGGCAATTTTGAAGGAAAAAGCAAAGCTTATGATTCTGGATCCGATACAAGCATATCTTGGCGCCAAAATGGATATGAATCGTGCAAATGAAGCAAGAGATATGACAAAACATCTGGGGCAGGTGGCAGAACGAACCGGCTGTGCTATTGTTTTAATCGGTCACATGAATAAAAATGCCGGCGGGAAAGTTGCCTATCGAGGAATGGGTTCCATTGATTTCTTTGCTGTCGCGAGAAGCGTGTTGCTGGTTGGCAGAGTAAAGGGGCAGGAAAACCGGCGTGCCATGATACAGATAAAAAACAATCTGGCGGAACGAGGGCATGCCAAGTCCTTTGTTCTGACGGATGGAGTATTTACATGGAAAGGTGATTACGACATAACTGAGGATGAACTGGCTGGCGGATTTGCACCAAAAACCAGCAAGCAGGAAGAGGCAAAAGATTTGTTGGTTTCTTTAAGCTGCACTGCAAAAGAAGCAGCAGTATCTCAGATACAGGAAAAAGCAAGAGACAGAGGCATTTCCTGGCGTACGATGGAAATGGTTAAAAAGGAACTGCAAATAAAATCCCAAAAGGTAAATAATGCCTGGTATTGGATTTTAGATAGTAAATATTTTTAGTCGCAAGGCAACAACGCAACAATACAAGCCATAGGAAAATACGGTGTTGCAATCGAAGATTTTGAGAAATCAACACCGCAAAAGCCATTGTCCTACATTGTTGCGTTGTTGTGTTTTGCTGGCAGAAAAATAACCGGAGAAAGGAAAAAAATATGGAGAAAAAGAAAAATGTTACAATCCCGGAAGAATTATTTATAGATTTAGTGAAATATTTTCTGGCAGATATTCGATGGGATGAGGATAGGATACGATCACGATTGCAGGAGAAACTGGAAGCAATGGTGAAACGGGAATTGTATACCCGATATAAGACGGCTGGAACGCCAGAGGAAAGAGAGAAGGCAAGACAGGAGTATTTAGAGAAAGTCGGTATACCGGAGAACTTCAGATGGTGATTTTGGCCTATCTGTGATTACAATCTCGTGGCACGAGATTGTATGTACGGCGAAGTAAAAAAGGGTTCAAGGGAGTTTTCCCTTGCAAGGACATCCAAGGATAATCCTTTGATGTGCATCCGTGTGGACACAGGATGCGTATCTTGCAAGGCATAAAAGAACAAGAAAAATGTGCATTTTATGTGCTATAAATATACATTAAAATTGATGAAAAATGGGACAAAAATGGTATGTTTGGACATTATGTCCAGACATGACAGGGAAAAAAGATGGTATTTTTGCGTTTGGACAATTTGTCCAAACGGTAAAGAAGAAAGAATACAGAGAAATGGAATTGATTTTTGATAAATTTGGTGGAAAACATATGCAAGGGGAGGAAAGACGGGATTATCTGGACATTGTTATATCAAATGAAAAGCATGAAATTGGTAAATATAGATGTTTATGATATGAATATTTGAAAATATTTCATTCGGGCGGGTATGCGGCGTTGGTTTTGAAAGGAGAGCTACACAAACATCTACAGGCTGTAGAGAAAAAGTGTTGGAAGTAGATGGAATGTTTGGCTCGAATAATGAAAAAAGAGATGGAAAACTAAAAGCAGCAAATCAAAAGATGCGGGCTAGTACGGGAGCTAGTAATGTTTTTGGTGAAGATGAATATTTGATTTATCTTGTTTTGAACTCATTGAGAATATGACAAAAAGTATAGAATTAGCATCCGTTTTTTTAGAAAAATATTGAAAAAATGGAGAAATAATGGTATAATTAATCACAAAAGTGTCCAATAAAACGAAAAATATGTTGCATGGCATGGAGGTGATTACATGAACTATTCAGCAACGCAATTAGCGAGAAAATTAAATATTTCTAGATCGTATTTATATTATCTTAAAGACAATGGTGTGGTAAAAGGAGATGTGACTGATAATGGGCATGTTGTTTGGAATGAGGAAGTATATCGTAAACTTAGTGAATATTTAAAGAAAAATAGAACAAATGACAATGTCGAATATTTAGAGAATATGCAAGGATACAAAATAACTAAAATAAATAATCGCAGGTATTTGGGAAACAAGTACAAACTTCTTCCATTTATTACAAAAGTTGTTGAAGAAGAATGTAAAAATGTTAATACTGTAGCAGATGTTTTTGCGGGAACTGGTGCTGTGGCTTCTGCTTTTGTTGATAAGAAACTTATTACAAATGATATTATGTATAGTAATTATATAAGTCATGTTGCATGGTTTAGTAGCGAGATGTTTTCTGAAGAAAAAATTATTAAATATATTATGCAATACAATAATTTAGAAATTACAGAAGATAATTACATGAGTGATAATTTTTCAGATACTTATTTTTCTTTGGCTGATTGTAGAAAGATAGGATACATTAGACAAGATATAGAGGATAAATTTCATTTGGGTGAAATTAATGCAAAGGAAAGAGCATTACTTATAACATCTTTATTGTATGCAATGGATAAGATTGCCAATACATGTGGGCATTATGATGCATATAGACAAGGTGGAAAGTTTGACAAGCATTTAGAATTGTATGTTCCACAGCCTGAAGTGCACCTTAATAAAAATAATGTTTGTTATAATATGGATATAAATGAGCTTGCACCCAAGATTCAAGCAGACTTGGTTTATATTGACCCACCATATAATTCAAGACAGTATTGTGATGCATATCATTTGCTAGAGAATGTGGCTAGATGGGAGAAACCGGAGGTGTTTGGTGTGGCTAAAAAGATGGATAGAACAGCTTTGAAAAGTGACTACTGTACGAAAAAAGCAACACAAGCATTTGAAAAGTTAATTGATTCCATCCATGCTAAATATATATTGTTATCTTATAATAATATGGCAAAAAAGGGAAATGATCGTTCTAATGCCAAAATAAGTGATGATGATATTATGAGGATTTTAGGCAAAAGGGGGAAAGTGAAGGTGTTTGCAGAGAACTATAAAGCATTTTCAACTGGTAAATCTGACATAAGGGCAAACCAAGAGAGGTTGTTCTTGTGTATATGTGATAACGAGAAAAAAGAAGTTATTTCGTCGGCATTAAACTATACTGGAGGAAAATATAAATTACTTCCACAGATATTACCATTGTTTCCTAAAGATGTTGATCAAGTTGTTGATTTGTTTTGCGGGGGGTGTAATGTTGGAATAAATATTAGGTGTAATAAAGTTTTATTTAACGATAGCAATAGATATCTTATGGGAATATTGGATACATTCAGACGGTTAACTAAGGATGATATATTAGGGTGGATATATAATGCTATTGATAAGTATTGCCTATCGCTAACAAGTAAAAATGGATACGAGTTTTATAACTGTGAAAGTTCGAAAGGTTTAGCTGCTTATAATAGAGAGGGATTTAACAAGCTTAGAGATGATTTTAATGCGAGTGTTGAGCGGGATGATGAGTATTTTTTGAAGCTATATTTGCTCATTGTCTATTCGTTTAATAATCAGTTTAGGTTTAATAAAAAAGGAAAATTTAATTTACCTGTAGGTAAGAGAGATTTTAATTGTAAAATGCAAAGAAAATTAGAAGCATTTATTGATAGAGTAAAGAGTAGTGATTATAGATTTATGGCAGCCGATTTTCGAGAAGTAAGCATGGAAGGGTATACAGAAAAAAGTCTGTTTTATGTTGATCCACCATATTTAATTACATGTGCAACGTATAATGAATTATCCGGTTGGACTGAAAATGACGAAAAGGATTTACTGAATTATCTGGATGAACTTGATAAGAGGGGGATTCGTTTTGCCCTATCTAATGTATTAGAGAGCAAGGGAAAGAAAAATACGATTCTTTCTGAATGGGTTAATCGAAATAAGAACTATCGAGTTATTCCCTTAAACTATGATTATTCAAATTCGAATTATCATACAAAAAAACATGGAGTGACCAAAGAAGTATTAATTGTAAATTATTGATTAGGGGTGATGGTTTATGGAAAAAGGTATAGGATTTAAAAGTTATTGTTGGGTTATTGGTACAACAAGTTATCGTACAGACAATTTCAATATGAGTATAGAAAAACAATTGCAGTTATTGAGGCAATTTAGAAATTTGAAAGAAAACAAAGATAAGAAGTGGAATGGTAATAGTGTGTTTCAGGCAGAATATTACCATTTCTTAAAAGAGAATGGTTTTGTAAAAGGCGATGCAGCTCGTCCAGATAAAGATGCAAGAGAAAAGACTTCTGGATTAAAAGATATTGGGCTTCTTGATGCTGAACGAAACATAACTGAGGCAGGGCTGGAACTGTTGAAAATTGCTGATTCTGAAAATTTTATATCTAACAATTTTTTGGAAATTTCAAAAGATAGTTATTTGTATTTCAAACAAATGTTAAAAACATCAAATATTGTTGAAGGAAAGAGTGTAAGGCCATTTGTTGTTTTTTTATATATTGTGAATGAATTGGAATATCTTACAAATGATGAATTTACATATTTATTACCACTATGTGTGGATGAGTATACAACAAGAAATATTGTTGAAAGTATAAAGGAATATAGAAGAACTGGCGAAAACTGCTATGAAGATACTATTTTATCTGTTTTGATGAAAATGGATAATTATAAACAAGCACTAGAATTATTAAAAACAGAACAGGTATCCGAAGAATTGATTTGTAATGTAGGGCTAAATCGTAAGAGTGCAAAGTATGATAAGCCGTATTATCAACTGTATGTATTGCTGAAAGCTATTGTGTTTTTAAGAGCTAACCTTGTGTTGGATTTTTATAATGCTACAAAAAAATTAACAAATAGCAAGGTCGGTAGCGCATGGAGAAAATATTTTTTTAGTAGTAACGCAAGAAGTGTAATATCAAGGAAAGGTTTGGATGTATTAAATGCAGTACCTATAATGCAAGTAACAACAGATGAGCAGTTTGATGAAGAGTTCTTTAAGATAATGCACATATTTAAGGTCAAAGCAACATTGGCAGATTACTTTGATTTAAACAGAAGATATTTTAAAATTACGGATGTTGTTTTGTTTGAGGATGATAAAGTAAAACTTGATGTGTTACCAAAATGTTACATGGAGATGATGGCTGATAATTTGTTAAATATTGCATTTGAACAGACAGAGTTGTTGTCTAAAAGTGTATCATTAAAGGATATTGCTCCATTCTTTGAGGTTGACATAGACAACCTATATCAGAAGTTGGGACGGTTTCTGGGGACAACTGTATCGAATAAAGAGATGGCACAGAAGGTTATCAAGGATGAACGATATGTGAGATTTAATAAACTTATAGATGACAAGTTTGATAAAAATACACTTATTAAACTATTCAATGATTTTGAAAACAGAAATGATGATGAAATAAGAGATTTAGTTACAGATAATGCGGATATACCAACGATATTTGAATATGTGCTTGGCGTGGCATGGTATGTAATTAGTGAACGAAAAGGTGATGTACTTGAATATATGAATTTATCATTGGAGGCAGATTTGTTGCCTAAGACTCATGCTGGCGGTGGGGAAGCTGATATAGTATGGAAGTATGATATGACATACACTTATCCTAAACACACACTACTGATAGAGGCAACACTTGCAGATGGATCCAACCAGAGAAGAATGGAAATGGAACCAGTTTCAAGGCATTTGGGTGACTATTGTCTGGCGCATCCAGAGGAAGAGGCATATTGCGTATTTGTTACAACATATTTGAACAATAATGTAATATCGGATTTTAGAGCAAGAAAACATATGGAGTATTATAACAGCGCAGGAACAGAGCATATTACAGGCATGAAGATACTTCCAATGCAAACTGCAGAACTTAAAACTTTGTTGAAATTCGATGTAAAATATTCACAGATATATAAGATGCTAGATACCGCTTACAATAGTGAGGGAGCTCCTAAAGAGTGGTATGAGAAGAGTATAGTGAGAGAAACTAGTGTGTACAATGGGGAGGAGACATGATAAATGGACGGAATAACAAAATTATTTATAAACATAAATAAAACGACGGAAAAAAATGTTGTTGACACAGTTAATATACACAATAATGAAATTGGAAAACTGTTATTAAAAATAGAGCTAATACAACAGGCAGGAGATATTATCAATAGTAACTGTAATAAGGTTCTTAAAGAGGTTGAAAACGATATTACTAACAGTTTAATCTTTATGACACAAGCTTTTTATAGAAATTCGATGATGTGCTTACGAAGTGCAATAGAATTGGCATTAAGTTATGTGTATTATCATGACCATAACTATGAATATGTATTATGGAAAAATAATAAAGTGGATATGTCATGGAAAAAATTATTTGCTGTCGATGAAGGAATAATTAATGAACAGTACTTAAGTCTCTTTATCTCAGGACAACTTAAAATTGATGAATTTAGAGATAGAATAAAAGAATGTTATCACAAATGTTCAGAATATGTACATGGTAAATATATGTATATGCAAAGTATAAAAGAGATGCAGATAACATATGACGAGGTAGCTGTAAACGAATATTTTGTCCAGGTTAACAATGTTTTGGATATATTGATATTGTTGTTGTTTATTAGATTTGGAGACGAATATGAGTTATATGATAGAATAAATGATAAAATAGATATATGGAATCCTATTATAAAAAAGTACGGAGGAGAATGGCAATGAGTGAAGCAAGAATAAGAACAGAAGACTTATCGATAGATGAAGTAAAAGAATTATATGTAGAAACAGAAATGGATCGTGAGAATATAGAAGCGTTAAAATCGTTTCAACCATTACTACTCATTGGGAGTAGGGGGACTGGAAAAACTATGCTTATGAGGAAAGCTGAATCAGAACTTACCGATGAGTTTGAAAAAGAAAGGATAATACCAATTTATACGAGCTTTGCAACATGTCCTGTGTATGAAAATACAAATATGTTGAAACTTATGGTAAGTAAAATATTAATTGCGCTTAGAACAAAATTAAAAGAACAAGGAATAATAGTAAATGGAAGTATATTTAGACCTATAGTTAGTGAGGATATAAACCCAGTTGTTAAAAAGTTAGAAGATTATATAAATGATGTTTCCGGTGAAAGCTTTGAGTCAGAAAGTGAATATGTAATAGATGATGAAAATATAGTAAATAATATAGATTACTTTAGAAATTTTATCAAGGACTTATGTGATGAATTTAATATAAAGAAAATTATAATTATGTTTGATGAAGCTTGTCAAATTTTTGCGCCCAAACAGCAAAGAGAATTTTTTGATTTGTTTAGAGCATTGAGATCGCCAATAGTGATCTGCAAAGCAGCGGTTTATCCGGGTTTGGTGTCATATGGGACATTTCAGCAATTTCATGATGCAACAACGAAGAAGATAGAAAGGGCGATTTTAGCTACGGATTATATTTCTAAAATGAGAGAAATTGTAAGAAAAAACTATCCAGATGAATATGATAAAATGATTCAAAATGGGGATTTGTTAAATACAATCATATATTGTTCAAATGGAAATCCGCGTTTTTTATTAAAAAGTCTAAATACAATACTTGAGAAGAGTAGCACAATAAAAACTTCTGTTGTCAATGATGTTATTAAAGACTTTTATAGAGTAACAATTTGGACTGAACATACTAAGCTGGAAGAAAGATACAAAGGACATAAGAAAATGATTGAGTGGTCTAGAAAATTTATAGAAAATACTGTTACAAAAGATATAATCAAAATTAACACGAAAGATGAAAATTTAAATATAAAGACTACTGTGTATTTTGCGATTTCCAGGAAAGCGCCAGAGGTAATAAAACAAGCTATTAAGATATTAGAATATTCAGGCGTCGTTACGCTAGATGTAGAGGCAACCAAATTCAGATATGATTATTATGACAGATACCAACTTAATTTTGGAATTGTTTTGTTATCTATGGCGAAAACAAATTTAGCAATAGCATGCAAAGAAATTATTGACAATATTTCGCAAAAGAAATTTCCTAATTATGGAGAAAATTCTCCAGTATATGAAGAGGCGCCTAATTTAGTAACAGTGGAAGAGGAAATTGATCAAAAACTGTTTTTAGATAATATTTTAAATAAAAGAGTTGATGAATTAGAGATATCTACACGATTACTTAAAAGATTAAATGATGCCGGATTTATATTGATAAAGGATATTTTTGATAGAGATGAAAATGAATTGAAAAAAATTAACTATATAGGAAAAGTTAGATCTAGGCAGATATACAATAATGTTATGGCTGCGGTTATAGAATATATATCTGGGTGATACAAAAAAATTTTAAAACCAAGTTATGCATTTAGAAGTTTGCATGTATGGACAATTTGAACTGGCAACTTGTTATAAAATGAAACAAGTTTGCAAAGAGTTGTCAGCAAAATGTAAGCGAAAAATCCTTCGAACTCAAAAAATCACTGGAATAAGCAGGCTGAATATACAAAATGCCCGCTTTGACGAAGTGACAAACCACAACATATAGGTGTCGGAATTGAGTTTGAATAACGGATTAAAATGCCGAAATCCTGTATTTATGCGGGCTTCCAGCATTTGTTTTATTAAATGGCTCTAGTTTGGCTCTATTTGTGGGGAGAGTAATAGCAAGATTAAGGAGAAATTATGAAAAAGATAATTATATTAAGAGGTAACTCTGGAAGTGGAAAAACAACAGTAGCTAG
>ERZ827108.3119-NODE-3119-length-14778-cov-2.631393_pt1 | contig 14778 bp, 14 predicted proteins | sample MGYA00519921_ERZ827108 | MGnify/ENA primary metagenome ERZ827108 (study PRJEB31778, sample SAMEA3449258) | human gut metagenome | biome: human gut; feature: human-associated habitat; material: faeces | place: United Kingdom | collected 2010/2012 ... | reverse complement strand
GGTTGGATGTTTGCCATAGAGGGTGCTCCTTTCTCAGAATGGATCCATAGCGTGTATTAGCACGTGTGCATATGCACACTGCAGCAGGCGGAATGAGGTTTGTCAAGCACAAAATATCTGAGCGGATTAGATTGCGTTCGACAGAAAAACAGGTGTGCCCCAGGGGCACCATTCAAAAAACGGGAGATTTTTCGCCACTTGTCTGCGCCTTTGTGGGATATGCACTATGGATGAGATAACATAATATAATTATGAACACAAAATGAACAAAGAAAATCAAAAAAAGGGTTGACACCGATAGGGGGATGTGGTATATTACAGGTACAGAAAGGAAGCAGACAAAAACAGGCAAGAGAAACGGTCAGGTTGACTCCTGAAAGACCAGATTCACCGCCTACCGTCATCCTTCAGGATGGCACCCGCACTGCTCATTCTGAATGTAGAAATCAAGTTTAGGAGGATAGTCCATTGAACAACTGACAAACCACTGGCAGTCTTCATAGCGGCAGCTGTCGGTGAAGCGCAATTGAGTTTAGCCGTTGTTATAGTAAGTTCTCTCACAGCCTATCACGCATGATTCGGTAAGGAGGAGAGCCAAATGGCACTAGTTCTGAAGCTGATTTAAGTACCGGTGAGAAAGGGGATGGTTCCAAAGTACAACTCGTGATTCAAACCGACTATCAAAAACCGGCAGGCCAGTCGGAGTAATAGTTTTGAATGCCGGAGCGCACAGATTTTGAAAGGGTGAGTCCCATGATTCTGTATAAGGCCCCGATTCAGATCGACTAAGGAGGATAGTCCAATGACCTACTGAGTCCCCACGGATGATTTTTATGGCAGTCATTCGCTGGGTGTAAGCAGAAGAAAGCCATAGACAAGTGAATCGCTTTCCGCAAGCAAAGGAGGAAGGCCCCAATGGAGATTATTCTGAAACTGATTTAAGAACAGGTTAGAAGGGGGATGGTTCCAAAGTGCAGGCAACAGTCAGCCGACAAGGAGTTACGGTGGCTGGTCGGTGAAGTGTGACACTGAATTTAAGCATAATCTGAAAGGAGGCATGGACAACCATGAAACTCGACTTTAAGGCAGAACAGAAATGACCCGGTTCACCGCAGATAGCAGATTGAACCGGGTCATTTCTTTTGTGCTTTTGAGTCCGAAAAAACGCCCCGGCTGATGATACCATCAACCGGGGTTCGTCCGTTATACCTCAGGCGGACGCTTCTTCTTCGGCAGCTTCCGCTTGTTGCCATGGACATCCACAATGTACGTGTTGTCCAGCTGTCCCCGCAGGGATTCCTTCATGGCGTCAATGTACAGTCGGCGCAGCTTGGCCTGCTCCTCTTTTTCCTCCGCCGTCAAGCCCTCTGCCTTGGATTTCCGAGCCAGTTGGTTGATGCGGTCGATCTGTGCTTGCGTTACGGGCATATCTTTTGCCACTCCTTTATAAAATAGATTTGAACTTGTTAAATATAGCGCTCCACGGTGATGGACACCCGCCCCTTTCGGCTCAGTCCACCCACCTTCGCCAACCGGCATTTTCCCATGCCCCGGCAGGCCAGCACATCCCCCTCTGCTACCGCCTGGTCTGCGTGGGTGCATTCCAGATGGTTCAGGGACACCCGGCCGCTGGAGATGGCTTCCGTCATCTTCGCCCGGCTGGTGCCGAATCCGGTGGCCGCCACAGCGTCCAGCCGGAGGGAGGAGACGGTGCCATGGATGATCTTTTTGGCGATTGGGGGAACGGACAGCTCGGACAGTGAGATTTCGGACAGTTTCAGCTTGACCCGACCAGCTTGGGTGAAATTTTCCCGCAGATAGGGCAAAATCTCCGGCAGCAGCAGAATGTCACAGCTGTGCTCAGACACCAGCAGGTCGCCCACTGTCTCCCGGCGGATGCCCAGACCCATCAGCGCACCCAAAATGTCTCGGTGCCCCAATGTATCCCCCTCGTACCAGACCGCCCGCAGGGCGGCCAGTCCGTAGGGTTCCGGCAGCTCGTCCTCCGGCTCCAGCCAGTCCGGCAGGAAGACGCACACTTGCCGCTCTGCTTCCGGGTAGCCACCTTCAAACCGGTGGGAGGGGTGCCCCAGGGCGGCGATGAGCTGTTTGGCCAGGGCACACTCTCTGGGGGTCAAAAACGGAGTGCGGCAAGGCTCGCATTTGCGCACGGCGCCCACCGACTGATCCAGCACCCGGCGCAGCAGCAGCCGTTCCTCCGGTGTGCGTCCCAGGTGATTGCAAAGTTCCGTCTCATGTCCCATCATTCCGCCCTCCTTGTCCGTCATTCTCATTATTGTAACAAAGGGGAGCGGCGGCGTCAATGCAGGTTCACGGCAGGATTTGTGCAGGTCGCCATTGTATTCCGATACAGAATCCGGTATAATCAAACCAATCTTGGCATCTGAAAGAAAGGGGTTGTTCCCGTTGACCAAACAACGTCATATCTATCGCATCACCGCCGCCGCTCTGACCGCCGTCTTGCTCCTTCTGCCCGGCTGCGGCACCTTGGGGAATGGCAGTGTGGTCTCTTCTGCGCCTGCTCAGGTGGAGGTGGAGAAGGAGTACGCCAGATTTCCACGGTTCCAGGATCGGAAGGTGAACCAGGATAATCGGGTGCTCACCCTCACCAACTGGAAGAAAAGCCCCTTTCGCCTGGTCTACACCCTGTCCACCGGCGGGCAGACCATCTATGAGTCGCCGATGCTGGAGCCGGGAGAAAAGCTGGACTGGGACATTTTGGCCTATTGTAAGGAGAGCTGCGATCTGGACATCACCGCTACTGCCTTTTCCATGGAGGGAAAGGAGCAGAACAGCGTGACCCAGACCATCCATTTGACTCTGCCCAAGGCCAAAAAAGCCAAGAAAAAAACACAGAAAAAAGCGAATCAGCAGACCGACCAAGGGTTGGCTGCTGTGACGCAGACAGAGGGGAAGGATACACCGTGAAGAAAAATCATTCCGCCGCCCTAGCCGGTGTCACCGTCTATCGTCACCTGCTGCAATTACCACCTCTGGCGGCTCTGACCAAGCTCTTCCGGGCACTGGAGCAGCAGGACGGCGTGACCGCCCTGGAGGGGTATACAGAGACCTTTTACGCACTGACCCAGGAGGGGACGGACAGCCTGGCCGATTACTTGGTGGACCAGCTCCGCTACGGCGTTTCCTCTTACGCTCAGGCGGCCGCCCATGGACAAGCTGGCCCGGTGCTCACCCAGGCGGCAGAGCGGGATCTGACCGTTTTTGCGGATTTGGCCGCATTGGAACCGTCTAAAATTAAGACAGAACTGGCGTCCCTGGTGCCGGAGGATTGGCAGGACACCGTGCAGACCTTGCCGGAGTGGGGACATGGCCCGCTGCCAACGTTCCAGGCGCTGACTGCCTTCTATGAGACCCATGGGTGCGGTATCTTCTCCCGTTACCAGGCATTCGTCTGGCAGGACGGCGCACTGCACCCGGTGAAGGAGCCGGATTTCGTTCCGGAGGATGCGTTTATCGGCTACGAGCGCCAGCGGGAGCAGGTGGTGGAGAACACCCGTCTGCTGGTTTCCGGACGGCAGGTCAACAACGTCCTGCTCTACGGCGTCTCCGGCACCGGGAAATCCGCTACCGTCAAGGGGCTGCTGGGGATGCCGGAGTTTGCCTCCCTGCGGCTCATCGAGGTGCCCAAGGAAGAGCTGTGCGACATCCCCAAGCTGGTGCGGGATTTGGCGCATCGTCCTCAGAAGTTCATCATCTTCATCGACGACCTGGCCTTTGACAAGGAAGACCGCACGTTCTCCTCCCTGAAGACCATCCTGGAGGGTGGCCTGGAGCCCCGTCCGGTGAATGTGGCCGTGTACTGCACCTCCAACCGTCGGCACCTGGTGCGTCAGAACTTCTCCGACCGGGACGGCGACGAGATTGACGCCAGCGAGACCATTCAGGACAAGACTTCCTTGGCCGACCGGTTCGGCCTGCGCATCCTGTTTTCCGAGCTGACCAAGCCCCAGTTCATCGAGATGGCGTTGGATATGGCACAGGCCAAGGGCATCCAGCTGGAGCGTCAGGAGCTGCACCGCCTGGCCGTCCGCTGGGAGGCACGGCACACCAGCCGAAGCCCCCGTTCCGCACTGCAATTTGTCTCCAGTTTGCAGGGACAAGGTTGATAATAGAAACAGGCACGTCCGTGGGACGTGCCTGTTTTTTGCGAAAAAGGGTGACTGCCTCACCGGGGGCAGTGAGGTAGTCAAGGAGAACGAACAATATAATCGATATTTGCTTAGAAAGATCACCCTACTTTCTGTCCTTCCTGGGCGACCAGGTGGTAGGGGAGGGCTACAAAGACGGTGCCGCCTACCATATTGCCCAAAGTGACGAAGACCAGGTTCCATACGTAACCGGAGAGGGTGACGTCCTGGGTGGTGTTGAGCAGGGCGGTGCCGATGATGGTCATGTTGGCGATGCTGTGTTCAAAGCCGCAGATCATGAAGATGAGGATGCACCAGACCACCATGATGAGCCGAGCGGCCTCATTTTTCAGCCGTACCGAGCACCAGACGGCCAGGCACACGCAGATGTTGCACAGGATACCCCGGGTGAAGAGGGCCAGCGCGCCTTGGCTGACCTTGCTCTGGGCGGTGGTGACAAAGAAACTGGCGATCGCCTCGTTGCCGGTGATGCCGGTGGCCTGGAAGATCAGGATGAGCACCCAAGAACCCAGCAGATTCCCCACGTAGCACACAAACCACAGGAGGGCGGTGTCTCGCCAGGAGACAGTCCGGTTCAGGGAAGCGGCGCCCAGCACCAGGTTGTTGCCGGTGAACAGCTCGCACCCGGCGGCGATGACCAGGCTCAGGGCGGCGGCAAAGACCAGGGAGACCAGGAATTTCACGGCGGTGGAGCCAGCGGCAGTGGCGAACCCGCCGATGCACATGGCGGCGAAGCTACCCAGGGCGATGAACATCCCGGCCAGCATGGCGGACAGGAAGTAGCCAAAGGGGCGGCTGCGGAAAAAGTCCAGCTTCTTCCGGCCGTTTTCACAAATCGTCAAATAATCCTCTCTGAACATGGTGACACACTCCATTTCTCTTGTGCTGCCCTTTCTTGTGTCCGCGAGCGGTGAACAAAAAAGGGCAACATGAACCAATCTCATGTTGCCCAGACGGTCGGCGATTTTGTCCATTCGTGACCTACACTGTGGTGCTCCACATAACCCGTCAGCAGGTCACGTTTTTTCAATTATAGTACTACAATAGCATGATTTAGGGGGAAAAGTCAATGAGAAAAACTGGATTTTGTCAAATTTTCAAATCCACCCAGTGCCCTTGCCGGAATCGCACATAGGCCAGGATGAGGCGGCAGGCCTGGTCGGTGAGCACGCCCAGCCACACGCCGGTCAGTCCCCAGTGCAGGCCCAGCACCAGCAGACAGGTGAAGGCGGTGCGCACTACGGTGATGCTGGTGACCGAGGCGAAGAGGGTATATTTCACGTCACCGGCGGCGCGGAGGCAGCCCATATAGATGACCGAGGAGATCTGAAAGAAGGTGATGAGGGTGGAGAAGCGCATGATCTCCACGCCGTACTCCACGATGTGGGGTTCGTCCGGGAAGTACAGGCCATAGAACCAGCGGCCGAAGACCACGAAGAGGATGGCGAGGATGAGGGAGATGGTGATGCCGATGCGCTGGCACAGGTGGCCATAGGTTTTGGCGATCTCCTTTTGCCCCTCGCCTAAGCTGCGTCCCGTCAGCGCCACTGCCGCCACCTGCATCCCGTCGCCGAAGGCGAAGCTGATGGTCAGCACGTTCATGCCCACCTGATGGGCGGCCATGGCATCGGTGCCCAGAGAGGCGGCCACCAGGGCGGTGGCGATGAAGCCCACGCGCATGAGCAGGTTTTCCACCAAAATGTTCCCGGACAGGTGGAACAGCTCTTTCACCGATTTCCAAGCTGGGCGAATTTTAGTCTTGAGGATATGGGGCAGGCTGACGAACCCGTCTGGATGGCGCAGGGAGAAGAGGCTCATGCCGCAGGCCACCACCGTGCCAAAGACCGTGGCGATGGCTGCACCGGCGATGCCCAGGGCGGGGAAGCCAAAGTGGCCTTCGATGAGCAGGTAGTTGCCGCAGATGTTCAGGACACTGGAGGTGACGTTGGTGGTCATGGCGATGCGGGTGTTGCCGCTGCCGCGGAGGGCGGCATTGATGGTCATGGAGACCACAGAGAAGAGGATGCCGCCCATGATGATGCGGAAATAGGTCACAGCTGCCGCATGGGTGTCCGGCTGGGAGCCACACAGGTCGATGATGGGATCGGCCAGGGTGACGCAGAGGGTGCTGATGACGGCGCAGACCAGGATGGACAGGATCAGAGCGGTGAGCATGACCTGATTGGCGTCCTCCCGCCGTTTTTCGCCCAAGCGTCGGGCGACCAGGGCGGACAGAGCCACGTTGGTGGCGATGAAGAAGGCCAGACCCAGGAATTTGGGCTGGGTGGTCAGCCCCACGGCGGCTACGGCGTAGCTGCCTAGGTTGCTGACCATCTTCACGTCGATCATACCAGCCAGGGCAATGAAAAAGCTCTCCAGCACGGCAGGCCATGCCATGCCCAGGGTGTTTTTCAGCAGCTCACGGGTGTTTGCCGCCGGCTGGCGCGGCAGTCGGTTTGCGTCTTCCATCCTGGATCTCCTCCTTTACGTCTTTGTAAATATCCATTTTTGACAACGTAATTTCACATTATATCATATCTCGTAGTATTTGCCAAACCACTCCGCTTTTTTCCCCGGCAGGATGGAATCCACATTTCCAAGGGGTGAAATTTGTGCTATACTGGAATGGAACGAATATGCTCGATAAAAGGAGGAAGGACCATGGCAATCAAATGTATCGCACTGGATCTGGACGGCACCACCCTGGACAAGGACGGAAAACTGCCGGAGGAAAATCGCAAGGAGATCGAAGAGGCCATCGCCCAGGGGATCGAGATTGTCATCGCCAGCGGCAGAGCCTATGACACCTTGCCCAAGGAAGTCCTGGACATCCAGGGCATCGGCTGGGCCATCACCAGCAATGGCGCTGCCGTCTACCGCCTGCCTCAAGGAGAGGCGGCCTTCCGTTCTACCCTGCCGCCGGAGGTGGCCAAGGAGCTGTTGGACTGCACGGCAGAGGAAAACGTCAGTTATGAGACCTTTGTGGCAGGTCATGCCTACACCGACAAAAAGATGTACGACGACCCGATGGCCTATGGCTGCACCGAGTACGGCGCGAAATACCTGCGAGCCACCAGAAAGCCTGTGCCGGATATCCGGGACTTCATCCTGGAACACCACAACGAGCTGGACAGCATCGAGCTGGTGACCCGCGGCAAGGCGGAACGGGATCGGCTGTGGCAGGTGCTGGAGCAGCGCTTCCCTGACCTGTACATCACCTCGTCATTCTTCCACCTGCTGGAGCTGTCCAGCCCCCACAGCGGCAAGCGCAACGCCCTGGGCTGGGTGCTGAACCAGCTGGGGCTGACGCCGGAGGAGACGGTGGCCTTTGGCAATGCGGATAACGACATTGATATGATCCAGATGGCCGGTATCGGCGTGGCCGTGGCGGACGCGACGGAGAGCTGCCGGAAGGCGGCAGACCGGTGTACTGGGGCCAGCTATGAGAGCGGAGTCGCCCAGGCGCTCCGGGAGCTGTTGCAGTGATTTTGAAATCGAGAGGGGATTTTTTCAGATGAAATTTGTCAGCATGAAGAAAGTACACGAGGGCAAGTTCCTCAGCCGTTACGACATCGTCTATGAGACCATCGACGGCGGCATGAAAAACTACGAAATGGTCAGCCGTGCCAAGGACCGGACCCAGTTCGACCAGCTCCACGACCACAAGCCGGAAGCGGTCATCATGATCATGCACGACCCCAGCGGCGAAAAGCTGCTCATCAACCGGGAGTTCCGTCTGGCCATGGGTGAGTTCATCTACAACTTCCCCGCCGGTCTGGTGGACGAAGGGGAAGATCTGGACACCAGCGCGGCCAGAGAGCTGCGGGAAGAGACCGGCCTGAAACTGGTGCGCATCGACGAGTGGATGAAGGAATCCTACAGCGCCGAGGGCATCTGTGACGAGATGGGTGTGGTTTGTGTCGGCGTGGCCGAAGGGGAACCCATCCCCAGTCCCGACCCGGTGGAAGAGATCCAGGCGGCTTGGTACACCAAGGAAGAGGTGCGGGAACTGCTGCAGAAGGAGCGGTTCTCCGGCCGTACCCAGCTGTACGCCTATATGTGGGCAAAAGAGTAAACGGTCATGAAGAAGAAAGTGGTCGGCCGAGGGCTGATCGCGGCTCTCATCGCTATCGCCATCATTTTGGGCGTGCAATATGGGACGGCGTGGCATACATACCGTACGGCATTGGATTTTCCGGAGGCGGCTCAGGCCAGCGTGGTGGTCTCGGTGCTGTACAGCGACCAAGGGCAGAGCGTGAAGCTGGACGAGAGACAGCGGGAAGCGCTGTTCGCCCAGCTGAAAGAGGAGGCGTCCTTTGGTGGTGTCGATAACCAGCAGGACAGTGATACCTCCACTACCCAGGAAGCGCGCGTCTACAGCATCAGTATTGCCTCCAAAGATTCCTTTGCCCTCATCATGGCGTCCAAAGATTCGGAGCAGAATTGCATCACCGGACGGGACACCGTGGTGAAGCTGAAGGAGCTGCCCAAAACAGTGGCGTTGCTGGACAGCTACTGCAAGACCAAATGAAATCGCATGAAAAACAGCGTAGGAGTGATTCCTACGCTGTTTTTTGAGCAATCAGTGCCCTCTGTGCTTCGCCTTGCGCTTTTCCTGGCGCTGAGCGAACCGGCGTTCCTGTTCCGCTTCCTTCTCCGCCCGGGAACGCTTTTTCCGAGCCTGCTTGCCCGCTTCCTGCTGGAGCTTCAAGGCTTGCTGTGCCTTGGTGCCTATGCCGGTGTGCTGTAATTGCTTTTTGATCTCCCGCTGGGCCCGTTTGGGGTTGAGGCGTTTCCGTTCCCCCTGTTCCACCGGGACAGGCGGACTGAAGGGCAGATGCCGCCAGTGATCCAGCAGAAACTGATAGACCTCGTAATCCTTGGGTTCGGCACCGAAGGTGATCTTACAGACGGTGCAGTGACCTGCCTCGATGCGCTCATAAAGAGCGATCCAAAACGGCTCCTCGAAGCAGACGGTGATGGTGGCGCAGGCGTGTTCCATCGGGATTCCTCCTTTTGTGGGTGAAAAGTTCACACGAAGAAGGGACAACCAAAGGAGGCAGGTTACTGATACCGCAAAAGCGGTACTCCCGGACTACCTACCGGGACGTGTTTTTATCTCCGTGATGTGGATAAGTAGAGCAGCGAGGCAGTTGTCATACAAAGACCAAGCCGCGCAGCGCCCTTAAATTTTTTGCCAAGCTTTTTTATAAAAAAGCGGAAGCATGGCGGCAGACGTGACAGCACAGGTTCACGCAGATGGGCAGCTGGGCGATGTGGGTGGCCGCCGGCAGGATGGACACTGCCAATGCCGTCACCGTGCCGCCCAGACCCTGGGGGCCGATGCCCAGCTTGTTGATGCGTTCCAGCAGGCGTTCTTCCATCTCCCGATACAGCGGGTCAGGGTTGTGCTCGTCCAGAGGGCGCAGCAGGGCACGTTTGGCCAGGAGGGTACACTGTTCCGAGTTGCCGCCGATGCCGACGCCCACCACCACCGGGGGACAGGGGTTGGAACCGGCGTCCTCCACCGCCTGGATGATGGCGTTCTCCACCTCTTCCAGGGGCGTGGTGGGTTTGAGCATTTTCAGTGTGGTCATGTTTTCGCTGCCTGCCCCTTTGGGCGCCACCGTGATGGACATCTGGTTACCGGGCACCAGGCGCAGGTGGAGGACAGCGGGGGTGTTGTCCTCGGTATTCACCCGCCGCAGGGGGTCGCTGACCATGGATTTGCGCAGGTAGCCTTCGGTGTAGCCTGCGGCCACACCGGCGTTCACAGCGTCCTCTAAAGCGCCGCCGGTGATGTGGCAGTCCTGCCCCAGGTCGATGAACACCACCGCCATGCCGGTGTCCTGGCAGATGGGCAGGTTCCGTTCCCCAGCGTAGGTGTAGTTCTCCACCAGGTCGTGGAGGATGGACTGGCCAACCGGAGAACGCTCCTGGGTGCAGGCGGCACAGATGGCGCTACGCACGTCGCCGGGCAGCTGGCAGTTGGCTTCGATACACAGATCCCGCACCTTGGCGGTAATTTCAGCGCAGGTGATCTCACGCATGATGCAAATCCTCCTCTTTGTACAGGGAAATGGGATGGGGGGTGCGGCCGATGAAGTGGGTCACGTAGCGGAAGCCGCACTGCCGCAGCAGCTCATGTCCTTCCGGGAAGGCACGTGCCACGTTTTCGGGGGAGTGGGCGTCTGCGCCCACGGTGACCAGCTCACCGCCCAGCTCGTGATAGGCACGCAGGATGCCCTCGTAGTCGGCGGCGGAGCCGGGGTGATATTTGCAGGTGTTCAGCTCGATGGCTTTGCCGGAGGCGATAACTGCCTTCAAGATCTCCCGGATGATGCCCTCGTAGGGTGCCAGGGAGACGTCCTGCCCGTCCCGATCCCGCATATAGCGCAGGGGGTAGGGGATGTGCCCCAGGGTGTCGAACTCGCCCCACTGGGCCAGGCGGAGCATGGACTGGAAGTAGTCGTCCAAGAACTGATGGCACATGGCGGGGGAGGTGAAGTTGGCGTAGTAGTAATCCTGGTATTGCAAGGCGGCAGAGCTGTTGTGGATGGAGCCGATGACCAGGTCGAGCCCCGGTTCCGCGATGACCTGTTCGGCGGCGGAGAAATCCTCCGGGGCGTTGCCCACTTCGATGCCGAATCCCAAAAAGATGCGGTCGCCCCAGGCGGCTTTGGCCTGGGCGTGGGCCTCGTGGGCGGGGGCCCAATCGTAGGTGCGGACAAAGGCTCCATGCTCGTCTACCACGTCGTAGTGGTCGGTGAAGCAGAGGGCGGAAAGGCCCGCCTGGACTGCTGCGGCGGCCATGTCGGGGCGGGGACTGTGGCTGTCAAAGGATACGCTGGAGTGCATATGCTGGTCTGCGTAAAACATGGGAAAAACCTCCAGTGAAAAAGTAGATTGATAAGCTCATTGTAACTGTTGCCGTGGGATTTGTCAAAAAAAGTGGACACCGAATCAAAACGATTCGGTGTCCGGTAGGATTGGTAAGTCGGGCGTCCGTTTTTATGCCTTGGGTCATTGCGGACGCTCACTTGAAAACGAGATCAGAGATTATTTCCGCTTCCCCTTGTCAAAGAACCCCTTCTTGTGGGCTTCCTTGTGCTTCATGGCGCTGTCAAAGGCACGCAGGGCGCTCTTTGCCTCGGCGCTCAGGTTGGTGGGTACCTGGATGCTCACGGTCACGTACTGGTCGCCACGGCCGCTCTTGTTCAGGCGAGGGATACCCTTACCCTTCAGGCGGAAGGTGGTGTCTCCCTGGGTGCCGGCGGGCAGGTTGTACTTGACCTTGCCGTCAATGGTGGGGATCTCCAGCTCCGCACCCAGCACCGCCTGGGTGAAGGTGATGGGCGCCTCGCACAGGACGGAGGTGCCCTCCCGCCGGAACAGCTCGTGAGGCCGGACCGTAATGGTAATCAGCAGGTCGCCCGCCGGGCCGCCGTTCTTGCCGGCGTTGCCCTGGCCCCGCAGGGAAATGGTCTGGCCATGGTCGATGCCGGCGGGGATGGCGACCTTGATGGTCTTGCGCTTACGCACCGCGCCGGTACCGCGGCAATCGGGGCAGGGCTGGTGAATGAGCCGGCCGGTGCCGCCACACTTGCGGCAGGGACCATTGGAGGCGAAGACACCCATGGGGGTCTGCCGGCGAGTCTGCACGGTGCCGGTGCCGTGGCAATCAGGGCAGATTTCGGGTGTGGTGCCGGGTGCACAGCCATTTCCCTTACAGGTAGGGCACTGCTCACTGCGCTCTAAGGTAACGGACTTCTCGCAGCCAAAGGCCGCCTCCGTGAAGCTGACGGAGACGCTGGCCCGGATGCTTTCCCCCCGCTGGGGGGCGTTGGGGTTGCGGCGCTGACCGCCGCCAAAGCCACCGCCGAAAAAGCTGCCGAAGATGTCGCCCAGGTCGCCAAAGTCGAAGCCGCCGCCATAAGCGCCGCCCCCGGCTCCCGCGCCGTAGTTAGGATCCACCCCGGCGAAGCCGAACTGGTCATAGCGAGCCTTTTTCTCGGGGTCTGACAGGACTTCGTTGGCCTCGTTGACCTCCTTGAACTTCTCCTCGGCCTCCTTGTCGCCGGGGTTCATGTCCGGGTGGTATTTCCGGGCCAGCTTTTTATATGCTTTTTTGATTTCGTCCTCCGAGGCACCCTTCTGGATGCCGAGCACCTCGTAATAGTCTCTTTTTTCAGCCATAAACGGTTTCTCCCTTCTGGGGATTCCTCCTCTTTCCTAACGCCGCAAGGAGGGGCAGGAATCCTGCCCCTCTGCGGTAAAACGGAACATTACTTATTGTTCTGATCGTCGTCATCGACCACCTTATAGTCGGCGTCGTAATACTGGCCGCCCTGGGCGCCTGCGTCGGCACCGGGCTGAGCGCCGGCATCCGCGCCGGGCTGCTGGGGCTGCTGCTGATAGAGCTTCTCGCTCATCTTGTAGAAGGCCTGGGTCAGCTCCTCGGTAGCGGCCTTGATGGCATCGGTATCCTCGCCCTTGAGGGTCTCCTTCAGCTTGTCGATGCCGGCCTGGATGGGGGCCTTCTCGCTCTCGGGCACCTTGTCGCCCACCTCGCTGAGGGTCTTTTCCGCCTGGTAGACCATCTGGTCTGCCTGGTTGCGGACCTCCACCTTTTCCTTGACCTTGGCATCCTCGGCGGCATACTGCTCGGCTTCCTTCACGGCCTTCTCAATATCCTCCTTGCTCATGTTGGAAGAGGAGGTGATGGTGATGTGCTGCTCCTTGCCGGTGCCCAGATCCTTGGCGGACACGTTCACGATGCCGTTGGCATCGATATCGAAAGTGACCTCAATCTGCGGCACACCGCGGCGGGCCGGAGCGATGCCGTCCAGATGGAAGCGGCCCAGGCTCTTGTTGGCGGCAGCCATCTCGCGCTCGCCCTGGAGGACATTCACCTCCACGGAGGTCTGGTTATCAGCTGCGGTGGAGAAGATCTGGCTCTTCTTCACGGGGATGGTGGTGTTGCGCTCGATGAGGCGGGTGCACACGCCGCCCATGGTCTCAATGCCCAGGGACAGGGGGGTGACATCCAGCAGCAGCAGGCCCTTGACATCGCCGGTGAGAACGCCGGCCTGGAGAGCAGCGCCCATAGCCACGCACTCGTCGGGGTTGATGCCCTTGAAGGGCTCGCTGCCGGTGAACTTCTTCACGGCCTCCACCACGGCGGGGATACGGCTGGAGCCGCCCACCATCAGAACCTTGGCCAGGTCAGAGGGCTTCAGGCCTGCGTCAGACATTGCCTGGCGCACGGGGCCCATGGTGGCATCCACCAGATGGCCGGTGAGCTCGTTGAACTTGGCCCGGGTCAGGGTGACATCCAGGTGCTTGGGGCCGGTAGCGTCGGCGGTGATATAGGGCAGGTTAATATTGCTGCTGGTGACACCGGACAGCTCGATCTTAGCCTTCTCGGCAGCCTCCTTCAGACGCTGCATGGCGACCTTATCGCCGGAGAGGTCGATGCCGTCGGTGCGCTTGAACTCAGACACCAGATACTTCATGATGCACTGGTCGAAGTCGTCGCCGCCCAGGCGGTTGTTGCCGGCGGTGGCCAGAACCTCGATGACGCCGTCGTCAATCTCCAGAATGGAGACATCGAAGGTGCCGCCGCCCAGGTCGTAGACCATGATCTTCTGGGCCTGCTCCTTATCCACGCCGTAGGCCAGGGCCGCGGCGGTGGGCTCGTTGATGATACGCTTGACCTCAAGGCCCGCGATCTTGCCGGCATCCTTGGTTGCCTGGCGCTGGGCATCGGTGAAGTAGGCGGGGACGGTGATGACCGCCTCGGTGACGGTCTGGCCCAGATAGGCCTCGGCGTCGCTCTTCAGCTTCTGCAGGATCATGGCGCTGATCTCCTGGGGCGTATATGCCTTGCCGTCGATGTTCACCTTGTGGTCAGAGCCCATCTCACGCTTGATGGAGGAAATGGTGCGGTCGGGATTGGTGATGGCCTGGCGCTTTGCCACCTGGCCCACCATACGCTCGCCGGTCTTGGAAAATGCCACCACAGAGGGGGTGGTGCGGTTGCCCTCCGCGTTGGCGATGACAACTGCCTCGCCGCCTTCCATAACGGCTACGCAGGAATTGGTTGTACCCAGATCGATACCGATAACTTTAGACATAATGATTGCCTCCTAAATCTATATACGTTTTATGTGTTAACTATTTCATGCGGGCCTGAGCCCGGGATAAACTTTTTAATTGGCTACCTTCACCATGGCGAAGCGAACCACACGGTCACCCATCTGGTAGCCCTTCTGGAACACTTCGGCCACCGTGTTCTCGGCGTAATTCTCATCGTCGATGTGCATGACGGCATTGTGCTTTTCCGGGTCAAAGGGCTGGCCCAGGGCCGCGATCTCCGTGACACCCAGTTTCTCCAGCACGGCGGCAAACTGCTTACAGATCAGCTCCATGCCCTGGCGGTGGGGGTCGCCCTCCTCAAACTGGCTCACGGCCCGGTCCAGGTTATCCGCCACGTCCAGAAACGGCTTCACCGTGTCCATCTTGGCATCGGCATAAATGCCCTCCTTTTCCTTGGTGGTGCGTTTGCGGTAGTTGTCAAACTCGGCGG
>ERZ827108.3118-NODE-3118-length-14778-cov-12.471032_pt1 | contig 14778 bp, 11 predicted proteins | sample MGYA00519921_ERZ827108 | MGnify/ENA primary metagenome ERZ827108 (study PRJEB31778, sample SAMEA3449258) | human gut metagenome | biome: human gut; feature: human-associated habitat; material: faeces | place: United Kingdom | collected 2010/2012 ... | reverse complement strand
CGAACACCGGCGGGCGGCAAAGGCTTCTCGTTTTCTGCGAGAGAGTAAGTGAATAAAAAAGCAGTGAACTCTGGATCAAATAGAGTTCACTGCTGCTTGAATCAAATTATTCCTCAGTACTGAATGGCCTCCCTATGCTCTAATATACCGTGACGCTCGTCCTGTGCCTATCCGCTTTGCGGCACCCGCACGAACCATTTCGCCGAGAACTGCCTCAACTGTCGTCGGGCTGACATCGGGGAGAATTCTGCATATCTCAGCTTTCGATATCGGTGTCAGGCTGTTCAGAACAGTCGCTTCAATGCGGGTTTTCTTTGTTACCTTCTTCCCGTGAACAACAGCAAAGCGCTTGTCCAGCTCCTTATAGCACATATACAGAGTTGAGAGAAAATTCTCTATGAACGGGAAATAGGAGTTTTCATTCGTGTCCCACCCCGCCGATGACTGCCGCAGCGCCTCATAATAATATGCCTTGTAATCGTTGATCTGTTCCTCAAAGGACACATACTTACCGGCATCAAAGCCATTCTTATATAGCAGCAGAAGTGAGAGCAGACGGGACATCCGGCCATTGCCGTCTCTGAACGGATGGATGCAGAGAAAGTCCAGAATCACACATGGGATCAGCAAAAGCTGGTTGATGTTTGCGTCGCTTCGAGCGTCCAGATAAGCGAGTTCCAACTGCTCCATTGCTTCCGGGGTCTCGATTGCGGGAGTCGGACGGAAGCGAACGCGGCGGTTCCCATCAGCGTCAATCTCCAGAATCACATTGTCGTCTGTCTTATACTTCCCGCCGTATTCATAGCCTGTAAAGCCCATCATCATTTCGTGCAGCCGAAGAATATCTCTCTGGCGGAAGTCGATATGCTCATACCCCAGATGGATCTCATTCAGGGCGTCTCTGTACCCGGCAATCTCTGCTTCGTTGTGGTTCAGCGGAGCGCTGTTCTGATTGACGATAGCAGCAATACGCTCGTCGCTTGTTACGATGCCCTCGATAGCATTGGAGCTTTTGATCGACTGTATCTTTGCGACAGCTTCCAACTCTGTAAAGATCTTCGAGTATTCTTCCTTGCGCACGCCTGCCATAGTTTTCAGCGCGGCAATGTTTGAAGTCAGATTCACGAGATTTGCGGGCAGCAGCCCATTATTCAAAAAAGAGTAATCAAATTTTCTCATACAGCGCCAACCTTTCTGCACCTAAATATAACATATTATATGCAGAAAAGCAAGCACGTATTGCTGATAGCTGCACATAATCAAGATATGATATGTGCAGCTACTCATGTTAATCACAATATAACGAAAGGAATTGAGATATCCAATGACAGCAGACATAGACCTGTGGGTAACGGCGACGATCCTCAGAGAGCTGCGAAACAACGGCCTCATTACGCAGAAAGAAGCAGAAAAGATCCTTTCCCGCGTTGCAAAACAGACCGGCGCTACACTTATTATTTCTGTCTGAAACTGCTCATGTTTCAGTAGCTTTGTGAAAGGTGTTGTGGTATTGTGTGTTGCTGCAGAGGGAGGTGAACCGACGCATGGCACAGGAAAACACCGCGAGAGTTATAACGATAGCGGCAACAGAACAGCCGCAGGATATACGACTGAGAGTCGCGGCCTACGCCCGCGTCAGTTCATCATCCGACGAGCAGCTAAACTCCTTTGCCGCACAGAACCGCTACTATACCGAGCTTATATCCGGCAAGGATAACTGGCAGCTTGTAGACATCTATGCCGATGAGGGTATCACAGGCACTTCGATAGAAAAGCGCGATGATTTCAAGCGCATGCTCCGTGACTGTGAGCGCGGACTCATAGACAGGATACTCGTGAAGTCCATATCCAGATTTGCCAGAAACACCACCGAGTGCCTCGAAACGGTGCGTTCTCTGAAATCTCGCGGCGTAAGCGTGTACTTTGAGAAAGAGGACATCGACACCGGCAAAGTTTCCGGCGAGATGCTCACGGCTGTATTCGCATCACTTGCTCAAGCCGAGAGCGAGTCTATATCCAAGAATGTCAAGTGGGGCATAGAAAAAAGAATGCGTGACGGAACATTCAATACCTGCTGTGCTCCGGTCGGATTTCATCTTGAAAACGGCAAATTGACTGTAGTTGAGGAAGCGCGTCATGTAATCGCCAAAATATATGAGGACTACCTCAACGGGCTGAATTCAAGGGAGATAGCTGCCGCATTGAATCACGAAAATATACTTGACCGCCGATGGTCAAGAGAACTTGTGGATTATATCCTTACCAATGAACGGTATGCCGGTAATGCATTGCTTCAAAAGCGCTATACGACAGCGACCCTGCCGAAAACAGCTCCTCGAAATCATGGTGAACGAGAGATGTTCTTCGTCACAGGCAGTAATCCGGCGATCATCACAGAGGAAACATTCAACCGCGCTAAGTCTCTGAGGGCACAGCGAAAAGTATCTCAAGCGGCTACAGACAGACCGTTAAGTAAGAAAGTACGCTGCATATGCGGCTCACGCTGTAGGTGCAAGTCCAATGCCGGTACTTGGAAGTGGGTATGCGTCGTCCATGATGAGGGAGGTAAATGTCCCAATAAAGCAATTCCGGAACTTGAAATATACGATGCGTTTCAACGTCTATATTTCAAGTTGAAGTCGAATCCGGATATATTATCCCGAGTGCTCCGCGGTCTTATAGAAATACGTAATCGTAGAATGCTGTGGAGCATAGATGTCATAGAAATCAACAAGAAAATATCCGATGTACTAAGTCAGAATCAGATGTTGGCCGTGCTTAAACAGCAGGGGCTCGTTGATCCTGACATTTTCATATCTAAAACCAATGAGTTGACCAAACAGCTCCGAGAGTTGAAGCTTCAAAAAGAGCGTCTGCTGAAAGCTGAGAGCAGCAATGCCGAGCAGCTTACAAGGGAGCTCGTAGCTACGATAGCCGAGAGTCCGGATTTCCTTGACGGCTTCGACGCTGAACTGTTTGGTGAGCTTATAGATCAGGTTATTATAAAAGATGATTTCCATGTCATATTCCGCCTGAGAAACGGGCTTGAACTTCAGGAGACTATAGAAAGGACATTTCGGCGATGAAAAATCGTAAGCTGCCGTTCGGATATGCTTTACACGGCGGAGAGATCGTCATAAATCAAAGTGAAGCTAACGCCGTAGGAGATATATTCCGCCTGTATACTGGCGGCACGTCTCTAAGCGGGATAGCGGAGGTGCTCAGATCATCTGAAATAAGTTATGATGCGGGCAGACTATGGAACAAAAATATGGTATCCAGAATTCTTGGGGATAGGCGGTACGTTGAAAGTACTGTCTATCCCCCAATCATATCTGAGAGTATATTCAGTGCTGCGAGTTCCCTACGTTCCGAAAAAGCTCCGGCCACAGATAAAAGCGAAGCTCAAAGACTGATTCAAAAGATAAGCGGCTGCAGCACGGATGCTGAAATTGAATGTCAGATCCTATCGATACTCAATAGGTTGAGCAGTTTCCCAGAAACCATAACCGCTCGAACAGAATCGCCCCCTGCGGCATCTCCTGCCTTCACGGAGCAGCTTGAATCCATCATAATGATTCAGCCAATAGACGAAAATCGAGCACAACGGACCATATATGAAATAGCCGAAGACCAATATGCGCAAGTGAATAATAGCCAATATGAAACCGAAAAACTTAGGAGGTTCTTCAAGCAAATGGGGTATATTTCAGAGCTTACTCCAGATATCATCCGAAAAAGTGTTTCACAAATCAAGGTATGCCGCAAAGCAGTAACGCTTATTCTGAAAAACGGGCAAGCTGTGTCCAATGAGAATTTAGTATGAGCAATACAACGCCAACTGTTATATTTATCCCAGCCAAGCCCGAAGTCGTGCGAGCTTCAAAGCGCCAGCTCCGTGTAGCCGCATACTGTCGAGTCTCCACCGATGACGAGGAGCAGCTCACCAGTTACGAAGCGCAGAAAAATTATTACACAGATAAGATCATGACCAATAAAGAATGGACTATGGCGGGCATCTTCGCCGATGAAGGTATAACCGGTACTTCTGCCCGCAAGCGTCCGGAGTTCCTTCGTATGATCCGCCAGTGTAAGCAGGGCAAGATTGACATCGTGCTTACAAAATCCATCTCGCGCTTTGCTCGAAATACGGTCGATTGCCTGAATTATGTACGCGCGCTGAAAGAGCTCGGCATAGCGGTAATCTTCGAGAAAGAGAATATGAACACCCTCGAAATTGACAGCGAGATACTCATAACCATGCTCGGTGCATTCGCTCAATCCGAAAGCGAATCCATCTCGGCCAATGTCAGGTGGGGCATTCGACAGGCCATGAAAGAGGGCAAAGCCACCATACAGTACAAATATCTGTATGGCTATCGCAAAGGCGATGACAGCAAGCCTGAGATAATACCGGATCAGGCAGAGGTTGTCAGAAAAATATACGACCTGTTTCTAAGCGGCACACCGGTCCGCGGTATACAGGAGTATCTAAATGCAAACTCTGTTCCGAACATAAACGGTGAGTCAAAATGGGCGCGGAGCGCCATAGACAGCATACTTACAAATGAGAAATACTGCGGCGATGTCCTGCTTCAGAAAACCTACATCGACGACTGCATCAACAAGAAGGTAAAGAAAAACACCGGTCAGCTCCCGATGTATCTGGTGCAGAATCATCACGAGGGGATAATAAGCCGCGAGACATTTGATGCTGCTCAAGCAGAGCTTGCCCGTCGTAGCGCGGGAAAGAGTCCGTCAAAGAAAAATGCCCCGACCGGCCGGAGCAGGTACAGCAGTAAATATGCGCTGTCGGATAGATTGTATTGCGGCGAGTGCGGCACACGGTATCAGCGCTGCACATGGCGCAACCGCGACGGCAGCAAGCGCATCGTCTGGCGCTGTGTCAGCCGGGTGGACTATGGCAGCAAGTACTGCCACGACTCTCCGACGCTGGATGAGGAGCCACTGCACAGAGCCATCCTTGCCGCAATAAACAGTGCAGTCAAGGATAAAGACAATATAGTCTACAATCTTAAAGCTGCAATGGAAAAGGAACTTGCCCCGGCCGCGGGGCAGCAGCTCAGCCTGTCTGAGATAGATAACCGGCTCGAACAGTTAAATACCGAGTTCAGTAAAGTGCTTGCCGAGGCATCCGAAAGCGGTGACCAAGCGGCGTATAGCGATAAGTTCCGCGAGATCATGCAGAAGCAAACGGCGTTGAAAGCCCAGCGCAATGAGATACAACGGATGTTAGCTGAAAGTGGTAAAGCTGCAGATCATATAGACCAATGCCGACAGGCAGCGGAAGTTATGCCCGTAGCTATAACTGAGTGGGATGAAGCGCTGATCCGTCAGGTAGTTGAGAGCGTGACGGTAGAAACAGACGGTGGAATAGTAGTAGCGCTAAAATCCGGAGCATCAATACATCAGAAATTAATGTAATATCAAACGGTAAGAACCGGGGTCTTAGTAATGAGATTCCGGTCTTTTTGTTTTGGAAAGGAGCAACTTATGCCACGCTATTTTATGCGAGACACGCCACTGCGGGCGATGGAGCGGTTGATGATGTCTCAGCCCGGGCATAAGCCTCGGTGCGGCGGAGCGTACCGAAGTCAATTTCATTACACTCCAAAGGATGTGGAGTGCGAATACTGCCAGAACTATGTCCGCAAGAATCCATGCCTTCTGTGTGCATGCACCTGTTTGAAGGGGCGCATTGAGGCAGGGGTTCTGAATCTGAGTGAGTTCGTGCGAGATTGTTTTGCACCCTTTATGGAACCACAGCTTCAAGAACGGATGTATCAGCAGTTCGTAGAAACAAAGTCTCGTTTTTTCCGCTCCGATGCCCACCGTAGAAGATGGACACACTGGAGAGAGCTCTGCTGGCGCCTGTCTGACCGAAATAAAGCCGCCCTCTTCCTGCTCACGGCTTACGAGAGTCTTTGGCGCAGGATGATCTGGAAGTGTGGCAACGACGGCTTTGACTTTCAAGCAGTACATCTCAGAGGGATCAAGCCAGAGCTTTACAGCGTTTATCAGGCGGCAAAGGCCATTGCGGTAGGTAGCTGCAACATTACTCTTGCGGACCTTGCGTCTCCGGAATTGGTCACAGATGAGGCGTTCCAACTGATTATCTGCGCATTGCTGATGGCCAAGTACGGGGATGTGGTTCTGAATTTAGAAAATGGAGCGGTGAAGGATGGCAATTGATATGGCACAGCAGGAAGAACTTGTTCTATGGATTGACCGGCGCTGGAAAAATGCCATCGAGAAGCATCTAAATGGCGAAGCCTTGCAAGAGCATCTGGAGAATGTATTGGACGAGCTGTGCGATCAGCTCCCAGAGCGAGAGTATGAGCACATCAGTCATGAGATTCAATCGGAAGCTGCCGCACGGCGTGCAGCGGAAGAAGCGGCCCGAACTTATGCCGCTTACCATGTGACGGAGCATGGTCAAGAATGGTACTTTAAAACTTCGCCCGGTGAGGAACTGTTAGAGGCCGGGAAAAAGCTGCGCAGTTATATTACGAAAGGCAACAGTGTGACGCCGGACAAATTCATCGGAATGTTTTTCGGCGGGCAGACCATCACAGCAGAAGAGTTTGATACCATGACAGCTCTGCGCATGGAGAACACCGGAAAGGTGCGAGGTGTGTTCGACGTGAACTTCGACAAGCGTGAGTTCTCCGCTCTTAGCATCATGGATGGATGGCAGACCTGGGCGATGCATGATGTGTCGGTGGCAGTTTATCATGCCACCCGGTCACAGTTTGCGTCTAATGATGATAGGTGGCGCAAGCTGTTGGATCATCTGAGCGGCAAAGAGATCACCTCGGCAGGACATCTCACTGCCAACAACTTTTCATTTTCAGATGAGATCATTGAGACGGACGGCAAGCTCAACTTTTATATCCAGGCAGACTTCGATGTGGATTCTGCATTCGGGACATTTGTCTGCACCGTTCAGAATGATGACTGGCTCAACATCTACGCCAACTATGATGTGGAGCAGGATCAGCTATGCGACACACTGGAACTAAACCTCTGCAAGGGAGACGGTTCGGAGGAAAGCTGGAGTTACCCTCTCAACGCTGCCGAACAGGAAGTCCTGCTCCGCAAAATGGAGGCTTTCTGTCAGTAGCAGACCGGCATGAGTATACACGATTACACTCAGCAGTTTCGGGACGGTGAATCGCAGACTCCTGAAATGCAGATGTAATTGAAACGGTTTGCCAAGTACTTGGTATCTTTAGAACCACAATGGTTGGCGATTTCTGCATTGCTGCGAGGGCCTGCGCAGAATGCAACAATTTTATCTTGGAGGACGACTTGGGGGGTGACTTGGGGGGTACCCCCCAAGTTAGTATCAATTTTGGTATTCCGAATCGTTGCATAGAGCATAAACGCTTCCACACGGTGTTATATTGTCGGAGTGCCGCCCTAAAACAAGTCAAAAGATACATATATTTGACTGAATTTGTTGCGTTTGATATAATAATATAAAATACTGCTTAAGTCTGGTTGGAGGCACATCTATGTCTATTAAATCAACCATATTAGAATCTATTGCTGATATTGGGGTATCCGCACTCGAATCACACGTAGAGCAGACTATTGAGAAAGCAGAAATCCGCAGCAAACTCGAACAGTACATTGAAAGACAACAGAAGTACAATTTTAATTGCACAGTGGAAGAGGAAATTGATTTTGAGGGGCTTGCTGAATATATCAAAGGTAGTCTGATAGACGATGTGGAAAGGCGTTTATTTGGCACGAAACAAGAACGTGCTGAAGCGCGCCTGACAATTGCTGACAAAGCCGCATATTATGCAAAGTCTAAAACAAAGATTTCTGAACAACGAGCCCGCAGCATGGCAACAGATATAGTAGACATACTCAGAGAATTTTACCGCAGCAAGTGTGGACGCAGCCTTAAGATGATGGCCGCAGAAATTGAGGACGCCATAATTGAAGAGATAACAGATAAGAGTCTATTATTTGGGCAGAAAATAGACGAGCTTTCTCAAAAGACCGAATGCGAAAATTTGCTTTCTATTGATACGAACCTGAAGCTTGTGGATAGTGGTCAGATTAGCCAGGTCGAAGATAATTTATCAAAATTTTTTAAAGCACTCAGTACTGCGCACGAACTCTCACCTGACTATAGTTTCGGACTTGATGAATCCCAAGAGCTTAAAAGCATCCCGCGAAATCAAGAGGCAGCAGAAAAGTATCCTCCACGCATTGAATTAACTGCTACATCTGCAAAAGTGGGGCAGGCTCAGATTACAAATTTGGATGCAAATAGTCTGCGACAGTCATATAATCACCAGATTCCAATCGAGTTTGATATTCTTAATGCTAAAAAGTATCTGGGTGACTTCCCTGACCCCATACAACGTGAGGCAGAAGCTTTAGAAGGAGCACATGCGATTATTCAGCCGCCAGCCTTTCCGCCTGCATTTGCATGCAATGTTTCTATTGACGAAAGGGTTGCAGTAGATTATTTGCTGTTACGGACCAAAGAAATCATGGATGACGGAACGGTTGTTCTGTCGAACGAAGAACAACCTAATTTCAATTTCCGAGTGGAATTATCTCTTCGTTTTTCCACTAAGGCAGTGAATCTGTCTATAAATCCACTAGAAATAACAAATAAAGAGGCACTAAAGTATAGATGCTTTTTGACAGCCGCAAGTCAAGCTAATAAAATATCGCTTAAAGTTTTAGAGCAAAATGCCGCTTTCATAACAACTAACAATTTCACAAAATTAGATGTTGAACAGTTAAAGTTCGAGATTGCGCTTTTAGAAAAAATAGTAGCAATAGAAGAATATTTCAATGTTTCTTTTTCCATTCCCGAGACAATTACGGTAGGAGACAACGCATTGGTTGAACGTCTCTATTCAATGGTAAATGACGGTGGATATAGAGGGACAATCGATCGATTTCAAGTCTCTTTAGAGGTAACAGAGGAACTTAGAAATATCATCTGTGATTACTACATTGATAAAGCATCTGGCTTCGCTTACGTTATAAATGGGAAGGTTCACTTATTTGGCCAAGATTTGTGTTTTCCTGTCATGCGTAGACTTGACTGTGTACATGTTGATGATCCTGCAAAAGTAAAAACAAAGCTTGCTGTCCTTGACGTTGGTGACACTTTGAAGCTCACATTTGTTGGTACTGCCGATGGTGAAGTTGCAAATTATGTAGACGCTTTTTACTCAGAAAACATTGAAGGGCAGCTTTTTCGACGTTGAAGTCATTGCCATGCTCTAATAAGTAAGAAGCAAAAAGATGCATATCATACCCATTAAATTTGGCAAATAAGTGTAGATTTCTGACGTATTTAATGGTGCTGCAAAAAGTACACAAGAAATAATCGTTCCGATGCTTTAATAAAACAGCACTTATTTAAGGAGAACGAGAATGGAGACTTTTGAATTACAACCTACACCAGAAAATGTTTTATCTGCATTTGAAAAAGATATAATTGGACGTAATGCAGACGTTTTGTATTTTGTGAGCCTTTTAAACTCAATAGATTCGGCCATGTCTATAGCTGTAGATGGACGCTGGGGTGCTGGCAAAACGTTTTTTGTGAAGCAGGTAAAAATGGTACTTGATGCTTTCAATGATCATATTTGCTCTGATTACACACAATATGCCCCGCGCATCAAAGCGGCAGTCGAATCTAAGAAGATAGATATTGAACCTCAAGTATCAATATACTATGATGCATGGATAAATGACAACGATGAGGATCCCATTCTTTCTTTGATATATGCAACCCTGCAAAGTGTGAGCAGTGACTTCAAATTTGAACATGCTCCCCAATGTGTGTCCATAGCAGCAAGTATTGCTGAGGCATTGTCGGGAAGGAATTATACTTCCATAATAGATGCAGCAAAAAGCGACGATCCACTTGCCCAGCTCCGTGAAAAGAAAGATATGCATGCACAAATTGAGGCCTTTTTGGATTCGCTTTTACGTGAGCAAGGAAATAGGCTAATAATCTTTGTCGATGAGCTTGATAGATGTAAACCAACATTCGCAGTAAGACTTTTGGAACGAATAAAGCATTATTTCACAAACGATCGCATTACGTTTGTGTTTTCAATTAATATTAGTGAATTGCAACACACGATAAAACAGTACTATGGATCCGAATTCGATGCCTTCCGATATTTAGATCGGTTCTTTGACTTGATGGTAGATTTGCCACCTGCAAATATGGACGGACTCTATTTGAAAAAGGGAACAAAGAACTATTCCATTATATATGAGCGTGTATGTAAAGCAGTGATAAGCGCAAACGAATTCTCTATACGTGAGTCTGCAAGGTTTTATAGACTAGCGAAAACGGCAGCGTATAAGTATTTAGATAATGGGGTTAACAGATGCATATTTTCAGAGGAACGAGCGAAACTGTTCTGCATGTTGTATATTTTGCCAATTATGCTTGGATTAAAAATTAGCAATCAAACAGCATATCAAGAATTCTGCCATGGTAAAAATCCATCTCCACTATATCATGTATTGAGCAACAAAATAATACCAGTTTCATTGTTATCAGACCTTCTTTTGGGCAACGAGACCTTTAATCCCAGAATGGCCTCTGAAAAAGTAAAACTTGTTAATCTAAGAGGAAAACTTGAGCAAGTTTATGACGCAGTATTTGTTCATAGGTATGAAGCAGAGGATTATGAAGTCTCTTTGGGGGGACTGTGCTTCTGCGGAGAAAACAAAATCGAGTTACTAAAGGTAGCTAGTTTATTATCAGACTATGCGGATTATGAAAATTGACATGGAACTGCAATAAATGAAGTAGAAATCCTTGTCCTCAAAATTGGCTGAATGAATCCCGCATTTCGATAAAATATTCGAAATGCGGGCGTTTCTTGCTTTCAAAGCTATGAGCAACCACGTTTTTTCTTCTGGCATTTTTGACGCGCCGGTACTGTCAAGGGTACTGTCAAGGCTGCTACTGAATACGGCTTTTTCATAAACTTGTCATATATGCGTCTTCAAATGCCTAAGGTGTCTTGGTTTTTGGAATTTAATGATAGCGGCGTTTATTGTATAGCTCTATGTATTGATCTGCTCTTTTATGATAGCTTTGTTCTGAGGTATACTCTCTTCGGTATGCCTCTTCTTTTTTAACGAAGTAAGGGGTGCTTCTACAACTGCATCGTCATGTGAACTCGCCATTACAAAATATAATTGTTTTACCCTGCACTTTTACAGCACTGAATTGTTACACATTGTCGTTAAAACCCTGCTACATCAGTTACATGAGCGGCTCCTGTCCCTTGCCGTGCTTGCTGTGGTAAGTGCAGTGGAAAATATGGTTGTAAAATAACATTGCACAATGTCCAGTGCTTCACAAAGCTCGTGAATGCAATACAAATTGTAGACTTGGTGATAAATGTGTTCCAAAAAACGACGGCTTTTACGGTTTTTGTAGAAACATATTGGTTGATTTTCCAGCCATGTTTGTTATAATATAATACAAAACAAGATAATTATTGTGGCTCAGGGAGGTTGATACAAATACCCTGGAGACTACGGGATATCGCTTAGACGAATTAAAGCTGGTTTAGCACCAGTGATAGAGGAGGAAACACTATGAAGCTAACTTTGAAAAACATTGGCAAAATAGGGACAGCTTCGGTTGAAATCAACGGCATCACAGTAATTGCCGGTGAAAACAACACTGGTAAAAGCACAATTGGTCGCGCTCTCTTTGCAGTGTTTAACAGTTTTTGTAATGTTCAAACGCAAATTGAAGCCGAGCGAATTGCAAGTATAGAGAATTTGCTTAATCGGATGTATATGAATGTCGGCATAAGATTTACGAGGACTGCTAATACTGCCGATATTGCAAGAACAATTGTTTCTCATATTGATGAGTATAGACAAAGCGAGCTTCCTGATATGCAGAAAAGCATTATAGCTTTGCTTTCGCAATACATCGACGTAAAGGTAGAATCTTTTGATGATAACACAGCTGCGGATACGGTTCTTCGCATTAAAGATGTGCTGAATGTATCAGATGTTGATTTTCTCAAGTCTGTACTTGAGCGAAACCTCGATGCAGAATTTAATGAGCAAGTTTGCAATATATTTTCTGAAGATGACGGCGAAATTCAACTCCAGATCAAAGATTCCATCTTAACGGTTTCCGTTGAAAATGAAGGATCAGTAGATATCCAGAACCCAGACAACATTTCACTTCATACAGAAGTAGTTTACATTGACGATCCGTTCGTGCTGGATGATTTAAGAATGTTCTATTGGCGTATGTCAGGAGCTTCTTCAGATCATCAATATCTCTTGCGCAGAAAGCTGTCTTTGTCAGATTCTGAAACAAATGTTTTTGATGAGATTATTGCAAAAGATAAGCTTAATAGCATTTATGAAAAAATATCTTCTGTTTGCAGCGGTGATGTCATTCGGAGCAGGAAATCTATGACGGGTTATCAAAAGAAAGGGAGTGACAAGGTTTTAAATGTCCGGAATCTGTCTACCGGGCTTAAGACTTTTGTCATCTTAAAGATGTTACTTACGAGTGGTGCAATTGAGCCTAATGGCACAATCATCTTAGATGAGCCAGAAATCCATTTGCACCCCGAATGGCAGCTCTTATTTGCAGAATTGATAGTATTGATTCAGAAAGAATTTGGCGTTCATATCCTCTTAAATACGCACAGCCCATATTTCCTAAATGCCATTGAAGTCTATACGGCAAAATATGGTGTAGCTGACAAATGCAAATATTATCTAGCATTTTCAGAAAATGATATTTCTAATATTGAAGATGTCACCGATAACATTGAGGCTATTTATAGTAAATTAGCTAGGCCACTGCAAGATTTAGAAAATGAAAGAGGTCAGCTATGATTGATTTAGAATCATATTCTATTCTCCAAAGCAATAGAGTATCGCTTAAAGAAACTTCAAAAGATGATAGCACACCAAATGATATCCAATACATGACGTATTCAGAAGCAGAAGTCGTAAATTTTGATTTAGTCAAGAGATGTTATGCAAACAAAATTGGGCTTTCGGAAGATGTTGCAACATCTGTCGATGCGATTGTACCATCTGATGATATAATATTATTTATCGAATTTAAAAATGGGAAGGTTAATAATCGCAACATTAAGGATAAAGCGCGTGACAGCTTGTTGGTTTTTCTCGATATTATTGGAGAAAGTATAGCTTTTTCCCGTAGCAATATTGATTTTGTTGTGGTTTATAATCTTGAAAAGAACCCTTTGCCAAGGCAAGTCCAAAAGGGGCAGATGCAAGAAACGCCATCCAGAATTTCTATAGCTGATCATTTTATGGGAAAAGCAAAAAAAGAATTAATTCTCTTTGATTTGGAGGGGTATGAAAGACTATACTTTAGAAATATTCATACATATTCTAAAGAAAGATTTGAAGAATATTTGCAGACCTTGAGACTAGGCTGACAACCAAATCATACACCGTGGTGCGCAACTCCTGAACTCACTAAACCCATGTAAAGAAATTTTCAGTATAAGAGTCTACAGCCGCGAGAGAAAACATATAAATATACTAACAAGTCTCCTTTGCAAAGTTGTTCTACCGGTCAAAAATATCAACAGCATGGTAAAACTCAATGCCATCGATATCAACCAGATGCAGATATTAACCAGAAATCACGGACCTCTGCAATTGTAGGCAAGCAAGGAAGAAAAAATAGATAAGCCTCGATGCGGCATTTGTTTTGCAAAGTTTTCTATGTCCTCAAAATTGGCTGACCCTGCCATCGTCGTCGCAAGCTTCGCATCGCTTGCGACGGCTTTTTTATGCTTTGCATCAAAAGCCATCTCGCGCTCACTCCGCTGCTCCTCCTCTCCAAATCGAACCCGCTTCGCTGGGCTCTGATTTGGTTTTCCCTGTCCTCAAAATTGGCTGACCCTGCCATCGTCGTCGCAAGCTTCGTATCGCTTGCGACGGCTTTTTATACTTTGCATCAAAGGCCATCTCGCGCTCACTCCGCTGCTCCTCCTCTCCAAATCGAACCCGCTTCGCTGGGCTTCGATTTGGTTTTCCCTGTCCTCAAAATTGGCTGACCCTGCCATCATTGTCAGCCAATTTTGAGGACATTGCGTCAAACGCAGTGTCCTCAAGGCTTTCCGGGCACAAAAGGCCCGAAAAATTTTTTGTTTTTCCATTGATGACAGACCCTGTTCTCCCAGACTTGAACAGGGACTTTTCCATATTTTAGGTAATATAGCCGCTGCGTTCTCCTGCTGCGCGATCGAAATACAAACATGTACTGAAATTTTCAAAAAATAAATATCACAAAAATTCAAGCGCCGGATTGTTGGTTTTGTAGAATTAACAATCCGGCGCTTTTGTCATATCTGGAGGTGAGTTAATGAGCAAGTGAGTTAGATAAACAACAAAACATTAAATCGGCAAGGCCGGGACTTTTGAGAAATCAAAAGTTCCGGCCTTTTTTGCGTTCAAGGGGGGATCAATGAGAATCGGGGCTGTATGATGGAGCTGGATGTGATGCAGGGAAACAAAACCGCGATGCTGTATTTGCCCGCATCTGAAGTTCAAATAGATCGTGCGCTGGAGCGCTGCGGTATTCAAGCAGATGAGTTCTATAGTCTGCACATTGTTGGCAGCTCCTTCGGCGTTGACCTTGAGGAGTATCTGCATAGACAACAAGCTTCCTGTACATTTCTCTGTACAGCTGGGCTATAATTTCTTCTTGATGTGCAGCAAGTC
>ERZ827108.3112-NODE-3112-length-14804-cov-7.699641_pt1 | contig 14804 bp, 8 predicted proteins | sample MGYA00519921_ERZ827108 | MGnify/ENA primary metagenome ERZ827108 (study PRJEB31778, sample SAMEA3449258) | human gut metagenome | biome: human gut; feature: human-associated habitat; material: faeces | place: United Kingdom | collected 2010/2012 ... | reverse complement strand
TAGATCATCAGCACCTTATTCCGCGCGGGGTTCACCACCCAGGCCGATGCAGTAAAATGGGCGGTTTCATTCTGCCGGGTAAAGCTATCCGGCTGCTTTAGCGCGGCCAGCAGCAGCGGCAGATCGCGCTGCTCCTGCTCATTGTAGGGCCGATAGGCGGCAAGGCTGGCTTGCAGATCGTGTGGCATGGTGTTTCCCTCCTTGGCAGAGTGGATGCAGCGGGCAGGTATGGGGGCGCGGGGCAGGCCGCCCTGCGGGCGGCCTTACACGGCCCTACGGGCCGTGGCTCCGGCCTCCGTCCGGAGCGCCCCGCGCCCTGTGCCGCCCAGTCCGGTTCTGTCTCAAATTATACCACGGGCGGCACAAAGAGAAAAGCCCCCGAGGGGGCTTTTTCATTGCAGTAGGTTTAGTCGTGCCGAATGGCCTCCAAAGCGGAGATCTTAACAGCGCGGTTAGCAGGGATAAAACCGAAAACAACGCCGACCATCATCGAAAAGACCATTGCCAGCAGCACCAGCCACCACGGAATGATGGAAACCGCCCCGCCGTTGCCGAAGCTGAGCCCCAGCGATGCCAGAAGGTTTGCTACGATCGGCACATTGTTTAACAGATAGCTGATCAGGAAGCTGAGCCCAACGCCCACCACGCCGCCGATCAGACCGATCATAGCGGATTCGGTGAGGAACATGGCGCGAATGGCGCCCAGCTCGGCGCCCAGCACCTTCATGACGCCGATCTCCTTGGTGCGCTCATAGATGGACATGACCATGGTGTTGGCAATGCCGATGGCGGCGACAAACAGAGAGATAGCCGCCAGACCGCCCAGCATGGTCTGGATCATGGTGAGTTGTTCATCGAACATCTTACGGGTGTCCTCCATCGAGGAGCACTGGAAGCCCATATCGGTGATGGACTGCTGCACTGCGGCAACCGATGCAGCGTCTACGCACTTGACCCGTACCTCATCATAGTTGGTGGTGTCTGGAGCCTTTTCACCGCTGATCTTATAGTATTTCTGCTCCAGCGCCTTCAGCTGGTTGATGTCCATCAGGATGCATTCGCTGGTCTCCCAGCCCTTGTTCCAGTCCTCCACCATCACGCCGGTCACATTGGGGGTGACCTCCAGGCCCTTTTTCAGGTTGCCGTTGTTGTCATAGCTTTCGCTGTACAAAACCAGCTTATCCTTCATCATATCCACAAAGGGCTTTTTGGGGTTGCCCATGGCGTCGGTCTGGTTGCGATCCACATAGTTATTGCGTTTTTTCTTGGTATCCCGGAAGGAATACGCCACATTGGCGCCCGCCACCATGCCGTAATCCTTTTTGCTGTCCGCAAAGGAGGTGCCGTCGCTCAATTTATAGCCCAGCGCTTCAAAGGCATCGGGGTAGATGCCGATGATATTGGTATAGGCCGCATAGCGCCCGTTGCGGGATTTCAGCCGGAAGCTGACCCGGCTGCTGTAAAACGGGGTCGCGATCTGTACATTATCCATCGCCTGTATTTTGGAGAGGGCTTTATCGTCCAGCTTGGTCTCGCCTCCGCCGTAATTGTAGACATTGATGATGGTAAGATCGCCCCACTCTTGCAGCATCTGCATCATGGATTCCCGCGCACCGATGCCGAGTGAGACCATCAAGATGATGGCGCACACGCCGATGACAACGCCGATAACGGTCAGGGCGGTACGCACCCGGCGGCGGGTCAGGTTTCGCAGGCAGACGCTCAGAAGGTCAGATATCCTCATCTTCGTCTACGCTCTCCTTTTTATTTTTACGCAGCTTCAGGTACACAAATACGCCGGCAGCCACTACCGCCACACCACCGATGACCCAGAACCACGGGAAACCCGCAGGCTCTTCCATGCCGGGGTCAGTGCCGGGATCCATACCGGGGTCGACGCTGGGATTGCTGGGACCCCATACATCCTCGTAGCTGGTCACCTGCGTGGTAAAGGGCACCGAAACGGTGCGCTGGTTCATGTTGGTATCCTCGTAGGTGATAATGACCTCACCCACCAGCTCGCACTTTTCATTCCCGGTGATGTAGAAATCGGCGCTGGAGGTGGTGCCGGAGGCCAGGTTGCCCAGATACTGCTCCTCGCCGTTATTGGAAAGCCCCTCGCAGTTCAGCTTGGCGGAAAGATTGTAGATATCGGTACGGCTCTTATTGACGAAGTTGACGGAGAGGTTATTTTCCTCGCCAATGAAGATCTGTTGGGGCAGGTCGATGCCGGTCACGGTAAAGCGGTCCACCTGCAGCACCGGCATGCTGATGGTCTCAGTGGTCTTGGCATTGCGGCGCACGCCGTTATCCAGGTAGTCATAGGTAAAATCAACGGTCATGGAATGGGACTGGGCCGCCGCAGTGGGCTTCACGGTCACATTCACGGTCTTGGTGATGGTGCCCTCGGCTGCCAGCGATTCGATGTAGAAGGAATTGGAGCTGCTGGTCAGCATCATGGCATCGGGCAGGGTCATGGTCACCATCATGTTTTCCACCGCCATGGTCTTGCTGGTATTGCGGAAGGTCATGGTGATGTTGCGGGTCTCGCCGGCCACCAGGTCGCCCTTGCCGTAGCTGTAGCTGCTGATGATGACATAGGGCTGCGCTGCGGTAGTCTCCTCATCCGGCTTTTTGTCGTTTTCCTTTTCTGGCACGATGGTCGCATTGTCGATCTTGCAGGAAAGGATGGCATTGTAGTTGCCCTGCGTCACGATCAGCTTGAGGGTGTTATCATTGCCGCCCACATAGTACACGCCGGTCAGCTCGATGAGCATCCCCTTGGGTGCATCATTCACCTTCCAGATGCTGATATTTGCCTCCGACTTCAAACCGGAGCCGTAATAGCCGGAGCCGCCTGCGAGGAAGCTGCTGTCACCGGGGGTGGTAACGGAAAACTTATTTGCGTCATAGCCGTCTTTTTGGGTTAAGGACAAGAAATCACCATCGGTCACATACAGGGTCAAATCGACATAGTTCCCCTTGGTGATTTCGGAACTGGGAGTGACATTATCTTTAGGGGAGCCGGGGTACTTGGTGTACTTTTTATTGTTGGTCGTATCCTTATGATATGCCTGCCAATTAGAGTAGCCGTTGCAGATGGCATCCAGCCGGAAACTATCGACTGTTTTTTCCCCGCCAAGGCTCTGCTTCTCACGGAATACGGGGGTGATGGTGATATTATCAGTGATGGTCAGCACATCGCCGTCCTTGATGGTTTTTCCGTTGTTGTCTTTGGCACCTACAAACTCATAGCCGGGGCTGGGTACAAAGACGACCTTAACCTTGGAGTCTTTTTCGATATTTTCGATTTTACCACCGGTCGCAGTGATGTTGCCGAGAGAAGTATCATTTCCATCGCTGCCGACAAGGGTCAAAGAAATACTGCCATTGGTCAATGTTCCCGCAGTAATGGTATAAGTAGTAGTTGCCGTAGGCGTTCCGGTGGAGTCACCTTCAGCCGCCATCGCCACGGTGCCCAGCACCATGGCCAGCACCAGAATAAATGTCAGGATCTTGCTCATCTTTTTCACGGTCATACTCCTCCTTGGCCGGCGGCCAGTGTGTTATCGGTAAAATGTAGTTTCTCCGGCAGCTCCTCGGCAGGGGCGGCGGGAGGTTCTTGGATCGCCTTGGCATGGCGGTGGTCCTCATTGGAAATGATGCGTCCATCCGAGATAGTCACGATGCGGTCGCAGTATTCTGCCAGGCTGCGGTCGTGTGTCACCAGTATGATCGTGGTGCCCTTTTCCCGGGCAAACCGCAGGAACATCTCCATGACCTCTTTGGTCGTTTTGGTATCCAGGTTGCCGGTGGGTTCATCGGCAAATACCACCTCAGGATTGGTAACAAAGGCGCGGGCAATGCCCACGCGCTGCTGCTGGCCGCCGCTCATTTCATTGGGACGGTGATCCATGCGCTCGCCCAGTCCCACCTGCTTTAGCATTTCACGGGCGGCTTCCTCACGCTTTTTGCGGGACACCCGGCGGAACATCAGCGGCATGGCCACATTTTCCACAGCGGTCATCCCCTGAATGAGATTGTAGGACTGGAACACAAATCCGATGTGCTTCTGCCGGAACACCGCCAGCTGCTTTTCGCTCATCTTGGAGATCAGCTCTCCCTTGATTTTTACCGTGCCGCGGGTGGGCTTTTCCAGCCCGGCCAGCTGGTTCAGCAGGGTGGATTTACCACTGCCGGAGGTACCCAGTATACAGCACACCTGCCCCTGCTCGATGGTCAGGTCGATATTATCCAGAGCGACTACCTTTTCATCGCCGGTCCGGTACACCTTGCGGAGATTTTTGGTCTCCACCATGTATTGCACATTTTTTCCCCCTCTCGCAGAAAAATCATATTTCACTAAAATAAGTGTACAGTTTGATGGATTTTATTGCATCCAAAAACAAAAAATGCAAAATAATTTTGCAGCAAACTGTACTACTGGAGCTAATACAGTCAGCATACCATTTTGCCCCTATATAGTCAACGCAGTTCACAGTGAATTCATAAAATATTAAAGAACACAAAAAAGCTCCCGCACCTGTTACAGTGCGGGAGCTCCTGTAAAACTGTTTCCTGCGGCCGTTTGCAGCCGGCGCAGGAGCTTGGGGAATGAGCCGAAGGGAAAAGAAAATGAGGACAAAACGAAAAAGTATAAAGAAGGATGAAGATAAGGAGGAGAAAGAAAAACCTTCGGCCGGGCTGTGCGCCCTTATTTATTCCACACCTTTATCATATACGGCCAATGTGATGGCTGTGTGAAGAAATCAGGAAAAATCGGAATGATTTTCTTCACTTTCGGCGGTTAAAGCGGCATCGGGCGGCAGCAGCGGCAGCCGGAACCAGAAATCGCTGCCCTCGCCCAGGGTGCTGGCTACGCCGTATTCGGCGCCGTGGGCCTCCAGCACGCCCTTTACAATGGAAAGTCCCAGCCCGGCCCCCACGGTGGAGCGGCGGTGGTTTTTATCCACCTTGTAGTAGCGGTCCCACACATAGGGCAGGCTCTCGGCCGGAATGCCTTCGCCGTGGTCGATGACCTCCACCTTCACAGTCCCATTCTCGATGGTCTGGCGCACCAGTACGGCCCGGTCGGCCCCGGCATAGTTGATGGCGTTATTGATGAGATTATACAGCACTTGGGTCATGCGCAGCCGGTCGGCCATCACCATGGCGTCGCCGTCCGCTTCCAGCGTGATGGCGTAGCCGTCATGCAGCACCAGCTTGGCGTACCGCCCCATAATGCCGCGGATCATCTTGGTGAGATTGAGCGGCTCCGGTTCGGGGGTCTGCGCGCCGCTTTGTAGCCGGGAAAGATTCAGCAAATCATTGACCAAATCAGTCAGCCGGCGGGCCTCATCTATGATGATCTGCACATTTTCCGGGGTATTTTCACCCGGCAGATCGCGCATTACCTCGGCATAGCCGGTAATCATGGTCAGCGGGGTGCGCAGGTCATGGCTCACATTGGCGATGAACTCCTGCCGCAGATGTTCCACCTTGCTCAGCTCCCGGCTGGCATAGTTTAGGGTGTCGGCCAGCTCGGTGACCTCCCGGTAGGTGCCGCCGGTAAACTGCGTGCCGTAATCGCCGGTGGCCAGCTGCTTGGCGCTTTTGGTAATGCGGGTGATGGGACGGGAGATCATGGAGGAAAGCAGCAGCACCAGCAGGATGGAAAACGCCGTCATGATGACCGTGATGATGACCAGCTGGGCCCGCAGTGTTTCCACCGTGGTATTGATGGGCGTGATGGTGGCATCCACCATGACCATGACCGGCTCGGCGCCTTCGTCCTCTCCGCGCGTGGTCAGAATGCCGTACAGCAGCTGCTCGGTGGAGGCGGCCTGGGCGGTTGCTTTGCTCTGCATGGCGGGGGAAAGCTCCAGGAGCTGATAGTTTTCCAGCACGGTGCCGCCGTTTTCCTGCGCCTGCCGGAACAGCAGCGCCGCCTGATCGGTAAGCAGCATGTGCAGGATGCAGGAGGGCTGGTTGCCGGAGGTCAGTACCGGGGTGCCGTCCTCCCGCACGATGTGGACACAGATGAGATCCTGGCGGGTCAGGCGGTTCACCTCGGTGTAGAAGTTCTCATCATTGATGCTGGCGGCTACTTCCTCGGCGGTATTTTTAATGGAGCTGGTCTTGATGGATTTGTAGAAGCTCTCCAAAAAGACGATCTGCAAAAGCCACAGCAGCATCAGCAGCAGCGCCACGAACATAGCAAAGCTGCCCACCAGTCTCCAGCGGATGCCCAGGTGGGAAAAACGGCTTTGCTTATGCTGCGGGGCAGGGGAGGACTCAGTTGGCGTCTCCGTCTGCATCGCTTTCCGGCTCTGCCACAGTTTCAAAGCGGTACCCAACTCCTCTTAGCGTGATAATGCACCGGCTGTACCGGCCCAGGCTCTTGCGCAGCAGCTTTACATGGGTATCCAGCGTGCGGTCGTCGCCGTAAAAATCATAGCCCCACACATCGTGGATCAGCCGCTCGCGGGTCAGGGCCACGCCGCGGTTGCGCACCATATAGAAAAACAGGTCGTACTCCTTGGGAGACATCTCTATGCGCTGCTCGTCAATGAAAACCAGCCGCGCGGTAAAATCCACCGTCAGCCCCTCAAAAACAAAACGGTTGTTTTCCTCGCCGCCGCTGCGCTTGATGATGGCGGCCACCCGCATCATCAGCTCCTTGGGGGAAAAGGGCTTGACCACATAGTCATCGATCCCCAGCTCGAAGCCGTGGATGCGGTCATATTCTTCGCCGCGGGCGGAAAGCATGATGATGGGCGTGCGGTTGTATTTGCGGATTTCGCGGCAGGCGGAAAAGCCGTCCAGCTCCGGCATCATCACATCCATGATGATGAGATCGAACGGCTCGGTGCGGCACAGGTCGATGGCCTCCATGCCATTGGCGGCCTCGGTGACCCGGTAGCCCTCGAATACTGCGTATTTTTTAATGATCTCGCGGATCTTGGCTTCGTCATCCACGACCAGGATGTGATACATGGCGGTTACCTCCTTTGGGGGTGCAGGCTGGCATTCGGGCGGCCCCGTGCCTGGCTCCGCCGGGCTGGGGCGCCCCCCTGCGGGGGGCGCCCTTCGGGAGCCTTCGGCTCCCGCGCGGGGCCGCCCGAACCCGGCTTCCTGCAATGTCCATGGTTATTATAGCATACTCTCCCGCGCCGATGCTATAACCTTTACGAAATGTTAATATCTTTCCTCTTGCGTTCGTCCCGTTTTGCGCTAAAATAAGATTAGAAATCCCCGACCGACCGGTCGGTCGGAACATCTATCCCCCGGAAATGGAGAATCCTCTATGCTGTCTCGTCTCAGTGTCAAAAAGCCCATGACCGTATTCGTCTGCGTGGTGCTGGTGCTTATCCTCGGTGTCATGTCTTTCATCAATATGACCACCGACCTCCTGCCGAATATGGATCTGCCCTATGCCATCGCCTATACCACCTACATCGGCGCCAGTCCGGAGCAGGTGGAGCAAAGCGTGACCAAAACGCTGGAAAGCGCCCTGGCTACCACCAGCGGCGTCAAGAATATCACCAGTATCTCGCAGGAAAATGTCAGTATCGTGGTGCTGGAATTTGAGGAAGGCACCGGCATGGATTCCGCCATGATCGAAATGAACGCCAGCCTTGATCAGATCGCCGACTCCCTGCCCGAGGCCGCCGGCAGCCCGGTGCTCATGAAGATCAATCCCGATATGCTGCCCATCATGGTATTGGCGGTGGATAGCGATAATATGGCCCGGGAGGAGCTTTCTCAGTTTACCTCCTCCACCGTCATCCCGGCACTGGAGCGGGTGGATGGCGTGGCGTCCGTTTCCGGCAGCGGTCTGGTGGAAAGCCAGATCCGTGTGGAGCTGGATCAAGCCAAAATCGATGAGCTGAATGACAAGGTACTGGCGGCCATTGATAGCTCCCTGGCCGATGCCGAAAAGCAGCTCAAGGATTCTCGCAGGCAGATCAACGACGCCAAAAAGAAGCTGGAGGAGCAAAGCGGCACCGCCTATGCCCAGCTGGTGGCCGCTGCCCAGCAGCTGGCCGATGCCAAGGATCAGGCCTCCCTCGGCTCCACCCTCACCTCGGCGGAGGTCAAGGCCATTCAGGCCGTGCTGGCCCAGTACGATAACATGGTAAATCTGCGCGATAGCTACAATGCCAGTGAAGATTACGCCCGTACTCATCTTTCCGCTGTAAAATATGCCGAGCTGCAATCTCTGCAGCTTACCCGCACCCAGCTGCGTGCCCAGCTGAGAGCCGCCCAAGCCTCGCTGGAGACCGCCGAAGCCGCCCTCAAGGAGATCGGCAGCAGTGAAGCCGCCCTGCAGCAGGATGTGACCAATGCCAAGGATGCGCAGGAAGCCGCGCAAACCGCCTACAAAGAAGCGCGGGACGGCGCACCGGAGCGTCTCAAGGACGATCCCGGCTGGCAGGACCTGCTGCGGCAGGAGCAGGAAAAGCAGGCGGAGGTGGACGACCTCCAGGCACAGCTGGAGAAGGACCCCGATAATACCGCCGAAGCCGAGCTTGCCGCCATCCAGGCGGCGCAGACCGCCTACCTTACCCGCAATGACCCGCAAACCGTTGCCGCCGCGGAAAAGCTCTCGGCTGCCGAGGAGGAGGTGACCCGCGCCAACGCCCGGCTGGAGACCTTCCGGCAGGCCACCGAGGCGAAGGCGGAGGCCGAGAAGGCCATCGCCGACGCCACCAAAGCCATCGAGGAAAACACCGCAGAGATCATTGCGCTGCTGGGCGAGGCCGAGGGCAAGAAGTGGATCGAAAGCCACGATAAGGTGCAGGATGACTACGGCACCATTACCGAGCTGAACGCCGCCATCGATGCGCTGGCGCCCCGCATCCCGCAGCTAAAAAAGGAACTGGAAACCGCTCAGTCCAGCCAAAAGGAGCTGGACGCCGCTCTTTCGCAGCTGGATAAGGCGCAGAGCCAGCTGGAGACCGGCAAGCTGGAGCTTTCTCAGCAGCTCATTCTGGCCACCCTGCAATTACAGCAGGCCGAACAGGCCCTGGATGAAGCCGAGGAGCAGTTCCGCCAGCAGCGGGATGCCGCCTACAAGGCCGCCGGGCTGGACGGCATTCTCACCCAGTCCGCCGTTTCGCAGCTGCTCATGGCGCAGAACTTCTCGATGCCCGCCGGCTATATCCAAAGCGCCGAGGGGCAGAATGCCCTCAAGGTCGGCGATAAATTTACCAGTCTGGAGGAGCTGCAGAACTGGGTGCTCTTCCAATACGATGTCGGCGATGTGGGGGAGATCCGCCTGACCGATATCGCCACTGTCCGCCTGGCGGATAACGCCGAGGAGCTGTACGCCAAAATAAACGGCAATGACGGTGTGCTGCTCACGGTACAAAAGTCCTCCATCGCTTCCACCTCCGGTGCCTGCGATAATCTCTATGCCGCCATGGCCCAGCTGGAGGAAAAATACGAGGGTCTGCACCTCACCGCCCTCAGCGATCAGGGCCAGTACATCGATCTGGTCATCAGCTCGGTGCTGGAAAATCTGCTGTTCGGCGCGCTGCTGGCCGTCATTGTCCTCATGCTGTTCCTGCGGGACTTCCGCCCCACTATCATTGTGGCGCTCAGTATCCCCATCAGTCTGCTTTTGGCGGTGGTGCTTATGCACTTCACCGGTGTCACCCTCAATATCATCTCCCTTTCAGGCCTTGCCCTTGGCGTCGGCATGCTGGTGGATAACAGCATCGTTGCCATCGAGAATATCTACCGTCTGCGCCAGCTGGGCTACAATGCCGCCACGGCGGCGGTTCACGGCTGCCGCCAGATTGCCGGGGCTATCACCGCCAGCACCCTTACCACTGTCTGCGTATTTGTGCCCATCCTGTTTACCAGCGGCCTTACCCGGCAGATCTTCGCCGATATGGGCCTGACCATCGCCTATTCACTGGGTGCCAGTCTGCTGGTCGCCCTTACCTTGGTGCCCGCCCTTTCGGGCAAAATATTGACCCGCGATACCGCAGGGGAAAAGCCCAACCGCCTCCTGAACCGCATGATAGCGGGCTACGAAAACCTTCTGCGGAAAGTGCTGCGGCACAAGGCTCCTGTTCTGCTGGGCGCGGTGGCACTGCTTATTGCCAGCGCGGTGCTGGCGGTCAGCATGGGCACCGCCTTTATGCCGGAAATGGATAGCCCACAGGTGTCGGTCTCCATCGAGATGCCGGAGGACGCCACCCAAAGCGAAAGCTGGGCCATGTGCGATACCGTCCTGGAGCGGATCCTTACCGTGGATGGGGTGGATACCGTCGGCGCCATGGAGGGCCAGAGCATGATGAGCATGGGCGGCAGCAGCCTGTCCATCTATGTGCTGCTGGGTGATGACCGCAGCGATTCCAGCCAGGAGATCGCCAAAAAGATCGAGGAAGCCTGCGCCGATCTGGACTGCACCGTTTCCGCCAACGGCTCCACCATGGATATGAGTATGATGACCGGCGGCAGCGGTATTCAGCTGGCCGTCACCGGCGATGATATGGATGCCCTGCGGGCCGCCGCCACCGACCTGGCCAAAACCCTTTCCGCCGTGGAAGGGGTCGCTTCGGTCAGTGATGGGCAGGAGGACAGCAGCACCGAGGTGCGCATCACCGTGGATAAAGCCAAAGCCGCCGAGTACAACCTGACGGTCGCACAGGTCTACCAGCAGGTGGCCGCCGCCGTTCTTTCCCAAACCACTGCCACCAATATCACCGTGGATAACAGTGACCTGCCGGTTGTGGTCGTCCCCGATAGCGCCGGGATCACCACCCGGGAAACGCTGGAGGAGCTCCGCCTGACCGGTACCAAAAACCAGGAGGAATGCGAGGTCCGCCTTTCCGAGATCGCCGCAGTGACCGAGGCCGCGTCCGCTTCCGCCATCCACCGTGAAAATCAGGCCCGTACCGTCACCGTCACCGCCCAGATCGCCGATGGCTACAACATCGGCCTGGTGAGCCGTGAGGTGGAAAAGCTGCTGGCCGATTATGAGATGCCGGAGGGCTGCTCCTATGCCATTGAGGGCGAAAATGAGATGATCCAATCCACCATGAGCGACCTCATCCTGATGATCGCCCTGGCCATCGCCTTCATCTACCTCATCATGGTGGCGCAGTTCCAGTCGCTGCTCTCGCCGTTTATCGTGCTGTTCACCATTCCGTTGGCCTTCACCGGCGGCCTTTTGGCCCTGTGGATCACCGGCAAGGAGCTCTCAGTCATTGCCATGCTGGGCTTCCTTATGCTCGCGGGTGTCGTTGTGAATAACGGCATCGTCTTTGTGGATTACGCCAACGGGCTGCGGCTGGAGGGGATGGAACGCGCCGAAGCGCTGGTACAGACCGGCCGCGACCGCATTCGCCCCATCCTCATGACTGCCATGACCACCATTTTCGGCCTGGCTACCATGGCGCTGGGCCTGGGCGCCGGCGGCGATATGCTGCAGCCCTTGGCCATCGTTACCATCGGCGGCCTGGCCTACGCCACCCTGCTTACTCTGTTCATTGTCCCCGCCATTTACGATATTTTCCTAAAGAAAGACCCCAAGAAAGTTGTCATCGAGGAGGCAGAAGAGGTATGAACTTGCCGGAGAAAAAGGCCGCGGTGTTCCGTGCGGTATTAAAGCTGCTGCGGCAGGGCCGTCCGCTGGGAGATTTGAAGGTTTCTGAGATCGCCGAAGCCGCTGGCATCGGCAAAGGCACTGTGTACGAGTATTTCCCCTCCCGGGAGGAGCTGCTGCGGGATGCCATGCAGTACAGCAGGGCCCAGGGCTTCCAGGAACTGTACGCCGCCATTTCCGACGCCGAGGGCTTTGAAGCCCGCTGGAAGGTCATCGAGATCACCGCCCGCCAGCTGCTGGAGTGCAGCTCCGTTTTCTTTTCACAGGTGCCCTCCATGGGGTTTCCGCAGGCCGCCCTGTATGATATCTGCGGCGGTCCGCAGGAGCGTGCCGATACCCGCCGCATGATCGGGGAGATCATGAACTGCCTGACCTCTGCCGCGGTGGAGGAGGGCCTGGCCCCCCGTATGCCGGAGCCGGAATACCTTTCCATGGTCGGAGAGGGCTGTATTTCCGGCTTTCTGCTGCGCTGTGCCCTCTCGGAGGGCCGGCAGGAGGAAATAGCCGCGGCCCTGGCCGATACCCGCAAGCTCTATATTGCCGCCCTGCAGTGATTTTGGTTTCTGCAGGGGGCCGGCTCGGGGCGCAGCCCGACCCATCCTGCGGATGGGTCCAGCGGACAAATGTCCGCTGCGGCGATGCTTTGCATCGCCGGAGCTGCGCCCCGCTCGCCTGCGGCCCGTACCGCCTTAGGCGCCCCACCCGCAAAGAGATTTGCACTCTTTCTCATTTTGCGGTATGATAGGGCCAGAATAAGCATGTGAACCCCAAGCCCCCAAAAAGAGAAGGGAGGACGCCCCCGATGAAACGCTGCCTGATGCTTCTGCTGCCGGTAATATTGCTGCTGGCGGGCTGCGGCCATGCCCCGCAGGAAAACGAATCGCTGGAATCCATGACCGCACCCATGACGGCGGATCATTCCCAGTGGCAGCAGGAGCCGTACTATATCCTGCAGTTCAATGTCGATTCCGTCATCAGCAATGCCCCCAATGTCACCGCCACCGCTTCCCGGGTCATCATCTCCCAGGGGGGCACCTACCTGCTCAGCGGTACTTTGCAGGATGCCCAGCTCACCGTGGAGATCCCGGCGGGGGAAACGGCCCGGCTGGTGCTGTGCGGGGTGGATATGCACTGTGAACGGGGCCCGGTCATCTACTCCAATGGCGGCGGCACCGTGGTGCTGCTGCTGGAGAACGGCACCGAAAATACCCTCTCCGATGGCAAAAGCTATCTCTATTCCGGCAGCAAGGTGCGGGAAGCCGCCATCAGCGTGGAGGGCGACCTGCTCATCACCGGCGGGGGCAGCCTTTCGGTGGAGGCCATCCACAATGACGCCCTGCGCAGCGAGGGCACCCTGGCCGTGGCGGAAGGTACCCTGGAGATCACCGCCTGGCGGGACGGCCTGCTTGCCGGGCAGGAGCTGCAGATCAGCGGCGGACAGCTTTCCATCGCCTGCGGCCGCACCGGCCTTTCGGCCAGTTCCGCCAAATCCGGGCAGGGCAGCGTGACGCTGGCAGGGGGCACAGTGGCCCTCATCTGCGGCGGGGACGGCATCACGGCGGCCGGGAGCCTTTCGGCCACGGCAGGGGAGTACCACATCACCACCGGCGGCGGCAGCGGCAACGCCAGTTATGGCGAGACCGCCGAAAAATGGGGCCTGTGGGGCGGTCTGCCCCAGCAGCAGCCCACCGAAAAACAGCCCATCATCAACCGGGAGCAGATCGTGAGCGATAGCGCGCGGGGCCTTTCCGCCGGCAAATCCCTGGCGCTTTCCGGCGGTACCTTTACGCTGGATTGCAGCGATGCCGCCCTCTATTCTGTGGGAAGCACCAAGCTGTCCGGCAGCCGTGTCACCATTTCCGGCGGCGATACCGCCATCACCACCCAGCAGCTCACCCTTTCCGCCGGAGATGTTTCCATCCTCACCGCCCGCCGCGGCGCTGTGGCGGAGGATATGACCCTTTCCGGCGGCAGCCTGTCCATTACCGCCGCGGAGGAGGGCATGACCCTCTCCGGCGGGTATGATAAATCCGAGAGCGACCCCGCCGCTGACCTGCGCAAAATGACCGTGACCGGCGGCAGCCTTTCCATCTGCGCCGGGACCCATGCATTGGATATCGGCGGATCACTGTTCCAGTCGGGCGGCAGTCTGCTGCTCGGCTCCGGCCGGGAGCAGAACCCCCTGCGGGCTGCCACGGCCCATATTAGCGGCGGCACCCTGCTGGCGGCCGGCCCCCTCCCGGAGGAGCCGCAGCTGTATACCAGCCTGCCCCGCATCAGCGTGGAGCTGTGGCTGACCGGCGGCCGGCCCCTGACCGTCACGGCGGCGGAAGAGAGTACCCCGATGCTCTCCTTCACCCCGGAAACCTCGGTCGGTTATGTTACTCTCATCAGCGATGCCTTGGAGAAAGATACCACCTACTATCTCGTCTCCGGCAGCGCCCGTATCGGCCTTTCCCCGGTCTGAACGGCGTGCCAGACACCACAAGACCTGCAAAACTCCCTCCATAAATTTTAGTACGCAAAACACGGCAAAAATCCCTGCTTCCCGGCAGGGATTTTTGAGATTTTTATTTAACTGACTAAATTATCATTTCAATATGCGACAATAATTGTATAAATGCTCATGTACGGTAGAGAAGCACAAAGCAAAACAAGGATAGCCAGCCCTGCCACTATTCCGAAGTCAGGGGAACGCAATAGAAAAATTCATAGCTGTATGCTATACTTAATTAGCATTTGAACATATCAAGCTGACACAGCAATCTCTTTACTTGCCGTTAATGCGCGTCTACCAATAGTCCGCACAAAGCAAGAGTAGCGTAAAGGTATAAAAATTTCAAACTTCTTTGTAACGAAATTCCGATTTCTCCGTCTAACCTATGAAGCTGAAGGAGGTGATGACAAGTATGGACTATGAAAAGCTCTATAAAGCCTACTATTTACAGGTATACTCGTATACTATTTCTCTTGCCAAAAATCGTGAGATAGCAGAGGAAATCACGCAGAACACATTCTATAAGGCTGTTTCTACAACATCACAATTCAAAGGTAAGTCAGATGAATTGACATGGCTCTGCTCCATAGCAAAAAACCTTTACCATGATGAAATGCGAAGCCGTCAGCGAGTAGCTGATGTGAGTGAAATCAATGACTTGCCATCAAATGAAAATGTTGAGAACTC
>ERZ827108.3110-NODE-3110-length-14813-cov-3.037742_pt1 | contig 14813 bp, 14 predicted proteins | sample MGYA00519921_ERZ827108 | MGnify/ENA primary metagenome ERZ827108 (study PRJEB31778, sample SAMEA3449258) | human gut metagenome | biome: human gut; feature: human-associated habitat; material: faeces | place: United Kingdom | collected 2010/2012 ... | reverse complement strand
ATTCCATACGGTGTATTTTATGCATGTGCGGATGCAGCAGCAGAGGGGGAAGGCGAGAAGGTAAAGTTATTTGGAAGCCTTGAACTTCCGGCAATGGTATTCAAGCTCTGGTGGATTTTACCGGTTGCACTGTTATTCATCCCGGTAAACGGCACGGTAGAAAATGTCATCACAATCGTATTAAACGTTGTATTCTTAGGATGCAGCTACGCTAAGATGTATGCAAAGTTAGAGGGTAAGCAGGAGAGCGAGACACAGGCAATCGGCTGTGTATCCGGTCTGATCCCGATCATTGCAGTTGTAAAATTCCTGTCTTATAAGGGAAACAACTAAAATCGAAGATGTTAGATTTGGGATAGTCTTTTAAGGCTATCCCTTTTTTTGCTTGAAGATGTAAGTTCTCTAATATCATTCCATAAAATTTGAATTTTATGAGGAAGTTTTATGTCAGTCAACTTTGATAGATTGATAGACATATACTTTTTCTGTAAGATCATGAAGTATCTTAGCAGAAAGTTTCTTAATATTTGTATATTTTTGTATTGTATTTAAGAATAGTTCTGCATTGAGAATATCATCAGTAGTTGTAAGGGAAAATTTAGAGACATTGATCTTAAAAAGAATGACAAAATCTTATATACCTTGAGAATTCTTATAAAATAAAGAGTTATATACTCTATGTGATGGCGACATACCCTATGTCATAGAAAGAAGTAAAAATAATAACAGGATACGCAGACTTGCAACTATTAAATCTCTATGAAATTTATTGAATAAGAGCATACATTTGTCAAACGTGGATATTTATATTGCTTTTGCCCCACGATAAAAGTATAATCTTAAGGGATATAAATCGGATGGAAAAAGAAATTAAAACATACTTAATGAGCATAAAAGTTACTGAAGAAGAATTGTTTAAGCTTAAACAAGCAGCTTGGTTAGAGGAGTATACTTCGAATAGTAAATTTGTAAGAAGAACTGCTTTGCTTAAAATAACTATAATTATAGTAAATAAAGAAAAGGAAGATAGTTAGAATGAAATCAATTGAATTATTTGCTGGAGCGGGAGGATTAGCTCTCGGTTTGGAACAGGCTGGATTTGAACATATAGGATTAGTAGAATTTAATAAAGCCGCCGCTGATACATTAAAGAAAAATAGAACACAATGGAATGTTCTTTGTGAAGATGTTGAAGAAGTTGCATCTCGAGATTTAGAGAAGGAATTTGAAATAAAGAAGGGAGATTTAGATTTACTTTCTGGCGGAGCACCTTGTCAATCCTTCAGTTATGCTGGAAAAAGATTAGGACTTGAAGATACTAGAGGAACTATGTTTTACCATTATGCAACTTTTTTACACAAGCTTCAGCCTAAAATGTTCTTGTTTGAAAATGTTAGAGGCTTGCTAACACATGATGGAGGCAAAACATATGATACTATTTTAGGAATATTTAAACAAGAAGGATACACTGTGAGTTACCGTATTATGAATGCTTGGGATTACGGAGTGCCTCAAAAAAGAGAAAGGCTAATTACTATTGGAATAAGGAATGATTTGGCTGTAACTCATATTTACCGTTTTCCTATTAAACATCGATATAAACCTGTTATAGGAGATATAAAACTCGATATAAATCCAAGTAAAGATGAATGTCAAGCATATTCAAAAGCTAAAGCAGATGTGTTTAAATTAGTTCCGCCAGGTGGCTATTGGCGAGATATTGATCCAGTAGTAGCCAGAGCATACATGAAAACATGCTGGAATATGGGAGGTGGGAGAACAGGAATCTTAAGAAGAATGAGCTTGGAAGAACCTTCTTTGACAGTTTTAACAAATCCTGGGATGAAACAAACTGATCGCTGTCATCCTATTGAAGTAAGACCATTTTCTTATAGAGAAAATGCAAGATTACAGACATTTCCTGATGATTGGGAATTTTGCGGTTCCCTAGGAGAAAAATATAAGCAAGTAGGAAATGCTGTGCCTGTAAATCTTGCAAAAGAGATTGGGTTGAAAATTAAAGAATGTTTGGAGGATAAACCAATGAAAAATTGGCCATTATCATTTATTACAGAAGCAAATTTTAGAAGGTTAGTATATGATACAATTTGTAAGTATGACCAAATTCTAAAACCCTACAGTATTAAAGAATTCAATAGCAATTTAATTGACCCAGTAAAACTTCTTTTTGATAAGATAATCTACAACAAGGATTGGGAGTATATCATTGATGATGAAATTATGAGACAAAGAGATAAGTCGAATAATAATGATATTGGTTATTTCCATCAAAGAATGTTTCAAACAATTGCTAATTGTGAAGTCCCAGATAATGGAGAAAAAGGTGGTTGGGATATTATTTTTAAGCCAGCAACCCCTATACAAGTCATTCCTAACGACCCTAAAGCACCATACGTTTCAACAATTTATGTTGAAATGAAAAATAAACATAATACTATGAATAAGTCGTCCGGAGATGATACCTTTACTAAAATGAATAATCAAATTGCCTTGGATCGTAATTGTGCTTGTTTTTTGGTAGAAGCAATTGCTCAAAAATCTCAAAATATTGAATGGATACGCCAAATAAAAAAAATATCTATGTCACATCCACTAATTCGTAGAGTAAGTGTGGATCAATTTTATGCAATAGTTACCGGAGAGAATGATGCATTTTTCCAGCTTTGTATGATATTACCTCAAATTATTAAAGAAGAAGTTGCAAAGAGTGGAATAACAATGCCAACAGATACCGTATATGCAGAATTGAAAGATATTGCCGATACAAATTGTGGAGGATCTATAGAGAAGGCGTTATATGGATTAGGCTTTCCAACATATGTTGGCTTTGATGGTTTTGTAAAAAATACAAAAGAATCAAATGATGACGAAGAATAATTGACGATTTAATTTAATAAAAGTTTATTAAGAAAAGCGATCAAAAGAATTATTCTCTTGATTGCTTTTCTTTTGGATCACTGATCCAAAACCATATTATTATTTAAGGCTGTAATTATAATAATTTTAAATGAATTCCTTATATGCACCATTAAAAGACCGCGGGTTTTTCTTATTCCTTTATTTACTTTTGAAATACCAGGTGTTATAGTAAATCACGGATGATATTCCGCAGCGCGGAAATGATACCGTAGAAGAAAAGAGAACGAACCTTAGATCGCCAGTTTCCGACGGGACATGGATCGAGGAGACCATGATTTCACAGGAGAGGTGCCGCATACTGCTTCCGGGAGGAGGCGTTTGTATTTCATTGAATGATGTACAGACCGAACGTATGCAGATCGGTTTTATTGGTGCCGGCAAGGTCGGCGTGTCACTTGGCAAATATTTTAAAGAAAAGGGCAGGAACGTAGGAGGTTATTACAGCCTGACCCGCGCGTCTGCTGCAAGGGCAGCAGCATTTACACAGACAACCTGTTATGAAAGTTTAGAAGAAATTATCAGCAGTTGCGGCATGATTCTATTTACTGTACCGGATTCCGCCATCGCAGAAGTGTGGCAGCAGGCAAAGCCCTATGTATCCGGTAAAGTGATCGGTCATTGCAGCGGTCTTTACAGTTCAGACATCTTTTCAGACTGGGACAGCATGAACTGTCATGCATGTTCCGTACATCCTCTGGCTGCAATCAGCAGCAAAGAAAATGCATGGAGAGAATTATCCGGCGTATTGTTCACACTCGAGGGAGACTCCTCCTATGTGAAGGATCTGGAGACATTTTTCCATTCCATGGGCAATCGCACCCGTATCATTTCCAAAGAAGACAAAATCAAATATCACGCGGCGGCAGCAATCTCATCCAACTATATGACTGCCTTATTTTCCATGTCCGAGCAGCTGCTTCTCGACTGCGGATTCGCACAGGAGGAAGCGCGAAGCGAGCTCTATGCACTTGCAAAGGGAAATCTGGATCACATTCTGACACAGGGATGCGTGCAGTCTCTCACAGGCCCGCTGGAGAGAAATGACTGTGCTACCGTAGAAAAACATATTTCCGCGTTAAATATAAAACAGCGGAAAATATATACTTCCTGTGCCGAATATCTCACAGATCTCGCACAGAGCAAGCATCCGGATCGTGATTACACGGAGATGAGAAAATTGTGCAGAGACGGGGAACACAGCCCGGGCGCGGAATGCGCGGAAAAGGTGTAAACAGGAAAACACAGTCTATGCGCCGGGGGCGCAGGAAAAGTGGAGGGAAACATGAAAAACACAGTATTGACGTTACAGAAGCAGAAGGAAGAACACGATAAGATCGTCATGGTGACGGCTTATGATTACACGACAGCAAAGATCATGGATGAAGCCGGTGTCAACACGATCCTCGTCGGGGATTCATTGGGAATGGTAATGCTCGGATATGAGGATACGCTCTCTGTGACCATGGAAGATATGATTCATCACACGGCAGCGGTTTCACGCGGTGCAAAAGATGCATTTGTAGTTGCGGATATGCCGTTTATGTCCTACCAGACATCCGTGTACGACGCAGTGGTCAATGCCGGAAGACTGATGAAGGAAGGCCGCGCGAATGCGGTAAAGCTGGAGGGTGGTGTGGAATTTGCACCTCACATCGAGGCGATCGTGAAGGCATCCATTCCGGTTGTGGCGCACATCGGATTGACACCCCAGTCTGTCAATGCATTCGGTGGATTCAAAGTGCAGGGAAAAGATGTGGAGGCAGCGAAAAAGCTTCTGGCTGATGCAAAGGCAGTGGAAGCGGCAGGTGCATGCATGGTCGTGATGGAGTGTGTGCCGGCGAAACTGGCAGCTAAGATATCAGAGGAACTTACGATTCCGACCATCGGTATCGGTGCGGGAGCAGGCTGTGACGGACAGGTGCTCGTCTACCAGGATCTGCTCGCCATGTATGGTGATTTCCGTCCGAAATTTGTAAAAGTATTTGCAAACGTAGGAGAAGTAATGCGCGAGGGCGTCAAAGCATATATCAAAGAGACAAAAGAGGAAACATTTCCGGGCGAGGAACATTGCTTTAAGATCGATGACTCAGTGATTGAAAAGTTATACTAAATGACAGATCATGCCGAAAGGAGCAGATTATGAAAATCGTATCAACCATAGAAGAAGTAAGAGCACAGGTGAAGGAGTGGAAAAAGGAAGGACAGAGCATTGGGTTTGTGCCGACCATGGGCTACCTGCATGAGGGACATATGAGCCTGATCGATGCAGCCGTAGAGAATGACAAGGTCGTTGTGAGCATTTTTGTCAATCCGATGCAGTTTGGGCCGACGGAGGATCTCGCAAGCTATCCGAGAGATCTGGAGCATGATGCGAAGCTCTGTGAGGAGCACGGTGTGGATCTCATTTTCCATCCGACGCCGGAGGAGATGTACGGGGATCAGTTCTATTCCTATGTGGATATGGATGTGCTGACTAAGGAACTCTGCGGACTCAGCAGACCGGTACACTTCCGCGGCGTGTGCACGGTTGTGACAAAGCTTTTCAATATTGTAACGCCGGACCGCGCATATTTCGGACAGAAAGACGCGCAGCAGCTCGCGGTCATCAAGAGAATGGTGAAAGATCTGAACATGCCGCTTACGATTACCGGCTGTCCGATCATCCGTGAAGCGGACGGACTTGCAAAAAGTTACCGCAACACCTATCTGTCTATAGAGGAGCGGGAGGCAGCGCTCGTGTTAAGCCGTTCCATTTTCCTCGGAAAAGAGATGGTGGAAAAGGGAGAGCGCGACTGCAAAAAGATTCTTGCCGCAATGACAGCGGAGATCGAAAAAGAGCCTCTTGCAAAGATTGATTATGTAAAAATCGTAGATCTTGATACGATGCAGCAGGTAGAGAAGATCGACAGAGGAATCCTTGCCGCGATAGCGGTCTATATCGGAAAGACAAGACTGATCGATAATTTTATGTATGAATTGGAGAACTAGGCGATGACAATTACAATGTTGAAAGCAAAAATACACCGCGCAACAGTAACACAAGCGGAATTAGACTACGTCGGGAGCATTACCGTGGATATGGATCTGCTGGAGCAGGCGGGAATCCTGGAATACGAGAAGGTACAGATCGTGGACGTCAACAACGGCTCCCGCTTTGAGACCTACACGATTGCCGGGGAGCGCGGCAGCGGCGTAATGTGCTTAAACGGTGCGGCGGCACGCATGGTGCAGACCGGCGACAAGATTATTCTGATGGCATACGCGCAGGTGACGCCGGAGGAAGCATCAGAGCTTCGTCCGACAGTGCTCTTCGTGGATGAGAAAAATAAAGTCATAAAGGTAACAAATTACGAAAAACACGGAGAAATCGGATAGTAAAGGATTGTTTCATAAAATTCAATGGACTATAATGATTCTTATGAGTACGTGGAAAAGGCATTGGACAAAGGAGAATGATTATGCCGCAGAATTTTTATGAACTGGTCTGGATTTTTATTATCTATGCATTTATCGGTTGGTGTACCGAGGTATCTTACGCTGCACTCGATACCGGAAAGTTCGTGAACCGTGGATTTTTAAACGGTCCGTACTGTCCGATCTACGGGTGCGGCGTGGTGATTGTGGTTGCCATCCTGACACCTCTGAAAGAAAATCTGCTGATCCTGTTTGCAGGATCTTTTCTTCTTACCTCCGTGCTGGAATACATTACGGGTTATATTCTGGAAAAAGTATTTCACAACAAGTGGTGGGACTATTCTGACAAGCCATTCAACATCAAAGGTTATGTATGCCTGAAGTTTTCGATCTACTGGGGACTGGCATGTACCTTTATCATGGATATCATTCATCCGATCATCTATGCCGCCATCCGCTTTATTCCGTTCGTGCTTGGCGTAGTGCTGCTCAGCATTATCATGTGCGTGTTCGCGGCAGACTGCATCATCACAGTGACGACGATTCTGAAATTCAATAAACGCTTAAAGGTCATGGATGAGATGGCGGCATCTATCCACCGGCTGTCCGATGAGATCGGCGAAAATATCTATGAAAATGTGACAGACGTTATTGAAAAATCCGCAAAATTCCAGGAAACACATGTGGAGCTGATGGATAAGATCAGCGAGACGAAGGAAAATATTTATGGACTGCCGCAGACAGCGAAGGATAAACTTGCGGAGACGACGGGAGCGGCGAAGGATAAGCTTGCGGAGACGACGGGAGCGGCGAAGGATAAACTTGCGGAGACGACGGGAGCGGCGAAGGATAAGTTTGCCGAGACAACGGAAGCAGCGAAGGACAAGCTCACTGAGACAACGGAAGCGGCAAAGAACAAGCTTGCCGAGAAGGCAGAGAATTATGCAGTTTCCCGGGAAGAGAAAAAACGCGAACGGGAGCTTGCACTCGAGGAGAAAAAGCGCGAGCGCGCAGAGCTTATGGAGCGCTACGAGAAGCTGTACGAAGAGAAAAGCTTTGGTTTTCAACGTCTGATGAAAGCCTTCCCGGATATGAAGTCGCGGGATAACAACGAGACACTGGAAAAATTCAAGATCCACTTTAATATTAAAAAGAAAGACGAAAACAAAAAAGATCAGGCATCCTAACGCCACATACACAGCAGACAGGGAGAGGAAGAACGGTATGATAAGAACAATTCAAACAGATGAGATTACAAAAAATATCAAAGAAATGTGTATACAGGCAAATTATTATCTGTCCGCGGATATGGATGCGGCAATGAAGCATGCCGCTGACACCGAACAGTCTGAACTCGGAAAAAAGATTTTACATCAGCTGCAGAACAACTTAAAGATTGCGGACGAGGAGATGATTCCGATCTGTCAGGACACCGGAATGGCAGTGATCTTTCTGGAAGTCGGACAGGACGTTCACTTTGAGGGCACAGCGATTGAGGATGCCGTCAACGAGGGTGTCCGCCAGGGATACACAGAGGGATTCCTGCGCAAATCCGTCGTCGGTGATCCGCTCATTCGTGAAAATACAAAAGATAACACGCCGGCAGTCATTCATTATTCCATCGTGCCGGGCGATCAGGTAAAGATCACTATGGCGCCGAAGGGATTCGGCAGTGAAAATATGAGCCGCGTGTTCATGTTAAAACCGGCGGACGGCATCGAGGGAGTCAAGCATGCGATCCTTACCGCTGTGAAGGATGCGGGACCGAATGCATGTCCGCCGATGGTCGTCGGAGTCGGCATAGGAGGTACATTTGAAAAATGTGCGCTTCTCGCCAAACAGGCGCTGACGAGACCGGTCGATGAACATTCCGATATCCCCTATGTCAAAGATCTCGAGGAAGAGATGCTCTCAAAGATCAACCAGCTTGGAATCGGACCGGGAGGACTCGGAGGAACGACGACGGCGCTTGCAGTCAATATCAATACCTATCCGACGCACATTGCGGGACTTCCGGTGGCTGTCAATATCTGCTGCCATGTCAACCGGCATGTAGTGAGAACCCTGTAAGATCGTGGTGCATGTAGCATGTAATGCGCGCAGAAAAATAAAAAACGACAGGTTTTCCACAAAATGAAAATCCAATGTTGATAAGCAGGAGGTTTGAAAGAAAGATTATGGATAAGTATATTACAATGCCAATTACAGAAGAAACTACCGCAGAATTAAAAGCGGGGGACTATGTCTATCTGACAGGAACCATGTATGTGGCGCGCGATGCAGCGCATAAGCGCATGATCGAGGCGCTGGATGAGGGAGGGGAGCTTCCGATTGACATCAGGGATGCGACGATCTATTATATGGGACCGTCTCCCGCCAGAGAGGGGCGTCCGATCGGATCTGCCGGACCGACCACAGCCACCCGCATGGATAAATATGCGCCGAGACTGTTGGATCTCGGTGAAAAGGCGATGATTGGAAAAGGAAAGCGCTCAAAAGAAGTCGTAGACGCAGTGATCCGCAATCATGCCGTCTATTTTGCAGCCATCGGCGGAGCCGGCGCACTGCTTTCCAAATGCATCACAAAATCCGAGATTGTATGTTATGAGGATCTCGGAGCGGAGGCAATCCGCAAGATCGAGGTAAAAGATTTTCCGGTCATCGTCGTGATCGACCGTGAGGGAAACAACCTCTACGAGACAGCAATCCAACAGTACCACACCCTCGAGGAAATGTAGCAGGTCATTTCCTCGCAACGAGGTGCAGCCGCATCTTTTTTTGCGCTTCCAGGGTAATGAGAGTCAGTCCCGATTTGCGGATCATGGTATCGTATTCGGTTTTTGTGTAGATCTTTACATCCCCGTGTCCGCAGAGATGGGCAAGCGGCATCTCGATGTGGTTCATCAGCCAGACCATCGTATCGGATGATGTATAATCGCGCAGAATCAGACGTCCTCCCTTTCGCAGGACGCGGTATACACTGTTGAAAAAATCCTGCGGATTGGGATAATGATGAAAACTGTTCGAGCAGATCACCGCATCGAAAGATTCTTCCGCAAACGGCAGATGCTCGCAGTCTCCCACAACAAACTCTGTATGGGAGAGATTCTTTGCTTTTGTCATGCGGATCATCTCCGGTGTCAGATCCAGACCTGTGTAATGTTTTTCGGGATATTTTTTATGTAAAAGCTCAATCATTGGTCCTGTTCCACAGCCACAGTCGAGCACATCCGTAAAACTCTCTTTTTCCAGTTCTTCCAGAATCGGCGGATAATCATCCTTACACATTTCATAGATGCCGGAGTGACCGCTGTCGTAGACTTTTGCCGCCTCGGTAAATTCCTTGATGGACATTGCTTTATATTCTTCCGGTGTCATTGCCATAGTATTCACATTCCTTTCTAGTTAGTTATCACTAACAGTATCATATCCCATTTTGACGGAAATGCAAATAGAAATTGAAATAAAAAAAGAGCCTTTCGGCTCTTTTTTCTTCCGGTCTTATTCCAGAACAAGCAGCAGAGACATTTTGAAACGTCCCTTTGCGGTTACGCTGTGCAGACCGTTCTTCTCAAAACGGAAGCTCTCACCTGCGTTTAAGGTATAGTCGGTACCCTCGTATCCGATGACAGCTGTACCCTCAAGCGCGGTCAGGATTGCGTTGCCCGGTGCGCGGTGCGGTGTCAGTCCGGTTCCCTCATCGAATGCCATGAGGACAAACTTCATTGTATCATTGTGTACGATATCCACGTTTGCAATACTTCCCTCCTCGTAAGAGATCAGTTTCTTCAGATTCAATACCTCTTTTGCTTTAACAAGATCGTTCATAGTGTTCTCCTTTTTTGTAATAATTTCTGTATAGATACAACCCTCGCCGGTTTTGACGCCGCAGAGAGTTTTTTCCGGTACGAGCAATATCTCATCCGGGTGCAGATCCATTGTTTCCGGCTGTTCACCGATGAGAAACGTTCCGGTGCCGGCGGCTCCGATATAGATGGACATCGTATCGTAGCTTTCCGGTGTGATGGATGTGCCTGCGCCCAGGGAAAACCAGGTAGCGGAATTGGAAGTGCCGAGTCCGGTATTTCGTGAGATGGTCATCTCCGCGCGGATCGGGCGCTTTGCTGCGATGGTAAATACGCCTTCTGACATAGTAGATCCTTTCTGTCACATCGCTTTGTCTGTCAGGGAGACAGGTACGATGCTTTTTATTTTTTTCTGATGATGGCTGAACTCATTGACAACCACATTGACGTCAAAGGACACGGAAATATTCTTTTCTGTCAGAACTTTTTCCGTGCTGCCGTAGAAAAAAGTGCCTTTGTGATTCATCATAAAAGCCTCGTCGGCGACAGACATGGCGTTGGTCGGATAGTGCGTGTTCATGATTGCGCTGATGCCGTCCTCGTGGGAGAGCCGGTCGATCATGTTGAGAACCAGAATCTGATTGTGAAAATCAAGACCTGTTTCCGGCTCGTCGAGAATGATCAGCTTCGGTTCATTGATCAGTGCGCGCGCAATCAGTACCATCTGAAGTTCTCCGCCGCTCATGCGGTTGCAGTCCTTTTTGGCAAGATGCGTGATGCCTGTTTTCTCCATCATGGCTTCCGCCATCTCAATCTCCCGTCTGCCGGGCTGTTCAAAAATGCCAAGACGAACAGCGGCCGAGCATGACCATTTCCAGTCCGGTGTAGGCAAAAGCAAAACCGTGGCTCTGCGGAATGTAGGAGACATTGCTCCACAATTCCTTTGGTTTTAATGTTTTGATGTCCTGCCCGTACAGAAAAGTCGCACCCTCTCTCCAGGGGAGCAGACCGATCATGCATTTTAATAGTGTGGTCTTTCCGATACCGTTGGGACCTAAGATTGCTAAAATATGACCTTCCTCTAATGAGAGATTGATATCAGCTAATATTATATCCTGTTTGGGATATCCAAAACAGCCATTTTTTATTTCAAGAATCATTGCAGATTGCTCCTGTTCTTATTCAGCAGTGAAATAAAGACCGGTGCTCCGATGATGGCGGTCAGAATGGACAGCGGAAGCTCGATGACGCTGATGGTTCTTGAAAGTGTGTCAATCAGAATCATAAAGCTTGCACCGAGACTTAAGCTGATGGGAACCACATAACGGTTGTTGCTTCCGACAAGCATTCTGGCGCAGTGCGGGACTAAGAGACCGATCCAGCCGACCTGACCGCACATGGATACCGCCGAGGCGGTAATGACCGTCGACGCCAGGATGAATATCATTTGTGTCCGTTTTAAGTTGATACCGCTGGCTTTCGCTTCGTCCTCGCTTAAAGATAAAATATTCAGCCTCCATCGGAGCAGATAGATGACGACGATTCCAATGAGAATGAGCGGAGAGCCGATCAGCAATTTTTTATAAGTGGCGCTTGTGAAGCTGCCCATCAGCCAGTAAGTAATTTCCGGAAGCTTGTCCTGCGGGTCGGCAGTATATTTCAGCAGAGAGCCGATGGCGTTAAACAGGGAGGATGCGATCACGCCTGCCAGCACCAGATAAATCACCTGGCGGTTCTCATTTTTTCCTGCGATCTTTAACGTAAAAAATACGGAGGCAAGTCCGAACGCAAGTGCAATGAGCTGTGTCTCCAGAATACCGCAGGAAAGGATGATCGCAAGAATCGCTCCCACGCAGGTGCCGCTGGTAACACCGAGAATGTCCGGTGTTGCCAGTGGATTGGAAAACAGCGATTGGAACGTGTTTCCCGCGCAGGTAAGTCCTGCTCCTACAATAATTGCCATCAGAATACGCGGCAGCCGCAGATTGATTACAATGGAGTAATTCTGCGCATGTCCCTCATTTCCCGTGAGAACATCGCGGAAAACGGCGATCACGTCGCCGACCGGCACATTCATTCTGCCGAGGCAGATACAGATCAGTGCGGTGACAAGCGGCAGCAGTATCATGAAGAGAATGGCAAGCGGTGTAAAATGCCCCCGTTTGATCAAAAAATTATCATTCATCAGTACTGAAGCATTTCCTCCATTTCCTCATCGGTAACATCGTAGCCATACCAGTCATGGTAATATTCACGGATGGTATCCTCCAGAGGATAGTCTGCGAAAACTTCCGGGTAAGTGTTGCATGCAAGCCATGCGAATACCAGCGGAGCGTCCGGGTTTGGTGTAAACCAGTTCCACATGCCGAGCGTTGTGTCATAGACACGTCCGTCCTGAACAGCTTTGATGGAGGAGAAATCGGTTCCCTCTACCCTGTTCTCCAGCACGTCCTCCGAGGTAAGACCGATGAGTCCCGGACCGTCGACAAACAGAATATCCGGATTCCACTCATAGATCTGTTCCATGCTTACCTGTGTAAAACCGGTTGCCTCCGCGGCAACATCCGTGACGCCTAAGTGTTTCATCCAGTAGGTACCAAAGGTTCCGTTGCCGGATACCTGTGGTACGCCGTCGCTGTATTTCCACAGAATCAGTGCGCTCGGGCGCTCATCCTCCGGAACGGTTGCAATCCTTGCCTCCACATCCGCAACAATCTCGTCGCCGGCAGCAGTGAAAGCATCGGTTCTGCCTTCCTCACCGAAGACATCCTCCAGAAGATCCAGCCACTGTTTGTAGCGGTTTAACGGATCAGCTTCTGTCTCGTGGCCGACGGTTGCAAATCCGATACACGGAATGCCACTCTCCTGTAAGATCTCCGCGTGTGCCGTATTGCCGGCATTGTATAAGATGACATCCGGTTCTAACTTCATGATTTCCTCGATATTCAGATCGCTCTGTGCATAGACGGTATCCGCGGATTCCATCAGCTCCGGTGCGATATTTTTGAGAACCGTCTTTGAGATGGTATCCTTGAAAGAACCGCAGTAGCCTACGATATAAGGAGCTTCCCCGCCGAAATAGGACATGTAGGTGGAGAGAATCGGAATCTGGTCGATGACCACGCGGGTAATGTGATTCGGAACTTCCACAGTGTTGCCGGCATGGTCAACCACGGTGTGGGTGCCGGTGTCCTCGGTGGCAGCAGTTTCAGTGTCCACGCTCTCTGTTGCTTCGGAAGCGGCTACAGTCCCGGTGGCAGCTGTGACTCCGTTATCTGAAGTATTTTCTGTTCCGGAAGCCGCATTGCTTCCGCAGGCTGCAAGCTGCAGTACCATGGCAGCTGTCAATAATGCAGCGGTAAGTTTTGTCTTTTTTATCATATTTCCTCCCTCTGAACGGTATCAGTATGTGATTATTGGTTAGTTGAAACTAACTAACGAGACATAGAATACTGGAAAAGGAAAGAAAAAGCGGTTGCTATTGCAACCGCCTCAAAAAAAGATTATATTGCCAGAAAATCCGGATCAAGAATTTGCAGCATGGAACCCGAAAAATTCAGAATCCCCTCGTCGCGCATTTTGCAAAGTTCGCGGGAGAGAGCGCTCCGGTCCGCGTAGAGATATTCCGAGAGTTCTCTGCGGCTGTAAGGAAGGCAGACCGTTCCGTCCGGTGCGATCTCTAACGTCTGCAGATAGATCTTTAACTTGTCCCGCAGCTTTTTCTGACTCAGAATCCGTATTTTGCTGTTAAAAAACATCACCTGGCGCGCAAATTCCTGCATCAGATTGGTGGTGACCTGCATACGGCAGGAGCAGGAAAATGTTTTTTCCGACAAGAGCGCGGCAAAATCGAGCATCAGGATCTTGCTTTTTTCCACGGTGTGAATGTAGACATGGCTGGCCACCTGTCCGGCGCACACAGACTCGGCGCCGAAGACATCGCCGCTTCGCAGATGATTGATGATGATCTGGTTCCCGTTTTCGTCGACCAGATATTCTTCCAGCATGCCGGTGAGCAGAATGCCGGAGCAGCCGGAGGAATCCCCGAGTGCGGCGATGGATGCATCCTGCGGATAATCGACCACGCGCGCATTTAAGCAGCGCAGGACATTGGGATATTTATCTTTTGGTAATTGACGGAAGATACTGGAATGTTCCAGTACATCCTGATATAGAGCTGTTTCAATAATCATATATTTCCGGTTGCCGCTGCAACCGCCCTCCGTTTTTGAAATCAGGTAAGATAATAAGTTAGTCAACACTAACATTATAACTTTGCCGGCAGGAGAAGTCAAGGTTTACATAAAATCAATTTCGGGGAGGATACCATCCGTCCGGGGATCGAAATTCAGAAGTGAAAAACAGGAAAAAATAAGGTATAATCTGGATATGCGGAGGTGAGAGAGATTTGATACTGAATACAGGAAGCAGGACAGACATACCGGCGTATTACAGCGACTGGTTCTATGAGCGGATCCGCGCGGGAGAAGTTCTGGTGCGCAATCCGTATTATCCCACGCAGATAACAAGATACCGGCTCGACCCTGCGGTGGTGGATGCACTTGTATTCTGTACGAAAAATCCGCTGCCTATGCTGGACCGCCTTCCACTGCTGGATGCGTTTACCATGTTCTGGTTTGTGACGATCACGCC
>ERZ827108.3108-NODE-3108-length-14815-cov-5.467073_pt1 | contig 14815 bp, 13 predicted proteins | sample MGYA00519921_ERZ827108 | MGnify/ENA primary metagenome ERZ827108 (study PRJEB31778, sample SAMEA3449258) | human gut metagenome | biome: human gut; feature: human-associated habitat; material: faeces | place: United Kingdom | collected 2010/2012 ... | reverse complement strand
TCAAGAACATGCGGAACTCGACGATTGGCAAGCAGCTCGGTTATCTGAAATGGTTTCTCAAATGGGCTTTTCAGAAAAAACATTTCTCTGACCCTACCTATATGGGCTTCAAGGCAAAGCTCAAATCGACCGACAAGGAAGTGATTTTTCTTACTGCCGATGAACTGAAGAAGCTCATGACATATGAGATTCCGGCGAAGAAAGAACATCTTGACCGGGTACGCGATGCCTTTCTGTTCTGCTGTTATTCCGGCCTCAGGCATTCCGACCTGTTCAACCTGAAAAGGAGTGATGTCCACGAGGATCATATCTCAATTACGACCGTAAAAACAGCGCACTCCCTCCGTATCGAATTGAACGATATGACACGCGCCATTCTTGACAAGTACAAGGATATACCGTTCAAAGACAATAAGGCACTCCCGGTTCTGACCAATCAGAAGATGAACGATTATATCAAAGAGCTTTGCAAGATGGCTGAAATTGACACTCCAGTCCGCATAACGTACTACAAGGGTAATGAACGTGTGGATGAAGTATATCCCAAGCATCAGCTCATAGGCACACACGCAGGGCGACGCACCTTCATCTGTACCGCACTTTCGCTGAACATTCCCCCCGATGTGATAATGAAGTGGACGGGACACCGTAGCTACAAATCAATGATGCCGTATATCGCCTTTGCTGACAAAACAAAAGCAGAGGCGATGGCACGTTTCAACGTAACATAAAAACATATCAATATGACCCCTGAAGAAATTGTAGAATCTCTCGTGGAGAAGTTTGACGGAGCCAATGATATCATCGCAAACTATCTCGTACACAAATCTCTGGAATTTGACGACTGTATCGTAATGGGCTCGTGCGACATAGTCTTCGACCAACTGACACTCATAGAAAGAAGCATACGGGCCCTTGCCGGCAGCAAGGAACATCATACGCTTCTCCGCAGTCTTGCGACAGAAGTCGAGCGTCTGCTTGCCAAAATCGAGCCAAATATCGAAACACTGTCGCGTATGGAAATCGCGATGATATTCGATGTCGCGCTTATATCCGAGACAATCGGAATCCTGCGACATTCACTGAATATCAACGATAAGGAAACCCATAAGGAGCTAACATCCTTGGCGATGGGTTCGGTAGGGCTGCATAAGACAGCTAACAGTGGTGCGGACATTGACGCAATACGTCTTTCTCTTGACGGTGATTTCGACAAGTTCTTCACTCGGATAGAGACCGACATCAAGCGTCTTGAGTACATCTACAATTTCCGTGATTTGCGTAAATGTGCGCACAATTTCGATATGTATAATTTTCAGGAAGCTCTCGAAGACCTGCACAGCTATATGAAGAAATACGGAATCAAGGCTTTCGAGTGGTCTCCTGATGACGATGACATCGTAGAGAAAGAAAATATCACCTGTGCCAATCTCAGAGACATATTCTATACCGGCGAGGATGTAGCGACTGATGAAGAAGCCGCACAGAAAGCCGGGGAGAGGAAACATGTTTATTTCTCCCTCGGGCACATCCAATACATTCACGAGAACTTCGTGTGTGAACAGTTCCACAGTATCGACCCGCATGACCTCTATGCCATACTTAACCTCCTTGATTGCGATAAGCGGCTTAAAATCAGAGAGGGTGAGAAGAACCGCGTCTATTACTTCATCAATGTCGTAGGCAATCTTGTTCAGACAGACCTCCAGCTCAACTGGCGGAAGACCATCTGCCAGCACCTCGGACTGAGTTATAAAGCATATAACTCAAAATACAAGGAGGCAGAAGACAGCGAGAATCCGCGAACTGTGGAATTTCGTGAAAAGATAGAAGAACTTATCGAGAACTTCGATGAGCTTGCCAAAGCCTCCTGAGCAAATAAACAATTCGCCCGTTGTTAACGGGCGAATTGTTTATTAAACATCTGATTTATCGAATATTTTGTGTAACTTTGCAACTGTAAAGGCAACTTCTATGGAAGAAAACGACAATAATAATAAACTCGAACCTGTCAATGGCAGTAATAGTTCTCCTCTACTGCCAATAGAAAGTCTAATCCATGTCATTCGAGACCAACAGGTGATGCTGGATAGCGATTTAGCTCGATTGTATGGAGTTGAAACACGTGTCCTAAACCAGGCTGTGAAGCGTAATATTGAGAGATTCCCCGAAGATTTCATGTTTCAACTTAGCAAGGAGGAATCTCAGAACTTGATATCACAAATTGTGACATCAAGTTCAAGATCACAAAATGTGACCTTGAACGTTGAGAGAGGAAAGAATATTAAGTATCTCCCTTATGCGTTCACTGAAAATGGGGTTGCCATGCTAAGTAGTGTGCTTCGTTCCCCAACGGCTATAGAGGTAAATATCCGCATTATGAGGGCTTTTACTGCCATGCGTAGTTTCCTGATGAGTAATGCGCACATGTTCAAGAGGATTGAAACCATAGAGCATAATTACCTACTTGTCAATCGTCACCTATCGGAACATGACAGAAAATTTGAAGAGGTTCTGTCGCGGCTTGACGATAAGGACTCAGAGCCAATTGAAGGCTTCTTCTTTGAGGGGCAGATATTCGATGCCTATTCGCTGATTTCAGATTTAATCAGGAAGGCAACAAGGAGAATCGTGCTGATAGACAACTATGTCGATGACAGGATACTGAAAGTCCTGACAAAACGTAAGGAAGGCGTGTCAGCAATAATCTATACAGATCCTCGCCATTCCCAAATAAGCAATGACCTACGTCGACATAACGCCCAATATCCTCGTATAGAAGTAAGGCATTGCACGAATGTGCATGACCGATTTCTGATAATAGACGATACAGTCTACTTCATCGGCGGCTCAATCAAAGACCTTGGTAAGAAGATTGTCGCATTCAGCCAGATGCACCAAAATCCGGATGACATTCTTTCAAAACTGAGATAATCCCATGTGAATAATATTTAAGGTCGCAATCTGTGACGTTGAAAGATACCATATAAAGCTCTGCTTCGGCAGGGCTTTTTCTGTTATGAGGCTTCATAATCGGCAGTGATAGCCAATGAGTGGTAATGAGCTACCACCCGTCTACCACTCAAAAAATCTGCTACCACCCTGCATTTTTCGTCTAATATCGGCCTTAATTCGCTGAAAAGCAAACGTTATTCTCACCATGAAAAATTTTTGTTTTTGACCGTATTTTTCTAATTTTTACCACTCGGATACCACTCAAATCGGGTATTAACTTTGCATTGTCGAGGAACACTTCCCGATGCCTTTTTTCGGAGTAATCCGACTGAAGGGAATGTCAAACTTAAACTGATTTGCGTATGGAGTTATCCAGCATTTTAGGCCTGCCTCTGGGCCTTATGACAGGGGCACAGTTTCTAACTCTTATGGCCGAGGCTCTCAAAGACCGCCGTCAGCCGGAGGCACAGGCGGCAACCGTCAACGATTTTTCCGACGGACAAAAATACGCCTATGGCATTTCCGGTATCTGTGAGATATTCGGATGCAGCAAGCCCACTGCTCAGCGTCTCAAGAAAAGCGGTGTCATTGACGGGGCTATCATTCAGAATGAGCGCACCATTGTCATTGACCGGCAGAAGGCTCTCGCGCTCGTACAGGAACACAATGCCCAAAGAAAAGGAGGTTGCCGATGCAAGAAGTGAAAGAGGACATCCTCCGACTTTGGGAGGAAAAGCAGTTGAGAATCACTGATGAGATTCTGACTGCGCCGGAGGTGCTGTATGCCAACGGCAACGTTATCGGAACACTCGGCAATTTCTCTGCTTCGACCGGTAAGGCAAAGAGCAAAAAGACATTCAATGTCGCCGCCATTGTCGGGGCATCGCTCGTCAACGGCAAAGTATTGGGCTACACCGCAGAGTTTCCCGATGACAAACGCACAATCCTTTACTTCGACACCGAACAAAGCCCGTATCATTGTCAGAAGGTCATGGAGCGAGCGTTGCGCCTGGCAAAGTTGCCGACCGACACCCACCCGGAGCATCTGAAATTCGCGGCGTTGCGTCAGCTTACTCCCTCGTTGCGCCTTGAAGTCATCGAGCAGGCTATAATCAATACTCCCGGCGTAGGATTGGTAGTGATAGACGGTGTGCGAGACCTGATGTATGACATCAACTGCGCCAAAGAGTCAACCGACCTTATCGGCAAGCTAATGGAATGGACGGACAAGTTCCAGATACATATCCACACGGTTCTGCATCTCAACAAGAGCGATGACAATGCCCGTGGTCATGTTGGCACTGAGCTGAACAACAAGGCAGAGACCGTTCTTCAGGTGAGCCGCAGTAAAACCGATGATACCGTGTCTGAGGTCTGCGCCGCCATGATACGCGCCGCCGAGTTCGACCCGTTTGCCTTCCGTGTTAATGACTACGGACTGCCGGAGATAGCAAGCGGATATGTGTTCACCGAGCCGGGCAAGAAAACCAAAGACCCTTATCCGTACAAGGAGTTGACCGAGGAACAGCACCGCGAGGCATTAGGTGTTGTGTTCGCCAACGGGCCGATAAAAGGATGTCGCAACTTCGAGGCGGCATTGAAAGCCGGATATGCCGCCTGTGGACACTCGTATTCCAACAACAAGGTCAAGGGCTTAAAGACCTTTCTTGACAACAAAGGAATGATTCGCTACGAGAACCGAGAGTATATCTACAATCCGGATTTCTACTATTGATAACCGCGAAGCGCTTTCGTAGCAAAGCGGAGAAAGAAAACCACAATTCTGGTCTGGTTTAGAAAAGGGCATATATAATAGGCGCTAAACCAAAGACCAACCCACTCTAACATTTTAGAACCCATGATCAAAGAGATTAAATCAATCCCTTTAGCCTCCTTCTTGTCTCGGCTCGGACATGAGCCGGTGGCGAGGAAAGAAACAAGGCTCTGGTATAAGTCGCCTTTGCGACAGGAGCATACGCCGTCATTCAAGGTCGAAACCGCGCTCAACTGCTGGTATGATTTCGGACTTGGCAGAGGCGGCAACATCATCGACCTTGCTGCCGAGCTGTATCAGTCAACAGACCTGTGCTATCTCATGCGTTGCATCGCTGACAGCTTCCCGGTGCCATCGGTGCCGACAGCCGCTTACTCTTTTGCTCCGCGACATTCTGCACCGAGTATGGAACGGTTTGAGGTCGTGCCACTGGAACACCGCGCACTTGTCGCATACCTCCAAGAGCGAGGTATTCCGGCACACATCGCCAAGGCGAAATGCAAGGAGGCGCATTACTGCGTCAACGGTAGATTTTATTTTGCTGTGGCATTCGAGAATGTCAGCGGAGGCTGCGAACTGCGCAACCGCTATTTCAAAGGTTGCCGGGGACGCAAGGACATCTCATATCTGCCGTGGGCGAGAGATGGCCCGTCAACAGAATGTGCCGTGTTAGAGGGATTCATTGATTATCTCTCCGCACTCACACTCGACATTATCAGCGGAGCCGATGCAATCATACTCAACTCGGTTGTCAATGTCAACAAGGCTGTGCCATATCTCAAAGGCTACACCGCTATCAACTGCTATCTTGACAACGACACTGCTGGACGAACAGCACTCACCGAGCTGACAGCCATATATGGTTCAACCGTAATTGACCGCTCCATACTATACTCCGAGTTCAACGACTTGAATGAGTATCTAACAAATCAAAGTTTCACCAAAAACACACTATCCAATGAAAACAAATAAATCCACCGCATCCAAGTCAACCGAGTTGACCGATGCACCCGAATCCAAAGTATCAACCATCAAACCACAAATTATTATGCAACCAGATAACTCTACCAACTCCACTCCTGCAGTCAACAGCGACAACGCTGTTAACAGCACCACCACAGCCAACGCCGTTGCCAATGAAAATCTGTTTGGCAATGACCAGACTACAACCGAGGCAACAGCCATAACCGAGCCGCCGAAGCAACAGCGCATCGGCAAGCAGCAGCGCAAGTCGGATTTCGCCGAGTTCAAGACTACGTTCCTTACTCCTGCAAAACTGGTGAACCGCCATGCCCTGAACATTGAGGGCAACCTGTGGGACCGGCTTGAGCGCGTAGCCAGAATCCTCGGCGACCGTGGCACCACCGTCAGCAGCTACGTCAACGCCATCATCGCCGAGCATCTGAAACAATATGCCGACGACATAGAAATCTGGCGCAGGCTCTGAGATAGAAAGTCGGGATACCACTGCACCTGGTACACCGTGGGGCAGCTTCCCGATGAACATAGTGAATTGGGAAGGCAAGGATATGTTTCGGGATTTCTTTTTCTCCGAAAACGCCCCCCAAAACTGCGCGTTAAAAAACGCTCTTTGCCTCCCCAGTTCACCTGAACCATCATAATGACTACAATGAGTAAATCAACTACCCGAAAGGGCGGTCGTCCCTCTAAACCGACCGATGAGAAGCGCACCCATGTGGTGACAATCAAGCTCAACGATGCCGAATACTCCGACCTTCTGGAGCGGTCAAAAGCCGCCGGGGTAAAGATGGCGGAGTATGTCAGACACGGTGCATTCCGCCTCACTATTGTCAGCCGCCTGAACGAAATCGAGACTGGAATTGCCAGAGGAATACTGAATCTCAGTTCCGATTTCAATCAGGCGATGACCTGTTTTCATCAGCTCAAACTCCGCAGCGCGGCCAATAAATTGGCGGCTGTCGTTGATTGGATGTTTGACATTCTCAAAAAATTAAGACCCAACAAGGAGACCGACTATGTTTGCAAGAATCCTTAAAAGCGGCACGTTTCACGATGTCGTGGGGTATGTGACACGCCAGTTTCACGACCCGAAAGAATACACGACCGACACATGGCGCATCATCGGAAGCGATAATGTTTTCACATCCGACTATGCAAAAATGGTGCAATCGTTTGAAGCAATACACGGATTTATGCCCGGCAAGGAGAACCCGGCGGGACATATCTCCATCAGCTTTGACAACGCTGACGCGCCCCGTCTGACTGATGAGTTCATGGCTCAACTCGCAAAAGAGTATATGGTGGGCATGGGCATAAAGGACACTCAATATCTCGTTGTGCGCCATCTTGAAACCGAGCATCCCCATTTTCATATCGTCTATAACCGTGTGAATATGTCGGGAAAGGCGGTCAACGAGCGCAACAATTTCAAGCGCAGTGACAAGGTCGTCAAGGCTCTGAAAGACAAATACGGACTGACATATTCGCCGCTCAAAGAGAAATATGAACAGAAAAAGCCAGTATTCAAAGCCAAGATTTCTGCGGCCATATACGGCTGTAAGTCGTGGGATGAGTTCTCCCGGCGTCTCGCCTGTGCCGGAATTGATGTGAAGTTTCACGATGATCACAACACTGGTGAGCATATCGGCGTGAAATTTTCCGATGGCGATATAACGATGAACGGCTCTAAAATAGACCGCGCTTTCACATACCGCCGACTGAACAACCTCTTTGAGCTGAACCGAAAGCAGGGACAGTACCGAGCCGCATCTCCGACACCGCAGCCCAAAGTCAAGGTTGAATATACCCAACAGAAAACATTCTCTCTGATTGAGAATGTCGCGGAGGCTACCATTGGTGCGATAGGCAATCTGTTCACTCTCGGACCCGGCTTCGACCCGGAGGAACAGGCGTTCCAGAACGCAATCAAGAAAGAGGAAGCCAAACGTAAACGCAAATCAAGAAAAATCTGAACATGTCAAAACTCTACGATGACGTCAAAAAACAAGGAGAGCAGATTGACGACCTGCAAAAGAAAGTAACCGGCCACGACACCCGCATCGAGACTCTGGAAACTCAGGCGATGGCGACCCCAACAAATGCGTCCGCGCCGATGCCGAATGTAACGGTGTCAATTCCCGATAACATCGCAACCATCGAAAATGTATCGGATCTGGTCGATGAAGCCATCGAAAGGAATACGGAGGTCATGACAAATGCAATAACGCAGCTATATACAACTGTCTTGCCGAAGCAGTCTGTGTCAGAGACTTTACCAGCGGCAATCAGCGATGAGCAGATAGAGAGAATCGCACAGGCTGCAGCCGACAAAGCAGCGGACAAAGCCGTCAACAGGCGTTATGATAAACTTGACGCAATGGCAGACACCGCCATGCACCGTATCTACAATCTTGTCAAAGGCGCTCTATGGGCTGCAATCCCGAAATGGGCATATATCACTTTCGGGATTGCCGTTCTCGCCGCCGGCGGCTTCGGCTATGGCTTCTTCTATCAGCTCAACGAGAACTCCAAGCTGAAAGGTATAGAATGGCTCTATCGCTACGAGCGCGGTCTACACACAAACCCCAATGTTGTTATGCACCGTGAACGCCTTATGCTCCACGGCAAGCCCCATGAGGTTGACAGCCTGAAATCACTGATTCGCTATCACGAACAGCGTTTACAGGCCGACACCACCTTCTCTTACTATTCCCCCTCCAATCCCTAAACCAATCCAATGCCGCCGACAGCTCTTGCAGTTGTCGGTGGCATTTCTCTTTTAATCGGAGTAATACAAGGTATGTTTTTCAGCATATTGCATTGTCAGTTTAGATATTATCATTAATTTTGTAAATTGAGAGATAATAGCAATCTCGGCTCTTGCGATGATTCTTACGCGACGGATAGGCATATCTATTGATAATGGTCTGACCCTGAATCAGACCAAGACACGCCGCACTCTCATTGTTCCCAACCAGGCGATTGCAACCTACGTCACCCAGTGGACTTACGACAGTCACAACAGACTCATCGAGATGATCTATCCCGACGAGGAGAAGGTCACCTACTCCTACAACCTCGGAGGTCTTCTTGAAAAGGTTCGCGGCGAGAAGTCCTACGGTTACGACTATATCACCAAACTGGGCTACGACAAATTCGAGCAGCGCAGCTATCTGAAGTATTGCAACGGTGCGGAGACATTCTACACCTACGACAGCCGTCGCCGCCTGAGCAATCTCGCGGTCAACAGCGGAGGCGCATCAATTATGGACAACGCCTATACGTTTGACGCGGTCAGCAATGTCCTTTCGGTAGCCAACAACGCATCGCTCCCCGCCAACGGCAATGCCGGTGGCCAGATGTCGCACACTTACACTTATGACGGTCTATATCGTCTCGCCACCGCCAAAGGTACATACACCGGAGCAGACAACAAGTCCGCATCCTATACCCTCGCTATGGGCTATGACAATATGCACCGAATCACCTCCAAGCGTCAGCATCTGACTCAGGACAACGTGCAGTTCAACGGCACACTTAATGTCGGTTACGATCTCACTTACACCTACGGCTCGGAAGAAGGAAAGAAATTCCAACTCGAAAGTGTAAAGGATGTTAATTACCGCACTGAGGAGACTCCCGAAGGTCAACAAGTGGAGAACGGTCACATCTACCAGTACGACAAAAACGGCAACCTTATTTACGTCAACACCAATCGCGTAATGACGGATGGCCATAGAGATAACAGTGTCGGAGAGCGCAAGCTTATCTGGGATGAGGAGAATCGTCTGCTTGCTGTTGACGACAACGGCTTCGTGTCCAACTACTGGTACGACGCCGACGGAGAGCGCACTGTCAAGACATCCGGAGAAAGCGATCAGGTCTATGTCAACGGAGTCTTCTCCGGTGGCTCGACCAACACCGCGAAATTCTCCCTCTATGTCAGCCCGTACCTCGTGGCTAATCAGGGAGGTCGTTACACCAAACATATCTACGCTGGTTCGCAGAGAATTGTGTCCAAGGTCGGCGATTTCGCCTCCTACGGCTCAGACCCGCGCCGCATAGAATATGCCGGTGCCAACACCGACGGCCTTTCGGTTGACTACAAGTCAAAGTATGCAGCGCAGCAGCAGGTTATCAAGGACAACTACAAGTTCTTCGATGTTCCCTACAACGGCACAGACAACGACAACTACGCCGACGGTGAGGGTTTCTGCTGCAACGACGGCTCTATAGAGGCAGCAGTTGCTCAGGCTCGGAAGGCTCAATCGCGCGCGGTTGCTCGGTCGTTCAAAGACCCCGACAACTACGAAAACTTGCAGTTCTTCTATCACCCCGACCACCTCGGCAGCTCCAGCTTTATCACCAACCTTGAAGGCGAAGTGGTTCAGCATATAGAGTATGTCCCCTTCGGCGAGGTCTTCATCGAGGAGCGCAACAACGTATGGAATACGCCTTACCTCTTCAACGCGAAAGAATTCGACGAAGAGACAGGTATGTACTACTACGGAGCCCGCTACTACGACCCACGTCTCAGTCTATGGATGTCAACAGATCCAATGCAAGAAAAGTATTCTCATATAAACACCTATTGTTATGCTTTTAATAACCCATTAAATTTTGTAGATTTACATGGTATGGAAGGTGTAAAATATGAAAGCGATAATGGTGATAAAATCATAGAATGTAATGTGGTCGTCTTAGTAGAAGAAAAGAAAAAGATTCCAAGTAACGCTACACCAAAAGAACGGGCTAAATTAGAACGCAAAAATGAAAAAATTGAGCGGAATAATCAAGCTCGTGTTCAAGAAATACGAGAAAAATTGAACGAGGTTTATGGCGATGCAAAAAATTCTAATGGTGAAATAGTTCAATTTATTTTCAATGTCATGCCATTAGAAATTGCAGACCCAAAACTTAGAAAAGTCCAAAGGGCTACGCAAATAGGTTACGAATTCGGATTAGAAGCCGACATGAACCCCAATGAAGGTCGTCTAGCATTTCAGAATGCCTTGGCAGTAGTCATTTCTCAAGCTGGAGCTGGTTCTGCTAAAGGTTCAGCTAGTGGATCTTTAGTTAAATTGAATGATATGGAAGCAATGACTATTTCACACGAAGTAGGTCATACTTTTGGGCTAAAAGATAATTATCCGCTTTCAACTGGTGGAATTATGGATTATCCTCCCGGTAGCCTTATACCTTCCGAAGTAGATGAAATCTGGGAAAAAGCTCACACTAAAAAAGGAACAAAAAAGTGAAATATTTCCTAGTCCTAATCGTATGTATGGTTATTGGTGTCGATATGACGGCCCAAGAGCCATCCGAATATGTAGTCTTTACCTTTGAGCGAAAGCTCAAAGGTAAAGACCTTGAATCCTATTATTGGATTGCGGAAGTAGACTCTATCCGTAATCTTAAGTTTCCTATAAACCCTCTATATATTGACTCTGTGTCTAATTTGAATTTAAATAGATGTATCGATAATGATACTATCAGTTGGCAAAATAATTATGATGGCGCCGATTCAAATTATATATCGACACTACAAGACTTCTTGAATTTAAACAAGCGCAACAGACGTAAAATTCAAGAAATAGCAACTAAATGGTATGATACAGCTTTAAGAGTCCCAGAAAAAGTCATCATATATGCTTTTCCTGTAAAAGGTTGTTTTTGTCAATGTTACCAAGTTTATCAATATGGAGGTTCTTCTGTCAGGGAATTTGAAGGACACGTTTTTATGCCATTATCCGGATTTAGTTATATTCCATCTTTTTGGGATAGAGAAGCTGGTAAGATTGTGCAATTCGCAAATTACATTTTTATTGATTTTACAAGGTTTACACCTTCTGTTTTCCAAGATCGTAGGAGATGCGAACCGATTGAAAAATGGTAATAAACGATTATTCTCTAATTATAGGGCAGTCTAACACAAAGTTAGGCTGCCCTATTTCAAATTAACAATTGATTAATAAGTTTATCTGAAAATATACTTCTTCCAACTTTAATAAGGACAAACCTTTTAAATGGCTAATATTTATACTGCATTAAATAAACTTTTGTGATATTGATTCCACAAAGATATTTCCGATGTTTTCAATATAGATTTGATTAAGGTCTATCGGTTGGCTGGCGTGTCCACCGATTATTTTGCTCATAAAGTCAACCTCCTCAATCATCAGGTCGTTGATGCTCTTGGTGAAATTCTTATAATGCCGAGAGCCTTGTATGAAAAGATTGAAAATAGCTTGTGCCGCATTTATTATACCGTAATTGTCCCTTAAATCATCCCGGACACTCTCAATCAGCGTAAAAATAATAGCATATCAAATTTACTGAAATGAATGATATATTATTAATTAGAATCAAAATTCATTGACTCGATAAAGATATTTCCGATATTCTCGACATAGACGCGGTTTAGGTCGAGAATGTTGTTTACACGGCCTCCGACTATGCGGCTCATGAAGTCTTGCTCCAGCTGCATCAGTTCGCCGACGTTTGATGTGAACCGGTCGTAGTGCTTGGAACCTTGGATAAAGAGATTGAAGATTGCCTGTGACGGGTTTTCGACACCGTAGTTGTCCCGCAAATCATCGCGGACTCTTTCAAACGGAGTTTTGTATTTTTTATAGAAATCGGAAACAGTAGCCTTGGATAGTTTATCCCTTTCATCAGCCGAGAGCGCGAACACCGGGAAAAACAGTTCATCGAGGATATTTGCGAAAAGAGTCTTTTTATTCTTGAAATAGTATGCGATAGCCCCCCTTGTCTGTTTGATTACCTTTTCAATATCGGAAATTGCGATAGCGTCCCAGCTGCCGGTGGCAACCAACGGATAACACTTCCTAAGTATATCCGACCTGTTTTTCAATGATTGTTCCCGATGTTTCGACATAACGCAAAAAGGGTATGGAGGAGCGTCGTATCTAACACGAGGGTTATTGTGGAAGACCTGTAAGAAAGATACGACGCAACCCCATACCCGTATGACGTATGGACTCGCGTTTCATATCTATCCGTCTTCTTACTAAAAACTTCCACATTTTCGTGTTGAAAGACAAATATGAAAAGTAGTTATCTCGTATTGAGACTACAAAGTTAGTCTAAAAATCCGACATTGCCAATTAAATCACGCGCAATAATGTCGCGCCGAATGAAAAACGGCCGCTTTCGGGCACGACGACAAGTATCTTATCCCCGGATTTGAGCGGCTTGGTGCGCAGCAGCTCGTCGAGAGCCGAGAACGGAGCCACCGACCCGACGTTGCCGACCCATGTGAGGTTTGTGAACCACTTGGATGTCGGGAGGTCGATACCACGGCTGCGGAACTCCTCGTCCAGCTTGTTGTAGAAATACATTGAGGAGATATGAGGAATGACGTATGTTACCTCATTAGTATCCACCTCGAACAAGTTGAGAGCCTCCTCTATCACGTCCACGAAATAGCGTGTGATGTACTCGTTGAGTATCTTTACATTCTGCTTGATGCACCACACCGACCTCTCGGCCACATCTCGGCTGTCGAACTCCTTCCAGCTTTTCAGGGAACCGTCGGGCATCGCCTCCGCCCACATATACATACAGGCCGGCTGGCGGTTGGCAAACGACTTCATGTGAATGAACTCGATCTGAAGATTCAACGCCCCCTTTTCCGGCTCATTGGAAAGGTAAAGCGCGGCAGACCCGTCGGAAAGCATATAGCGCAGGAAGTCCTTTTCAAACGCTATCGCCGGATGGTCCGACACCTCCTGTTCCCGGCGGTATTCCTCCTCGAAGAACTTGGAGAGCAACGACGGTGAGACCAGTTCCGACATACTCACCACCGCGTTGTCGGTGTTACCCATGCAGACTGACATGTAGGCTGTCTTCATCGCGGCAAGCCCGGTCAGGCACACACCCGCGAGAGAATAGATTTCCAACGGATGGGAGAACGCCTCGCCATGCACCATAGATGCCTGAGACGGGAGATTCTGGTCGGGACTCGAAGTGCCGCAGGCAAGGAGCTGAACCTCCTCCTTCTCCTGCGGAGACTTGAAAAGCGCGTTGATTGCCGACGCCGCCATTTGAGCGTTGGTATGGGTTATGCGCTGGTTGGTGTCAAGGGCATAGTAACGCCCTGTAATGCCGTTCTGACGGAGGATGATGTTCTTTACTCTCGACGGTCGTCCCCCGATGCGTCCGAGAAAGTCCTCCATGCGGTCGTTGGTCACGACCTCGTTTGGGAAAAAGGAGGATGTTCTGGTTATAAATACGTTCTGGTACATAGAAAAAAGTTTACGTTACGCTTTGAATGTAATGCAAACTTACTCAAAAAATCTATGATTGAAAAATTATGGGCACCAAAACGATCAAACCGTCTTATCAGGAGCCTTCATCAAGCCATATAAGGCAAGTAGCACCCTGCGGAGGTGCTCGGCATCCAATCCGCTCAGCATTGACTCATAAAAAGACTCACCGTAATAGAGATACACATACTGCTCTGCGCTAATCATTACATCCAAATCGGAACGTAATTCGCCACGGGCAATCGCATCAATGATTTTCACGTTCCACATACTCATTTCATTGTTGCGGTTTTTCAGGTATTCGTCGTGCAGGTCGGGGAAATAGGTCTTTAGCTGCAAAAGGAGGAAAAGATACGAGCGGCTTGCGTTCTGCGGCATAATCTCGTCAATGAGCCTCTGCATACTCGCCATTGTGTCCCTCACACCGTCCACGGCAGCATTTATAAAGTCATAAAAAGTGGGCTGGTTGTGGTCATACTTATTGCGGATATTTTGTTTGTCAATAAGATAATATCTCACCACCTGCTTGAAGAGACCTAATTTAGTCTTGGAATAATACGACAACGCGCCGCGTGTCAACCCCGATTCCTTCTCTATGTCGGATATGGTGACGGACTCGTAGTGTCTTGTTAGAAAGAGTTTGAATGCTGCTCGGTACAGCTGTTCTCTCCTGTTGTCGGCGTGCATATGATTAGCAGTTGTTTTGAGTTCACTTTCAGCAACAAAGTTAATAAAAGTGACCGACAGCATCAAATAATTTACTAAATATGTCGTAGAAACCGCTCTAAAAGGCTGAAATAACTGAACTTCAATAGGA
>ERZ827108.3090-NODE-3090-length-14919-cov-8.831136_pt1 | contig 14919 bp, 10 predicted proteins | sample MGYA00519921_ERZ827108 | MGnify/ENA primary metagenome ERZ827108 (study PRJEB31778, sample SAMEA3449258) | human gut metagenome | biome: human gut; feature: human-associated habitat; material: faeces | place: United Kingdom | collected 2010/2012 ... | reverse complement strand
ATCAGATTCATTAAGAAATGTCGTGTTCAGTGTCTTAATTTATGAGACCATTATAAAGGAATAATAGCCATGGTCCGTTTTGTCGTCATAATAAGGCTCATCGTGCCAGACCACATTGCGAATCTCAATATTTTCATTATTCCAATATACATTATTATAGACTGCACGGTAAATCTTTAAGTCTTCCACTACATTAGCAAATATGTCTTTTAATGTTTTTCCTTTTTCTAACGCCGGCTCATATACGAAACACTCTTCACTGTATCCCGGATATAAATTCACCTCACCTTTTGTTGCAGTAAATGCATCTATGTAAAAATGAGAATCTGTCTTGGCATCAATGTAAACCATACCTGAACCGACTGCCAGATTATCTTTCGCAAAGGAATCACTAATAACGCTCACAAAATAATCATCGCAGACTTCTTTTCTTGCATTCACTGTATACTGCTGTTCCTCGTAGACACCAACAAGTTTAATATTTTCTGCATTTTGAATCTTTGAAGTATTAACTTCTTTATCTTTAAAATAATATCCGCTTTCCCCTTCTTCATCATGCAGACTTTGTTCTAATTCATACTTTTCACCATCTGCATCCAAAGAAAGCCATGTCATACCATTCTCCGAGCCTTCCTCTGAATCCTCGCGGACAAGTTTCATCGTAACTGTTTGCTTATACTCCTTACCGCCCTGCACAGCCGTAAGCAGGAATGAATAATACGGCTTCTGCCATTCCTCATCGTCATGCCAGACAACATCGGTAATTGACCTTACTTCCGCCTTTTTACCGTAACAATAAACGTTATATGTACATTTTGTCACGTCCGGCACAAACTCCTTCAGGGAATCAGCCTCCTCGGAGATTACATAAATATCATTATAATTCAGCGAATATGACGGAACATCTTTTTCAAATGCAACGGAACTGACAATCAACGGCTCTTTTTCGGCATAAAGCCCCTGATAATTTGACTCCGGTTTCACCGTTGGCGCCGGTGTCTCATCCGGTGGCATCATCGTCTCAATCGGCGTCGGATCCGGCTTATTGTCCGGCTTTGGTGTCGGAGTCGACGGCAGAGACGGTTTTTCGGTCGGCTTTGGCGTCGGAGTCGACGGCAGAACCGGTTTTTCGGTCGGCTTTACCGTTGGTTTTGCTGTTTTTTTACCATTATTCTTATCTGCATTTTGATTGGTTCCGGCTTTCTTTACCGTCACTTTACAGACAAACTTTTTCTTGCCTACTTTCGCCTGCACCTTTGCTTTTCCGGCTTTTTTACCATGAATCGTGACACCGGTCTTTTTCTTTTTACTCAGTTTCACATTTTTCTTGCCGGATACAACCGTCCACTTCACTTTCTTTTTGTTGTTTTTCAACTTAACCTTAACGGTCTTTCCAACCGTTACCGTTACTGATTTTTTACTCAGCTTCACCTTCTTCTTGGCTGCGAGAACATTCTGTGGAATCACAGAAAAGCTCAGCACAAACACAAGCAAGAAAGCAACTGTGCCTCTTACTTTTTTCATATTATATCCCTCCATTGTGTTATAGAAAATTGTGTTTTCTTAATTTTATATGAAATTGTTAGGGGCGTCAAGAAAAATAAGAGTGAAATTCAATCAGAATTTCACTCTTACTTATTCAACCTATTTTACTCTCCGTCACTCCGCCGTTAGCGCACATGACACATTTTTATCTGTCACGGTAACCGTTCCGTAGTAAATCCTATTGCCATTATCATAACTGCACACCTCATAAGTGCCGGGCTCATCAACAATAACTAGTGCCAATCCTTTGTCATTATCTACATAATAATACTCTGTTTTTTCATCTTTCTCGACACGTATCCACTTATCTTTTGCAAATTCTCCATTGGCTTCTTTGACAACAACCGCGATTTGATATCCGTTAATGGTATAGTCCTGCTGTTTGTCAGCCGAATTTATTGTAACGGTTCCAATGTCTTTATCATCCAATTTCATCGTATATGTGCCATATGGAACATAGGAAAATGAGAAGCTTCCATCCGCTTTCAAGTCAGCTGTAATATCACCACTAGCAAACCCATCCGAGTACAAACATAATGAACTTTCACCGTACATCTCACAGACCGGAAGTGTTATATCCTTTTTCAACGGACCATCGTCTACTGTAAAGGACTCTCCTGCTTTGAAACAATAAGTTCCTTTTGATGCCTGGAAGGAATATTCGCCCTTGTCATTCGTATATACAACACTATACTCAGTTCCCTCTTTCCGGACATACAAGTAGATATTTGGTATCGGCGTTCCGTCTTCCATTTTTAAAACTCCGGATACCGTATACTTCTTTTCTTTTTCAAACAGTTTATAAGACTGTGTAATCTTCTTACCATCTACAGTCAAAGAAATATCAAAGGAATAATATCCGTTGTCACCGCCGCCCGGATAATACGACTCGTCATTCCAGACCACATTTTCAATCACCGCATTTGTGTAACATTTATTCCGGTATGCCACCTGCTGAATCTGAAGATTCTTGGCAAACTCCGTGAAAATGTCTTTTAAGGATTTTTTATTATCAAGCATCTCCTGATATTCAAACAAGTTAGCATCTGAATCAAAATTCACGTTACCTTTTGTTGAAGTATAGGAAAGAATGTAATAAAAATCCTGTTTCTTATCACTTACTGTAAAACTGTCCTCAGACGAACCAATCAGCAAATTGCCTATTTGCAGTGTTGAATGGGTAAATTCATACGCAGTGCCATTGTAAAGGGTGTATCGGTCAACCACACAATCCAATGTATAATCCTTATCTCCATAACACGCAACTACTTTGTATTCTTTAGTATCTCTCAAATCTTTTAGCACAACATCATCCGACTTGATATAATACTGCCAGTTTATTTCATTATTCTTCCCAGTAAGTGAATTTTCCAGTTCATACTCTTTTCCATCCGCAATCAGTGTATGGAAAACCAATCCATTATCCACTCTGCAATACTCTACGGTCTCCGTGTAAGATACCATATTTGCCGTAGCACTGTACTGCTTTATCAAACTTAACCGAACTAATCTGAACATCTTCCTCCTCTGCATAAAGTCCCTGTCTGGGATGTGCTGTGGCAGGTGTCTGATTTGTCGGCTGCATCGACTGCAATGGCTTCTTTGTCGGTTTCGGCGTTGGTGTTACAACCGGTGTTGGTTTCGGTGTCTTTTTCGGCGATTTCTTCTTAACTGTCTTTCCAACGTTTACGATTACAGATTTTTTGTTCAGCTTCACTTTCTTCTTCGCTGCGTAGGCAGTCTTCGGGAACAGAGATAATGCCATCGCGAAGATTAGTAAAAGATATTGGCATGGAATGCCTAAAAACACATCAAAGTCTAATCCCTCAACAATTATTTGCTTAAAATTTGTTCAAAATCTTTATAAAAGCGTTCATAACTGATAGAGCATTTTTCTCGCAATGTCGAAATTTCTGAACATTTTGCAATTTCATAAAAGTTCTCCCGACTAGCAGTATATGTTTGGTATCTATTATCCAAACTTCTAATCATTCGCACTAAATAATTCTTTGGATAATCACTACCGGAATCATTTTTATTTCCCCAAATATACTCTGGTTCAGCTGGCATTTTTGCCTGTTGTATTTCAAGTTCAAATACTTGCTCTAATGCCGATTTGTCTGCCAATATCCAACACTCTATCATGCTTAAAGGTATCATCGGTATCCCTTTGTCTGAGTTTAAACCATCTTTCACTTCCTTGTATACTGTCTCATAATGTTTCGTTACAGCTATACGATTACTGCTTTTCACTCCTGTCTCTTTATCTGCATCACAATAAAATATTCCGGCATCATACTTTCCTTCACCCATCAAAATTCTGAATTTTCTTGCCGGAATTCCTCTTCCCGACACTTCTTTTGAAGAGCGTCTTTGTAATTTTACCTTCTTTACATCCTCTTTCTCAATCGGTATAAATTCGACTTCCACCCCTTTTTCTTTTGCGATATTTTCAGCATAAACTATTGCAGGACCCGGAAGCCATTTGCCTGTACTATATTCTTTTTGCCCAAAATCTGTTTTTCCTTCGCCGGTTATAGCAATTTTCATCCGAATTACCTTTCTAGTTATTTGATGCAAGTAACTTATCCAATACTTCTTTTTGCGACATATTTAGCAAAATCTCTCCCGGATACATATATTCTAATTTTGCTTTCATTGCCTCATTTTCAAAAAGCCTCGCTGCCTTTGTATATCCATTATTATCTCGATATAAAAAGACAATATCTTCGGCATCTATATAATCCATAAACACAGTGCTGTGAGTCGTTAATATAAGCTGATGCTTTTTCTCAGCATACATCTCCTTCAGAATCTCTAACAGCTGCTCTGCATAATTTGTATTTACCCCATTCTCTATCTCGTCCAAAAGCATTGTCGCATTAGAACTTTTAATCTCACTAATCGCAACAAATGCTAACAAGCGTAACATTCCATCGCTCATTTCTTTTGACGATATATGAATAGACTTATCCTTATATTTCTCAGTGCTGACAATTTGCGTCCAACCCGGCTTTCCCTGTGTTTTAGCCTTTACATCAGAAATTCTATTTCCCAACAGCCTTGTCAATTTACTCATAAAACTTGCTTTCTGTTCTTCTGTCATTTGCTTGATAAAGGATGGCAAATTTTTTCCGGACATTCCAATACTTTCCTTCACACCTCGGCTGCTGAGTCTCATTTCATTTGGTGAAAGCATTTCAAATGACGATGAGTTCTCCAGAAAATCAATAAAATATTTTATTCGGTAATCTATCGTTTCATCCCTATTTAACATTCTCAGTGCGGACGATTTAATTGCCAGTGCTCTCGGTAATACATTTGTATCCTTGCCTTCATTTTTTATGAAGCCATCTTCTCCTTTTTGATACACTAACAATTGAGTTCCATTACATACAAGTCTTTCAGAAAGCAGACCTACCTCATTTTTACCTGAATAAATGGATAAAACCATGCTCCAGTCATACTCCAATTTACCTTCTTTAGAAGGAAGTAAAATATTACTTTCAAAATGTATTTTATTTGAATTTATTAATTTAGACTTGATATTATCCGCTGTCCAGTTCCTACGTTCCAACATAATACCAAAATCCTCTTTTACCGAGCCGCACAAAAAATCAATTGCTTGCAAAACACTGCTCTTCCCTGTAGCGTTATTGCCAATAATCACACTCATTGGTGTAAACTCAACTGAAAAATCAACTAATGATTTGAAATTGTCAACCTTGAGTTTTCTAAACATAATCACAACTCTCCTTCATTCACGTATAGGCATTGTCTAAAGTATACCACATTTTTTTAGCTTATACCATAATTTCCCCAGAGTCCACCTTTATGTAAATCATGCTATCAGTGTTTCATGCCCAAAACACCTTGCTATACGCATATAGCAAATTCATTATAACCATTTTTTAACAACAACTCAACATCTAAATATTGACTTCTGTGTAATTCATATTATCGGGATTTTACCTGTGTGTCAAGAAAAACTGAAAGCGTATTACGTCTTTAGGAGGCGTAGTACGCTTTTTTATTTAAATCTTTTCTTTTTTTGTGGCGGTGGGCAAGCAGACATATTAATACTACTTAATCAAAAAAAGGAGCTGATTTTATGCTACATATTTTATGGCCTTTTGAATTTACAGATTTTTACTTTTTGCATCTAAGAAAGTATTTGAAGGGAAATCAATTTGAGTATTTTTACACAATCATTTATCAGTTGGCTCAAAATGATCCATTTTTTCCGAATTCCCTTCACTTCATACTCGCAATCCTAGTTAATTTGCCATAACACCGAACGTAACCGCCCGCCAAAAATGACGAACGGTTACGTTTTTTATTTATAATATTATCTCACCTTTTTTGCCATGAAGCAAGACTTTTTTGATGATTGCGCAACCTTCTTTTATGGCATTACGCTTTCATAAAATTCTACTTACTCTTTTTTACCAATTGTATACTTCCGAAATCGTAGCATGATATTTTTCCAACTGTTCAGCATTTTTCTTCATAAAATAATCTCTTAACTGGCTATCTCTTACATAGATTGTTGTATTATTCCATATAATGCTTTCCAATACCCAATGATAAGCATTTTGCTGGCTTTGATACCAATCATATGTTTGATCTATGTACACATTTTCAACAATGATATGACCATAAATTTGAAAAAGCGATTTAGGTAATACAATATTTTTTAAGTGTTGTACATCTATAATGTCTTTAATATAATCAACACCCTCTGGCACAGAATAGGAAACATCTTGTTTGGCAAAAGGATATAGAAGTAATCGTTTCATATCTTTCGAATACAAGACACCATCCTGTGATTTATAATTCTTATTCTGCCCATCAACCTCTATTTCACTTAAATTTGACGTACCATGCGAATCGCTGAAACAAGGAAAACTTTCCACCGATGCCGGTATATATATTTTCTGAAATCCATGTATAACATCTCTAAGGGCTCCACCTCGAACTTCCTTTACTGTGTTCGGAATCCGATACTCGGTATCCACTTTGGCACATGGATATTTTACCAGCACCGTCTTATCCTTATCAAACCAAACTCCATTTTCAGAAGAAAAGTTTTTACTTTCATCACTAATACTAATTTCTTTTAGTGATGACCAACTATAGGAATTATCTAAACTATAATCAATGTCAAAAAGGGAATTTGTTGCTTGTGGAATATATCTCAAATACTTTGACAACGTAATTGCTGTTATTTGATTATTACGAATCTGTTTATTGGCAGGGTTATCGTAAATATCACCATAATCATTTATAACCTGCGCGCCATCAATTGTGTCTGGTATATGAACACTTTTTTCTGTGCTGTAAATAGCATTTACTTGCGCAATCTCCCCATTTGAAATATATGAATACTGCTCATTTGTTTTTTCCTCAGCAACGGAGATCTTTATTTGTTTTGAAACTGTATTCGTATTACTCCATGCTCCTTCTGTGTAAGATAGAGTCGCATTATAATCACCCGTTGCCGTTGTGTCCACTCCTGTAATTGAAAAACGACTATACGAAGATTCCTGTATATTGTTATTGTTATGTAGTTCCTTATTTGTACCGTCCGATAATTTAACACTTATCTTGCCAAACTGTCCAAGCGTATAAAAACTCAAATTACGCTCTGATAATGCCGTACTTGTCTTAGCAACAATAGCATCATCATACTGTGTCAACAATTCTACTGCTTTTGCCTCCGGTTTTTGGGTCGGCTGTGAAGAAGTTTTACCTGTTGGTGCCGGTGTTTGAACTGGTTTTCTTGTTGGTTTTTGGGTCGCAACACTGCTCTTATTGGTTTTATTCTTTACCGTCACCTTGCAGACATATTTTTTCTTGCCCACTTTTGCCTGTACCTTGGCTTTGCCGGCTTTCTTCCCCTTAATTGTGACTTCTGTTTTTTTCTTTTTACTAAGTGTCACATTTTTCTTGCCGGAAGTGACTGTCCACTTCACCTTCTTTTTGTTGTTTTGCAGTTTGATTTTTACTGTTTTTCCAACGTTTACTGTTACCGTTTTTTTGTTCAGTTTTACTTTTTTCTTCGCAGCAAAGGCACTCTGTGGAAACAGAGATAACGCCATTGCAAAAATAAGTAAAAGAACCAGTGATTTTTGTTTTTTCATTTTGAAATCCTCCTATTTTCCGTTTTCTGTTACTTCTTTATCTTTACCTTTTTAACCTTACTCCACTTACCGTACACCTTTTTCCTGCCATTCATTTTATAGGCACGAACTCGAATGTAATACGTTTTCTTCTTTTTCAGTTTCTTAATGGTGTACTTGGTTTTCTTTGTCTGTATGCTCTTTTTCTTTTTGTACTTTTTATTTAGGGCATACTGGAGCTGGTAGCCTTTAGCACCAGTGACTTTTTTCCAAGACAAAGTCACTTTACACGTCTTGCTTTTTTTGACTTTTTTCAATTGACTTAATATTTTCAAACCCTTAACCTGAGGTATACGCAAAATCTTTTGTCCTGCCGTTGATGAAGTATTGTCTTTGCCTACATTGCTGTTTTGTGACTTTGTTGTCGTAGGTGTAGGCGTTGGAACAGGAGTAGAATTAGCTTTCTCCTCTTGCTGGGTACTTTTTAACGTAATTTCAAGCTGTTCCGATTTTCCATCTTTATTACTCGCGACTATGTTTACTTTATCATTCTCTGCTTTAACCGGAGTAATTTTAATTTCATTCGCCGTTATCGATACCTCTTGTTCACCTGCATAATCCGTGTCGCGACAAGCATTTACCGATATATTTGACATCCCATTATTGGATGTAATATGCAATTCTCCGTTACTATAGCTATATACGGCATTGTCAGATGTAAGTTTTACCTGGTACAAATTGCAATTGTTTTCTTCCGCCGGAACGGAAATACTATAATCTGCCTTATCCCCCTCAACTTCTGTCGTATTTTCACTTGTCGTAATCCGCTCAATATTTTGCCCATTTACTGCTACAAAGGAATTTTCTCCGTACAGTGTAATATCTGTATTATCCTGCTCTGGTTCAACAGTATATGAATCAGATTCCGGTATCTGAGCCAAATACTGTAAATTTTTCTCCTCGTTTCCAAACACCGAACCATAGATTGGAATGTAGTCAATAACATTAATACTTCCTGTCATCTTACTGTCTTCAAATTCCAATGTATCTCCTGATTTATCTGTTACTTTTATGCCATCGCTGACAATTAATGTATTACCATTATCCTCTCCTGATATCTCACTTGTTTTAGCATTAGCCTTTTTTTTCGTCTCTGCATTGCTATACGGACCATTTAACACTTGCTCTGTGTTAAAATATCTTAATTCCTGATAATTCTCTTCCCATTTATCTTCTGTAGCATCTTTATATGAAAAATCACTAAAATCCTTTTCTACTATCATCGTAGAAAATTCTCCTCGTGGGCTCTCATCCTTTGAGCCAACCGAATTCATATCATATAAAAACACCTCATAATTATCGCTATTTTCATATACTGATGTTGCGATAATAGCATGCCCACTTGTTTGGGAATGATATAGGAGCATTACCGGAACACCTTTTGCTTGCCATTTTTGCACTTCTTTCACAAATTTTTGTAAAAATTCTGACTTTGTACAACTACCAGAGCCATCTGTTCTTGTTGTTTCTGCCGTAAGACTTAATCCACCATATTTTGATGAAAACTGGGACAAATACAAGAAATTCAAATACTTTCTCGCCAACTCATTTGAATATGGCTGTAATTGATAAAAGGATTTCGCATTAAAAGCACCTAAATTAACTTTATTTCCCTTATTCAATGTCATCCCCATACTTATTCCATAGCACGAACCATCCCATTTGCTTCTGCTTTTATTTAATAACGACAAATACTCATAAAAACCACTTGAAATACTCTTCAAATATTTAGTATCTGTTTCGTACTTTGCGTTATAAGGACAATACCAATTTGAGTCATTTCCGTTGTTATGACAAAAGGAATTATTGTCTATTCCACGCCTGAAACTATACACTGGTGCAGGTGTATTTGTCGGGGATGGTGTAGGTAAATCCACACTTCCATCTGAAGAAACTTTCCCAGCATAACGCCAAAGGGATGAGGACGAAAGATTTAAATGTAATGCGGGGCGAACTGAAAAAGTATCTGTAGAAATTCCCCCATACCCATATCCATATCCTACAGAATTTACTAATGCCACACTAGCACTATACCTGCCTGGTGATCGAAGCAACCAAAACCCTGCTTCGCCTATTGAATTCATTGCCACTCTGGTTTCACTATCTTCATAAAACTCACTATCAAATCCATATGCGCTATTACTGGCTTCCGCAATTGATAAAAGATACACCTTATCCGTTGTATCTACGCCACCATTCGTTCCATACTCCAAATTGTTCTCATTTACAACTAATGTTTTTTTTATTGCATTCTGTTCATCTTTGGAAAATGCATTATTTAAAAATGTTTCATTTAACCAAGTACGAAGAGCACACGTTGCCCATGTGACATCAGCCCAAGGCTGATTATTATATGGTTGATTATCCAAATTCTGATCTGCCAGCAAAAAGGCATCATTTCCATTTATGGAAAGGACACGCCATTTAATCGGTTCTTTTGTTGAACTATTGCTTTGATAGTAGTTGCCAAAATAGATACAATCCCACGTTGTCACACCGTTACTAATCGTTGGATTACTTAATCCATAGGACGATGTACTTTCTGCGGCACTGCTTTTTGAGATATGTACAGGCAATACAAATGATGATACTACCAAAGCCATTATTATCAGTGCGGAAACTAAACATCTCCCACGTCTGTTTTTCACAAATGATAATGGAACTAATCTCATAAAATATTTTCTCCTTCTACATAACATTCTTTTACTGTAAAACTTATCCCAACAGTGGATTTGCTTTTCATGCAAATCCACCAATTTTAATCATCTCAATAATAATCCTTTTGCCTTACTTTAAATTTTTAAAAAATACAAAAATTAGTAATTTAATGAGATTTCGCCTTGCATCTCCGGAACATTAAATTCAGCAATTGTCGTTTCACTTCCTTCTTCATAATTGCCGTCTTCATCTAGCACAGCACTACCATCATCGTTCAACTTTGCTTTATGGAAAGACAACGAATATTCCCCTGCGGACATATATTCATCCATTCGATGTTTACCCGTATCTATATTTGAATCACGGTCATAATCCTCTTCTTCTATCATTTCCTCACCTGACCAAATACTGTATCCCGATCTCATCGAGTAACCGACATGAATTGTATTATAGTTCACACAATACTTAATACCACTTGTATTTGTAAGATTGATACAAAGACGATATGCTTCAAAATTAATTGGCAAGTTCGAAACATCTTTTGATGGTACCGTAAATTTCTGTGAATAAGCACATTCACCCTGCATTTTATATACCCCTGGTTCCACTAAAAATACATAACTGTGTGTTTTCGTTGTTTCATCATATGTAATCTTTTGATACTTTGGCTGATAACCATTACCAAAGCCATCCTCATTTTCCGTTACATTCAACAAGGTATTCGACAAATCAACTTCTCTATCAAATTTCCCTCCAAAGTTCGTAATTTCCCCAGATATTTTTTGCAAATTACAGGTCAAATTATGATTCATTAAATCTCCTTTATTAAAATTTAAGGTCCATATTTTTTCGCTGCTCCCAGCATTTCGAACAATATATGAATGTCCACTGGCAATAAAATTATTGGAAGAAGGAATTAAAACACAATAATTACCATCTTTATCAACTACAAACTGTTCGTCTGAATATGGCACAAGAGACTCATAAAAAGTATCAATCCTTAATGCTTCTATCTCAAAAATACCTGTAAATGGAATATTATTTCCCCTTGTCATTTTCCCCTGCGCTACATTCCCATCAAACACAAAATCAAATTCTTTATTTGCTTTGCCTACTGTTACCTGACCTTTCATTGCATTATCAATAGCTGTAGTATTAGCATTTTCAATTCCATCATATCCAAAAGAAAAAAACTCATAAGTTCCAGGATACAGATACGCCGTATATTTTCCTGTTTTAGCGTCTACACTCGCGTTATATAAAAAACCTGGGCTATCTTTTTTTCTAACCGAAAATCGAAAAGGTCCCTTAACGATATTTCCGTTTTTCGTCTTTATGTAACCAGAAAGTTTATACTGTCCTTTTTGTGCAGAAGTATTGCTTGTATTGGTCTGCGTTTTTTTAGCCGAACTGTTTGCTCTTTTTTTAACCTTTACCGTCACCTTGCAGACATACTTTTTCTTACCCACTTTAGCCTGCACCTTGGCTTTTCCGGCTTTCTTTCCCTTAATTGTGACTTCTGTCTTTTTCTTTTTACTAAGTGTCACATTTTTCTTACCGGAAGCGACTGTCCACTTCACCTTCTTTTTGTTGTTTTGCAGTTTAATTTTTACTGTCTTTCCAACGTTTACTGTTACCGTTTTTTTGTTCAGTTTTACCTTTTTCTTTGCGGCAAAGGCACTCTGCGGAAGCAGAGATAATGCCATTGCAAAAATAAGTAAAAGAACCAGTGTTTTTTGTTTTCTCATTGTGAAATCCTCCTCGTTTTTAGTAAATTGATTTAATAAACTTTAATCCTCACAATAATGAATTTCCGTTACTTTTCCTTTTTTGAATTTAAACTGAAAATACGATGATTTCTTAATCTTCTTAATGTATTTTCCAATCTGCGATTTTTTAATTTTCTTTTTGTTGTAACTTGGCGTCACATGAATAAATTTTGTGGCTGATGTGATTTTAAAAGTTCTTTTTTTCTTCTTCATTCCTGAATCTGCACTATACAACGCACAATATGTTACGAGTTTCTTTTTGGTAAGTGTATATTTACCATTTACCTGCCAAATATCCGTTTGCTCTGCCGATGCCGGCACAGACGGTGCTACTGCTGTTGCTGCTACAATTGCTAAAACCATTACAAAACTAATTATCTTTTTCATTTTTACTCATCCTTTCCTTTGCTCTTACTATTTTTCTTATAATTTTTTATCAATAATATTGAACCTTCGCCTGTAATTCTTCTGCAATATGCTTCAATGATGTTCCTTTCCGCATATAAATGTTATGCGAATGCTCCTTTTCAGAACCATAGTAATCAAATTTAAATCCATCAAGATATAATCCAGTATCTCCCGTATCCTCATCTTCAAAATCAAGATACACATTTTTTATGCTATTTCCGTTTAATGCTTCAACACCGATTGTTGTTTTTCCCGATTTAAACACAATATTCTCCAAGAAGGAATTCCTATCCATTCCAGTACCTGAAGGAATCCAACTAACATCTTCTCCTACAGAAAAACTCAAGTCCGTTTTTTTCCTCGGGTAGGTTGCCAATGCCAATTTGTTATCTTCCTCTCTTTGATACATAACTCCATCCTTACTTACCCAATATGGATTTTCAGATGCAACATTAATGGTTTTTAAATTAGGTAAGCCTGCACCTGGATTCTCCATAGGCCACCCTCTGCGCAAAGCATATCCTATAAAGCTTTTAGGATAAGTCAATTCCTCTAAGTATATGTTATCATATATACCATCTACTTCTTTTACGCCTTCTGGAATAGAATAACTTGCATTCTGTAATCCAACCGGATATAAACATAGCACCTCTCCATTTTCTGCAAACACCACATTATCTTTAACCACATATTCACTATCTGGATTGTTTATAATAATTTCCTTTAATTTAGGAAAATACTTCCCTGAATACCTATATGAAAAACCTTCCGAATAATATCGTGGAAACTCAATTTTTTCTATGTTGTTATCTCCTGAGAACCAATACTCTGGTGTTCCCTGAACCACCTTTGCTCCTCCTAGTGTTTCAGGAATACTTAAAGTTGTACCAGAGTACTTATTATGCCGATAATCCCCGTCATCTGATTCCAAATCTCCTCTCATTTCCAATAATTTTGCAACATTTCCATCAGTTAAATAAGTAAAAAGCCCCTCTTCCTTCTTTTCTGCAACTACCACCGGCACTTCACAACTACAACCTCCATATGATATCATCAACTTATATGTACCTACTTTATTAAAGTTAATTTGAGAAAAGTCATATGAAATATTTTCAAAATATGTATCTTTTTCTTCTGAACCATCTGCATATTTAACATCTAATTGATCTAACGAACAATTAGCAACATCTATTTCATCATTTGCTAAATTACGGTTCCCTTTATCAACTAATTTTTCCCCTTTGTATATAAAAACATACTTTGTATCTGAAGGCCAAGCAATTGAAACTATCTTTTTTGTATTATCTGTTGATGGCTTCGGTGAGTTTGTAACAATTGGTGCTTTTGTATTTCCCGGTTTTGTGGAATTGTTCTTATTTGCTATCTTATTTACTTTTTTTGTATTCTTCACCGTCACCTTGCAGACATACTTTTTCTTACCCACTTTTGCCTGCACCTTGGCTTTTCCGGCTTTCTTTCCCTTAATTGTAACTTCTGTCTTTTTCTTTTTACTAAGTGTCACATTTTTCTTACCGGAAGTGACCGTCCACTTCACCTTCTTTTTGTTGTTTTGCAGTTTGATTTTTACTGTCTTTCCAACGTTTACTGTTACCGTTTTTTTGTTCAGTTTTACCTTTTTCTTTGCGGCAAAGGCACTCTGCGGAAGCAGAGATAATGCCATCGCAAAAATAAGTAAAAGAACCATTGATTTTTGTTTTTTCATTGTGAAATCCTCCTGTTTTTTTGTTATTTCTTTATCTTAACTTTTTTCACCTTACTCCACTTACCATACACCTTTTTCCTGCCATTCATCTTGTAGGCACGAACACGAATGTAATATGTTTTCTTCTTTTTCAGTTTCTTAATGGTGTACTTGGTTTTCTTTGTCTGTACGCTTTTTTTCTTTTTGAACTTTTTGTTCATAGCATACTGAAGCTGATAGCCTTTGGCACCAGTGACTTTCTTCCATTTTGCAATAAGTTTCTTACCCTTTCCATTTTTAGCTGAGGTAAGCTTGACCTTGGAAGGTGCTTTAACTTTTACCGTTTTGCTTGGTGTGGACTGCTTCTTTCCGGCATTTGCTGTTCCGGATGAATACGTCTGTGAATTGGCATTCGTGTTTGTGTTTGTCTTTGCCTGATACAAAATCGCATAACTGTCATTATTGGACTCGTCACAGTCACCCTCGTCCACATCCGCATGAAGCAGCATATAAACTGCCTGATTTGCATTGTATGACAAATCACTCTTATTCACAGTAATGGTCTTCGTCACACGCTTCCATGGTTCAATGGAAATTTCCTCTGACGTATACAACTGCTTGGATTTCTTCTCATCACTGTAAAGTTTCAATGTAG
>ERZ827108.3085-NODE-3085-length-14935-cov-16.505108_pt1 | contig 14935 bp, 22 predicted proteins | sample MGYA00519921_ERZ827108 | MGnify/ENA primary metagenome ERZ827108 (study PRJEB31778, sample SAMEA3449258) | human gut metagenome | biome: human gut; feature: human-associated habitat; material: faeces | place: United Kingdom | collected 2010/2012 ... | reverse complement strand
TGTTGTTCCATAAACTCCATGTTCACCAATATAATATCCTTCTAATGACTGCACCACCGCACCATATTCTTCTATTATTTCCTGACATATTCTCTGGTTTTGTTTCATCATCAGAATATATTCATAACCTTTTGTTCTCAATGCTTTTATATTCTTTTCTGATATATATCCACGATCCATTAATACACCTAACTTTTCGTGTCCATACTCCTTTGCCTCTTCTAACATGATTTCCAGTTCTGTATTATCGATAACACTTCCATCATACAATTCATAAAACAACGGTGTTGAATCCTTCTGGTTCACTGCATAGGCTAGATTATACTGCGGCAGTCCTTCATCTACTTTTGGATGTCCATAATCAGCCAATTCAATTCCATATGCATTCGTATTAAAATTGGTGCTGTCATATCCAACATAGATACACTCTTTTGTGTTTTTCATCTGATTCCATGCACGCAAGAACAGATGAATATCCTCTTCTTTAATGTTGTATTTTAATAATCTGCTAATTTGCGTATCATCACGTATATTCTTATCCATCACAGGATGATTCCTCATAAAATTAGAATAATACTGGAATGTACAACTCTCATTTGTGATCATATAAGAAACAATATCTTCAATAAACGATCCTAAATCACCAAATATAGATAACAACACATCTTCAATCTGCAGATCTCTAAATATTTTTTGAACGACAAGAAAACAACCAATACGCAGCGTATCCGAAAACTCAGGTGTTTCCTGTTCCACACATACATCCGGATAATACTGTTCAAAATATTCATTGGGAACCATCCATTCCTCATCAATCATTTTACCAATCAGTTTTCTATTTTCCACCGTATATTTTTTATCCTTCTTATAAGATTTGCCAATAACCTGATATACATATCCAATACCATTTCTTTTTTGAATTTTAGTCGTTTTAGGACGAAGAACTTTCACATTTTTGAGTAACATAATAACCTCCAAAAGTAGTTATACTGTATAACTCTATTATATCATACATTTCACTAATAAAAAAGTTGAAATCTCCCATAAATACGGGAAATTTCAACCATTCGTTTAAAAATTCAATTGTAGTTATACATTTTTCACAAAGTTAAGGTTTGAAGTCTCATCGTTTGATTGGAAGTTTTAAAGGATTTTGGAGTCATAGAATTAATGATAAAGATCGTTTAATATATAAGATTGATGAAGGAGCTATATATATAATTAGTTGCAGACAATATTATACTGACCACTAAAGAAGTGAATTTTCACTTCTTTTTTCTTAACCACTTAGTCTTATATTTTAACCACTTACTTTTCAAGACTATACTTTTAATATTCCTTGTGGAATAATAAAGCCATGAAAGTAAAAATCGAGATTGATGATTCATTAAACGAAGATGAAATCGTCATAGGTACAAAAGAATATACTGAGGAATTGCAACAATTGATTTCTAATTTTAAATCAAAGCCGAGTATACAATTCTTTAAACAAGATACAGAGTATTATCTGGATTTAGATGCGATTCTATTCTTTGAAAGTGATAATGGAACGGTCTATGCACACACAGCCAATGATATGTTTTCTACAACACAGAAATTGTATGAATTAGAAAATATATTGCCAAACTCCTTTTTGAGAATTTCTAAATCTACAATAGTGAATATTCAAAAAATATATTCTTTATCTCATTCTGTATCGAGTCATCTCATTACTTTTCAAAATAGTCATAAACAAGTCTATGTATCAAGAATGTACTACAAAGTATTAAAAGAAAGAAGGAATCATTTATGAAAAGAAATTGGTTTTGGGGCATTATTTGTATTCTAGGTGCCATATTAATTTTTGGAAACTTATTTGGAATTATTCAATTTAACCTTAGTCTATGGAAAATTGCAGGAACTCTTATCTGTCTATCCGTTATTATCGACGGAATCAAAGAAAGAAGCTTCTACAGCCCCTTATTTGGGATTGCGATTATTTTCTATTTATTCAAAGAAGATTTAGGTTTTGAAGATATTTCTCTATGGCTTCTATTATTAGCTACTTGGCTATTAGCTTGGGGACTTACAAGCATTATTCATCCCAAAAAAAGACACATTGAAATAAAAGATATTGAATATTCTACAAATTCTATCATCAATATTACTTCTAGTTTTGGTGAAAAAGTTCAATATATTCAAACCAATGATCTACAATATGTGACCATTGACTCTAAATTTTCAGGATTGAAACTCTATTTTGATCAGGCTACCATTCAAAATCAAGCTACGATTGAAATTGATGGAAACTTTACAGGCATTGAACTCTATGTACCTAAAGAATGGAATGTACAAAGTCATGTTCGTGCCTTCTTTGGTGGAGTTGATGAAAAAGGACAGCCATCATCCAATGGCTATCCTACATTAAATATCACAGGTCATATTCATTTTGGTGGAATTGAAATCCATTATATTTAAGAAAGACAATCAACGTCTTTCTTTTTTATATTCTGTATCATTTTTTGCGAGAAGATATAAACAATATTGATTCATACTAATGCCTTCCTCTTTAGCGTGTATAGATAAGGATCTATGAAGACTTTTGGGTATTCTTAATGTAAATCACCAGGAAGTGGAATCTCTTTTCCATCCTCTAACATCCCTGCTATCCATATTTTTTTTGCGTCTTTGGCAAGCATTAACAAGTCATCTAATGAATCCGAACATGTCATACATTCAGGAAGATCTGGATAAGATAATACATAAGTAAATATACCTCCTTCTTTAAGATTTTAAACAGTTGGAGATAAACTCCTCTAAGAACCGTACGTGCAGTTTTCCCGCATACGGCTCCCCACTGTTACTTTAAACATTCTGGTTATAGCTGACTTTATCACCACTCCAAATATCAACATGGATATATGGGTGAATGATTCGGTCATTCCATATTTCATAGAACTTATCCAATTTGAAACTTCATCTTTGATTCCTTCTGTTTAACCATTTGAACGTTACATATAGTGAATGAATCCAAAGGTTTCTGACCTCTCTTATCATTATGCAAAAACAAAAAGTCCAAATAAATGAAGTTTACAAATGAGTTGACATTAAATATTTATAAGATTAAAATTTAAGTACAGAATATTGTACTTATAAGAAAGGGTGCTTATCATGATTGCAGTGAATTACACAAATTTAAGAGAAAATATGAAATCCTATATGGATGATGTAACCGACAATTATGAAACGGTAATTGTCACTCGTAAAGACAACAAAAATGTTGTTATGATGTCAGAAGAAGGCTATAACAATCTGATGGAAAATTTACATATTATGGAAGATAAAGCTAATTATGAATGGTTGATGGAATCAAAGAAACAATTGGATGAAGGACTCGCAAAGTCACATCAACTCATAACGGAAAATAACGATGAATAAACTATTTACACCAAATGGTTGGCAAGATTATGTATATTGGCAAACCGAAGACAAGAAAACACTGAAGAAAATAAATAAATTGATTGACGATATTTGTCGAAACGGCAATGAAGGTTTAGGAAAGCCTGAACCTTTAATCGGAAATTTCAAAGGTTTTTGGAGTCGCAGAATCAACAACAAAGATCGTTTAATTTACAAAATCGATAATGGCTGTATATATATTTTAAGTTGCAGACAACATTATTCAGATCATTAAAGAGAAACAAATCCTATATTGTTTCTCTTTTTTATAAAATCAACTATATCCTTTTAATAAAGCAAAATAATTAAACAGCAATTCTCTTACGAATATTGACTTCAAAAATAAAAGTATTTGAAAAAAATTAGTATGAAAAAATAATTTATTGTCTAAATTTCTGAACATAGATTCATGAAAGGACATTTTTTAAGTTTTTATTAAAACATTTTCGATTTTTCTTTTAAATACTGAAATAAAAAATCCTAACGTACATATAGAAAATATTGTACCTATGCCTACTACACCACCTAAGGAAACTCCTATAAGGAAAAAAATAAAATCAAATACAGTACGTATATACATATATTTTATTTTCAATCTTTCTGCAATACCATATAGCATTGCATCCGTATAACTCATCCCGTGCTGAAATGTTTGCATCCATCCATACCCTATAGATAAAAGAACTTGAGCAAAAAAAATAAAGATAAAGCGAGCAATCCATGTTTGTTCTGCAATATGAAACGGTGTAATTATCAAATTTCCTACTTCAATACAAAATCCAATAGATATCGCACTAACTACCGTATTAATACCAATCGCTTTTTTATTTAAAATAATCGCTAACAATAATATAATGACTGCTGCACATTGATTAACAATAGAAACAGGAATACCAAAAGAGTGATTCATACCATCTAAAAATACAGTTAATGAATCTGATCCCAATTTACAGGAAATAAACATGGCCACACCAATCCCCACGAAAGTTGTGGCCATAAAGCACTGAAATATTTCCTTTATATATAACTTTGTATTAAAGCTCTTCTCCATTTGAAGCGGTTACCTTCTTATACCAGTAATAACTATCTTTCAAGTAACGTTCCTTGCTTCCATTACCATAATCATCAATGTCAACATAGATAAATCCATATCTCTTTTTCATTTCGCTTGATGAGCAACTGACAATATCAATTGGACCCCAAGCATAATAACCTCGTACATCGACGCCATCCTTAATAGCTTCCTTGGTTTGTTCAATATGTTGTTTTAAGAAATCAATTCTATAATCATCATGAATTGTTTTTTCTTCATTCAATGTTTCAATAAATCCCATTCCATTTTCAGTTATATAAATCGGTAATTGATAACGATCATAATATTCATTCAAAGCAACTCTTAGACCTACTGGATCAATACCCCAACCCCATTCATTTGTTTTTAACATCGGATTAAAGTTTCTATTTTTCTCTGTTTTATAAATTTTAGCATTTGTTGTTTTTGTAGCATAATAAGAAAAGCTAATAAAATCTACTTGATTTTTTCTAAATTCTTCTAAATCTTCATCTTTAATATCAATTTCAAATCCATTATCTTCATAATATCTATATGCATAATTTGGATAGATTCCTTTAGCCAATACATCTGAAACAAAATATTCCATTTGAGAAATTTTCAATGCAGCCAAAATATCTTCTGAACTTGGTGTTTCAGGATATGGGTTTTGATAATATGACATCATACCAATTTGCATATCCTTATTTATTTTTTTAGCAATACCTATAGCTTTTGCACAGGCAACCAGTTCATTATGTAATCCTTGTTGTTTTGCTTCTTTTAAGTTTTCCACAGTATCACTAGGTATACCCAAATGATTAAAAGATTCATGATGAATAAGATTCATTTGATTCACTAAAATCCAATATTTAACTCTATTGTTGAATCTTTTAAATAACACTTCACAATAATTGTCAAAGAATTCAATGGTTTTTCGATTGTACCATCCATTATATTTTAATGCCAAATTCAATGGCATTTCATAATGTGAAATGGTAACCATTGGTTCCATACCATTTTTTATGATTTCATCAATTAAATGATCATAAAATTCCAACCCTTCTTCATTCGGTTCTTTTTCATCTCCATTTGGAAATATTCTGGCCCAGTTAATAGAAATTCTTAAACTGTTCATTCCAGTTCCTGCTAACAATTTAATATCTTCCTTATATGTATGGTAAAAATCTATTGCAGTTCTTTTTGGAAAAATTGCATTTGGATCATTTAATAATTCTTTAATATCTTGTGTACTAACTTCTTTATTTGACTTTTTTTTCAAAGGAATGTCACGATATGGAATCATATCCGCTATACAGAGTCCTTTACCTCCTTCATCATAGGCTCCTTCACATTGATTAGCTGCTAAAGCTCCACCCCAAAGAAAGTCTTGAGGAAATTTGTCTGGATTTATTTTCATTGTATATTATCCTTCTTTCTTTTCTAGTTTAGCTATTCTTTCTTCATAAGCCTCAAAAATTTTAATCAATTGTTTTGCGATATTAATCTCACTATAAATTGTCATCAATGTATCTTGAGCATGTGCAAATAATAATGAATATTCTGATTTTTCTCCACGAGTTTCGCCCTGAATAGCATCTGTTTGCACCTTATGTGCTTTAGTAATTTCATCTTGGGCTTCTTTTAGTTTTTCTTTTCCTTTTTCAATATTAAATAATGCTATTTGATCTAAAGCCTCTTTACATTTTAATCTTGCATCTCCTGCATGCAAAATTATTTCCATTGCATTTTGTACAATTTCATCCATATTAATTTTCTCCTTCTAATTGTTCTTCAGCCAAACACTGTTTTTCATATATTTTAAAGAATGGGTACCATACCAACGTAGTAACAACAAAGATTCCAATCACAAGAATAACAGATGCAATTGAACCACTCGTTGCTAACCATGTACAGATTGGATATGGACAATACCATAATTGGAATAATATTTTTGGAATCACAGCAAAAGGAATGACTCTAGTAAATAAGTAGGCTAATGAAGCTGAAATAAAGCAATTCAACACCATTGGAATCATTAAAATGATATTGTATGCAACAGCTCCAAAGACTAATGGTTCATTAATATTGAAAATAGATGGCACAACCACAACTTTTCCTAAAGAATTAAGTTTCTTCGATTTTGATTTTAACAATAAGAAAGCCAATCCAAGAGTACATCCTCCCCCACCAATAGTGTAATATGCATATTGGAAAGATGAAGTAAACACATTCGATGCAGTTCCTGCCATATTTGCTTCTATACCAGCCAACATAATTGGCATAGTAATCGGTACTAATACCCATGCAGAAATTCCCATGGAATAAAGCGCACCTTTGATAACAATCAACGCAATAAATCCCCAATACGTTTCTGCGATTCCTTGTAAAGGTTTAAAAATCGTTAAAATACCATTATACAAATCAAAGCCTAAAAGGCCTACAACAACCCATCCTAAAATTACAATTGTTCCGATTGGTAACATCTGATCAAACCATTGTCTAATAAAATCAGGTAAATTAGAATCTTCTTTAAAAAAGCTGAATTTTCCAAATATTTTTAAAATAAATCCAGTAATCATTCCTGTAACTATAGCAATAAACATTCCTCCTGCACCAAAAGCTGCATGAGAAAACCCCGGTGTATTATCCGCAATAAGTTGAGGTGTAATTGTGATAGCAAACAGAATCAACCCTGAAATTCCTGCAATGATCTTAGATCTTCTTAATCTATTTTTTCCCATATAATTAAACGGAATTAAGAATGCCATCATCAAAGAAATCATTCCCATTGTCCATCCTTGTGGCACACCAAAATTAGGCCACCATTCCCAGCTGAACATGGATCCAGGTAAAGTCAACATTGAAAAGATTGATCCTAAGAAAATCAATGGCATGACTTGATTGATAGAATCTTTTAATGTAACAATCCATACGTTGTGGTTTATTTTATTCATTGCTGGTGTCAAATTATTTTCAATCCACCCTAATACTTTATCCATTTCATTTAGCTCCTTTACTTAATACTTTCTAATAAATGTTCAATAGCCTTTTTTCCATCTAACTTTGAATAGTATTCTGCTTTCATTAAAATCACTTTAACATCCGCTCCTTGTGTATATTCTTCAACATCATCTAAGATATACGCCAAATGAGGTCCAACCATTAAGACATCAATATCATCAATATAATTCTCAATTTCAGATTCACTACGCGCCTTAATATCCATTTCTAATCCTTCTTCTACAGCTGCTTTTCTCATATTCGCTGCCATAAATCCAGAACTTGCTCCCGATCCACATACTAATAAAACTCTTAATTTTTTCATAGTCTTTCATCCTTTCACGAGCTAATTGCTCTTTGTAATAACATGTTATCTTGTCGACACTGACATTATGCAAGAAAAAAACAATGCATTCTACCCATCTTTTGCACCCCACAGGTGCAGATAATTAATTGCACTTCAGCCGTGCAAGTTTTTGTTGGAATATACACATTTTAAACTATATAATAATGTAGACACAACAGATTCATTGTCTTTTGAAAGGGGATACATGCATGAAACAAAAATTAGAAGAACTCATAAAACTATTAATTGAATCACAACCAAGAACTTCTTCTCAGCTTTCAGAAAGCTTAAATGTTTCTGTGAGAACTGTAAAGAATTATGTAAAAGAAATACATGAAGAATTCCCAAATTTATTAATGTCTTCTAATCAAGGATATTCATTAAATATTCATCAAGCAATGTCTTTGTTTAACAATTCTAGTGAACATATACCCCAAACATCAAATGAACGTGTTCTTTACATTATTAATAAACTAATTCATCACAATATAGGAAAAAAAGATAAAATAAATCATTCTATAGATTTATATGATTTATGCGATGAAATGTTTATTTCCATGTCTACATTAAAATTAGAATTGAATAAAGTTAAAAGAAAATTAAAAAAGTATGACTTAGAATTAGAAACAAAAGGAGATACTATAAAATGTATTGGGCTGGAAAAGAATAAGAGAAAGTTATTAAGTTCTATTTTATATAAGGAAAGTAATGTTAATTTTGTAAATATTGATTCCTTACAAAAAGCTTTTACTGATATAGATATTCATTATATTCGAAACACTGTTCTACAAATTTTTGAAAAATACCACTATTTTGTGAACGATTATTCTCTTATTAATTTAGTTTTGCACATTACAATTGCTGTAGATCGTATTCGTAATAACAATATTAATAAAACGAAAGTGGATACTCTTCCTGCTGTTCGTTTACATGAATATGAAATGTCAAAAGAATTAGCAAAACGTTTAGAAAATAAGTTTAATATTCAATATAGTGATGCCGAAATTTATGAAATGACACTTTTAATTATTTCTCGAGCTACAAATATTGATTACCAAAGTATCGATGCATCGAATTTAGAACAATTTGTAGGAGAAGATTGTTTAAATCTTGTAAAAGAGCTAATCAACGATATTAACGCATATTATTATATCGATCTGAGTGAGCAAGAATTTTTAATTCGTTTTGCCCTTCATATTAAAAATTTATTAGTGCGTTCTAGAAATAATTACTTCAGTAAAAATCCATTGACTGAAAGTATCAAAATGTCTTGTCCTTTAATCTATGATGTAGCGGTAAATTTAGCTCGTACGATAAAAAGCAAAACAAATATCTCTATTAATGATGATGAAATCGCATATATAACTTTTCATTTAGGAAGTGCACTTGAAACACAAAAAAATTTAACATCAAAAGTTAAAGCCGTCTTATATTGTCCAAATTACTATGGGATAAATTCAAGAATCACGGATGCTTTATATAAAGACTTTGAAAATGATTTATTGATCACAAATATTCTTACAGATGAAAGTCAACTTGATAAAGTAACGGATATAGATTTAGTAATTACAACTATCCCTCTATCAACACTTATTAACACTCCCACAGCACTTATTAACATTATATTAAATAGTCGAGATATATCTTCGCTAAGAAATAAAATTTCTGAAATCCAGACACAGAAAAGAAAAAAAGAATTTGAAAAACACTTAAGAGAATTACTTATTCCTGAATTATTTGAAAAGAAAAACAATTTAAATACACATGAAAAATGTATTCATTATATGGTAAAAAAATTAATAAAATTCGAATATGTAGACCCTAAATTTGAAAATGAAGTTTTAGAACGTGAAAAGATGTCTTCCACTGCATTTGGAAATTTTGCCATCCCTCACGCAATGAAAATGCACGCCAATAAAACTGGTTTAAACATCATTATTAGTGAAAAACCTATTCTTTGGAATAATCACCCTGTTAGCTTAGTTATTATGATGTGTTTCAATAAAAATGAGCGCTATATATTCAATGAAATATATGATCCAATCACTATGATTTTAAGTGAACCTGATAATGTTAAAAAAGTTTTAAATTCAAAAAATTATGAGGACTTTATTCAAATAATGGTTTCTCTATTATAAGAAGTGCTTTCACTTCTTTTTTTGTATACTTTAACTTTAATGCGATTATCATTTTTCCATTCAATCAAACTTTCATACACTTTTCGTTTAAACATAGGTATCACTCTTTAAAATATGCATTTTTTCAGTATTTTACCTTACTACATGAAAGTTCAAAAAAAGAAATAGCCACAAGCATTATTATTTGTACCATTTATTTTTTTACCACTTAACCCCTTTATTTGACCACTTACCTTTTCCATATATACTTTCCTTTTGTCTTATGAAATAATAAGTGCATGAAAGTAAGATTAGAGATTGACAATACGTTAAATGAAGATGCGATTGTCATTAGAACAAAAGAACATTCAGATGAGATCAAACAATTGATTGAATCGTTTAAATCCAAACCTAAGATTCAATTTTTTAAACAAGATACCGAATACTACTTAGATCTTCTAACATCTTTATCTTCAACAATTTCCATATGATAGATTCATGTAGTATTTGAGTTCTTGATTCCCCTTTAGGTTGTTTAATCTCATACCCATATTCTTTCATTACTTTAACTATTTCTTCAAAACGAATATCATTATCCCATTCAAGAAATCTTTTTAACAGCTTATCCCAAGAAGACATTTTTTCACCTCCATTATATTTGGTGTCAACCATCTTTTTGATGGTCTCTACCTTTATTAAATCAGATGCATGTGAAAAAGACATTAAAAAATAATCTAAGAGTAAACAATTCGTGTGCTAGTTGTAATGAAAAATAGAATTACAGAGTATATAATATAAGAGCCAATATTGAAACATATAAGCAGCTATTCGATTCAATATTTGGCGATATTCTCGATCGGATAGCTGCTTATGTGAGCGAGGATATCTATATGTACAACAAGAATTCTATTTCAGAATTCGTTTTTTCTTTGTCGAATTCTGAATTTGCTTTGCTACAGGTTGCAGTAAACCAACGTATAAACAAAGAAAAATTTGGGCCACCATCATTGAAGAACTTGCCATAAAAGATGGTAGAAATGCATGTTGCCCATCAAGTGGCAGTACAAGCGTTCATAAAGATGGTGTAACTCAAACAAAAGTGCCACATCAAAAATATGAATGTAATAATTGTGGTCATAGGTTCACTCTGCTCTCTGATTCAATTTTTAATTCCATGAAGTTAAATTTTAATCAGATTTGTTTATATACAGTACTAATGACATTTAATGTACCATTAGCTATGTGTGAAGAATTATGTGATATATCACACCCAACAGCCATGTTTTTTTGCATCCAGTGCATTTGCTACTGCACCTTCCACTGTCTCTCCACAGGTAATACAGCCAGGCAAATCTGGATAGGAAACCACAAATCCGCCTTCATCTTTATCTTCTACAATTTCCATACGATAGGACATTGCCATATAATCATTCAGCGTCTTCATCATTCTTCGCCTCGCTTTCTACAATCTGCCTTACCATCTCCACATATACTTTCTTAATCGGTTCGTGCTTCGGTATCGTAATCGGCATACAGCCCTGTTTTCTAAACGTATAATCACTGCTTCCGCTTCTCGGAGCATTCATTTCATATCCGTAGCTTTCCAATTCCTTCCGCAGTTCATCAAATCGGAGGTCTTTCGATAAATTGCATATACATGTTATCAATTTATCACATTTTGACAGCTATTATAACTCCTGTTTTTATTATATGTGGTATCGTATTTGGTACCAATTATTTCCTTTAATTATTTACATACATTGATATACCCAGTTACGAAAAAAACCATGCATTCCGTTAGCACGACCGCATCCCTCAGATAATACACGAAAAAATGCAGGCACATCACCTCTCATTAAGAAGCAATGTGCCTGTGACTTTTATTATCGTTTATCAGAGAAATTACACAACTGCATGGCAACACCATCCTGCATAATCTGAAAACCATGTTTCTCATAAAAGGAAGCGTTCTTCCGTTCTTCTGGCATGACTTCGATATAAAGATAATTTTTGTATTTTTCTTTTACCATCTCAATCATATTTCCTGCGATGCCATGACCATGGTATTCAGGCTGAACCAGCACATAGTGCATATATGCAACCATCTCACTATCATCAAGTACCCGAGCCAACCCAATAAGCTGTTCTCCGTCCCATGCAGTAATCACAGTCGATGAATACTTCAATGCTTTGTACAGTCTGGATGGATATTCGCCGGATACCCAACCTACGGATAGAAAAAGTGCCTGAACCTGTTCCTGCGTGAATTTCTTTTCTTCTGTATAGGTGATATTCATGACAATCACCTTATTCATGGGAAGCATTCCCGCTGCATCCATGTTTTTCTTCATGGCAGCTTTGACTCTGGCAGGAATGTTCGTGCTCATGATGGTTACACTGAGCCGCCGGGTCATACTGTAATGTACCTGACAAATAATTCAGAACAGCTTCATCTGCTGAGCCTGATACACCACCGAAGATCTGAATACCGGATTCAGAAAGAGCCGACTGTGCACCGGCTCCAATGCCACCACAAATTAAAATATCTGCATGACAGTCTGAGAGAAATCCCGCCAAAGCACCATGTCCCTGACCATTCGTATCAACGATTTTGCTTTCAATCACTTTTCCATTTTCAACCTCATACAGCTTAAACTGCTGGCTGTGCCCGAAATGCTGAAAAACCATGCCATCCTGATAAGTTACTGCTATTTCCATTTTTACCATCCTTTCATTTCTTGTATATGATTCTAACGATTCCTATCGTCCTTTCCGAGATTCCTTTGTTCAGGACATTGAAAACTAACTATCCACGATGGTCACATTTCTGACATTGTACCATCGTCTGATCATTGCTTTCTTTGTAAAACAAGCCTGCCCATTCGCAGATACTCTGCAAGATCGGAACCACAGATTTTCCCTTTTCTGACAGGGAATACTCAACTCTGGGTGGAATTTCATCATAAGACTTCCGATTGATAATATCATTTACAATCAGTTCTTTCAGGGTTGCAGCAAGAACTGCATCTGTAATATTTCCCATCTCTCTACGCAGCTCACTATACCTCAATGTTCCCAGTGTAGAAAGCACGCAAATGATTCGAGAGTTCCATTTTCCTCCAAACAGCTCCATTCCATACTCCAATGGACAGCGAATATCTTTATCCAGTTTTCTCTTATATGCCATAGTCCTCATCCTTTCACGATTGCAAATGCACAATATAGAAGAAACAATCCAAGCACTGCATTGATTGGTCGGAAATACTGGAAATAGATTTTCTGAAGTTTTACTCCGAGAAACGCCCATGTCAGACAGGCAATCGAACCTATACTGACCGCAAAACAGCCAGCTAGTGCAAGCTCCAAGATTGTATCGCAATTTGGAATGAAGTATACACTGAGCAGGGAAGATATATAAAAATATATTTTTACATTTACAAGCTGAAGCAACAGTCCTTCTAAAAGAGTAGGATTTTTCTCCATCACATTTTCTTCCGGCTGACTCCTAAAAATATGAAATGCAAGCCAAATCATATAGATACCGCCTACATAACGCAATATTTTCAGTACAGGATCAAAGACCTGATTTAAACTGTATAAAGCAATGGAACATCCCACCTGAACAATCGCATACCCCAGACATATCCCCAGAATCAACAATCGACTGCGTTTCCATCCATATGTACTTGTCGTATTGAGTGCAAGGATATTTCCCGGACCGGGTGTAAAAGAGCATACCAGCATATATCCGAGCAGTGAAGCAAAAGCAGTCGCTGTCATGAACTTCATTCTCCTTTATTCTATCGTGCAAATGTTGAAAAGCCAAGTTACCTGTTATGCCATGATGCGATAAGGGTGCGAAAATTCCCACACCCGTTTTTCACATGGACTCTTACAAGACTTTCTTGTTTTCAGCTCCCGGTGTTGTCACAATTACTTTCTCAGGAGTGATAATCAATGCACCCTTTGCGGTTGCTGCACCATTAAACATCTTTTCAACCATTGCTTTGAATGTATCAACCACAGCACCTTCTGTCACATACTCGGCTGTTCCTTTTACCTGATAGCCTTCCAGATTCTTTGCATCATAAACAGAGATTGCAATCTTTCCGTCATTCGCCTGAATGTTGTTCAGTGTCGTTTCGAGGAAAACGTCACCTACCAAAAGTTTACCATCATCCGTAACATCCTTGAATGCTACCGGAACCACATTTGGCTCACCATTTGCACAAGTTGCAAGATCCCACATTCCTTCTTTCAGAAGTTTGACTACCTTTTCATTTAACATAAGAAATACCTCCTAAATATGTCTGTTGATTGTTTGATATATTCATTGTAGAAGAATTGCTCGTTTGCCACAAGATATTAGCAATTTTATAAGTCACTATTAATTTTCATAGTGTAAAAAGCGTCGAAATTGTCACAAAAATGTCAATTTATCTCTGTGCCATAATTATACATGAATCATATCATTGTAAAATGGAGAGCAAACCATTCTCGGCTTGTCCACGTCATACAACTTTTCCTACTGATAGATAATTTATCTATCCACAATCTCCCTCGCACACGCCTGTATGTTGTTCATTCTGCCTACCCTGATGATTGCTAAAAAATTAAACATTTCAAGAAATGGTGCAGAAGATGAAATGATTACTTTGGCCCTCAAAACCATCTTAGCAATGCGTAAAAAGGGTAAAACAGAAGTATGTATTGGTTAAGCAAATTCTCAAAAAAGCCTTATTTTAAAAGCTTTTTTAATGCTTTTGCACAACCTCTAAGCACCCCCAAACCGCTTAGCTAAATTTAAGCGATTTCAGCTAAAAAATACTCTAATTCTAATCAAAAATCGGTCAATTTTGCCTGTTTTTCAATAAAAACCACGTCTAAAAAGGCGTGGTTTTCTCTTCGGCTATAAGCCTTTACTACCAGCTCGCGTCTCAAGGCGCTGCTTTCACTTCGTTCAAGCTATCGCTTTTGACT
>ERZ827108.3080-NODE-3080-length-14957-cov-6.820360_pt1 | contig 14957 bp, 16 predicted proteins | sample MGYA00519921_ERZ827108 | MGnify/ENA primary metagenome ERZ827108 (study PRJEB31778, sample SAMEA3449258) | human gut metagenome | biome: human gut; feature: human-associated habitat; material: faeces | place: United Kingdom | collected 2010/2012 ... | reverse complement strand
CCTTGCTGTCGTTGATGTAGGTCATGAGCCACTTGACATTGGCAAGCGTCGCGGCGTCCATCTCACCAAGGCCGCTATTGGCAATGGCGGTCTTGAGCACGGTGTCGGCATCCGCATTGGTAGCCGAAGTGTAGGTATAGGAATCAAAGAATGACTGCGTGGCGTTGTGGTAGCCGAGTCCGCTGTCGAGGCAGTAGAGCAGCCGTCCCGCCGCCATCGGCGGACGATAGCTGTACGGCGTTCCGTTGGCGAGCAGTCGGGTGCTCCAATAGGCTTGATCCTTTGTGATCGTGATGCCTTTGCCTGTGCCGGATGCGGCAAGCGCCGAGGTCGGCAGCAGGCTTAAAATCGTTATCAATGTCAGAAGCAATGACAACAGGCGTTTCTTGATAGATCTCATAGAGTTCTCCTTTCCGATGAAGCGTAATAAAACAGAGCAGACCTTGCCGATCTGCTCTGTCCTGATAATAGTTGATGATTTACTTGTTTGTGGGGGTATCTACCCATGAGATGGAATATCCGTCATAGAGGAAAAGCTGCACGCAGTACCAGCAGGGATTTCCGTTATCGTTGACGCCCCTCGCCAATCCGATGCCAATTTCGGACAGCTTCGGATTGAGCATATTTTTATGGTGTGTCGTCGAGGCGTTCCAGTCTGCTACCGCTTGCTCAGCGAGCGTCTGTTCGGATAACGTCCAATCCGCAATACGATGGATATTTTCGGCCATGTAGGGACAATCCGTGATGGTATTGAACTTTTGACCATCCGGCCTTGTGTGCGAATAGGCCGTATGCGCGGCCATTTCATCGGCGCGGACCTGCGCCGCCTGCATGAGCTTGTCGTTGACACGCAGCGCGGCAACGCCATTTTCTTTGCGTAGGGCATTGGTCCGATCCACGATGTCCTGCTTCATGGCGTCTGCATCGTCGGCAGCTTCACCTTTTGCCGGAGCTTCGCCGGTGTAGGGCTTATCTGTCTCGATCTGGACGCTCCCATCCTCGGCGTTCCAATAGACGTTGAAGCCGACGGCCTTTCCGATGTCACGCAGCTTCATGTAGTTGTTGTCATGGATGGCGTAGGCTTCGATCCGGACCTCCTGCCCGTCCACAAAAATGTGGTTGGTGCTGTACTCGGCCAGAATGCCCGCGGCATAGGCACTGGTGCCGCCAAAGACGAGGGCGCCGACGACAAGGCCGGTGAGAAAATTTGCGTGTTTCATGGTGTCTGCCTCCTTTGATTTTGTTATACTTTCAGTCTAAAGGAGACGGAAAAGTTCGTCAAATTTTCGCACGAGCCTGCACACACCAGCGGTAGGCGGGCTGGTCGCGGACGCAGGTGACGAGGGTGATGATATCCTCCGTGCTGTCATTCAGCACGCTCATATCGTCCACGCTCACCTTATAGACGGCATAGACCTCATAAGTCCTCGTGCCGAGCTTGGTCATCAGCTTGATGGTATCACCAATATCGAGCGTATGTATCTTGCCAAAATGGTTATTCACGCCGCGATTGTGGCCTGCAATCGCCACATTGCCGTCCCAAATAGACGTGCTGGCAAAATGCCCCGCGCCCTTGCGGAGCGCGTCACTGTCCGTCCCCTGATACACCTTGACGGACAAGCCGAGCGTGGGAATTTTTAGCGTGGCAAGATAGCCGCCGCTATAGTAGAGGTCACTTGTCACGGCGGTATAGCCGATAGGCTGATAGCTCCCGCTCCCGCCTTCCGCTCCATTCGAGGGCAGCTCCGTCACGCCGCCCGTGCCGCTGACCGTTCCCGTGGTCGAACCGCTCACAAGGTTCGGCGTCAGGCGCTCCCCAGCGTTCAGCGTGTAAGAAGTGGGAGAGCCAAAGACAGGCGGGATATACGCCGCGTCCTTGCCGCGGTTCGTGTTGGCAGGCTCGTCCGTGGTAACATAGATGGTATCGTCCGAGGTGGGCCGTCCAAACAGCCCTGCGTCCGGACCATCGAAGCTATACTCTAAAGCGGACGCGGACATGGAAAAAGCCGCCAGCATACAGCAGGCGGCGGCAAGAGATAGAATGTATTTTTTCATGCGGCATAACCTCTTTTCTTGTTAATATAGCGCTGATAGCCTTTGTATCCGGCATAGCCCGCGCCTGAGAGCACCAATATGCCGAGCGCGGCGAGCAGCGGCGTTTTGTTCTCAAAATGCGTCTCACCGTGGGACGTAAAAATAGCGGTGTAAAGCACGTTGTCGCAGCTCGTCTTGGTAACATCGCCTTTGTATTCCACCGTTACGGCGTAGCCGGTAGCGGTCTTATAGCTCGCCGTTCCGGTGTAGCTTGCAACCGCCGTATAGCGCAAGGGCACCTCATATCCATCCATCGGATCGGCCGCAGCCTCCTGCCAGTTCACATCGGCAAGTGTCAGGGTGCGGCCATTTTCCTCCACCGTTTTCGGAATTAACGACACATCGGCGTCGGAGAGATTGGGATAGGTGCGCTCTGCCGTCACCGTGCGGCTTCTGTTCTTGTAGCCGCTGGCTTCGACCTGAATGGTAGTGTAGTCCGCGGTCAGTGTGCCGGCATATCCATCCTCCGTAGTGACCTCTATGACCGGCTCAATTACCTTGATGATCTCGCTCATGTCCTTGGTGCTGCTCTCCAGCGTAATGATCTCGATGTGCTCCTGCGTGTCCGTCTCCGTCTGGTCCGCTTTGAGCAGGTCAAGGAGTTCATAGTGCCGTCCCTCGCGTTCAAAGTCGGCGGTGGGAATAGCGGCGGGATCGTCCTTTGTGCCAAGACAGTAGACCTTTTCCAGCCGGTATACGCCGCCGCTTTCGCTGCTGTGTACCTCAATGGGATAGACGGTCGGGATAGTGAGCGGCACGGCATCCTCTGCCGCCATGACGGGGACCGCTCCAAACGCCAGCACAAGCGCGAGCGCAAGGAGTGTGACTGTGCTTTTCTGTTTTCTCATGTAGGAAAATCCTCCTTCAAAATTTGTCCCATCGTGGGACATGAATGGTAGAAATACTCATAAAATCAAAAAGCCGTCGCAAGACGGCTTTTGTGGTGTGTTCCCCTTGCTCACCGTATACGGCGGCGAAACGTGGGCGTCAAGGTCCGACCAGTCCGCAGACTGGTCGGCTCGCGGAAAATGCGCAGGCATTTTCCGGCCTTGACGCATACGGGGCGACGGCGTACTCTCTGGCAAGGGAAACACACTGCCCTATCTCGTGTAAGCCGGACGACCACGGCGCTGCTCCTGCTGCTTGGGGTTGATGGTGCGGTCGATGCTGTCTCCGATGCTCTTTGCGGTCTGCCGCTGTTCCTCCAAATAGGTACCGCGCATTGCGGGGTCGCATCCATCAAAGGATGCTGCCAGTTCGCTTGCGTTGGGCAGCTTGCACGGCACGCCGAAGCGACGGCAGACCATGTAGCCGATGCTTTCAGCGTCGATCTGGTAGGCTTCTCGGCTATACTGCGTGTTCCGCCCCTGATTGTGCATCCGCGCATGAACGCTCTCTACAGCGAGGGCAGCGAACACATCATGCGCGGGATGCTCGGTGTTGACGAGGATCGTCAGGGTGTTGGGATCGTAATAGGCGCTTTGCTCCAGCGTGTTATCCTCCTTGAGCGCAGCCCGCGCGCCCTGCATCAACGGTTCCAGTGCGGCAATGAGCTTCGGGCTTCCCTCGGGAATGACCGCCTGCCCCTCCAGCGGCCTGCCTGTGGTTTGGCTGATGTCGTAATAAACGCCCATAAAATAGCCGCGGGCATTTTTGTTGCGCGGCGGCACGAACACCTTTGCACCGTTCTGCATCGCCTCGTCCTGCACATAGCGTCCGACACTGTGCCAATAGTCGATCGAGCCGATCTTGCTGGCGTCGGGGAGCTGGATCAGGGTCAGCGCGACGTTGCCGGCACTGCATCGGATGTTGTCTGCCTGCAAGGTCAGATACTTCTGGTACAGTTCCGGCTCTGTGGTGACGACCTCAAATGCGGCGTCGCGCATCTGTGAGAGGTTTGTCCGTTCAGCCTGGCGGACTTCCCGCTGCTGCTCGCTCTGTGAGGTCGTTTTCTCAATAAGATCACGAATACTTATCATGGTGTAGTTCTCCTTTCTGCTTCATCGAATGTGTTCTTTGACCTTCATGCGGTCCGTGTTTCTTTCGGCGGAGAGCTGCCGCATGGCCTCCAGCTTCCCCAGCACAGAGGACCTGGCATCATCCGTAGTCCTCTCCTGCGATGCTGTCGAGATACTCCCTCGCTCGTTCGAGGCTTTCTCGGACGGAGCGAAGGGGACTGCTTTTTTTGGCTCGTCCGTCTCCTTGACCGGCACGGGATAGCCCAACTCTTCCATGATACAGTTGAGATTTGCGGCATAGGTCTGCGTCGAAACGATGGTAATAAGGCCGCTGTCGTCCCCGCGCTTGCGGACTGGCAGATACAGCACTCCGTACTGCTTTGCCGCCATCTTTCGGAAACGTGAAAAATCCTCCGCACGGATCTGAACGACCGCGGGCGGATTGGGGTCGCGGGCCAGCCGCGCGGCGCTGGCCTGCCCGATGACCTTATAATCCTGCTTGGACAGGGCAAGCAAGAGAGCAGCAACATTTTTAATGCCGCTCCCCGCCAGCTTGACCGCCGTTTCTGTTGCCTGCAAGCCTTCCTTGACCACCAGATCGGCAGCCTCTGCACTAACATCCATAAAGAATGCTCCTTTCTAAAATGTGTTATCGTTCCTGCTGTTTGTGTTTTCTTTTCTCCGGTGTCTTTTCCGTCCTTTGTTCCCGATACTGCTGTGTCTGCGTCTGCAATCGCGGAATGTCCGCTTCGATGCTCCGGCAGAGGTTCAGGCTGCGCCGTGCCTGCCGCAGACGCTCATTCACGATAGACAATTCCTGTGTCACATCCATGCCGCGCCGTTTCCATTCATACAGGCCCTTGCGCCGCTCAGTCAGCGCGTCGATCTGCGCCTGCAAAGCGTCGTGGAGCATAGAGAGTTCCTGCACCGTCTCGATCCGGTTTTCGCGCAGGAATCGGAATTGCCGCTGGTAGCGGCGCAGCTTTGCCGCCTCCTGCCGGATTGTGAACGGCACGGAGCGGGACCGCTTCGGCGTCTTGCCGCGCAGGAGGTAAACGTAGTAAAGGTAGAGCGCGTGAAAGCCCTTGATCTTTTTGCACGGCGGCATCGGCGCATATACGCGATACCGCTTCACCTTGCGCGGCGGCTTGTCCGGCTGCGGGAGCTGCCGCTCGGCACGGGGAACGGCGAGCCGTGTGCGGATGGCAGCCTCGGTATAGTCCTCGCCCAAACTTTTCAGACGCACATAGCGGCTGCTGCCGCTTGGCCTGACAGCAAGGTATTTGCCCTCGGTCCTGACCTCATAGCCTTGTGCGCGGAGACGGGTGAGGAAGTCGGAAAAGCTGTGCGAGCGCAAAAGTGCAGCGTCCACATCGGCGCGGACCATACCGCGCACGGTTGGGCGGCTGTGCTTCTCTGCGTCCCATTCGGCGTAATGCCTGCCCTCATGCTCCGGCTCGATGACGGATAAGCCACGCTCGCGGCTGACCGCGTTGGAGGTGCCGCGCAGCGTTCCGAAATAGCTTTTGAAGTCGCTGCGGTATTTGCTGCCATCCACCAGAGAAACGGAATTGAACACGATATGGCAGTGCAGGTGCTCGCGGTCAAGGTGAGTGGCGACCACAGCTTCGTACCTTTCGCCCAGCAGACGGCGGGCAAACTCCACGCCTGCCGCGTGTGCCTCCAGCGGTGTGACCTCGCCGGGGGCGTAGGAATGAATGATGTGGTAGCCGAGGATGCCGCCGCATTTGTCCCAGCGGCACTTGGTCGCCTGCATCTCCGCATAGGCGGTTTCTACCGTGCAGTTAATGCCGGTCTGCAAGCTGTCTGCATGGGACGGTGCCGTTTTCCGCTCATTGCCGATGTAATGAAGCGCGGCGGCAAGGTCAGTTTTGTGCTCGTTCGCGGCGTAAGCCAGACAATGATCCAGCCGTCGCCGGATGGGGATGATCTTGTCGTAGGCCATTCACAGCGTCTCCTTGACGAGCCGCCACGCCCGACGGATCAGCGCCGCAGCCTCCTGAATATCCGCTTCGCTGATGCTCTGCTGAGCGTTCGCCCAATATGCGATCTGATTGACATTGTTGCCGATGGCGGACAGCTCGCGCAACAAATCGGTATAGGTGTCGGGCGGGCGCGGGCGGAGCTGTATGCCGGAAACAAGGCTGCGGATAAACGGGTCGATCCCCATACCGGCAAGCTCCGCTTGCGCCTTCAAATGCCGGTATTCCTGCTCATTCATCCACACGCTGATATGACGGCTTCGTGTTCGCATAGCGTCTCCTTTCAGTTCGTTCTAAATTGCGTCTCACGGTGGGACGCAATTCCCGCGCTCATCTGGCACGGTCTGTCCGTGTAGGTTTCTCCGGCCTCCGCGCCAGCCGTTTCTCACGCGATGCCCAATACTCCGGCTGGCAGGCTTGAAGCACACGATCAATGGCACGTTCAAATGCAGCGGCGTCTTTGATCCGATCCGCAGGCGGCGTCCACAAATTTTTGTCCATCAGCTCACGCAGTACCACTTGTTCACAGCAGTCCTCTTCAAACCATAAATAGCCGCCTTCGCGGAACCCGCATTTTCTTGCCTTCGGAGAGAGCAGCATGGCCGCCTCGCGGGTCACTCTCGCTCCGCCATGGCTCGGTGTTGAAACAAGGTCTATGCCGGGGAGAACGAATACGACCTCATCTATTTGTCCCCATGGGGAAAACTCATGTTGTATCCTCATCATTCCTTTCAGATCTCACGGTGAGATTTCATTTCGTATCGGGGGTCTGGGGTATACCCCAGCAAGCGTCATTTGTGCTACCAAATGACATACTTGCTGGGACAGCACCGCCGTAGGCGGTGCTGTCTGCGGTCGCGGGATAAATTATCGGGTTGGGGAGCGACGCTTTTTTGTCACTTGTTTCTGTTCTGCTTGGCGCTCTACAGAGAGTGCGGTCTCCAATGCCGCCTCATCCTGCACCTCAAAGCGCACAGATCGGATGCCTCCGTCTTGCGGCCGAATGATTGGAAGATTCCGTGGGTAGTCTGCAAAGGGAATCGTGACGGTAAGGCCGCTTTCATAGCGCAGCGTCACCGACGTGGCAGGGATCGCGTGGGCCAGAACGCGCCGCACCTGTTCGCGGTAGTTCAACGGATGCACCGTCCCGACCACGATTCCATTCTTTTCTCCTATAACGTTCACACGGTATGCCATGATCCCCTCCGGCTCGTCCGCATAATACGTCCAGATGCTATGTGCGTTGCTGCCGCAGATAAACACTTCGCGTTCCAAAACGCACCATGTTCCGCTTGGCCTGCTCATCCAGAAAAAACGGCGTTCCTCCGGTGCAGCGGCTTGTGCCGCTTCTTGCAGCTTCCTGCTGTCGTAAAGGAAGTCCGAACGGTAGTGCTTGGTATTCTTCTCCGTCACACGAGAGAGAAAGGATAGGAGGTCGATTTCCTTTTGCATCCTATTTCCCGCCATTTTCTCCACTCGGAGGCAGGTACTTTTCTTCAAATTCCTGCGGCGTCCAGCTTCCGGCATCCACATCCAGCATCAGGTCGTCCGGTGCAAGCTCACGCTGCCCGTTGTCCATCGGGATCGGGACAGGTGTGAGCACCGTGCCGAGGAAGGCGCCGGATGCCGTGTCGGACACGCGCTTGGGACCGTTGTTTACCGTTTCCAATTCGTAGCGGTACATTCCAGGATACACGGCGTCATGGTCGATCCGCTTCTCTGTAAAAAGTGCAGGGATACCGAAAATCTCGATTTCTTTCATGCGTTCCATTGTCTCTTCTCCTTATCGCTCTTTGTCCTGTGTCCGTCTGCTCTTCGGCTGCATTCTAACCGGATCGCTGCCGTCCTTTGGCTGAATGGCAGGGATATGGCGGGCAGAATAGATGGCATTGTCCGTAAGCTGGCGCTGCCATGCGCCCTCGCTCCGCGCCCAGCGGAAGCCGTAGTTCTTCATGGTCTGTCGTGTCTCGGCAGAGGGGATGTCATCAAAAAAGACTTGCAGGCGGTTGATTTCCTGATTGGCTTCCACTCGTCCACCGTCAAATTCCCAGCCGGTGTAGCCGAGCTCGCGCGCAGTGGTCAAGTGCTGAATACGCTCCTTGAGCCTGTGGATCTCCTGATTGTTGTTTGAGAGTAGGTAGGGCGGAAAGGGGGCTCGCTCCCACGAATAGCCGTTTTTCACACGCTCATCCAGTTCGGCGGCCCGCTCGTCGCTGATCCCCTCATAGCCCTGACAGGTGCCGTGCTTACGATAGTAGGCATTGACGCTTTTCATGTGCGTCTGTGCTGTTTGCAGATGTTCGAGTTTAGCGGTCAGCTTGGCGACCGCTTCGGGATCGTCTGAGGAAATGGCGCGATTTTTCTCCGCAGCTTCTGCCTTTTCCTCGTAATACCGTGCCTTTTCATCTGCGGCGAGGGACTTCTCCATCTTCTGTCCGATACGGTCACGGTATCGACGGTCTGCCGCACCGTGGACCGGCTGCCCGAACGGGATAGCAGACGCCATATCGCTTGCCTGTCGGCTCAGTGCGTTACTCTCGCTGCGTGACCGCGCTGCCCGCTCACGGTAGCGGTCGATACGGTCCTGCTTGCGCTTTTCATAATCGTTCATATCGTTCTCCTTAGTAGCTGTAAGATTTTATGTGCCGCTCGGCGGTGATTCTTGCCGCGCCTCACCGCTCCCATTCCTTTGGCCTTTTGTCTCGGTCAGGCGCCTGCGCCTTTTGCCTCGGCTCGACCTTGAGTGTGATCGGTGTATTTCCCTTTGCGCCGATCAGCAATTCGGCCATGTGAAATTTTTTCTTGTAGGTCTCCATCTGCTCCGTCGTCAGGCTGCCAAAGTGATCCTCCTCCAATGCACAGACAAAGAACGGGCCGAACACACCGCCGTAGCCGCCCTCTATACTGCGGTTAAAGGGCATTCCTAAGCCAATGCTGTCATCGTTGAGCACCACGGCGACCGGTTCGGCAAAGGGATAGATGGCGGTGATCGTGCCGCCTACGATATCCTGCATTCCGTGCAGACCCTCGATGTCCTTTTCATACGGAGCATACCCCGGTTCCACAACTAATACCTTCATTTTGCTTTTCTCCTTTGGGCATGAAAAAAACGCCCTCACAGGCGTTCCTTGCTCTTATGTTTCTTCCGTTTTTGTGTTTTCTGCGCTGCCCTTTCAGGTCGGTTAGGTAGTGCTGGCGAAATATCCTCGTGGGCAAAGCGTCCCTCCAATGCTTCAACGGTCCAATTTTGCTTAAATTGTCCGAGCGGCGATTGTCCGAACTGCGCGCGTGCACGCGCATCCATCTCTAACAGCCTTTTCCATAGCTCGGGATGGTGCCGACGCAGCTTGCGCAGCTCGTCAATACGCTGGAGGGGACAGCACCAGCAGGAGCAGCGGTGATATATCTCATACAGTCCGTTCCAGTCATAGCCGCGGTCATAGCATATCTCCAACGCTTTTTGCTCTGTGATGCCCCATTCAACGAGTGGATACTGTTCGCCTTTGATCCGCTGCAGTTCGTCCGCGGCGATGCCGATGTAATTGACTGAGTGATACGCTCCCTTGAGCTGGTTGACCGCTTTATCCATAAGATGCGTTTTGAGCTGTCCCGTACACCAGCGGACCTGCATACTCGGCCAGCCGTTTCCAAAAAGCGGCACACCCAGCCGCGTGCGATTCTCAATGGCGGACGGACGCTTTTTAGGATCGTCGAACATGAGCCATTCAAAGCCCTTGGGATGGCTCAGGACCGTCAACCTGATCCCTCGCTTTTGATACAGATACGCTTCAACGCGCTCCCAGTGCGCATACATTTCGGGAAATTCCATGCCGGTGTCCGCGGTCAGCACCATGTCGATCGGCATCCCGCGCTCGATCATCAAAAGCAGCATGGCGGTGCTGTCCTTGCCACCTGAAAAGGAAACGGCGTGAAAGTATTTTCCGCTTTTTGCGATATGCGGCCCTACCGCTGCTGCGTAGGACCCTTCTTGAAAATGGAATCCTTTGCTTTCTGCTTTTCGTCCATCTGGCGGCAGCGTTCCAGCTTGCCGTAAATGTCCTCCTCGATCTCGCGCGGCGTCATGTTCACGTCGGGATAATATTTTCGCAGGCGGTCGCCGCTGAGAATGACTTTGGTATTTTCAGCGCGTTCCTGCTTTCCCTTGAACGGATCGCCCTCCTGCTCCGACACGGCGCCGGACGGGGTATCTCGATTCACAACGGAAACGGGGACCGCTGTGGTCGGCACCACATGAGCGGGCGGGACCGCCACATCAGGGGACGACGGGATCACGGACGAAGAGGACGGCGCCGTAGTTGCGTCCTGCTGGGTGAGTTGTGCTGTGACGGGAGAACTTGTCTCCTGCTTGACCGGCAGGGGGACGACCTTGGGCGGATCAAGAATGTTTTCCCCATCAAGGACCTTGCGCATGGCATCCTCTGTCAGCTTGCCCGCTTTCTCCACGCGCTTGAGGTATTCCACACGCTCCGTCGAGAGCCTATAGCCAAGGTCGGAAAGGTGGATCGCCACGTTCTGATTCTTTGGCTTCAGGAATGAGAGGGCGGATGCGATGGACAGTGCGAGGGTGCCATCGTCCACCTTGTCGCACACGTCCTTGGTCGCTTCGGACATGCGCAGCATACGGTTGAATTTGCTGACGGTGATACCCATTTCCTTTGCGATGGCTTCATCCGTATTCAGCTTTTCGCCCAGCTCGCCTTTCTTTCTGCGGCCGGCTTTCTGCTTCATGCCCTCCATCTTCATTTTCAGCGCACGGGCGAGGTCATAAGTGCTGATCTTATCGCGGTGCAGGTTGCTGTCCGCGACGAGGATTTTTGCGTCGGCGTCATCAATGCGCTGGATGATGGTGGGAATGGGATAGTTCAGCTCTGTGCCGATCAGGTGGCGGCGCTGGCCGGAGAGAATTTCAAGTCCGCCGCCCTCCTTGGGACGCGCCAGCACGGGGTCCTTGATACCGGACAGCTCGACCGCCTTATACAGTTCTTTGAAGTTGTCGCTGTCCTTATCGACGGAGAAATTGTTGTATTTTGAGCGCTCCAGATAGGCAGGATGCAGCGTGATGAAATAGCTTTCGCCCTCTTTGGGGATCGGCAGGTCTTTGAGCGCCTTTTCGTCCGGCGGATTCAAGCGTGCATCAAATACCTGTGTGATAGCCGTTCCGGTCGGACCGACAGCGGCGGGACCGGCAGGCATCGCCGCGGGCTTAGCCGGTGCCGCTTTGATCGAAGCTGCGGGAGCGGACTTCTCGGCTTCCTTACCCTTATCCGTTGCGGCAGGCACGGCAGACGGCTTTTCTTCTGCCTTGGTCGGCTCACTCTTGGTCGGAGCCGCAGGCGCAGGCTTTTCAGCTTCTTTGTCCTTGCCAGCTGCAGCAGATGCGGCAGATGGTTTTTCCTCCATCTTCGTTGTCTCACCCTTGGTAGTGGTCGTAGGCGCGGGCTTTTCGGTTTCTTTGCTCTTGTCAGCTTCGGCAGGAGCGGCGACTGGTTTCTCTTCCACCTTGACCGCCTCGCTCTTGGCAGGAGCCACAGGCGCGGACTTCTCAGCTTCCTCGCCCTTGTCAGCCGCGGCGGGTACAGCAGGCGGTTTTTCTTCCGCCTTGGTCGGCTCACTCTTGGTAGGAGCTGTAGGCGTGGGTTTCTCGTTCTGCTTGTCCTTATCGACGGCAGGAACAGTGGGCGGCTTCTCCTCCGCTTTGCTCGGCTCGCCCGCAGAGAGCGTCACCAACTTGCCGGGGATGACTGTCTTGGGGTCGAGCGTCTGCGCCTTGTGATAAGTCCGCGCCTCTTCCAGAGTCATTTCGTACACAAGAGCGGGAATCGTGGTTTTCTTGGCAAGCTCGCTTGCCCTGCGGCGGCGCTGACCTGCCAAAAGCTGATACATTCCGTCCTCACTGCGGCGGACGATGATCGGCTCACGGACGCCGACCGACTGGATGCTGCTGACAAGACCGCCTAAGTCCTTTGGTGTGTAGGTGCGGATGTTCACGATGCCAGGGAGATCGCGTATCTGCGCGAGAGGGATCTGCTGGGGTTCAGGTGGTGCGTTGCCGGGGGATGTGGTTTTGCTGGTTTCAGTTGCCATTTCATTACCTCCATGTTTTTTGATTTTATGCTAAAAATACGTCCCACCGTGGGACATATTTCTAACCGGTGTCATGCCGCACGGCGGCAGAATAATAAGGGCCCATCGTCAGCGGCGCGTTATAAAGCGTCGTGAGCAGATAAGCCCTTATGTTTCGGATCTGTGTGGTCGTTTGGCGCAGGCCGTCGATGACGTACCTGATGTGCTCGGCGTCCAGCTGTCGGTATCGCTCCTTGACGGCACCTGCCGGAAGAATGTCTCCGCCGATACGCATGGTCGCCGCGGTGCTGCAAAGCGTATCAACGATCAGCTCCAACAGACAGTCCACATCGTCATACGGATAGCTTTTCTGTAGGTCAACGTAGTTGATCTGCTCCATGACTTCTTTTCTGCACTCGTATCGCTCCATCTCCATTTCGCGTGATTGGATAGATGGATCAGGATAACTAAACTCAGGTTTATTTCTATTAGGATAACTTGCATCGGTTTTTCCGAGGTCTGCACATCGGGATTGCCGAGGTCTTGACATCGATTTTTCCGATGTCTGGAAGTCGGAAATATCGAGGTCTGCACCTCTGCCGGCATCGGGGCATGGTGGGGATGGCTCTGCCGCGTCTGCTGGAAGCTCCCGCGTCGTAAAGCGCTTGACATATATTTTCGTCGGCTTACCCTGTCCCTGCTTGATCCGTTCGATCAGGCCGACGCCCTTCTTCGTGTCCAACTCGGAGAGCAGCTTGAGCGCCTTGTCGTTGCCGCAGCCCATGTCTGCCCGAATTTCGTCCGCGGTGTAGTAGATGTAGACGCGGCTCTGCTCGTCGTACCAGCCGTTCTTTGCAGACAGGCTCATACGGTCAAGCAGCATACCATAGAGCAGCTTCGCGTCCGTAGATAGTCCCTTGAAGCGCGGGCTTGTGATAAGCAGGCGAGGGATTCGGAAGTAGCTGAATTGTTCGGATTCATCGCCGTAAAAGTAATCGGCCAGCAGCATCTCTGTCAATTTTTTTACCTCCTATGGGCATGAAAAAAGGCACGATTTGAAAATCACATCAAATCGTGCCTTTTTTGCCTATTGAATTGTGTCAGTTCAGGTCGTTTTTCTGGTAACTGCCTCTAAATTTAACATTTGAAGTCATGGTCTTTATAGGTAGAGACCAAAACGGGCGCTTTTCTCTCTCTTTTTTTGGTCCCTCCGTCACCTTGTTTTTCTTGCGCAAATGCTCTATCATACGATACAATATCTACAATGGCAGCACAGCTCGCGCACTTATATTATACGACAGGAGGACGGTCCCATGGAACTGCTCAAGGAACGCATTCGCCGCGAAGGCAAGGTCCTGCCCGGCAACATCATCAAGGTCGACGGCTTTCTCAACCACCGCGTCGACACCAAACTGCTTGAGGCTCTGGCCGATGAGTTTGCGAAGTATTTTGACATCAGCAAGATCACCATGGTTTTAACAGCGGAGGCAAGCGGCATCGCTTTGGCCACGATCTGCGCCCAGAAATACGGTGTTCCCATGCTGTTCGCCAAGAAGGCGAAGAGCGATAACATCGAGGGCGGATTGTACCAGAGCGAGGTCTTTTCTTATACCTATAAAAAGAAGGTCACGCTGATCGTCAGCCATGAGTGGCTGCACGCGGACGACCACGTTCTCATCATCGACGACTTCATGGCCAAGGGCTACGCGATGCAGGGCCTCATCGACCTCGTAAACGCCGCGGGCGCGACACTCGAGGGCATCGGCGTCGCGGTCGAAAAGGGTTTCCAGGGCGGCGGCGACAAATTCCGTGCCTCCGGCGTACCGTACAAGGCCCTCGCCGTCATCGAGCAGGCAGACGAGAACGGCATTCTCTTCCGTGAGGACGACTGAGATGAAAAAGGTACTGGTATTGGATTTCGGCGGGCAGTACAATCTGCTCGTCGCGCGCCGCGTGCGTGAATGCGGCGTCTACTGTGAGATCAAGCCCTACACCATGTCGATGGACGACATCCGCGCCTTCGGCCCCGCCGCCATCATCTTCACCGGCGGCCCCGCGACGGTGTTTGAGCCGAACGCCCCCGCGCTTGACAACGCCATTTTCGAGCTGGGCCTGCCCATCCTCGGCATCTGCTACGGCCAGCAGCTGATGATCCATCAGCTCGGCGGTGCCTGCCGCAGAGCCGAGGTCCGCGAGTACGGCAAGGTGGAGCTGACGCACGACGGCACGAGTCTGCTGTTCGACGGCATCGAGCCGACGAGCATCTGCTGGATGAGCCACGGCGTCGAGGCCGAGCGCCTTTCCCCCGGCTTCCGCGCCATCGCGCACACCGCGGGCTGCGCCTACGCCGCCATCGAGAACGCGGAAAAGAAGCTCTACGGTGTGCAGTTCCATCCCGAGGTGCTGCACACCGTCCACGGCACTGAAATTCTGAAGAACTTTCTCTATAAGGTCTGCGGCCTTTCCCCCGAGTGGAGCATGGCGAATTACGTCAGCGAAGCCATTGAGGAGGTCCGCGCCAAGGTCGGCAGCGGCAAGGTGCTGCTGGCGCTCTCCGGCGGCGTGGACAGCGCCGTGGCCGCCGCGCTCCTCTACCGCGCGGTCGGCGAGCAGCTCACCTGCATCTTTGTCGACCACGGCCTGCTGCGCAAGGACGAGGGCGATCAGGTCGAGCGCGCCATGCACGACTGCCTCGGCATGCGCATCGTGCGCGTGAACGCGCAGGAGCGTTTTCTCACCAAGCTTGCCGGCATCTCCGAGCCGGAGCGCAAGCGCAAGATCATCGGCGAGGAGTTCATCCGCGTCTTTGAGGCCGAGG
>ERZ827108.3078-NODE-3078-length-15002-cov-8.064294_pt1 | contig 15002 bp, 10 predicted proteins | sample MGYA00519921_ERZ827108 | MGnify/ENA primary metagenome ERZ827108 (study PRJEB31778, sample SAMEA3449258) | human gut metagenome | biome: human gut; feature: human-associated habitat; material: faeces | place: United Kingdom | collected 2010/2012 ... | reverse complement strand
AAGGCAGCAAAAAATGTTGAACCAGAAGAATGGAACAAGGAAGAACTGACAGCGTATCAGTTTGATACAGGAGATGATTTTCTGAAGTACATGGTTACTGGAGGTTTGCATTTATATAATAAAAATTATAAAAAATTTATGGATTCAATAGCTCTTTTATTAGATAAAATTTTATATGAATATGAATGGGATGGAGTAAATGCAAAATATTTAGATACTGAATATCAATTTCATTTAGAATATTTTAAAGAGACCATAAAGAAAATGACAAATCATATAGATGGATTTTTTAAATCAACTAAAGATGAATTATTAGAAATCTTTGAGCGCTTATGTCAAATGCCAAGATTTACAGTTTCAATTATAAAAGAATTTGGAAACCTTATTTTATTGAATAAGGAAGTTGCTGAAAGATTATTTAATCATTTTGAAAGATTAAATCCAGATCAGTTAGAAAATAATATTGTTATTTCATATCTCAAATCACTTTATAAAAATAATCATGAACAATATATCGATGCATGTGAAGATATTCTACGTTTTGTAATGAATGATGTGTTGACTTTTGCTAATCATGATTTACAAAAAGAAATAGGAAATAGAATTTTAGAAATAGAAGGATATGATTTACTTATCGATTTATTTTCAAAAGATTATAATACATTCTTATTTGTATGTTTTCCAATTTCAACATTTCCACCAGAATATAAAGAAATTATGCGTTTGGAATTAGAAAAAGCAATTCGTTTCTATGCAGCAAGGATGAATCATGATGAATATCGTCTTACTTCATTTGAACAGGTAGCTAATATTAATAGATTATTAATGGAAGAATATAAGGAGGAATATTCAAATGGTAAAGAATAATAAAACAGCAATTAAAGGATTATTAGTTTTAGGAGGTGTTTCTACTGCAGCAGCATCTGTTTACACATTATCCAAAAAATATGCAAAAAAATTATTATACAGACATCATAAACAAGAAGATAGACCAAGTATTTTAGAAACAAAATTCAATAGTCAAAATATTTATATAAAAAATGATCAAGATATTCAATTAAGAGGAATTTTGATTCCTAAAGAAAACCCTCAAATGACAGTTTTAATTTCACATCCATTTGGTTTACAGGCAAAAGATATGCAATTATATGTTCCATATTTTGAAGACCATTTGCCAGAAGCACAAATCTTATTAATAGATGCTTGTGCACATGGACAAAGTGATGGTTATATTAGAGGATTTGGAATCAAGGATGTCAATGATTTAGTATGTTGGAATAAGTACCTATTAGAAACTTATGGGAAAGATCATAAAATATTAATGTATGGTAAAGAACAAGGAGCAAATACAATTTTAAATGCTTCAGGTAGACATGTTTTAAAAAATGTTGAAGCTATTATTTCAGATGGGGCTTATACGTCACCATATGATATTATTGGATATCGTTTAGAAGCAGATTATAAGATTTCAAAATATCCAGCAATTTCAATTATTGCACACCATATTAAAAAAGCTGTGCATATTGATTTAAAAGAAAATACAACAAAATATGTTAGACACAATGATATACCTACATTGTATTTTCATGCAAAAGATGACGATTTTGTACCATTAAAGATGGTTTATCCGCTATATAATAAAAATAGAGGAGAAAAAGTATTGTTTGTCTTAAAAGATGAAAAATACTTATATGAACTTGTTGAAAACGATGACTTTAAACAAACATTAAGTCAGTTTATCAAAAAATATATGAAATAAGGAGAAAAAGAATGTATTTTAAAGAAACAAAAGGATTTCCTAAAGATTTTCTTTGGGGAAGTGCATCTGCTGCTTATCAAGTAGAAGGTGGCTGGGATGCAGATGGTAAAGGTGTTTCCAACTGGGACAAATTTGTAAGAATTCCAGGAAAGACTTTTAAAGCAACAACAGGTGATAAGGCCGTTGATCATTATCATCGTTACAAAGAAGATGTCAAGTTGATGGCAGAAATGGGATTGAAAACATATCGTTTTTCAATTGCTTGGACACGTATTTATCCAAATGGTAATGGTGAAGTCAATGAAAAAGGTTTAGAATTTTATGACAATCTTATCAATGAATTATTAAAATATGGAATTGAACCTATGGTTACAGTTTATCACTGGGATATGCCACAAGCTTTAGAAGATCAATATCATGGTTGGGAAAGCAGAAAAATTGTTGATGATTATGTAAATTATGCCACAACATTATTTAAAAGATATGGAGATCGTGTAAAATATTGGATTACAATGAATGAACAAAATATCTTTACAGGACATGGATGGTTAGAAGGAATGCATCCACCTGGAAAAGTAGATGATATGAAAACATTCTATCAAGTCAATCATCATGCCAATATTGCACATGCTAAAAGTGTTATAGCTTTAAAAGAACTTCATCCAGAAGCAAAAGTAGGGGCTTCATTTGCTTATAGTCCAAGTTATGCTTATGATCGTAAACCTGAAAATGCAATGGCTAAAGCGGACTATGATGATTTACAAAATTATTATTGGATGGATGCTTATGCTTATGGACGTTATCCACGTGCTGCTATTCAATATTTAAAATCATTAGGATGTGCTCCTATCTTCGAAGAAGGTGATGAAGCATTAATGAAAAAAGCAGCTTCACTTATTGATTTCATGGGTGTGAACTATTATCAAACATGTGTTGTTGAATATAATGATATTAATGGTGTTGGTAGTGATCATACAATGAATAACACTGGTAAAAAAGGTACCGCTAAAGTTCAAGGTGTACCTGGTCTTTATAAAAAACCACAAAATGAGTTTTTACCAACAACAGATTGGGATTGGACAATTGATCCAATGGGAATTAGAATGTGTTGTCGTGAAATTACTTCGCGTTATGATTTACCAATCGTTATTTCCGAAAATGGTTTAGGTGCATTTGATAAATTAGAAGATGGACAAATTCATGATCCATATCGTATTGATTATTTAAAACGTCATATCGAAGAACTTAAAAAAGCATGTGATGATGGTTGTCGTGTTCTTGCTTATTGTACATGGTCTTATACTGATTTATTAAGCTGGCTAAACGGATATCAAAAACGTTATGGTTTTGTTTATGTTGATCGTGAAGAAGATGAAAATTCAGGTACTTTAAATAGATACAAAAAAGATTCATATTATTGGTATAAAAAAGTAATTGAAACAAATGGAGAAGAATTATAGGAAACAGTGTTTCCTATTTTCTTTAGGAGGTTAAGGTGTATAACTTTGCAAGTGATTATTTAGAAGGAGCTCATCCACAAGTGATGGAAGCTTTAAATAAGACAAATTTTATTCAAACAGTAGGATATGTGGAAGATCAATATTGTCAAAAAGCTAAAGATAAAATAAAAGCTATATTAGAAAATGAAAATGTAGATATTCATTTTTTAGTAGGTGGTACACAGACAAATATGATTATGATTTCTTCAGCATTAAAAGATTATCAAGCTGTTATTGCTGTTGATAGTGGACATATCAATGTTCATGAAACAGGAGCTGTTGAATTTACCGGGCATAAGATTTTAACAAAGCCACATCAAGATGGAAAGATGATTCCTGAAATGATTGATGAAATCATGCGTGAACATCCTGATGAACATATGGTGCAACCTAAAATGGTATATATTTCACAAACAACAGAATATGGTACGTACTATACTTTAGAAGAATTAAAAGGCATTTATGAATGCTGTCAACAAAATAATTTATATTTATTTATAGATGGAGCAAGACTTGGAAGTGCACTTGTCTTGAAAGATGCACCAACTTTACAAGAGATGGCGCTTTATAGTGATGTTTTCTATATTGGTGGTACAAAAATGGGAGCCTTATTTGGTGAATGTTTAGTTATTATTAATGATGAATTAAAAACCGATTTTAGATATCATATTAAACAAAAAGGTGCCATGCTTGCTAAAGGAAGATTATTAGGAGTTCAATTTAATGCTTTATTTGAAAATGACTTATATCTAGAAATAGGAAAACATGAAAATGAATGTGCTGATATATTAAGAAAAGGATTCAAAGATAAAGGCTATAAGATGTATATTGAAAGTCCTTCTAATCAAATATTTCCAATCGTTGATCAACAAACGTTGGAAAAAATAAATAAAAACTATATAACAACGTATATGTTTAAAATAGATGACCAACATACATGTATACGTCTAGTTACATCATGGGCAACGTCCAAAGAAATATGTGAACAATTTATAGAAGAATTATAATTGATACATACTATTTTATTGTAAATAAATAGATAACGTAGTAGAATATGACTAGGATTTATTATCCTAAATTTCGAGAAATGGAGATAATAAAAATGAATAAAACTGAATTAGTAGAAGCTATTGCTTCAAGCACTGAATTAACAAAAACTGATGTAGATAAAGTAGTAACTGCTTTAGTTGAAGTTGTTACTGATGCTTTAGCTAAAGGAGATAAAGTTTCTTTAAAAGGTTTTGGTAATTTTGAAGTTCGTACTCGTAGTGAAAGAACAGGTAGAAACCCAAGAACTGGTGAAACAATGACAATTGCTGCAAGTAAAGCACCTGCATTTAAAGCAAGTTCTGCATTAAAAAAAGCTGTTAATAAATAATAGAAAACCGATGAGTTTGTTACTCATCGGTTTTTGCATCTTCAATTGTAATATTTAATTTATAATGATCTTTAATTTCTGGAATAGCCTGTAGGTATGTGGTTAAGGTTTGTTCAGCTTTTGTTTTAGACTTTTCTAAAATACCATTAGAAATAGCTTCTTTTTCATTTTTTTTCTTTTCTTTAGTTGCAAAAGATTTATAATCGTTAATACTTATCTGATTAAAAATATTTGATGATTCATCATATACTTCAATAGAGTTTTCATCAATTTCATGACTTAAAATTTTTGCTGCAGGTAAAGTAATATTTAATTGATCATTATCAATACTTATTTTAGCCTGTTTTAAATCAATCCCTGCTTTAATAGATCCATCATATGTAATAATAAAATTTTTTTGTGTTAAAGGAATTTTCCAACCATTAAAAGATAATTTATTAGAAAATTTTCCTACCTTACTATAATCATATGAATAAAGTGCAAGCTCATTAATTTCAGTTAATTGATTTTTAATGGTTGTTGAAGTAATTTTATCATTGTTACTACCACTTGCATAATGAACACCTGCAAAAAAGATTGCAATAACTAAAACGATAATTGCTATAACACCACCAATAGCCTTTTTTGACTTTCCAAGAGTATCTAATATTTTCATGTCATCACCCACGAAGATTATATCATAATTTGTCGAAGTAAGATATTATAGGTATAAAAAAAGAATGATTTTAGAAATTATATCTAAAACCATTCTTTTTCTTATTTAATGATTTTACCGTAAACTTCTCTACCACAAGCTGCTGCATTACTTTCATCAGTATCAATATGCATAGCTGTTGCATATGAAGCGCTTACACGACAAACAACATCACCAAAGATCAAAGAACGTCCATCTGTATTAATTTCAACTTTAACGATTTCTTTATCTTTTACTCCAAATTTTTCAGCATCTTCAGGTGTTAAGTGAATATGTCTTTTTGCAGCAATCACGCCACAAGGAATTTCAACTTCTCCTGCAGGACCAACTAATTTACATCCAGCAGTTCCTTCGATATCTCCTGATTCTCTAATTAATGCTTGAACACCAATGCTTCTAGCGTCAGTTAAAGAAATTTCTACTTGAGTTTCTTTTCTTGTAGGTCCTAAAACAGACATATTTAATTCTCCTTTAGGTCCAATTACTTTTACTCTTTCAACACAAGCGAATTGACCAGGTTGAGATAAATCTTTTTTATTTGTTAATTGATGACCTTCACCAAATAAAGTTGCTAAATCTTTATCACTTAAGTGAATATGTCTAGCAGAAGTTTCGACAATAAACATACCTTCCATATTTTTCTCCTCTTTCCATATATTAATACTACATTTATTCTACTCTTTTTATCATTTAATGCCAATAAATAAAAAAAAAATAAAAAAATTTTTTCTCGCTTTTGTAATAAATTTATTAATTTGCTAAAAAAAGATTATCAAATTATTGATAAAACATTAAAAAATGTATACAATCTAGCTATTTTTTAGGAAAATCATAAAAAAAACGCTAATCTTTACACATATTACTAAATGTGCTATTCTAACTGTACAAAAAAAGGAGGAACCTTTATGAACAAAGAAAATGTAGGTTTATATGATCAGTCATTTGAACATGATAACTGCGGAATAGGGGCCGTTGTTAATATCAAAGGATTAAAAACTTATAAAACAGTAGATGATGCTTTAAAAATCGTTGAACAATTAGAACATCGTGCTGGAAAGGATGCAGCAGGGGAAACTGGAGATGGTGTAGGAATCTTAACACAAATACCAGATGAATATTTTCAAAAGATTATTAAAGATTTTACATTACCTCAAAAAGGACATTATGGAGTTGGAATGTTCTTTATGCCTCAAGATGAAAAAGTACGTTTACGTGTCAAAAAAATGTTTGAAACAGTTGTTAAAAAAGAAGGATTAGAATTTTTAGGTTGGCGTGCTGTACCAACTGTACCTAGTGTTTTAGGGAAAAAAGCATTAGATGCCATGCCATATATTGTCCAAGCATTTATTAAAAAACCTCATGGTGTAAATTGTGGTTTAGATTTTGATAGAAAATTATATCAAGTGAGAAGAATTTTTGAACAAAGTCAATTTGAAGATACTTATGTATGTTCACTTTCAAGTCGTACAATTGTTTATAAAGGAATGTTCTTAGTACAACAACTTCGATTATTCTTTAAAGATTTACAAGATAAAAGTTATAAAAGTGCCATTGCTTTAGTTCATTCACGTTTTTCAACAAATACAATGCCATCATGGAAAAGAGCCCATCCTAATAGATTTATTGTTCACAATGGTGAAATCAATACAATTAAAGGAAATGCGAATAACATGCTCTGTCGAGAAGAAAACATGCAAACAGATGTTGTGGATACTTCAAAAGTATATCCTGTTGTTGATGTCAATGGTTCCGATTCAGCTATGTTAGATAATACATTGGAATTTTTAGTAATGTCAGGTATGGAACTTCCAAGAGCTGTCATGATGTGTATTCCAGAACCTTATGAAAATGATAAAAGCATGTCACAAGCAAAAAAAGATTTCTATGAATATAATGCTACACTTATGGAACCTTGGGATGGACCAGCTTCTATCTTATTTAGTGATGGAGACATCATGGGGGCTATCTTAGATAGAAATGGTTTAAGACCATCACGTTATTACATTACAAAAGATCATTATTTAGTATTATCTTCAGAAGTAGGATCATTAGATATTCCAGCTAAAGATATTGTTTTAAAAGAAAGACTAAGACCTGGAAAAATGTTATTAGTTGATACTGTTAAAGGTGAACTTATTGAAGATGATGTTTTAAAGGAAACGTATGCAACAAAACAACCTTATGGAGAATGGTTGGAAAGCAATTTAATTAATTTAAAAGATATGAGAATTCCTAGTATTAGAGTAGAAAGATACGAAGGAGAAGAATTAACTAAATTACAAAAGATTCATGGTTATAGTTACGAAGATACAAACTATATTAAAAACTTAGCTTTAACTGGTAATGAAAATATTGTAGCAATGGGAAATGATACACCAATTGCAGCTTTATCGACAAAACATCCACCATTATTTAATTACTTTAAACAATTGTTTGCACAAGTAACCAATCCACCAATCGATGCGATTCGTGAAGAAATCATTACTTCAACAAGTATTTGTATTGGTCGAGATGGAAATATGTTGGAAGATAAACCAGAAAACTGTCATTTATTAAAAATCAATCACCCTATTTTAAGTAATACAGATATTTTAAAAATCAAAAACTTGAAAAAAGAAGGCTTTAAAGTAGGTGAAGTTAATATTACATATATTAAAAATACTTCATTAGAAAAAGCAATTGATCGTGTTTTTGTAGAAGTAGATAAACGTTATCATGAAGGATGTAATATTGTTATTTTATCAGATAGGGCAGTAGATGATAACCATTTACCAATTCCTTCATTATTAGCTGTTGGAGCTGTTAACTCTTATTTAGTAAGAACAAAAAAACGTAACAGTTTAGCTTTAATTCTTGAATCAGCTGAACCAAGAGAAGTACATCATTATGCGACATTACTTGGATATGGTGTTTCAGCTATCAATGGGTATTTAGCACAAGATACAATCTTTGATTTAATTGATCAAGGTTTATTAGATAAAGATTATTATGCAGCCGTTGATGATTATAATAGTGGTATTTTACATGGTATTGTTAAAATTGCTTCTAAAATGGGAATTAGTACAATTCAATCTTATCGTGGATCACAAAACTTTGAAGCAATCGGTTTATCAAGTGATTTAGTGAATAAATATTTTTCTAAAACAGTAAGTCGTATTGAAGGAAAAACAATTAAAGATATTGAAAAAGATGTCGAATATAGACATGATCAAGTATATGATCCACTTGGATTAGATGTAGACATTTCATTAAACAGCGCCGGTGATCATAAAGAAAGATCAGGAAAAGAAGAACATTTATATAATCCGGCAACGATTCATAAATTACAACAAGCAACACGTTTAGGTGATTATCAATTATTTAAAGAATATTCAAAAATGATTGATGAAGAAGGAGCACATTTAAACTTAAGAGGTTTAATGCAATTTAAAAAGACAAAATCAATTCCAATTGAAGAAGTTGAACCTGTGGAATCAATTGTTAGAAGATTTAAAACAGGTGCGATGTCTTATGGATCAATTTCAAAAGAAGCACATGAAACAATGGCGATTGCAATGAATAGATTACATGGTAAGTCTAACAGTGGTGAAGGTGGAGAAGATCCAGAAAGATTTGAAACACTTCCTAATGGTGATAGTAAATGTTCAGCTATTAAACAAGTTGCCTCAGGACGTTTTGGAGTAACAAGTGAATACTTATGTAGTGCCAATGAAATTCAAATTAAAATGGCACAAGGAGCAAAACCAGGAGAAGGTGGACACTTACCAGGTGGTAAAGTTTATCCATGGGTTGCTAAAACAAGACACTCTACACCAGGGGTTAGCTTAATTTCACCACCACCACATCATGATATTTATTCAATTGAAGACCTAGCACAATTGATTTATGACTTAAAGAACGCTAATAAAGAAGCACGTATTTCAGTTAAACTTGTATCAGAAGCTGGTGTTGGAACAGTTGCTGCCGGTGTTGCTAAAGCAGGTGCAGGTGTTATCCTTATTTCAGGATATGATGGAGGAACAGGGGCTGCTCCTAAAAATTCAGTTTATAATGCAGGTCTTCCATGGGAATTAGGTTTAGCAGAAGCTCATCAAACATTGATCATGAATGATTTAAGAAGCCGTGTTGTTATTGAAACAGATGGTAAACTCATGACAGGTAGAGATCTCGCAATTGCTACTTTACTTGGAGCAGAAGAATTTGGTTTTGCGACAGCACCACTTGTAACAATGGGCTGCGTTATGATGAGAGTATGTAACTTAGATACATGTCCAGTAGGGGTTGCTACACAAAATCCTATTTTAAGAAAACGTTTTAAAGGTAAACCTGAATATGTTGAAAACTTTATGCGTTTCATTGCTCAAGAATTAAGAGAATATATGGCTCAGCTTGGATTCAAAACAGTTGATGAAATGGTTGGTCGTAGTGATTTATTAGAACCTAAGGATGATGTTAAAAATATTGATTTATCAAAAATCTTAAATAATCCATTTACTTCTAGTAAACATAGTCATCATGAAAAGAATAATGAATATGATTTCAAATTAAATGAAGTCAAAGATACAACAGTTCTTTATAAACAATTTAAAGAAGCTTTAGATAAACATCAAGGTAAAGAAATTGATGTCCATGTTACAAATATCGATCGTTCATTTGGAACACTCTTTGGATCAGAAATTACGAAGAAATATGGAACATCATTAGAAGAAGATACTTTCAAAGTTAACTGCTATGGAGCAGGTGGTCAATCATTTGGTGCTTTCATTCCTCAAGGTTTAACATTACATCTTTATGGAGATAGTAATGACTACTTTGGAAAAGGCTTATCAGGTGGTAAATTAATTGTGGTACCACCAAAAGATTCAACAATTAAACCAGAAGATAATATTATCATTGGTAACGTTGCTTTATATGGAGCAACATCTGGTGAAGTTTATATCAATGGAGTTGCTGGTGAAAGATTTGCCGTACGTAACTCAGGAGCACATGCCGTTGTTGAAGGTATTGGAGATCATGGTCTTGAATATATGACAGGTGGTATGGTTATTGTTTTAGGAAAAACAGGGCGTAACTTTGCTGCTGGTATGTCTGGAGGTATTGCTTATGTCTATGATCCAGATAATACATTCTATGAACATGTCAATAAAGAACTCGTAGAATATAAAAATGTGAAATCACGTTATGATGAAGATCAATTAAAAGAAATGATTCAAAAACATTATCAATATACAAATTCAAATGTTGCGAAAAAGATTTTAGATGACTTTGGAAATGAAGTTGCACACTTCAAAAAAGTTGTTCCTCATGATTATAAACGTATGATGTCACTTATTAGTTCATTTGAACAACAAGGACTTACAAATGAACAAGCAAAAGTAGAAGCATTCAATGCTTTTAAGAAAGGAATGTAGATTATGGGAAAGCCAACAGGATTTTTAGAAATAGAAAGACAAGTATCAACAGAAGTTGAACCATTAAAACGTATTAAGAACTTTAATGAATTTCATAAACCATTATCTCGTGATGAACAATCATGCCAAGGAGCTCGCTGCATGGATTGTGGAGTTCCTTTCTGTCAAAATGGAAAAATGATTCAAGGAATGGTATCAGGTTGTCCACTAAACAACTTGATACCTGAATGGAATGATTTAATTTTCCATAAAAATTATAAAGCCGCTTTAAAAAGACTTTTAAAAACAAATAATTTTCCAGAATTCACATCAAGAGTATGTCCTGCTTTATGTGAAGCAGCATGTACTTGTGGATTAAATGGAAATCCCGTTACCGTAAGAGAAAATGAAAATGCAATTATTGAAACAGCTTATGCTTCCAATTGGATGCAACCCCATCCACCTAAACATCGTATTGATAAAAAAATAGCAATTATTGGGTCAGGCCCTTCAGGACTTGCAGCAGCCGATCAATTAAATAAAAGAGGTTATCAAGTAACAGTCTTTGAAAGAGAAGATCGTTTAGGAGGGCTATTAATGTATGGTATTCCTAACATGAAACTTGAAAAACATATTATTGATCGTCGTATTGAATTAATGGAAGAAGAAGGTGTTGTTTTTAAAACAAATGCCGGTATTGAAAATAAAAAACAAGTTCAACAATTATATAAAGAATTTGATCGTGTTATTCTTGCTTGTGGTAGTAAAAAGGCTAGAGATATTAAAGTACCAGGGAGAGATGCCAAAGGTATTTACTTTGCGGTTGATTATTTAACTGGAATTACTAAATCATTACTTAATAGTCAATTAGAAGATCAAACTTTTGTTGAAACAAAAGGTAAAAATGTACTTGTTATTGGTGGTGGAGATACTGGTAATGATTGTGTTGGTTCAGCTATTCGTTTAGGATGTAAATCAGTTATTCAATTAGAAATGATGCCAGAACCACCTCATGAACGTTTGGATTCAAATCCATGGCCTGAATGGCCACGTGTGAAAAAGACAGATTATGGACAAAATGAATCTATTGCTGTCTTTGGACATGATCCTCGTCTTTATCAAACAACTGTTAAAGAGTTTATTAAAGATGATAAAGGAAATGTAAAACAAGTCGTTATTGTCTCACTTGAATCAAAACAAGTAGAAGGTCGCATGCAAATGGTTCCTGTTAAAGGAAGCGAAAAAACATTAGATGCAGATATTGTTTTAATTGCTGCAGGATTTGTAGGCTGCGAAGATTATGTTGCTAAAGCTTTTGATGTAAAACTTACACCAAGAGGAAATGTGGCAGATGAAAATTACCAAACAAATCAAAAACAATTGTATGTTGCTGGTGATATGCGTAGAGGTCAATCTTTAGTTGTTTGGGCAATTAGAGAAGGACGTGAAGTGGCACGTGCAGTTGATGAAGATTTAATGGGGTATTCTAATTTATAGGATATCAAAATATACTCACAATCATTGATAGAAAACCTTGGGATATTCTCGAGGTTTTCTTTTTTTTAGTGATTTGAAAGAGACTATGATGAAAGCAATATGGAGAAAAAAGAATGAATTAGAATTAGTAATTAACGAGGTCAAAAAGGCGGTCGTTGGAAAAGATGAACATATTAAAAAAATATTGGCTTGTATTTTAGCAAGGGGTCATGTTTTATTAGAAGATATACCTGGTGTTGGGAAAACAAATTTAACGTTAGCACTTTCTAAAGCTTTATCTTTAGATTTTCATCGTATGCAATTTACAAGTGATGTCTTACCAGGAGATGTTACAGGTTTTATTATTTATAATCAAAAAACCAATGATTTTGAATATAAAGAAGGATCTATCATGTGTAATTTATTTTTAGCAGATGAAATAAATAGAACATCTCCTAAAACACAATCTGCTTTATTAGAAGTAATGGAAGAAGGAAGAACAACAGTTGATGGTATCACTTATCAATTACCACAACCATTTACAGTCCTAGCTACACAAAATCCTTATGGATCAGCAGGAACACAATTATTACCAGATTCACAATTAGATCGTTTTATGGTGAGACTTACAATGGGGTATCCCTCATTAGAAGATGAAATTGAAATTTTAAAAAGAAAAAGTCAAGAAAATCCTTTAGATATCATTCGATCTGTATGTAAACCGCAAGATATAATAGAATTACAAAAACAAGTAGATCAAGTTTATGTGGATGATAAGATTTATGATTATATTGTAAGAATTATTCATAAAACACGTGATCATGAATTGATTCAACAAGGGGCTTCTCCACGTACATCTATTTCTTTATTAAAAATGGTGAAAGCAATAGCTTATATGGATCATAGAAATTATGTTATTCCTGATGATATTAAAAAAGTTATTTATGATGTATTGTCACATAGTTTGATTTTAACCTATGATGCAAAAGTTAAAGGTGTGGTTATTCAAGACGTTATTAAAAGTATTTTAAAAGAAGTAAAGGAACCAAAAATAAAAATATGAGAAATGGTAGAATCAAATACTTTAGTATATTAGGCGTTGTGTTATTTTTATATTTAACGACATCTGTTTATTCTTTGCTTATTTGTACATATATTTTACTTATTTTACCAATTCTATCTTTAGTTATTTCTTTACCAGGAATGAGACATGTAGATGTTGAAAAAACACATGAACATTTTATCGCTAAAAGAAATCATTTAGCTTATTTACATTTCAAAAGAGTTCCTTATAAATATTATCCTTATTATAGTTATGATGGAGAAACGTTTAAATTAGATAGCTATTCAAAAGGTCAAAGTTCATCAAGACATACGAATGTAAAAATAGGTGTTTCATCTAGTGACTTATTAAATGCTTCAGGGGATTATACAACACCTCAATATGATCAATTTGTAGAAGAAAATTATCTAGGTGTTTCACAAGATATAAAAAATCAATTATTAAATTTATTAAATCAAGCGGGTTATCATGAAGAAATGACAATCTATGAAAAAGTAACACTTGTTAAAAATCTACTTGCTAGTCAATGTGTTTATACATTACATCCAGGTAGTTGTCCAAGTGATCAAGACCCTGTTTTATATTTCTTGTTAGAAAATAAAAAAGGCTATTGTATGCATTTTGCTTCAAGTGCAGCCTTATTATTACGTACTATAAATATTCCAGCTCGTTATACGACGGGATTTGTTTTAGATGAAAGTGATTTTAAAGGGGGCAATGTTGCTGCTGTTACTCAAGCAAAAGCACATGCTTGGGTCGAAGTTTATGTAAAAGGTGTTGGTTGGGTAATGATTGAAGCGACTCCGGGATCTGGTGGTGCTTCTGGAAGTGATCCGATGGATGAACCGGCAGCTGGAAAAGCGGAAGAAACGAATCAACAAAATATTGAAGAACAAAAATCAAATTCAAATGATCAACAAGGTTCAAATAGTAGTGGAAGTCAAAGTAGTCAACAAAACTCACAAAGTAGTGAACCAAATTCTGAAAATAAAGAACAAAAATCACAAGGTAATACACAAAGTAATAGTGAAAATAAGCAAACAGAAAAGAAAAAAAAGAAAAAGACTAAAAAGGATATAAAGAAAAAAGAAGTACAAAACCAAAGTGAAGATCATAAAGTTATATTTATTGTGATAATCTTTGTGTTATTCTTTGTTACTGCAACTATTATCCTTGTTTTAAGAAGAAAATATCTTTTAAAACAAAGAGAAAAACTTTTATCTCAAGAAAATATAAATAAAAAATATATTGCTTATTATGATTATTTAAATGAATTAAAACAGTATAATTCAGAAATAGAAAATAATTATCGATATATCGCTTTAAAAGCAGCTTATTCAAATACTGTGATTTTACAAGAGGAATTAGATGAAATTAGAAATTATGTTGAAGAGTGTTTAACATTGATTCAAGAAAATAATTCATCATTAAAGCTTCTTATTTATCAATATATTTATGTTTTATTTTAAAAGTTAGAGAATACTCTCTAGCTTTTTTTTGTAAATATTATTTACAATGATTACTTTTATAAGCTGATTTTTGTAAATGTTGGTTTAAATGATAAGAGAATATTTTATAGATTTATAACCTTATGGTATAATGATGAAAAAAGAAGACGGAGGTAGTATATGGCTTTACAAAAAGACTTTTTATGGGGTGGAGCGTTAGCTGCTCATCAATTTGAAGGGGGAGTATTAAATACTTCTAAAGGATATTCTGTAGCGGATGTCATGACTGCAGGAG
>ERZ827108.3077-NODE-3077-length-15003-cov-37.534118_pt1 | contig 15003 bp, 14 predicted proteins | sample MGYA00519921_ERZ827108 | MGnify/ENA primary metagenome ERZ827108 (study PRJEB31778, sample SAMEA3449258) | human gut metagenome | biome: human gut; feature: human-associated habitat; material: faeces | place: United Kingdom | collected 2010/2012 ... | reverse complement strand
ATGATATTTTGTTCGTGCAGGACAATGTAGCCAACTTTATGCACATCGTCGGCGGTGCCTGCGGCACGGTGTTTGGTTTTGCCGTGCGCAGGAAATAATACACGGAGGTTTCCCTCATGAAGATCCTTATCACCGGTTTTGATCCGTTCGGCGGGGAGTCCGTCAACCCGGCCTATGAGGCTGTCAAGCTGCAGGCCGTCAGCAAGCCGCGGGGAACGCCCAGCATGGATCTGCACCAAATCGCGCGCGGCCTTACCCTTGCGGTAGAAGCGGTCGTCGAAAACGAGCACGACCTTACCGTGAATCGGTGATTGTGATAAATGCCTTTATAAAGAATTTTCCTTTGGGTTGGACTTCTCAAAAATCGTCACCACTGAAATCACCCGCATCGGAATCGCTTATGTCGTATGCGTCTGTACCGCTGTCAAACTCATCCATCAGTGCCTGACGATGCGCCTCCTCTTCCCGGATATTGTCCATTGCGAGAGAGTAATGTACATACCCGTCAATCCCCTTGCCGTAAATTCCGAAATCCATATCCTTCAGCATAGCGGTTATCTCCGTCTTTTTTGAGGAAGGGAGCCTTTCCCTTCGATACTTTTATTATAAATCATCGGCTGTCCCATAATTTGTACTTTATACACAGCAACAATAATTGTATAAAAAGTCACGTCCCCTGCAGATCACTCATTCACTGGGGATCGGCAGGTTGTGGGCGAGGTCACGCCCGCGCGGCAGGGCTTTTGCAGATCGCTGCCAACTGCAGCCGGAGTTCGCGCAGGAGCTTGTCGATGCGCTCTGGCTCAAATATACCGAGTGGGTGTGGACGATCTCTGCCAACACGGCGGACTATTTTGCGGGGTACAACCAGTTCCAGAACCTGACTGTTGGCGGCAAGACCCGCAGCGGTGTATTGTACCGCGTTTGCTGGTTTGTATAGTACAAGTGTAGACATTTTTCCCGCCCATTGCAACCGCATTTCAGCGAGATTTCCGGCTTTCGGTTATAGCAAAAAAAGCCGGGCGCTCTCAAACGGGAGCGCCCGGCTATATTTATTGACTATGCTTCAGATCAGTTTGCCTTCTGGGCTTTCTTGGCGGCCTTCTGGGCCTTCTTGAAATCCTTGTAGGCCTTGTACTGCTCAGTCTTACGCAGCTTGCGGGCACCGAGGATCCAGAGGATCAGGCCCAGCACAAAGAGGATGCCGGAAACCCTGACGACAGCGATAACTGCTGCAACGATGGTGGGACGGATCACCTTGATGGTGGTGTCGGCACCAACGCCGTTCATACCGCAGGAGTTGGCAATGGCATACAGGTTGTGGTGGCAGGCCTCGCGCATGGCGGTGACGATGACGGGGTCGTTCTTGTACTTGGGCAGGGTGTCGGTGACGAAGGACATCATGGCATCGTAGATAGACACGCCGGCCATGACGCCATCGGGACCGTTGACATACTGGGTCAGCACGTTATCGGTGATGACCATGCCGTCGCAGCCCCACTCGTTGCGCAGGATGCCGGTGACCAGACCGTAGTTGCCGCCGGACCAGACAGCACCCCAGCGGGTGTAGGCGATCATAACGCCGTTGGCGTTGCCGACCTCAACAGGAGCCTGGAAGGCCTTCAGATAGACCTCACGGGCAGCCTGCTCGTTCACCCAGACGCCCAGACCGATACGGTCCTGCTCGCAGTCATTCAACGCAAAGTGCTTCATGACAACGTGGACGCCCTTGTCCTGAATGGCAGCGACCTCGTAGGCGCTCATCATGCCGGACAGGAAGCCATCCTCAGAGTAGTACTCGAAGTTACGGCCGCCGTAGGGGGTGCGGTGGATGTTGTTGCCGGGGCCGTACAGGCAGGCGATGTTGGCCTCCAGGCAGTTGTTGCCGATGACCTTGCCGATCTCGGTCATGATTTCGGTGTTGAAGGTGGCAGCCATAACATCCTCAGAGGTGAAGGCGGTGGCGGTCAGCTGGCTCTTGTCGTTGCCCAGCAGGCTGGCGGTCAGACCCTGAGGGCCGTTCTCGTCACGGGTACCGGGAGCCTCCACGCTCTTAACGGGCATTGTCCAGTGGAAAGCATCGCCGATCAGAGAGTTCATCTCATCGAAGGTCATCTGATCCAGCAGCTCGTCCCACTTGGGATCGTTGTAGTCGAGGCCGATCATGTCGTACAGCTTGACGCCGTTCTTGGCGCCGAGGGTGGGCATCTCAACGCTCTCGTAGTCGGCAGCGTCGTAGCGGACCTCCTGCAGGTCCTTCTTCAGCAGCTCGGTCAGGGTCAGCTTGACGGTCTCGGTGGGCAGAGTGCCGTTCCAGTCAGAGCGGCTCAGCCAGGTGACAGTCTCATCAACGCCCTCATAGAGGTTGGGGTCAGCGCAGGACAGCTGGTTGGTGATCTTGGTGCCGTTCTCGCTGGTGGCGTAGGTGGTGGTATTGAGAGCGTCCTCGGTCCAGGTGTAGGTCAGGTCGGCGTTGCCATCGGCAGTCATCTTGCCGTTGGTGTTCTCGACCGTGAAGCCCTTGGCAGCCAGAATGTTGTTGACAGCGTTGTGGGCATCGGTGGCGGCGGTGAAGTAGTAGTCACCGGCGTCAAGGATATAGGTGCCGGCACCGTAGGTGTCGTAGGAAGCGATGTCGCGCTTGTTGACGGTCATGGACAGCGTCTCGGAAGCGCCCGGCTCGATCATACCGGTCTTGCCGAAGCCGACCAGAGAAACAGCGGACTTCTCAACGCCATTCTGCTTGTCGTAGTCGGTGTAGGGGCTCTGGACATAGACCTGCACGGTCTTTTTGCCCGCCATGGCACCGGTGTTGGTGACCTTGACGGTGACGGTGTAGGTGTCATCGGCGGCATTATAGTTGACCTTCATGTCGCTGATGTCATAGCTGGTGTAGCTCAGGCCGTAGCCGAAGGGGTAAGCCACGATGTCGCCGTAGGCGTAGTCGCCTGCGTTGCCGCTGCCGGTGACGAAGTCCTCGTAGCGGGTCTCGTAGTACTTGTAGCCTACATAGATGCCTTCCTGATAGATCATGTAGGACTTGCTCTTTGCGGGCACATCGCCGCCCTCAACATAGCCTTCGTAGGTGGTGGGGGTGAAGTTCCACATAGCGGGGGCGCTGAAGTTGTCGTAGCAGTAGGTATCGACCAGGCTGCCGGAGGGGTTGACCTTGCCGGTCAGGATCTCGGCAACGGCGTTGATGCCGGAGATGCCCACGTCACCGATCCACAGCGCGGCGTCGATGTCGTACTCGTTGTTCTTGAGGAAATCGACCTGCAGGGCGTTGGCGGAGTTGATCAGCACGATGGTCTTTTTGACGATGCCGTTCTTCTTCATCTCGGCAACGTTCTGCAGCATGGCCTTCTCGTTCTCGTCGAGCGCCAGATAGTTGACATCGCCGTAGGCAAGGTCAGCGCCCTCGCCGCCAACGCGGGAGAGGGTGACGATGGCGGCATCGCCGTACTGGGCAACGCTGTTCTTCACATCGTCGGTGTAGACATCCCAAGGCACTTCAGCGGTGACCTCACTGGCGGTGGCGACGGTGCCGCTCTTGGAGCGGGCGTAGTCCTTGCCTGCGCCGACGGTGTAGAAGTCCCACAGGGTGGGGTTGACGGTCACACCGACCTTCTCGAGGGCAGTGCGCAGGGTGTCGGCGGTGGAGGCATCAATGTTGCCGGAGCCGGTGCCGCCGTACACGAGGTTGACACTGCTGTTGGAGAAGGTGCTGACCTTGGCATCGGCAGCCAGAGGCAGTGCATTGTTGTTGTTCATCAGCAGGGCAGCGCCTTCAGCCTCGACCTGCTGGGTCAGGGCCAGACCGTAGTCGACCATCTCCTCGGCAGAGTTGAAGTCACTGGTGTAATACTGGGCGTTGGTGTCCTCGTTCTGCAGCTTCCAGAAGCTGCCGCCGAAGCGGGCCGCCATGGTGTTGTCGAACTTTACGGCAAGCACGGACAAAGGCACGGAAATGACCATAACGACCGCACACAGGATCGTCAGGATCTTCCACGCCAGAACGTTCTTGCGCTTTGCCTTTTTGTAGGCTTTTTTGAGCGCTTTCTTTTGGGCTTTGATCTCGTCCATGATTCTCTCCTTGTTTTTTCTTTAACAGTTTATCTGTTATCGCTATTGTACACAATTTGCTACTGCCATTTCAATAGCTTGCGATAAACGGTCGCATTTCATGCATATTCGGTTTTTCAGGAACAAAAAAACCGGTCGTTCGTTTGTGCACAATGCACAACAAATGGCCGGTATATCTGGTAATTGCGCTTGCTTCTTCGCTGGTTCGTGCGCTGCGGCGCCCTTAATACTCTATCCCCTCCCGCGCGGGAATGCCATGGGTGTAGGGGTGGCGGACCGCGCGCAGCTCGGTCGAGTAGTCGGCGGCCTCCTGCATCCACGGTGCCGGATCACGGCCCGTCAGCACGACCTCTCTGCCCTGCTTTGCCATCGCTGCCGCCTGCCGCAGCAGTGCCTCGTCCACAAGCTGATGCCGACAGGCCGCGCAGGCCTCGTCCAGCACCAGCAGGTCAAAGGGGGTATCCAGCGCGGCGCGCAGCGCCGCCGTATTGTGCTGCCGGGCCTCCGTGCGCTCGGCCTCGGTCATGAGCCATGTAAACTTTGCGTTGGGGCAGGCATGGACCTCTGCACCGCAGCGGCGCAGCAGAGCGATCTCCCCGCTGGTGCCGTCCTTTAAAAATTGCAGCACCACCACGCGGCGGCCGTGGCCGAGCGCACGCAGTGCCAGCCCCATAGCCGCCGTGGTCTTGCCCTTGCCGTCCCCCCAGTACAGATGCAGCATGGCGCCAGCCTCCTTATAATGTATAAGCCGTTTGCAAAAAGCGCTTTTCGACAGGCTCACTCTATAATAATGTAAATTCAGTATACTGCAAGGCCGCCGCCGTGTCAATTACAGGGCGGCTGCCTGCTTATTTGCAAAATCACGCAAAAGCGCCCCACCAGAGCATTGCAGCATCGGGCGGGGCGCAGGGTATATGCTTGTATTCAGCTTATGCCTTCACGGTCGGCTTGACCTTTTCTGCAAGGATGCAGAGCAGCACGGTCAGCACCATGGCGGGCAGGGTGTAGCCCACGGGGGTATCCACCCCCATCAGCAGGCGGTAGGCAAGGAAGCCGACCAGCCAGATCACGAGATTCCGCGCATCAGCGGCCACCGCAAAGCGGTCACGCCTGAGGATAAAATGATCTGCGATCTGCACGGCGATCATCGGCGCAAAGACCGAGCCGATCAGATACAGGAAGCCGGTGATGTCGTCCATCGGGAAAAGGATTGCCCCTGCGACACCGATGACCGTCACAGCGATGGCGGTCTTTTTGCCGTCCAGCTTGGGCGTCAGGCTCTCGGCAGAGATACCGGCGCTCCAAGCATCAAGGAAGGTCGTGGTAACGGTCGAAAATACCAGAATGACGAGTGCGGCAATGCCCAGACCGGCCTTGACCATGATGACGGCAATGTCATACTCACCGGTGAAGATGGCCGCGCCCATACCGATGACATACATCCAGCAGGATACAAGGCCGTAGACGATCACGCTGACCCATGTCGCCTGTGTCGGCTTTTCAGCATCGCGGGTATAGTCGCTGATCAGCGGCAGCCACGACAGAGGCATCGCCACCGCCAGCTCCACCGCCGCGCCGAAGGTCAGGCTTTCGCCGGTAAGGTCGGGCATGGCATTGCCGGAGAAGAAGATGACCTTGCACAGCACCAGCGTAAGCACGAACAGTGCTGCCATCGTCAGCTTGTTGAGCCAGCCCAGATCGGTGATGCCCACCGCGATCCAGAGGATGATCAGTGCGCCGATCACCAGACACCAGACCCAGCGGCCGATGTCAAAGATACCGCCGACAGCCAGTGCGCCGTCATAGATCATAATGGCCGTCCAGCCGACAAGCTGCAGCACATTCAAAAAGGCGAACAGCAGGCCGCCCTTCTGGCCGAAGCTCATCTTGACGGTCTCCATGGCGCTGCGGCCGGTGCGGCCGCCGATCAGGCCCGCCAGCAGCATCATGGCGCAGCCGATGATATGTCCGACAAGGATCGCTGCCAGACCCTTGGCCATGCCCAGCGGGGCAAAGGCCGTGCCCGTCAAAATCTCCGCCAGCGAAACACCGGCACCGAACCAGATCAGGCCGTTCTGAAGGGTAGATGTCTTTTTCATTCGGTGAACTCTCCCTTCAGTGCGAACATGTGATCCATCGGGCCGGAGCCGTGCCCGAGGTCGAGCATGGCAGCCAGTGCGCCCGAGATGTACGCCTTGGCGCGCTCGACCGAGGTGTCGAGGTCATAGCCCTTGGCAAGGTTGGACGCAATGGCGCTGGACAGTGTGCAGCCGGTGCCGTGGGTATTGGGGTTGTCAATGCGGCGGCCGCGGAACCATTTGCCTGCGCCGCTGCGCCAGAGCAGGTCATCGGCATCGTTGATCTGGTGGCCGCCCTTGCACAGCACGGCACAGCCGTATTTCTCGCTGATGGTCTGCGCAGCCTTTTCCATATCGGCGGCATTTTTGATGGACATGCCGGAGAGTATCTCTGCCTCGGGGATGTTCGGGGTCAGCACCTCCGCCATCGGCAGCAGCCTTGCGGTCAGTGCATCCACGGCATCGTCCCGCAGCAGCTTGGAGCCGGAGGTTGCCACCATAACGGGGTCCACCACAATGTGCTTGGCGCCGTACTCCTGCAGCTTGTCGGCGATCGTGCCGATCAGCTCTGCCGAGGATACCATACCGATCTTGACGGCATCGGGGTAGATGTCGGTAAAGACCGCGTCAAGCTGCTCGGCCAGAAAATGCGGGGTCGTCTCAAAAATGTCGGTCACGCCGGTCGTGTTCTGGGCAGTCAGGACCGTGATGGCGCTCATGGCAAAAACGCCGTTAGCGGTCATCGTCTTGATGTCTGCCTGGATACCGGCGCCTCCGCTGGAATCACTTCCAGCAATGGTCAATGCTGTTTTCATCGTAATACTTCCTTTCTATCTGTACAGCAAGGTTTTATAACGCGGCACAAGGTGGTGCCCCCGATGTACCGCGAGGGGGGTAAGTTGGTTTGCAGGGGTCAGGGAACGCCCGCCCCTGCCGCGCGGCGGAAATTCACATCTCTGTAATGGGAACTTCCCCCAAGCACTTCACATATAGATCCGCCGCCTTTTTCAATCCGGGCTGGTCGGCTTCGCCGTTGGCATCATACACGCCGACGGTGATAAACCCTGCGGCTTTGGCGGTTTGCAGGGCGTAGAGGCTGTCCTCAAACACCACTGTCTCGCACGGGGCGGTGCCCAGACGCTCGGCAGCCATCCGGTAGATGTCCGGCTTATGCTTGCTGACGCCGATCTCCCCCGTTGTGAAGATCTCGGTAAAATATTCGAGCAGTCCCAGCCGCGCAAGTGCCCTTGTCACATGGCCCCGCGGGCTGGAGGTTGCCGCTGCCATCCCGATGCCCCGCTCTGCCAGAAATGCCAGCAGCTCGGGGGCACCGTCCTTGGCAGGGACCTCGTTGTAATAGTAGTCCTGCAGCATCTCCTCGATGCCCGCGCCGACCTCCTGTGCCGTCATGGGCAGCGCGTACCGCGTCTGCAGGTAGGCCGCCCCCTGCTCCATACTCATAGAAAAGAGGATCTCATTCAGGCCCGGCTCCGGTGCAACGCCAAGGCGGCGCAGATACCGCGCCCCCAAATCGTTCCAGATGCTCATGGAATCCAGCACAACGCCGTCCAAATCAAAGATTGCACCGTTACACATGCAGCATCTTCTCCGTTGCCAGCCTGAGGTCTGCAGAGGCTTTTTGAATATCCTTCGCCGCGTAGATGGCGCTGATAACCGCCACGCCGCAGATGCCGCTGCCCGCAAGCTGCTCCACATTCGATTGTGCAATGCCGCCGATGGCCACGACCGGAATGGATACCGCCGCGCAGATGGCCTTAAGCGTCTCATAGCTCACATCATCGGCGTCATCCTTGGAGCCGGTCGGGAACACCGCACCAACGCCGAGGTAATCTGCACCGTGCTTTTCTGCCAGAACCGCCTGCTCGACGGTCTGCGCCGACACGCCGAGGATCTTGTCCGGTCCCAGAAGGGCGCGGACATCCTGCGCCTCCATATCGCTTTGGCCCACATGCACACCGTCCGCATCCATCTCGCGGGCGATCTCGACATTGTCATTGACAAGGAACGGCACGCCGCGCTCACGGCAGAGTGCCTGCAGTTCCTTTGCCTCTGCAAGGAAGTTTGCTTCATCGAGGGTCTTTTCCCGCAGCTGCACCATCGTGACGCCACCGTCCAGACTCTCGCGCACGACATCGACCAGCCGGCGGCCGTCCAGCCAGTGGCGGTCGGTGACAGCGTAGAGCAGCAGGTCCTTTTTATCGCAGTTCATACCGTGCGCCCCCGTTCAGCGTCTCGCCGTCCATGTTGTAGATGGCGTCAATGATGCGGTTGCGGTAGGTGGAGTTGCCGTCACCCTCGGCCATATGGCTCCAGCCGATCTCACCGGCCAGACCCATGGCGCAGACAGCGGCAGCAGCAGCCTCCAGCCGGTTGTCGGGGTTGGCTACAACAAAGGCCGTCATCATGCCGGAGAGCTGGCAGCCCGTGCCGGTGATCCTACCCATCTCGGGGCGGCCGTTACGGATGACATAACAGCTCTTGCCGTCACTGACAAGATCGATCGCGCCGGTCACGGCCACGATGGCGCCGCTCTTGGCGGCAAAATCCTTGACAAACTTAACAGCATTGTCAAGATTTTCCTCAGTCACCGCGTCAGCTACATCGGCATCAACGCCCTTGGTAGTGCCGCTGCCCAGCGCCAGCGTCTTGATCTCCGAGATATTGCCGCGGATGACGGTGAAGCGGATCTTCTCCATCAGCTCCACAGCGGTGTTGGTGCGCAGCGCAGAGGCACCCGCGCCCACGGGGTCAAGCAGAACCACATGGTCCAGCTCGTTCGCCTTTTTGCCGGCGCGGAACATCCCCTCGATGCTGCGCTGGTTCAGTGTGCCGATGTTGATGTTCAGGCCGCCGCAGATGGCGGTGATGTCCTCGACATCCTCCGGCTCATCGGACATGATGGGGCTGCCGCCGCAGGCCAGCAGAATGTTGGCCACATCATTGACAGTGACATAGTTTGTGATATTGTGGACCAGAGGCACGCCTTTACGCACATTTTCGATGCAGGTACCCAGCATACAAAAGCACTCCTTTATAAATAAAAATGCGGACATGCCCGCAGAGGCACATCCGCATCAAGACGCAAAAAAGCGCAGAAACGACTATTTCCCTACGTTGGCATTATCCAAATCAGGTTACGGGTCAGGGCAATACAGCCCACTCTCAGCCTGCTTTGCGCAAGCTCCCCATTTCTGTACAGTTTTTACAGTAGCACATTATTCCGTTTTTTGCAAGGTGGTTGTCCGATTTTTTTGTATTTTTTGCAGGAATCCTCTGCCGCCCCGCCAAAGCGGGTCAAGCAGATGGCTCCTTCTTTTGGCGCATCGGTATCAGGACCCGCAGCTCAAACCAGCCGTCATGGGTGGTGATGGTGGCCGTACCGCCGTACTTGGCGGCCGTGTTCTGGATGCTCTTGACGCCGAAGCCGTGGTAGCGCCCGTCTGCCTTGGTCGTCACGGGCAGGCCTTTTTCAAACTGCAGCTCACCGTCATAGCAGTTTTCAATGCGGATGGCTGCAAAGCCCTTTTGCCGCGCCACACTCAGATGGATCAGCCGCCGCTCCGGGTCGGCGACCTTGGCTGTACCCTCGATGGCGTTGTCCAGCGCATTGCCGAACAGGTTGCTGATATCCATCACATCCATAAAGTCGAGTGCCGCACCGTCCGCGACCACCGTCAGCTGGATATTCTGGGCACGGCAGGTCAGGCTTTTGCCGGTCAGCACCGTGTCCAGCACCTTGTTGCCGGTGTCGTTCTGGGCTTCGTAGGCCTTGATCTCCTGCTCCATCCGGTCCAGAACGGCGTTGCGCTCCTCCCCGCTCTCCGACCGCAGCACCGCGATCTGGTGCTTCAGGTCGTGGTATTTCTGGTTGATCAGATCAACGCTCTCCTGCTTGGCCTTGTAGTTCTCATACTGCAGATGCAGCATATTGCGCAGGGCATCGGCCTCCCGCTGGGTGGAAAGATCGCACAGCTGCGATTGATAGGCAAGCAGCAGCGCCACACCCCCGAAGTAAACGACCGAGCGCATGGTGTAGATCTCCATCGTGCCGCGGGCCGAAAAGGGTGTTTTAAGGGTCGTATAGCTGATGCTGCTCAGGATATAGACCGCTGCCGCCAGACCGGCCGCAATGGCCGCCGTGCGGGGGCGGATGTCAAGCTGGACGCTGCCGATGTTTCCGCCGTCCTCGACCAGCCACATCAGCCCGAAGATCAGCCCGAACCCCGCCGCAATAAAAAGCACCAGCGCCGGCAGCCCCTGAAGCAGCGGGTTATCCTTGGCAAAGTAGACATACATCTGCCATGTCAATGATGCCGCAAAACCGGCCAGTATAAAGGCGCGCGTACAGAAAAACACGACCTGACATCGGTCGGCGCGGGTCGCCGCCGTCATAAAGAGCAGCATAAGCGCCACCGACACGGCGTACAGCACATTGAACCGCCAGCCGTCAAAGCCGTCTGTTGCAACCAGATAGACCACCAGCACGGCGAACGCCCCGGTATAGAGCACCGCCCGCCTTGCACCGCCGCAGCGCGGCGGCAGAAACCGCAGATACAAAAGGCAGGCCAGCCAGTCAGCCGCCGCTGTGACCAGACGGGGAATGTCCATCTCATAGTATGGGATATTCAACGGCATATCCTCACCCCGCCCCGTTTATATAGTCATTCAGCGCGTCCAGAAAGGCCTTGCGCCGCGCCCGGGCGATGGGTACGCGCTCCCCGTGGACCACGGCATCCTCGCCGTCCATGCAGTCCACATGCTCCAGATTGACAAGGCAGCCCTTGTTGACCCGGAAAAAGCTGTCCTGCGCAAGCCTTGTCTCCGTCTCTGCCATCGAGCCGGACGCCGTCAGCGCCCCCTCCGCCGTATGGAAAACGAGGTCATGACCGCAGCTTTCCACCCAGTAGAGCGCGGCCGTGTCGATTTTATGGGCCGTACCGTGGGTGTTGATCTGCAGATAGTGCCGTGCCCGGCGCGCTGCGCGCTCGATGGCGCGGCTCAGCCGCTGGCTGAACGCATAGTAGGAAACCGGCTTCAGCACATAGTCCAGCGCATCCACCGCATAGCCCTTGATGGCATACTGGGGCGAGTTTGTGATGAAGATGATGATGACCTCGGTGTCCTTTTTGCGGATCTCCTCGGCGGCCATCATGCCGTCCATGAATTTCATCTCAATATCCATCAGGATAATGTCGTAAACCGCCTTGTAGCCAAGCGCGATCTCATCACCATCGGAAAATTCCGTAACAGTAAACTTTTCACCCGAGGCGGCACTGTATTTATCAATATACTCCCGCAGCTGGCTGCGGTACAGCGCGTCATCTTCCACCAGCGCCAAACGGATCATATCGGTCACTTCCTCACAGAGCAGATTGCATAGGTTCCTATCCCTATACAGTAACTCTATTTTATGAGACAGGCGCACAAAAGTCAATCTGCGTTTGGGAAATCATACCGGGGCTTATCGGATCAGCGCGACCGCCACATCATTCACATTTGTTCCGGTCGGGCCGGTAAAAAGCAAACCGTCCACGGCTTTGAGCGCCGTGTAAGAGTCGTTGTTGTTCAGAACCGCAAAGGGGTCCAGCCCTGCCGCACGCAGCGCCGCCAGCGTGTCACCGTCCGCATAGCCGCCGGCGGCATCCGTCGGGCCGTCCGTACCGTCTGACCCGACACTGAAAACCGCCGCATTCACCCCCGCTATACCGGCTGCAGCCGCCAGCGCCAGCTCCTGATTGCGCCCGCCGCGTCCATTCCCGGTGACCTTTACCACAGTCTCTCCGCCCGCCAGATAAGCCAGCGGTCGGGACGGGCTGCGGTGGGTGCGCACAATATCCGCAAGGAATACGCCCGCCTCCCGCGCCTGACAGCTCAGCTGATCCGTCAAAAGGATCGGCTCATAGCCGAGTGAGCTTGCCGCAGCCGCAGCTGCCGCACAAAGTTCTCTCACACTGCCGGTGATCCGAGCCTCTACATTGTCCAGATGCTTCGGCGTTTCATGCTGCAAGCAGGCGCGCGCTTTCCCGGACAACCGCAGCCCGTACTTTTTTACGACTCTCTCCGCATCCCTGCAGGTTGACGAATCTGCACAGGCCGGGCCGCTGGCGATCATATCGAGCGGATCGCCCAGAATGTCACTCAGCACGATGCAAAGCACCCGCGCCGGGGCGCAGGCCTGTGCAAACCGCCCGCCCTTCACGGCAGACAGCCGCTTGCGAATCGTATTGATCTCGACAATATCCGCCCCGCAGGCAAGAAGCTGACCTGTGATGTCCTGCAATTCAGACAGCGGTACCAGCGGCTGTTCCAACAGGGCACTGCCCCCGCCGGAGAGCAGAAACACGACCGTATCCTGCGCACCGAGATCGCGCGCAAGCGCAAGCGCCGCCCTCGTTCCCCGGCAGGAGCCTTCATCCGGAATGGGATGCCCGCCCTCAAAGCATGCAATGCCCGCCAGCGGTCCCCCGCTGTGGCCATATTTTGTGATGACAACGCCGCGCCGGATGTGCCCACCAAGGCAGGATGCCGCAGCATGGGCCATCTGCCATGCCGCCTTGCCCGCCGCAACCAGATACACCCCGCCGGTGCCGAAGTCATAGCTTTCCAGCGCACGGATAACGGCCACATCCGGCAGCACGGCGTGGATACCCGCCGATACGATTTTTTCCACATCCTCATGCAGCAGCTGATTCATGACCGGTTTTCCCTCCCTTTTATCTGCCTTCCCGGCTTCTGCTACCATTATACGGCAGTTCCCGCACACAGGCAACAAAAAGCGCATTTTCATCGCAGAAAATGCAGGTCAAAGAATCACTTTCTTGGCCTATTTTAATGTGTAGGGGCGAGCATTGATCACCCGTGGCCGTGTGCGGCAAAAGAAAAGTGCCCGGGCGGATATGGAATCCGCCCCTACGGCGTAGGGGTCGGCGTCCTCGATGACCCGCGGAAGCTTCCGCCGCCACAAAGCTCCTGCGGGCTCGTCCCTACATAGTGCCTTTGGGGAAGTCCTTTTGTGTTTCCTCCTGTTCTTTGCGCAGCAGCATACAGTCGGTTTCCCGGCGCAGCATCAGCAGGATCTTCAGCTCGTCCGCGCTCAGTTCCAGACCGGCCCTCCGAAACAGCTCCAGCAGCCTTTGGGTATACCGCTCCTCTGTCAGGTGGGGATACTGCTCCGCCAGCTTCAGCAGCCCTTCCTGAAGTTCACGGTTCGTATCGAGTGCCCAGTTGAAGCAGACGGCATCCTCAAATTCGAGCGGTGCCCGCTTTTCTCTGCTTTTCCAAAACCATTTCATACGGATTCCCCTATTCTGTGCCGGCCGTTTAGGCAATACCGCATAATTCTAAGTGCCGATACGGCGAGCGAGGTGCGGCAGATGCTAAGCCAAAAGCGCAGATAATACTTTGTGTATTATCGAGCATTTTGGCAACGCAGATGCCGTGCCGCACACCGAGCCGCAGCGAGGCGCTTCGGAGCGCAACCGCCGCTTGCGGCGGCTCTTGGCGCGGAGATCCGCCGGAGCGGTGCTTAAGCCATTAGGCGGGAATTGTGCGGTGTTGCCTTTATACCATGATAAAAGAAACACGCAGAATAAGCGGCTGTTCTTCGTGAAACAGCGCTTTTTCTGCGTGAAATATTTATACACGGGTCATGTAGGCAAAATAGGCGTTTTTCATCTCGCCATAGCCGCTTTGGGGAATCGGGATATGCTTTCCGTTTGTCAGCAGCAGCTCGCGGGCCGTCAGCTTGCGGATAAAATCCATGTTGACGATATACGCCCGGTGCGGCCGGACAAAGGCAGGCTGCTCCTTGAGCGCCTCCATCAATTCTGCCATCGTAGCTGACACGGCCAGCACCGAGCCGTCCGCCAGCGTACAGACCTGATTGTGGTTGAAGCTTTCCACGCAAACCAGCTCACCGACCGGCACGCGGTAGAGTCCGTCCTTGGATTTGAGCATAAGGGACGGGTTGTTCTCTGGCAGCAGGCGGTGGATGCACTCCAGCACCGCGCCGTCAAAGTCCGGCTTGCTCACCGGCTTGATCAGATACCCGGCAGCCTTTACGCTGAAGGCGTCCACCGCATATTCCTTGGAGACTGTCAAAAACAGGATCTCTGCCCGCTCTTTTCTCTCCCGGAGGCGTCTGGCCAGGGCCACACCGGTCATGTGCGGCATAACGACATCCAGCAGATACAGATCAAACCCGCCTGATTTTTCTACCTCGTCCAGCAGGTCATACGGCTGGCCGTAGGCCTGTATCTGCACCGGCGTTTCGGGGTGCTCCTCAGAGAAGCGGACCGCCAGCTCCCGGATGCGGGCAATATCCTCCCGGTTATCATCGCAGATACCAATGCGCAGCACACCTCTCACCTCCTGTATTTGACTCTTGCTTTAAAGCATAGCATAAACCGCCCGAATCCGCAACCTGTCTGCGCTGAATGTGACCTTGTTACAGAACCTGCCTTTTTCTTTGCAGCGCGGCGGGCGCGTCTGGTCTGAGAGCGCGAGCGTTGTGAATACTTTTTATCTTGCGTTGAAAACGCTGTAAATGCGAAGTCCCTGCACTGCGTACCGAAAAAACCACCGCTTTTTGTGATAAGAGATATGCTATTTGCCGAAAATCTGGTATACTTAGGCTGAAAAATCAGAATTTGAAGGAAGTAAAAAACTATGCGAAGGAAAGATAGAGAGATTACCGACATTGATAAAATCGAGGCAATTATTGCGTCAGCAAGATATATGCATTTAGGAATGTTTGACGGTGAATTTCCTTATATTGTACCATTGCATTATGGCTACCAAATGGAAAAGGGAAAGCTGACAT
>ERZ827108.3076-NODE-3076-length-15007-cov-3.290329_pt1 | contig 15007 bp, 10 predicted proteins | sample MGYA00519921_ERZ827108 | MGnify/ENA primary metagenome ERZ827108 (study PRJEB31778, sample SAMEA3449258) | human gut metagenome | biome: human gut; feature: human-associated habitat; material: faeces | place: United Kingdom | collected 2010/2012 ... | reverse complement strand
ACCCTATCTCTCTTTTCTTTTTTGTGTTTGTCCAAGATGTATTGTAGTCCTACACCGAATTGGAGGTATTTATAGGGATCATGCTTGTTCATGCTAAGCTACAGTGGTATAATTAAAAAGACAGATCGGAATTTTGAGAGGATTATTCAGCCATAGACGCCTGCTAAACAAGAGGAAGTGAAAGTTATGTTCGAAAATGATGACCGGGAACTATTACTTGGCCGTGTCCAGGAGTATATCCAACTTAAGCAGGAAGGTACAAGCTGGGATTTCAAAAAAGAATGGTATAAGGACAAACAGAAAAGTGAAATGTTGATTGACATTATCTGTATGGCAAATCTGACGGATAATGTCGATGGCATGATAATTATCGGGGTCGATGAACAAAACGATTATTGTGTATCTGGCGTTGAGAACGACCCGAACCGCAAAAAAACACAGGATTTGGTTTGCTTCCTACGCGAAAAGAAATTTGCAGGCAGTATCCGCCCTATTGTTAGCGTGGTTTCATTTAATATTGATGTACATATTATTGATGTTATTGTTGTGAAAAACTCTGCGAATACTCCGTTCTACCTGTCAGAGCGTTTTAATGATATCGAAGCATATCATATTTACACTCGCGTAATGGACACAAATACACCTAAGAATTCTTCTGCAGATATCAACCTGACAGAAGCCCTATGGAAAAAGCGTTTTGGAATTGGTGCGACTGCAATGGAACGTTTAACCATCTACCTGAAGAATGCAGATGATTGGAATTCGATAGATGGAGAGATGAGTTTTTTCAATAAGTACTATCCGGAATTCACCATCGAACACGAAATGGATGAAACAAGGAATGGATATGAGTATTATCTATTTAGTCAAGTTGATTCCAGACCGCACTGGTACAATGTTTATGTGCGCTGTCATCAAACGCTGCTATATCACACAATAGGTGTAGCATTGGACGGCGGTCGATATTTTACTGCTGTGCCAGAATATAACTGCTTTCGCTCGCTTAATAACGAAAGCGATATTTCGTTTTATTCGTATACTGACGAATCTTTTCAGTATTTATTGGCTAACTTTTTTAATAACAAAGCTGAAAGTCTCGAAGCGCTATCCGCGAGACGAAAGTACTCGGAATGTGTGCCCGTTTTTAACTCACAACAGGAGAAAAAGGATTTTTTGAAATATGCAGCAAATAATTTTTCGAGAGAAAGAGACTTCGTTACTTATAGGTATAATCGAATGCCTTCTTTTCCCCAAACACTACCATCAGGTCAAATGATCAGCGCGTTCAAAGAAGAATACCACGATGCACTGATTATCTGTGATTTATTGGATGAGTTTAGGATGGGTCGGAATAATCTTCCAAGTGAGCTTAACAAGTAGTAGAGCATATAGATACACTCCAGTTTAACGTTCTTAGCGTCCGCCTTCGGGCTGGGCGCTTTTGCACGCCCTGAAGGAGGTGATTTCCCCTGATCTGTGTATATCCTGCCGACTGCAACGATTTTTCGAGCAATGGCCTCGGTGCGGTTGCGCCCATGTCCTGCACCGTGACCGAGACGCTGAACGGTGAATGGGAGCTTACGCTGGTGCATGACATCGACGAACGAGGCAAATGGACGCGGCTTTCGGAGGGCTGCATTCTGCGAGCGCCTGTGCCCGCCGCTATGACACCCAGCGTCGATCTGGTGACGCAGCAATACCAAACCAACACCTACGACGTGCAGATCTATAGGATCACGACCAAGAGTGGGCCGCTGCATCTGCGCTCCGGTACGGGCACGAATTACAAGATTCTCGGAAAATATAAGAAAGGCCGCGAGGTGATCGTGCTCAACAAGACCACGTCCAGCTGGTATGAAGTCACGGCTCCGGACGGCAAGCACGGTTATATGGCCAGCCAGTACCTGACCTTCCAGCGCACGGAAACGCAGACGGTGCAGACGAATGTGGGCTTCCGCAATCAGGTCATTGAGGCTCGTCAGCTGCGCGACCAGCCCTTCCGCATTTACCGCGTGGTGCCGGAACTGGACAAGGTCACGGTTTATGCCCGGCACATTTTCTACGACCTGCTCGACAATATGATCAAGGCCCTGAAGCCCTCGCCCTCTGCGGTGGGGGCTTCCGTCGTTCAGAGCCTTTCGGGAGCCTGCCTGTCAGCACATGATTTCAACTTCTATTCTGACCTGACCAGTACCGCCGAGGACGTGGAATGGGAAAACATCAATCCTGTGGAAGCCATGCTGGATGAAAATGGGCTGGTGAGCAAGTACGGCGCGGAACTGGCCCGCGATTGGTACGATGTGTTTCTGGTCAAGCGCGTGGGCAATAACACCGACGTGTCCATCCGGGAAAAGAAGAACCTGACCGGTATTTCCTACGATGTGGACGAAACAGACGTGGTTACCCGCATTATGCCCACCGGCGAGGACGCGGACGGGAACATCCTCTACCTGCCGGAGCTGTATCTCGACAGCCCAAACCTCAATGCCTATACCCACCCGAAATGGATTCACCTGCCGGTAGCGGAGGCCAAGGAAGTCACAGACGGCGATGAGCCGAAAAGCAAGCCGCAGTGCTATGCCGAAATGCGCAAGGCCGCGCAGGATGAATATGCCAAGGGATGCGATCTGCCTACGGTCACACTGAAGGTGGATTTCGTCAACTGCTCGGATGCCGAGGAATATAAGCAGTACGCCGCACTCACCGATATTTTTCTCGGCGACAGCGTGCGCGTGGTGGCCCGGCGCATCGGCGTGGAAGTATCCATGCGTATGACGCAGTACACTTATGACTGCCTGACAAAGAAATACACCTCCGTCACGTTGGGCACCGTGGCCGATGCGCTGGAGGGCAGCATGATCTCCGCCCGGCAGCTGGCATCCGGCTCCATTACCGGCGCAAAGCTGGCGCTGAATTCGGTGGGCAGCGGACAGCTGCAATCCGGCTCGGTTGGAAGTCTGCAGATCAAAAACGCCGCCATCGGCAGTGCTCATATTCAGGATGCCAGTATTACGCGGGCGCACATTGCCGAAGCCCTGATCGGCGTTCTGAACGTTAATGCCCTGAATGCCGTTACCGCTAAGATCAAAGAACTGGCGGCAGGCGCGATCACGGCGGATGAACTGTACACATCCATTGCCATGATCGCAACGGCGCAAATCACCACGGCAAATATCGTCAACGCCAACATTGACTGGGCGCAGATTGAGCGGCTGACTGCGGACATCGCGGAGATTTCCAAAGCCCAGATCACGACCGCCAACATCAACTCGGCCAATATTGATTGGGCGGCCATCACGACCCTTTCGGCTGCTGTGGCCAGCATGGTCAAAGCGGACATTGGAACCGCCGACATCGATTGGGCGCACATTAAGGACTTGGCTACCGACACGGCCATCATCACGCAGGGCACAGCGGGCGAACTGTATATCGCCAAACTGGCCGTGACCGAAGCGAATATGGTCTCCCTGACTGTGGGCGAGCTGGTGGTCAAGGGCGCTGACGGGCATTTCTATTCTGTTTCCGTAGATGGGGACGGCAACGTGGTTTCCTCCCTCAAACAGGTATCCAATGACGATGTGGCCGATCTGAGCATCAACGGCGGCGAGAAGATCATTGAGGGCAGTATTACGGCCAAAACGCTGAATGTACAGAACATCTTCGGCGATAACGCCGTCATTCGTTCGCTGATTGCTGCCAATCTGGACGTGGACGCGCTTTTTGCCAGAGAAGCCACCATCAACGCCCTGAACGCCATGGACATCACGTCCAACACCTACCTGCGCCTCATGGTGGCGGGCAAGGCGGACAAGGACGATATGGACGCGCTGGGCGAACGGTTGGATGCTGCAGAACTGAAGCTCACCGAAGATTCCATTGTTTCCACCGTGCGCGGCAGTCAGCAGTACAAGGACGATCTGGCAGGTATTTCGGTGTCCAGCAGCGGCCCGGAGTTTATTGTGGGCACGCAGACGGTGGCTACGGCTAACTGGACGGGCGCAGCCTCTTTTTCGGAACTCAAGGACGGCCAGCAGATTACCTACTGGCTGCCCACCACCGGCGGCACCAATGTCACCCTGACGTTGACCCTGCCGGACGGTACGACCACCGAGGCCATCCCGTGCTACTACGGCGGCACCACGCGGCTGAGCACCCAATACAGCGCAGGCAGCATTCTGCACCTGACCTACCGGGAAAATGCCCTGATTTACAGCACCACCGTTGAAAAGGGCTGGTGGGCGGATGCAAACTACGACAGCAACTTCTATGACCGCATCCGCATCGGCGGTTCGGTAAAAGCGAAAACAACTATCGGGGCCAATCATCTGGTGGTGGGCGACGCAGACGGTTATTTCAATCTGGCCGTGGGCGTGCCCTTCGACATCGACCGACCCATTCTCTGGTCGCCTTCGGCGATAAACGCCAACGCTTATACCGGCAATTTGTACCTGTCCTATCCGGCCTGTTTTCTGCGAACCATGCTGCCCAATTTCAGCGGCACGCAATACGCAGCCTGCTATGTGGTGGGCACATTGAACGGCTCGATATTTACGCCCGTGGAGCCGTTGCTCACCTCTGCCATTCCTACGGAAGAAGACGGCTATACCTATATCGCGCTGGGCCTGCTCTGCACGCTGTATCAGCTGATGCTGATCCCGGAGCATACCTTATATCGCTTTGTGGACGGGGCGTTCAAGCCGCTGTCGCAGATCGGATATGAAGCCTATACCGAAGTCGGCAACCTGCGCACCGAAACCGAGACGGCCATTGAGCAGACCAACGCGGCCATTGCGCTGAAAGCGGATAAAACGGAAATCACGACGCTTTCTACCCGCATTGAACAGGCTGAACAGAAGGTTACGCCCGAAGCCATCACCTCGGCGGTTACGTCCTCGGCGCTGTACGCCTATGAGAAGTACGCCGGGCGTAACTACTGCCTGAATTCCGGCAATACGCACACCTTCGTGGATAACAAGTATCGCTATGCCAGCGGCGCAACTTCTACCTATACCGGATGGAACCTGAATGTGTCGGACGACCTGTTCGACCATAGCGGCAGCGCCAGCAATATCCGTCTTTCCTTTGATCTGAAACGAACGGATGTGGACACCAGCGCCGCCAGTGTGGCCAACGTATACACCGGCATTTGGGTCTATTACCGCTATGTGGACGCAAATGGCAATACCATGGTTACCGGGCGAGGCTGGTATTTGCGCTCGACAGACGCGAGCTTTGTTGCTACAGACGAAGATTGGGTGCGAATGCGCTTCGGCCCGCTGAACCTGTCCAGCTTCAATCCCACAGGCATCGCCTATGTTTCCATCGGAACGGGCGGGGCTAACGGCACCACGGGGACGGTACAATTCCGCAACCTGAAGGTGGAGGTGCTGGACAGCTGGACGTATTGGAGCGCCGCGCCGGAGGATCTGTACGGCATGAGCACGCGGATGGCGAACGCTGAAACCCGCATCACGCAGAATGCCAACAATATCGCCCTCAAGGTCAGCACCGTGACCTACAACGCCGAGAAGGTGTATCGCAGCAGCACAGCGCCCACGACGTTGTACACGAATATGCTGTGGCTGGACACAAGCTCCACGCCTAACCTTTTGAAAAGGTACACGGGCAGCGAATGGGTTGCCGCGGGCGCGGAAGAAGTGAAAAGCTCCGGCATCTATATCGGCCCCAACAACGTAGCAATCACGACCGAGAACTTTCTGCTCCAGCTGCTCGATCCCAGCGACAACGAAAATGTGCTCATGGAGATGAGCGCCAACGGCAATGTGGGCTTCAAGCAGCTGTACGCCGATGAGGTAATCTCCGATTCCGTGGCGGCAGCCTATGGCGGGCCGCTGTATCTGTATGTGAACACATCTTATTCCGGTACCAGCGACACCTATTTCCGCTCCCTGGGCGATGCGGTAAAGGCGGTCAACAACCGCTTTCTGCGCTCGAATGTGGTTATCTACTTGCCCAGCGGCACCAACGAAGTCTACGAGCCTGCCGGAACGCAGATTCAGGGCATCACCGGGCCGGGCAAGCTGACCATCTATGGCTATGCCAACAGCCGTCTGAACAGCTATATTTCGGTGAAGGGCTGCTCGGCGCACATCTGCTTTCAGAATCTGTCCCTGCGGGAAATCCGAACGCTGAATGGTTCCAACCGGAATCCGTATCTCATCGACCTGCAAATGAATCACCATGTGGAGCTGAACAACTGCACCTTGGACGCGAACAACGTGACCTATGACTCAATCTATTGCCGTACCACTCATGTGTATCTTTATAACTGCGGCCTGTACAACGCCTTGCAGGGCTTGGAGGTTTATATGGGCTGGGCCTATGTGCAAAGCTGCAAGGGCTCGTGCTCCTGGGCCATGGTGTCCTATGCCGGGTATATCATCTGCAGCGGCACGGTGCCCTCCGGTTCCCGGAGCAAGGGCAACAACGGCCAGATTTTCGATACGGGCGTAACGACCGATTACGGCACGGCCATTCCTGTGGTCACGCCGGACAATACGGCGCTGATGTACGCAACGACGACCAAATCCTATCGCGGCGGCTGGCGCAGTGATACGCAGGACGTGGTGCAGGGCGTGTACTCAGCCAGCGGCTATAAATCCTCGCTCAGCTGGAATTACGGCTGCATGTGGTTCAGTACGCTTAGAACCATTCTGTCCGGAACGACGATCAAGTCGGCGACGCTGACTTTGAACCGTAAGACGGGCAGCGGCTCCGGCAGCGCGAAAACGCTGTACCTGTGCGCCATTACCAACACGTCCGCCAGCGGTACACCCAGCATCGCGGTGAACTATGGGGCCATTGGCAGCATTGGACGAGGCGAAACGGCGACCTTTGCTATTCCAGTGGCGGCGGTGCAGGGATTGGCCAGCGGCACGTATGGCGGTCTGTGCCTGTATGAGAGTCCCTACAATTTCGGCTCGTCCACCTATTCCAAGTGCTATATGCGCATGAGCGGCTCGGACACCAACCAGCAGCCCTATCTGCGAGTGGTTTACAACGGCGGCGACGCTGTCGGCTAAAAAGGAGGAAGAAAAGTGCAAATCGTGATTCCCTTGGAGGGGCGGGTGCGAACGGTCATCCGTTCCTCTTTTGTTGCAGCCAAACGGCTCACGGAGAGCCAGTACACCCTGTCCGGCGACAATTTCCAGATGACGGGGGTGACGGCGGAGCAGGTGCTGATCCTGCCGGACGCTGTGGAAGTATCCGAAGGCCAGACAGTCACGGACGAAATGAGAATGCAGGCGCTGCCCTTCGAGGGTTTCATTGCCGTCAGCGCGGAGGAAGCCTTGCCTAACGTGCTGGGTCTGCTGCTGCGGTCTGCTGTGGCGGATGGCAAGCTCACGGACGAAGAATTGCTTTCGGTGCAGCCTGCCTTGGAGGGCCGCGTCTGGCAGCCGGGCTTTTCCGTGCAGGTGGGCGACGTGTACAGCTATGGCGGCTTTCTCTGGCGCTGCATTCAGGCGCACGCCACGCAAACGGGCTGGGAGCCGGACAAGGTGCCTGCGCTCTGGCGAAAGGTCGAGATCATCCACGAGGATACAAAACGCATCTGGCAGGCGGGCGTGGACTACGCCTTGGGCGACAGCGTTTTCTATCCCGATGAAAGCGGCACGGAATACGCCTGCATTACGGCGCACACCTCACAGACCGGCTGGGAGCCGCCGAATACGCCTGCACTCTGGCAAAAGAAAACTTCAACCGAAGCGCTGCAGATCGCGCTGAACTGACTCATGGGCCGCTCGCAAGGGCGGCTTTTGAAATATAAAACGGAGGATTACTGAAATGAGGAACTTTTCCATTGACATCATCTGGGCGAAGATTCAGATGGCCGTCGCGGCGATTGGCGGCTGGCTGGGCTATTTTCTGGGAGGCATGGACGGACTGATGATTGCACTGATCATTTTCATGGCGCTCGACTACATCACGGGCCTGATGTGCGCGGTGATCGACAAGAAGCTGTCCAGCGCCGTGGGCTTCAAGGGCATCTGCAAAAAGGTGCTGATCCTGATGCTGGTGGGCGTGGCCAACGTGGTGGACATTCACATTGTGGGCACCGGCTCCGCGCTGCGCAGCGCCGTGATCTGCTTTTACCTGTCCAATGAGGGCCTGTCCCTGCTGGAAAACGCGGCCCATATCGGCCTGCCCATTCCCGACAGGATGAAGGACGTGCTGGCGCAGCTGCATGGGCGCACTGATGAGAAGAAGGACGATGTACAGGAGGATGAACAGGAATGAGCGAACGAATCAATACGCCTTTTACCAATGAGCACTTCGCGACCTACTGTCTGCGGATGGTAGGCCAGCCTTATTGGTACGGCGCCTGCGGCTACAAAGCTACGACCAGCCTTCTGAACCGAAAGGCCAAGCAATATCCCTCTCACTACACCTCGTCCCGCATGAGCCGGTACAAGCAGGACATCCGGGATAAGAAGGTGGTTTGCGACTGCATCGGCGGTGCGAAGGGCTATGCGTGGACGAACGGCGGTCAGACCATGCTGGATGCAATCGGCACGGATAGCGCTGTTTCCAACAAATACGGCGCAAACGGCTGCCCGGACAAGGGAGCAAACTCCATGTTCTCGTGGGCAAAATCCAAGGGCATGGATTGGGGCGCGATTGACACGCTGCCGGAGATCATCGGTCTGGCGCTGCACACGGATGGTCATGTAGGCTATTACGTTGGCAACGGCTATGCCGTGGAATGGCGAGGCTTTAACTACGGGTGTGTACGCACGAAGGTCAAGGAACGCAAGTGGAAGTACTGGTACAAGTTGCCTTTCATCCAGTACGGAGAAGCTGCTGTAGATGTTCCTGCGCCGGAGATTACGCTGGGAAGCCGTCTGCTGAAACGCGGTATGGTCGGTTCCGACGTAAAAGCCCTGCAGGAACTGTTGATGCAGTTGGGCTACGCGCTGCCCAAGTATGGTGCGGATGCTGAATTCGGCGCTGAAACAGAAAAGGCGCTGCTGGCGTTCCAGAAGAAAGCCAGTCTGGATGCGGACGGCAAGTACGGCGACAAGACGCATGCAGCGCTGATGGACGCTGTTGCGGATGATGACGGTCAGCCTGACACACCGGAACAGCCCACGCCTGATGAACCCGCTCCGGTTGGTACGACGGTAGTGATTGTCTCCGAAGGCGGCAAGGTGAACGTCCGCTGCGGCAACGGAACGGAGTATGAACGCCTTTCCACCGTTGCGCCGGGCAGCACCTTCCCGCGGGTGGCGACCGCACAGAACGGCTGGCACGCGATTGTCATCGGCTCTCGCGTGGGTTGGGTATCTGGAAAACTTGCAAAAATCATCTGATGGGGATCGGATTGGGCTGTTTCCTAAAACACCGGCTCAATCCGATTTTCTTTTTTGAGGTAAGAAAATGACACAGCAAGGCTTTGAAAAGGAAATCCGGTATCAGGCGATGCTCTCTATTTGCCGCGCCATGCTGGGAAGCGGCGTGATCTCCATGGATGAATTTCGCAGCGCGGAACAGCTTTTGCAGGAGAAGTATCAGCCGATTTTTTCTGCTCGTTGTTGATACAATTTAACTTGCTTTGTCCGGGCTTCAGAGGTAACATGCCAGCTGCCAAGGAGGTGAGCCGAGTGGCAAAAATCATTTATCAAACCATGCCGGGCGGCAGAAAGAAAGCCGGGAAGAAGCGCGTGGCCGCTTATGCGCGGATTTCCTGCGTAAAAGACGCGATGCTGCATTCCCTCTCCGCGCAGGTCAGCTACTTCAGCGATTTGATTCAGCGCAATCCCGACTGGATTTTTGCTGGCATTTATGCGGATGAAGTGACCGGCACAACGAAGGAACGGAAGGACTTTCAACGGCTGCTGGCGGACTGCAGAAACGGCCAGATCGACATGATCATCGTCAAAAGTCTCAGCCGCTTCGCCCGCAATACGGTAACGCTGCTGGAAACTGTGCGGGAGCTGAAAGCGCTGGGCGTGGATGTGTTTTTTGAAGAACAGAATATTCACTCGATGAACGGGGATGGAGAGCTGATGCTTTCCATCCTCGCTTCTTTTGCACAGGAGGAAAGCCGCAGTGTTTCGGAAAATTGCAAGTGGCGCATTCGCAACGACTTTCAAAGGGGAAAACCCAGCTTTTTCCGCATCTACGGCTACAAGATGAAAAACGGAAGGCTGGAGATCGTACCGGAGGAAGCGAAGGTTGTACGGATGATCTTCCACGACTATCTGGACGGTATGGGCCGGGAGCTGATCAGCAAAAAGCTGAACGAGGCGCATATTCCGCCGATGAACAGCGACCAGTGGTGGCCCAGCGTCATCACGGCCATGCTGAAAAACGAGTGCTATGTGGGCGATTGCAGAAAACCTTCGTTGCTGACCACCTGCAAAAGAAGCAGCTGCCCAACCGTGGCGAGCTGCCGCAGTATCTGGTACATGATGCCCATGAGCCGATTATTGACCGGGAAACCTTTGACGCGGTGCAGCATTTGACCGTAATTCGCATCGCGCATTATCATCCCAATCGGGATGCGTCGGGGCGTTACCCCTTCAGCGGTATTCTCCGCTGCGACCAGTGCGGCAGCTATTACCGCCGCAAAATCGCCTCGGCGGGAACGCCCTATTTCAAGCCGGTGTGGATATGCACCACCTATAACATGAAGGGGAAAAAGTATTGCGCCAGCAAGCAAATCCCAGAAAACATCCTGCTGCAAACGACCGCCAATGTATTGGGCCTTGAAGAATTCGATGAGGAAGCCTTTGCCGCCGCCATCGAGCACATTCATGTGACCGGCCCGAACGGTCTGCGCTACATTTTCCGCAACGGACAGGAGCAGGAAGTCGTATGGCAGGATCATTCCCGCCGCGACAGCTGGACGGATGATATGCGGATGCAGGCCGCTGCCCACGCCAGAAGGAGATATGACCATGAGTGAAAATTACGCTGCAAGCCCACGGATTACCGTTTTCCCGGCTACGCTCAACCGCTTTACGGCTACACCGATTGCGGAAAAGCGAAAGCGCCGTGTAGCGGCCTATGCCCGCGTTTCCACCAACAGCGACGAGCAGAAAACCAGCTATGAAGCGCAGGTCAGCTATTATACAGATTACATCAGCGCCAAGCCGGACTGGCGTTTCGTGCAGGTCTACGCGGACAAGGGTATCACCGGTACCAGCACCAAGCGCAGAGAGCGCTTCAACGACATGATTGCCGACGCGCTTGCTGGGAAGATCGACCTGATTATCACGAAATCGGTCAGTCGTTTTGCCCGCAATACGGTGGACAGTCTGACCACCATTCGTCTGCTCAAGGAGCACGGCGTGGAAGTATATTTTGAGGAGCAAAACATCTACACGCTGGATTCCAAGGGCGAGCTGCTGCTGACCATCATGTCCTCGCTGGCACAGGAGGAAAGCCGAAGCATTTCTGAAAACGTAACGTGGGGCCAGCGCAAGCGCTTTGCGGACGGCAAGGTGTCCATGCCCTACAAGCAGTTTCTTGGCTATCGCAAGGGTGAAAACGGGGAACCGGAAATTGTGCCGGAGGAAGCGGAGACGGTTCGCCGCATTTACCGCCTGTTCTTGGATGGGATGACTCCCTACAAAATCAAGCTGACTTTGGAGAGCGAGGGCGTTCTTTCGCCATCCGGTCGAAATACATGGCAGCCCCGAACCATTCTGAGCATCCTCACCAACGAAAAATACAAGGGCGACGCGCTGCTGCAAAAGACCTTCTGCACGGATTTCCTGACCAAGAAGATGAAGGTCAACGAGGGCGAGGTGCCACAGTACTACGTCGAAAACAGCCATCCGGCCATTGTGAGCGACGAGGTTTACGAAGAAGTGCAGCTGGAATTGGAGCGGCGAAGGAAGCTGGGCCGCCAGCACAACAGCCAGCATTGCTTCTCCGGCAGAATTTACTGCGGCTGCTGCGGAAGCGTGTACGGCAGCAAGGTCTGGCACTCCAACGACAAATACCGCCGCACCGTCTGGCAATGCAACGCCCGGTTCGTCAAAGGAACTGGATGCCAAACGCCGCACCTGAGCGAGCCGATGATTGAGCAGAAGTTTCTGGCAGCCTTCAACCTGCTGCTGGCACAGCGGGATTTCATTGCTGACGATATGCAGGCAATCCTCCAGCGGCTGACCGATACAGCGGAACTGGATGCGGAAAAGGAATCCTTGCAGGTCGAGATGGGCATCGTATCCGAATTGATCCGGCAAGCCGTGGGCCAGAACGCCAGCGCCGCTCTCGACCAAGTAGAATATAACAGAAAGTACAACAGCCTGACAGAGCGATTCCACAAGGCAGCAGATCGGGCCAAGGAGATTGACGTGGAATGTGCCCGGCGCAAAGGCCAGCGCAGGGAAATCGAAACCTTCCGGGATGCTGTATTGGCAACTGACCAGCCAGTTACAGTTTTCTCGACGGAACTTTGGAACGCGACGATTGACAGGATGACGGTCAATCTGGACGGCAGCGTGAAGGTGGCTTTCCGAAATGGGATAGAGATAACGGTGTGAGAAAATTAGCAGCCCGCCTGCATTCCTCGGTGTGAGACCTGGGTGTGCAGGTGGGCTCTTTTCTGTCCACATATTGGAGAAAGACAATTAAATTCAACGTTTTCCCCTTACCGAGGTTGAAATGGAGGATTCGGAATAGTATAATGAGATTGTTGAAAGAGAAACGTAAGCGGCTTAAACTGTCAATGAAGGAGCTGAACTTGACAATGCTGATGACTGTAAACGTTGCCGGTCAAGTTGGACAGATCAAATTATCTCAATCCAAGGCACTATGGCCCCTTTTTGAAACGGTTATAAATTCTATTCAGTCGCTCGAAGACAGTAATATAGTAAATAAACAAATTACTATCGTTGCACAGCGTCTCGATTCGGTGCAGCTTAAAGCAGATGAAAACGGAAAAACTATTGAAGAACCCGCACACTTTGATTCTTTCATCGTTACGGATAATGGGAATGGATTTAACACTGAAAATTATGCTTCTTTTTTGGAGGCATATTCGCAGTTAAAAGTGAAAAAGGGTTGCAAAGGTATTGGAAGATTTCTATGGTTAAAGGCTTTCAAAGACGTTTCAGTTAAAAGTACTTTCCTCGAAAATGGGCTGTGGTATCGCAGGGCCTTCGATTTTTCTTTTGCTGGCGTAAATCCAGAAGAGAATGTTAAACCGCTTCAGGAAGAAGTTACTGTTCCTGAAACAATTGTCACGCTGAATTGCTTCAAAGACGCTTATCGCGATGCGGTTTCCAATTCTCTCGAAAGTTTGGCGAAGAAGATAATCGAACATTGCCTGCCTTACTTTATCACCGGAAATTGTCCGCAAATAACTTTGAAAGATAATTGCGGTGAAGTCTATAACCTCAATGATTATTACGTCTCGACATATAGGGATTCTCTCCATAGAGATCCGATGGAGCTAAAGGGAAAGCAATACACACTATACCATATGCTCTTGACTGCCGGAGTAGATAAACACGAGCTTCACCTTTGTGCAAATAATCGTGAAGTGAAATCGTATGCCTTATCATCTTATATCCCGGATATGAAGAAAAAACTTATATCCGATAATAACGCATACTACTATGTGGGATATTTGACTGGCGATTATCTGGATGAGGCTGTAAATACAGAAAGAGCAGATTTTGATTTTACAGAAAATGCTCTCTTCGGAGATGCTGCTGAATCGGATATAGTTGAGGCTGCTGTAGAGTTCATCCGTGCATATCTTAAAGATGATCTCGATAAGGTTGCACGCGAAAAAAGGAACCAGATTGACAATTTCGTACAAGCAAAATGCCCGCAATATCGTCTGCTTTTGAACAGGCATCCTGAGGTATACGGAAAAATCCCTGCTGGTTTGCCCAATGATAAATTGGATTTGGAACTCTATAAACATCAACAGCAATGGGAATTTGACACTGCGAAGAAAAAGAATGCCATTGACAAAAAGGTCAAGGATGATGCAACGTCAGATCCGGATTTTCAGAGGCTCTTTGATGAGTACTGCGAAAACATTACTGATTTAAGCCGGGCGAGTTTGGCAGAGTACGTAGCACGGCGGAAAGCAGTTATTGAATTGCTCGATAGCGCTTTAGCTGTTGATGACGAAGGCAAATATAGCAAAGAATCCCGCATTCACAGCATTATTTGCCCAATGCAGACGACATCCGATGAAATAGAATTGGATGCTATGAATCTATGGCTAATTGATGATAGACTTGCATATCATCATTTTCTTGCCTCGGACAAGAAAATCAATTCTATTCCGGTGCTTGAAAACAGTACAGACAAGCGTATGGATATTGCAATTTTTGATGCTGCACTATCCTACACTGCCGACCCAGATAATATTAACTCCATTACCATTGTGGAGTTGAAACGTCCTCAACGCGACGATGCAGATAATGACCCGGTGTTACAGGTGCTCAAATATGTGCGCAACATTAAAGACGGGAAAATAAAAAAGAAAAATGGTCGTGACTTTGGAGACGTCAGTCGAGTAGCCTTTTACTGCTACGTCATTGGTGATTTGACACCATCACTTAAAGAGTCTGCTGAGAGTAGGGGGTTAACTCAAACACAGGATAAAGAGGGGTACTTTGGCTATAATCCGACATATGGTGCATATGTTGAAGTGATTTCATATGACAAGCTGCTCAAAGATGCCAAGCAACGCAATAAAGCATTGTTTGATAAACTCTTTGAACCTAAGGCAAAGGATTTAGTCCATCCTGAATTACTGGGGCGGGAAAATAAAAGCTGAAGGAGCGATGGTACAGTTTACCCCCTATTATTAGCGCGAAACCTGCTTCTATTTCCCCATATTGTATCAACCTCAGTGGGATTAGCCACCAAAGAACCCGGATATTGATACAATGTCCGGGTTCTTTCTTTTTTGCATATTATTGTAGTGCGATCGCTGTAAAACCAATTATATCGTATAGTTTCGGCAGAAAGCACAAGTAAAAATTCAGCTAATAAAAATATTTATGCG
>ERZ827108.3072-NODE-3072-length-15025-cov-2.673814_pt1 | contig 15025 bp, 8 predicted proteins | sample MGYA00519921_ERZ827108 | MGnify/ENA primary metagenome ERZ827108 (study PRJEB31778, sample SAMEA3449258) | human gut metagenome | biome: human gut; feature: human-associated habitat; material: faeces | place: United Kingdom | collected 2010/2012 ... | reverse complement strand
ACAGATCGGTGATGCGCTTATCAGCCGCTATACGGTAGATCTTTCGAAACTGGGCAGTGTGCGCTGTTCACCGCTTATCAATCCATTCTTGTTGAGTTATAGCGGGAAGAATGGTTTTTCTTACCGGCAGGAATTTAAGTACAACCGTATTTTTACGGGCGACCGTTTGTTACGTATCGTTCCCAGATTGGGTTATAACTTCAAGTATAATGAGTTTTATTGGTCGATAAAGTCAGATTTTGATTACTGGCCACGTAAGCGCGCGGCCCTTCACGTTAACCTGGGTAACGGCCACCGCATTTATAGTAGTAGGATGCTGGATGAATTGAAAAACATTCCGGATAGTGTTTTCGATTTTGATCAGATACAACTGGATTACTTTAATGACTTATACTTGCAGGTGCGCCATAGCTGGGAGGTTGTGAACGGTCTGTCACTGGATGTCGGTTTCTCCATGCATAAGCGTACGGAGGCCAATCGTTCGATGTATGTATCCACGAGGGCGACTTCGCGAAGTGTAGGCTCCTCTTCAGAAGTTTATCCTGATTGGACAGAGAAAATGCGTCATTCTTACAATAGTTTTGCTCCGCGTGTCCGTCTGACGTGGACGCCCGGTCAGTATTACTATATGAATGGGGATCGTAAAGTGAATTTACATTCCAAATATCCCAGTTTTTCAGTGGACTGGGAGCGGGGCATTAATGGGGTTTTTAAAAGTACCGGTACGTATGAGCGTGTAGAGGTGGATATTCAGCACTCCATTCCCTTGGGGTTGATGCGTGATTTTTATCTCCGCTTTGGATGGGGTGCTTTTACTAATCAAAAAGATATATACTTTGTGGATTTTGCCAATTTTACCCGTTCCAATCTTCCCGTGGGATGGAATGATGAAATTGGCGGTGTATTCCAGTTGCTTGACGGGCGGTGGTATAATTCCTCCCGTAAATATCTCCGTGGGCATTTGACGTATGAATCTCCCTTCCTGATGTTGCGTCATTTGGTGAAGTATACACAGCATGTGCTCAATGAGCGTCTTTATCTGAATGCTTTGGTTGTTCCGCATCTGAACCCTTATGTTGAGGTTGGTTATGGCATCGGCACCAATATTTTTGATTTCGGAGTCTTTGGCAGCTTTGCCAATTGGAAATTTAAGGAGATAGGTTGCAAATTCACTTTTGAGTTATTCAACCGATAATCTTTAAGTTTTTCCTGTATTTCTGTTATTAACTTCCTTTATAAATTACCCGGCTTTCGTGTTATTGTAGTTTAGAAAAACAGTGTTCTATGTTCTATAACATGCAATGACGTATTCGATGAAAGTATAGTATTTTCTCTGATTATCAATTGTTTATTTGTTTTTGACGTATTGATAACGTATTCTGAATTTTGAATTGACGTATTTAAGAATGGGTACTTAGGGCTTCTTTTATTGCATTTTACTCTATGTTTGCAGTGTTCAATTGAGAACGAAACCGAGAATTGTTAATCTTAATTTAGTAAAACTTATGAAAAAGTTATTATCAGTTTTATTTTTACTGAGCTTTACCTTAGCTTCTGCTGTATATGCACAAGATATACAGATAAAAGGTACGGTGGTAAGTGGTGCGGACAATGAACCCTTACCTGGAGTAAATGTGGTGGTGAAAGGTAATGCCACTACGGGAACAATCACCGGTATAGACGGTGAATTTGCTTTGTCGGTTCCCTCCGACGCAATCCTTTCTATTTCTTATATAGGATTCAAATCACAGGAAGTTTCGGTTAGTGGCAAGCGTGAACTGAAAATTGTTCTGCAAGAGGATTCTGAAGCGCTGGATGAAGTGGTGGTAGTGGGTTACGGTGTGCAAAAGAAGAGTGTAGTCACTGCTTCTATTGCCAAGGTAAGCAGCGAAGACATTGCCGGAAAGGCTCCTGTTCGCATGGATAATGCATTGAAGGGACTGGCTGCCGGTGTAGATGTAACTTCGGCTTCAGGACAACCGGGTGATTCTCCTCGCGTACGTGTACGTGGTATCGGTACTATTAATAATAGTGATCCGCTTTATATCGTGGACGGTATGCCTATCGGAGGTGGCCTTGACTTTGTGAATCCGAATGATATCGAATCTATCGAAGTTTTGAAAGATGCTGCATCCGGAGCTATTTATGGTGCACGTGCTGCCAATGGTGTTATCCTCGTTACCACCAAAAAGGGTAAGATGGGGAAGGCACAAATTAATTACAATTTTTCTTATGGCTGGCAGAGTGCATGGAAGCAACGTGACGTAACAAGTGCTACGGATTATGCTATTTTGCAGAATGAAAGTCGCGTGAACGGTGGCCAGGCTCCGGTGTATGCTGATCCCTACAATTTGATAGATGCTAATGGACAAGCCATCACAGGTTTTGGTACAGATTGGCAGAATCTGGTGTTCAATGACAATGCACCAGTGGTGAATCATGATGTAACTATCAGTGGAGCATCTGAAAAAATAAATTATTATCTCTCATTGGGATATTATACGCAAGATGGTATTGTTGGTGGTAACTACGGGCAATCTAATTATGACCGTCTGACTATTCGCTCTAACACACAGTACAATCTGATTGATGCTTCCAAGGAACGTAGCTTCCTTAATAAGTTGGATTTGGGTGTAAATATCGCTTATATGCGCACACACTCCACCGGCATCTCCACTAACTCAGAATTCGGTTCTGCTTTGGGATCCGCTCTCTATTTGTCTCCTATATTGACACCTACATTGACAGGGGATGCAGCAACTGAAATGATAGACTATTATAAGGCTTATGACCTGCCTCGTGATGCAAATGGAAATCCCTATACAGTGCCCGGTTATGGTGGCGCTTATCAGGAAATGAACAATCCGATGGCCATGATGACGTTAAATCCTCAGAAGAATTGGTCACATAAGTTTGTACCCAAGTTTTCTTTTGACTTGCAGTTGTGGGATAATCTGAAATATCACTTTAGTTACAGTGCTGATATGGGTTTTTGGGGATATGACAAGGCCACAACTTCCCGTTTCTATCTTTCAGGCAATAATAATGCTTCACATACCAGTGTGGAAGCCAATAAGGAGCAGAATGTTACATGGCAGTTAGAAAATACTTTGACTTATGATAAGACTATTGGTAAGCATACCTTTGGTGTGGTATTGGGACAGTCTGCTTTAAAATACAAGGGTGATTATTTGAAGGGTAATCGTTGGAATCTGGTTAATCCTGATAAACCTTCCATTGACTATGCTACGGGAAATATCGAATATACTTATAAGACAGATGGAGATGGTAATTATATATTGGATAAAGATGGAAATAAAATCATATCCACTACTACTGTTCAGTATGGTACATCAGGTGCTCCCCGTGTGGAACACACTATGTCATCCCTCTTTGCCCGTTTCAGTTATAACTATGACGAACGTTATATGATTCAGGCTACGATACGTCGTGATGGTTCAAGCCGTTTTGGTCCTAACAATAAGTATGGTACATTTCCTTCTGTATCTGCAGGCTGGAATGTGATGAATGAGGCATTTATGGAAAATACACGTGAATGGCTTTCTAACTTAAAAATTCGTGCTAGTTGGGGTAAGAATGGTAATGACAATATAGATGAGTTCGGGTATACCTCACTTACGGCTATGGGTAATAATGTGCTTCTTGGTAGAGATGCCGTCAAGTATATCGGATCAAAGGCGCAGCGCCTGGCCAATCCTGATTTGAAGTGGGAAGAAAGTGAACAGACTGACTTTGGTATCGACTTAGGTTTCTTTAACAACGCATTGACAGTCAGCGCCGATTATTATATCAAGAAGACCAATGGCATGATTATGGAGATGCCTATTCCGAGTTATGTAGGTGAAAGCAAACCTTTGGGAAACGTGGGTGACATGGAAAATAGCGGCTTTGAGTTTGAGATTAGCTACAAGTGGAATATTTCGGATGCTAAATTTGCTGTCAAGGGTAATGCCACTTATCTTAAAAATACATTGAAGAACTTAGGTAATGACACTGGCTATATGGATTTTGATGGTATTCAAGGATTGTCCGGTGGTGGTACGCGTGGGTCAAACGGACAGCCTTTTCCGTACTTCTTCGGCTATAAGACTGACGGGATATTCCAAAATATGGACGAGGTCCGTGCTTATGTCAATAAGGATGGGGCTATGATAATGCCGAATGCCGTTCCCGGTGATACGCGCTTTGTGGATGTGAACGGTGACGGAAGTATTTCGGCTGATGACCGTACCAATATCGGTAATGGTACGCCTGACTGGACTTATGGTTTAAACTTCAATGCCGACTGGAAAGGTTTCGACTTCAATATTTTCTTCCAGGGTGTAGCCGGTGCTGATATTTTTGATGCTACTTATCGTACCGATGTTGCTTCAGGTAACTATCCTTCCTGGATGCTAGGTCGCTGGACCGGTGAGGGAACTTCTAATAAGTATCCCCGTTTGGCAGTGGGTGATGCCACAAACTGGATGGTATCCGACCTTTATGTATGTGATGGTTCTTACCTTCGTCTCAAGAATATCACTTTGGGGTATACATTACCTAAGGCTCTTACTCGTAAACTTACTATCGAACGTTTACGCTTTTATGTGCAGGCTGAGAATCTGGTGACTTGGACAAAGTATTGGGGCTTTGATCCTGAAATCTCTTCCGGTCCTGATGGCATTAAATCTCTTGGTATCGATCGTGGTGTTTATCCGCAGGCTCGTACCTTTACAGTAGGTGTAAACGTTTCTTTCTAATCTAAAAATCAAGAAATATATGAAAACAAATAAGATATTAGCAATAGGCTTACTTTCTGTCGCCACGATGCTAACTGCCGGTTGTAGTGACAGTTTCCTTGAGGTGGAAAACCCCACAGGTGAACCTTTGGAAGATTATTATACTACGGATGCGCATATTCAGGAGGCTCTGATTGCTGCTTATGATCCTATTCATTGGGCCGACTGGGGATTGGGACAGTATAATGCCCTGAATATTGATGCTGAAATCATGGGTGACAATTTCTGGGTAGGCGGTGCCACTAAGACGGATATGCAGAATTGGCATATGCTTTTCAATTATGAAGGTAATGAGAACAATACACTCAGTTCTCTTTGGACAGTAGACTATTCGGGCGTTAAGCGTTGTAATGATTTGCTGAAGTATTTGGATTGGGCTACTGATGTTACACCAGAAAATCGCAATAGCTATGAGATGCAGGCGCGTTGTTTACGTGTGTTCTATTATAATATGCTGTGGCATTATTTCGGCAATGTTCCTTTCTATCTGGAGAATCTTTCCAAGCCTCCCTATACAGCTCCACAATACAAGGCCGACGATGTTTACAATGAACTGATTGTGGAATTGGAAGCTGTGATAGATTCGAAAGTGTTACCTTTGAAGTACTATAAGACTGCTAAAGGGGAAAATGATGACAGTCAGTTGGGACGCGTCACTCAGTCTATGGCTTATATGATGTATGCTGAAATGGTGATGTATCAGAACGATGAGGCTCGTTTTGCAAAAGCTCTTGGCTATATGAAAGAGATTATAGCAGACTCCAACTTTCAGTTGGTGACCGATTATGCTTCCATCTGGGACACAACCGGTGAGTGGTGTAATGAGTCTATTTGGGAAATCAATTACGAGCAGACTAACTCTGAACGTGGATGGGGAAGTCCGTTGGCTATTGGTGGTACTGTGCTTCCTACACTGATTTCACCCAATACATTTACTGCTGATCCAGATTGGACAGGTGAAGGCTGGGGATTTTTGCCAATGCGCCTCGAAACCTATGAAATGTTTAGCAGTACGGACAAACGTCGCGATGCTACTTGCTGGGATGTGCGTGGAACGGAGTATACCGCCCGCTATCAGGATACCCATATTTGGTTACGCAAGTACCGTCCGTATGACCGGAATTTTAAGAGTGCTCCATTCGACCAGAACTTGAATTACAATAATAATTACCGTTATTATCGCTATGCCGAAACGTTGCTTAATGCAGCTGAACTGTCTCTCCGCACCGGCGGCAGCGCAACCGGTGAAGCCAAGACGTGGCTGAATGCAGTCCGCACCCGTGCCGGACTGTCAGAACTCTCCACAGCTACCGTGGACGATATACTCACCGAGCGTCGTCTTGAGTTTGTGGGCGAAGGTAAACGTTATTTCGACTTGGTGCGTGCTGAGGGTATCAACGGAGCTTCATCCAAGAATAAGGCTACTACGGCACTTATTCCCGATGAATATGGTTATCGCACTAATTCCTGGAATTCGAAGAAGAAATATATTCCTATCGCGCAGGGTGAGTTGGATTCCGATCCGGCCTTGGTCCAGAACGATTATAAATAGTTTCCCATAACTTTATTAAAGAATAAACGATATGAAAAATATTTTTAAATATATGGCAGGGGTGTTGATTGCAAGTTTTGCAATGACTGCATGTTCGCCCGAAGATTTTACGGGTGCAAATGGAGATATCCCGCAAGCTTCAGATTATGCTGACAATTTTAAAGTGACTGTAGATCAGTCAACCAATTATGCGAATTTTGAATTTACTTCCGCTCCTGGAATTACTCCGGTTTGGATTATTGATGGTGCAACTTATTCGTCGGCATTTAGCTTTTCAAAGTATTATCGTAAAAAAGGTACATATACTGTAGAATGCAAAGTGAAGAATGCTAATGGGTTCAGTGATGGTTCTGTTGTGAAAACTTTTGTTGTAGAGAAAACAAAGATGACCGGTTTCGGTGGTTTCGTAGAAGATAGTAACTACAATCTTTTCAAGGGATTGGAGCTTCCGAACAATCCCGGTAATAATGATAATCCAGCACATAATCCTGCATTTTGGTATGCTCCGGGATGGAATATGATAGATGCTCCTCGATGCGTTTTATCTAAGGGAGCTTATACCATTACTCTTCCTGAGGCTACTACTGATCAGTGGCAGGCACAGATGGCAATCAATACAGGGCTGTCTATTTCTGCTAGCAAGCATTATGATTTTTCTGTTATTCTCACATCTTCTACAGCGCATAAAAACGTGAAGGTGAAAATCTGTCAAGCTGATAATGATAATATTATTCTTATGGATAAGAACTTCGCTCTTGATGCGGGAGAGCCCAAAGCATTGTGGGGGGCGGATCTTGAAATCTATAGCGCAGACCCTGAAAACATACCAGTAACTGACTTTAGTAATGTTAAGGTTGTATTCGATTTTGGTGGAAATGCGGCGAACACAGAAGTTAGCATTGAAAGTTTTGTACTGAAAGATCATGCTAATGATGATGGAACTGAAATACCCAAAGAACTAGTTACTCCGTTTGATTATAATGATGCGGCTAATATTTGGAAAGCTGTGGATGAGAATTCTACTTTTACTCAGGAACTTTTTTTTGGTGATGATGGTTGGGGGGCGATTGACTGTAATCCGGAAACCACACACGAGGGTAGTAAGCATACAATAGTAGTTCCTGTATTGACATCTGCAGCTGAGATATGGCGTGCTCAATGGAAATTTCATACAGACCTTTCGGCTACAGTTGATGATACTGTGGACTTCTCGGTGAAGATTAATTCTACTGTCAAGTTACCCGGTATGATAGTCAAATTGACAAAAGATGGTGATGATGAAAATTTCTTCTTCGCTAACCAAGAAGTAATCCCCGCAGGAGATTTTGTATTCAAAATAGAAAATGCAAAGTTATCTAAAGATGAAGATGCTCCGAAACTGATGCTCGTCTTTGGTTTTGGCGGGGCTCCTGAAGGTGCTGTAATTACTATAAGTGAAATCACGGTCATTAAAAAATAGGGCTGAATGGCCTGTTTGATAAATTGTTTACTGAAACTTGGGAATAGAATATATTCCTTATAAATGGAAGGGGAAGGACGTGATCTTATGAATATTGAGATTTCATTCTACCCCCTTCTTTACAGAAAACAGTTCATAGGTCATTCCATTCGACAACTGAATATTATCGAACTAAATATGTTGATAATGAAATATAACTATGTTTTATCTTTGTTGTTTATAGTGTTAATCGCTTGCGGAAATAGCGATGATGAATTGGATCCATTATCTGATAATGTAACATTGACATGCTCTCCTGAAAAGCTAGAAGCTGTTGCTATAGAAGCTATTTATACGCTAAATATTACTTGTAGCGGCGTTGAATGGACAGCTTTTGCCAGTGATGATTGTACCTCTTGGGTGAAAGTAAAAGTGCTGGATTCTTCTTTGGATAAAGGGAAAGTCGCCGTTACTGTGAATGTAAATTCGGGAACAACTGATCGCAACGGTTCTGTAATCATTAAATCCGGAGCAAAGCGTGTTGTGGTACCTGTGACGCAAGGAACCCCAATGTCTGTTTCGAAGCGTGAGATATATTCCAATTCTCGTGGCGAGAACTTCACATTGTCCGTTGTGACCACGGGCGACTGGAGCGTGACGTTTAACGATAGCTGGATAAAGGTCGAAAAGAAAGATAGCAAGACAGTGAGTGTCACGACAGAACCCAATGAAAGCAAGACTTCCCGGAAGGGAACTTTGGATATTGTTTCGGGTGCGGAGAAGATTACGGTGAGCATCACTCAAGAGTCGACTGAAGACCGTGAGATAAACACTCCCGAAGGATATCGCCTGGTTTGGCACGACGAGTTTAATGAAGGTAGCACTCTTGGCACCGATTGGACACACGAAGTGCAAAAGCCTGGTTGGGTGAATAATGAACTTCAGGAATATGTGAATGGTTCAGCAAATGGTAAGCATGTGACGGAATTAGTAGATGGTAAATTAAATATCAACTGCTTTAAAGGGTCTGATGGTAAGATATATTCGGGACGTGTGTATGCTAAAGTAAATACTGGATGGCTTTATGGCTATTTTGAGGCTCGCATCATGCTTCCTAAAGGTAAGGGTACTTGGCCTGCTTTTTGGATGATGCCAGTGAACAATAATTACTCTACTAATCCTTGGCCGGGTTGTGGTGAAATTGACATCATGGAAGAAGTGGGTGTTGATGCGAATATCGTGTCTTCTTCTATTCATTGTGCAGCTTATAATCATACCATAAACACTCAGAAGACTGCATCTCGCAATATTGGTACGGCAGAGTCAGAGTTCCATGTCTATGCTTGTGAGTGGACACCCGACTATCTGAAATTCTTTGTAGATGGAACAGAATTGATGACATTCAAGAATGAAGGTTCCGGCAAAAATGTGTGGCCGTTCACTTATGCTTTCTATCCTATTCTCAACCTTGCATGGGGCGGTGATTGGGGAGGATACAAAGGTGTAGATGAGAGTGCCTTGCCTATAACGATGAAGGTGGATTATGTACGCGTGTTTCAAAAGAAATAAACTGAGCAGTTAGTGATGTGGACAATCAATTTATAATGATAGGTAATAATATACATAATTAGGTTAATTCATGAAGACACTGAAAATCTTCTCCGCCTGCTTGTTTCTCTTGCCTTTTGTCTCTTGTACGCAAGTAGCCAATAAAGGTAGTGATGCGGCAACCGAGAAAAAAGTAGAATCTCTCCTGTCTAAGATGACCCTTGAGGAGAAAATCGGTCAGATGAACCAGATTTCCTCTTACGGTAATATCGAGGATATGAGTGCTTTGATTAAGAAAGGTGAAATCGGTTCCATCTTGAATGAGGTGGATCCGGTGCGTATTAATGCGCTACAGCGCGTGGCAATGGAAGAATCCCGTTTGGGTATTCCTTTATTGATAGCGCGTGATGTCATTCACGGGTTTAAAACAATTTTCCCTATTCCCTTGGGACAAGCGGCTTCGTTCAATCCGCAGGTAGCGAAAGACGGTGCACGGGTAGCAGCTATTGAAGCCTCGTCTGTAGGTATCCGGTGGACTTTTGCGCCAATGATTGATATTGCCCGCGATCCTCGCTGGGGACGTATTGCCGAAGGGTGTGGTGAAGATACGTACCTTACTTCCGTAATGGGAGCTGCTATGGTAGAAGGTTTTCAGGGAGATTCGCTGAATAGCCCTACTTCAATTGCAGCTTGCCCTAAACATTTTGTAGGTTACGGTGCAGCCGAAGGAGGACGTGATTATAATTCCACGTTCATTCCCGAACGTCGTCTGCGCAATGTTTATTTGCCACCTTTTGAAGCTGCCACCAAAGCGGGTGCAGCCACGTTTATGACTTCATTTAATGATAATGATGGAATCCCTTCTACCGGGAATGCTTTTATTTTGAAGAATGTACTCCGTGACGAGTGGGGATTCGATGGTTTTGTTGTGACGGACTGGGCTTCTGCCAGCGAAATGATAAGCCATGGTTTTGCCGCCGGTTCAAAAGAAGTGGCAATGAAATCTGTGAATGCAGGAGTAGATATGGAAATGGTGAGTTACACTTTTGTGAAGGAACTGCCGGAATTAGTGAAAGAGGGAAAGGTGAAGGAAAGCACTATCGATGAGGCTGTTCGTAATATTTTGCGTATAAAGTATCGTTTAGGATTGTTTGATACACCTTATGTAGATGAACAACAAACATCTGTCATGTATGCTCCTTCTCATTTGGAAGCAGCTAAGCAAGCTGCTGTTGAATCGGCTATTCTGTTGAAGAATGATAAGGAAGTGTTGCCGTTACAGCCATCTGTGAAAACTGTTGCAGTGGTAGGACCTATGGCTAATGCACCTTATGAACAGTTAGGTACTTGGATATTTGATGGTGAGAAAGCTCGTACTCAGACTCCGTTGAACGCTATTAAGGAAATGGTTGGCGATAAAGTACAGGTGATTTATGAACCGGGACTAGCATATAGTCGTGAGAAAAATCCGGTAAGTGTGGCTAGAGCAGCTGCCGCTGCTGCACGTGCAGATGTCATTCTTGCTTTTGTGGGTGAAGAATCTATTCTTTCGGGTGAAGCTCACTGTTTGGCTGATCTGGATTTGCAGGGTGATCAGGGAGCTTTGATTACAGCTTTGGCTAAGACGGGTAAACCTGTAGTGACTATTGTGATGGCGGGTCGTCCGTTGACTATCGGTAAAGAAGTCGAAGAGTCGACTGCTGTTCTCTATTCATTCCATCCGGCACAATGGGCGGTCCTGCATTGGCTGATTTGCTTTGGGGGAAGGCTGTGCCGAGTGGAAAGGCGCCGGTCACTTTCCCGAGGATGGTGGGACAAATTCCTGTGTACTACGCTCATAATAATACCGGACGTCCGGCTACACGGAATGAAGTGTTGCTGAATGATATTGCTGTTGAGGCAGGACAGACTTCACTGGGCTGTACTTCCTTCTATATGGATGCGGGTTTTGATCCCTTGTTTCCGTTTGGTTATGGCTTGTCGTACACCACATTTAAGTATAGCAACATCAAACTGGCGTCTGATGTACTGAAAAAAGATGATGTGCTGACAGTGACATTCGATCTGGAAAATACCGGGAAATATGAAGGAACGGAAGTAGCTCAATTGTATATACAAGATAAGATTGGTTCCGTGACCCGTCCGGTGAAAGAACTGAAACGTTTCACTCGTGTGACATTGAAGCCGGGTGAGAAAAAAAGCGTTTCGTTTGAACTCCCTGTTAGTGAACTTGCATTTTGGAACATAGATATGGCTAAAGTTGTGGAACCCGGAGACTTTGGGCTTTGGGTGGCAACGGATAGTCAGTCCGGAGAAGAAGTTTTCTTCAAGGTAGTAGACTGATTGGTGATTTTAAGGTTAAAGTAGAAGAGGGGCGGTCCGTGATGGTTCGCCCCTCTTGATTATTTTATTTTTTGACACTTAAATAGAATTCATGGTTATTTTATACGTTTATAACCGTAAACAGCATTAGCGCCCAGTTCTTCTTCGATGCGAAGCAACTGATTATATTTTGCCATACGGTCGGAACGACTCAATGAACCGGTTTTGATTTGTCCGCTATTGGTGGCAACGGCGATGTCGGCAATCGTAGCGTCTTCCGTTTCCCCGGAGCGATGGGAGGTCACGGTAGTGTATCCGTGGCGGTGAGCCATTTCGATGGCATTCAATGTTTCGGTCAGGGAACCGATTTGGTTTACTTTAATTAGAATAGAGTTGGCACAACCTTTTTCAATACCCATGGCCAGGAAATCAACGTTAGTAACAAAGAGGTCGTCACCTACCAACTGGCAACGGTCGCCGATGCGGTCGGTAAGTTTCTTCCAGCCTTCCCAGTCATTTTCGCTCATGCCGTCTTCGATAGAGTCGATGGGGAATTGGTTGATAAGTTGTTCCAGATAGTCAATCTGTTCGTCAGCTGTGCGTTTCTTGCCTTTCTCGCCTTCGAACTTGGTATAATCGTAGATTCCGTCTTTATAGAATTCAGAAGAAGCGCAGTCCATGGCAATCATTACATCTTTGCCCGGTTCGTATCCAGCAGCTTTGATGGCGGCAATAATACTGTTCAGGGCATCTTCTGTACCTTCCAGATTTGGTGCAAAACCGCCTTCGTCACCTACTGCAGTGCTCAGACCACGATCTTTCAGTACTTTCTTTAAAGCGTGGAATACTTCGGCACCCATGCGCAGACCTTCACGGAAGGAAGTTGCGCCTACAGGGCGTATCATGAATTCCTGAAAGGCAATAGGAGCGTCACTGTGCGAACCACCGTTGATGATATTCATCATCGGTACGGGCATTACGTATGTATTGGTACCACCGATGTAGCGGTACAGGGGTATATCGAGATAAGCGGCGGCAGCTTTAGCTACGGCGAGGGATACGCCGAGAATAGCATTTGCGCCCAGATTTGATTTCGTTTTTGTTCCATCCAATGCCAGCATGGTATGATCGATGCCCATCTGGTCGAGGGCTGACATTCCGACAAGTTTCGGAGCGATAATATCATTGATGTTTTCTACAGCTTTTAATACACCTTTGCCTCCATAGCGTCCTTTGTCGCCATCACGGAGTTCCAATGCTTCGTGTTCTCCCGTAGAAGCGCCGGAAGGAACGGAAGCACGGCCCATAAAGCCTGATTCCAACATTACATCTACTTCCACTGTGGGATTTCCTCTTGAATCGAGGATTTCACGTCCGATAATCTTTTCTATTATCATAATTATGATATTATTTGTAATTATTTTAAATAGGAAACAAGAAGCAATCGGTTTTTGTTCAGAATATAGTTGTGTTTAGTGATTAGTGGTGAGTGATAAGTGATTAGTGCCGACTGCTCCTCCCGCCAATGCAGCCAATATTCCCAACGTGATGCTGATTAAGGTATATGCTATAAATGTTCCATAGAAACCACCTTTCAGCAAGGTCAGACCATCATTGGAAAAAGTAGAGAAAGTGGTGAATCCACCGCAGAAACCGGCTGTCAATAACAGACGCATTTCGGGTGAGAGATTAAAACGGGCGGAAAGGGCATAAAACAATCCGATGAGAAAACTGCCGAAGATATTGACTGTAAATGTTGCCCAAGGAAAGGAATAAGGGATGATCCGTTCGTGCAGTAGTTCCTGCACATAGTAACGGAGCACACTGCCTGTTCCGCCACCAAGGAAAATGTATATCAATTCTTTCATTTTTATTCTGTTATTATTCCGATAATGCCTGCAAAGGTACAATTTTTCATTTATATCGGGTTTATATTCCGGTTTTTCCCCTTAATGCTTAAAAATCAGAAACTAAACCAGTTATGCAAACGTTTGCCGGTAAATCATCTATATTTTCATTTTATTCCTTCGTTCACATGTCATTTCATCCTTATATTTGCATCACGATTATAATTCTCTAAAATAATTCAAATCATGAAAAACATGAAAGCAATCAAATTGTTCTGTCTCTTGCTCTTTTTGTTTGTAAGCAATTGGGCAATGGCTGAGAGTATCACCTCGCCGAACGGACAACTGCAACTGAACTTTTCAGTGAACGCACAAGGTGAACCGATCTATGAACTTTCCTACAAAGGAAAAGCTGTTATCAAACCTTCTAAACTCGGCTTGGAACTGAAAGATGCTCCGGGACTGATGAATGGATTTACACTGGCAAATACCCAAACTTCCACTTTTGATGAGACTTGGGAGCCGGTGTGGGGTGAAGTGAAACAAATTCGCAACCATTATAATGAGATGGCTGTAACGTTGAACCAGAAAGCGCAAGATCGCAATATGATCATCCGCTTCCGTCTGTTTGATGACGGTTTGGGTTTCCGTTACGAATTTCCTTTGTCTAAGAACCTGAATTACTTCGTTATCAAGGAAGAACGTACTCAGTTTGCCATGACAGGCGATCACACAGCTTTCTGGATACCGGGTGATTATGATACACAGGAATATGATTATACAGAATCTAAGCTTTCTGAAATCCGTGGCTTGATGGATGGTGCGATCACTCCTAATTCTTCACAGACTACGTTCTCTCCGACGGGTGTACAGACTTCTCTGCAAATGAAAACAGCTGACGGTCTTTATATTAACCTGCATGAGGCTGCTTTAGTGGATTATTCCTGTATGCATCTTAATTTGGATGATAAGAATTTCGTATTCGAATCCTGGCTTACTCCTGATGCAAAAGGAGATAAAGGATACCTGCAAGCTCCCTGTAAGTCTCCGTGGCGTACGGTTATCGTAAGTGATGATGCCCGTGATATTCTGAATTCCAAACTGACGTTGAATCTGAATGAGCCTTGTGCTTATGAAGATGTTTCCTGGATTAAGCCGGTGAAATATGTAGGCGTATGGTGGGAAATGATTGCCGGAAAGAGCACTTGGGCTTATACCGATGATCTGCCTTCTGTAAAATTGGGTGAAACGGACTATACCAAAACTAAACCTAACGGACGTCATGGTGCTACCAATGAAAACGTAAAACGTTATATAGACTTTGCAGCTGAAAATGGACTTGATCAAGTGCTGGTAGAAGGTTGGAACGAAGGATGGGAAGACTGGTTCGGTCATTCTAAAGATTATGTATTTGATTTTGTAACTCCATATCCTGACTTTGATGTAAAGATGTTGAACGCTTACGCTAAAAGTAAGGGTGTGAAATTGATGATGCATCATGAAACTTCGGCTTCTGTAC
>ERZ827108.3071-NODE-3071-length-15032-cov-4.202844_pt1 | contig 15032 bp, 1 predicted proteins | sample MGYA00519921_ERZ827108 | MGnify/ENA primary metagenome ERZ827108 (study PRJEB31778, sample SAMEA3449258) | human gut metagenome | biome: human gut; feature: human-associated habitat; material: faeces | place: United Kingdom | collected 2010/2012 ... | reverse complement strand
TCAACTAGGGTTTAAATAAAATCTTTTTACTGTCTACTTTTTGTTGACAAGTTCAGCATTTTTTTCAATGGATTCTTCTATTTTTTACTATTTTTTTCATATAAATCTGTATTTAAAGTATTAATTTTACCAGAAATATAGTTTTTCATTTTATTAATATCTGCTACTGTATTATAAGTATCAATATTAATATCTGTAGCAGCTTTTTCAATTTCATTAAACTCAATTTTACCAGATATTTCATTTTTTGACTTATTAATATCTGCTACTGTAATATAACCATCACCATTAATATCTCCTTTAACAACTAATACTAATTGATCATATACAGTACCATTAATTGATAATTTAACTATATATCTTGTTTTTACAATATCATCAATAGAAACTATTTCTGTTTCCGTCTTTTCATATACATTTACCGTATCACGATCATTTTTTAAATTATTTAAAAAGTCTTCAACAGTCGTATAAGGTTCCATACCTGTGATATATTCAGAACCTTCAGTATCACGATTAATAACATAAGTATCTGTTTCTATCTTAGGATTAATTACATGAACGGTAACTGTTTTCGTTAATGATTTATTTCTAGTAGAAGTTATAGTAATCGTTGTATCTCCTACTGTTAATGGTGTAATTAAACCTGTATCTGATACAGTAAGAATAGATTTATTATTTACTGTATAAGTCATACCTTTATAATCAGTATTTTCAGGATTATATTTTATGTCAATTTGATAATCATTGCCAACTGGTACATTAATTTCTAAATCTGTATCAAAAGAAATAATATCTGTTTTCTTATATACTTCAATATTTACTGATTCTTGTGTAATACCATCTTCAGCAATAGAAGTAATTGTGATGATATTTTTACCAGCAAATAAAGTTGTTACACCATTACCAACTACTAATGCATCTTTTGAATTAGTAGTAACATCAAAGGAAATATTATTAACATCACCTTCTACTTCTATAGTGTAAGATTTAGTATCTGATGTAAAACTAGGATTAAGACTACCAACACTTGGTTTAATATTAGTAATTAAAGCATCATGACTAGCTTCTCTTACAATAGTAACTTCATAAGTATTTACTAAACCACTTTGAGAAGTAACAGTAATATATTTAGTTACTGTTCCAACAGTTAATGGATAAGTTTCTAATCCGTTAACGGTAGCATTTTCTGATATAGTTCCTGATAATGTTACATATTTAGTACCAACTGGTACATTTAAAGTATAACTATTTACATCTTTATCAAACTTAGGAGTAATAGTACCTGTACTACTTTCTAGAGTTAATAATTTATTTTCATCACTATTTTCTCTAGTAACAACAAGCTTATATACTCTTTCTGCTTTGGAAATACTAACTACTTTAATATAAATTGTGTTCTCTCCTGGCTTTAAATTAATAGTTGTAACTCCTGTTGTTGCTTTATAATCTGTATCTTTTTTAATATAAACGGTACTTGTAGATAACTCTGGTGTTGCTTTTAATTCAATGGAAGCTATATTATTTGCTACTGTTAAAGTATAATTTTGAATTGTTTTATCAAACTCTGGTGTAATATCATGATTCATTACAGATAAAACACTTAAATAAGTATTACTTGCTTCTTGCCTAATAGCATCAATTGTATAAGTAGTAGCTTCTCCATTATAAGATACTTTTACAGTAATGATATTATGTCCAACTTCTAAGTTATCATTTCCATAAATATCTACTACAGCATCAGGATTATGAACTTTATAAGTAACAGTAGCACTTTCATATTCATTTGGAATATTTACAATATAGTTAAGAGTATTTGGATTAAAATCTGGTGTTAAAGCACCCTCTAATACACTTAAATCTTCTAGTAGTGTTTGTTCTAATTCATTTTCTTTTCTAGTTACTGTTATTGTATAAGTTTTAATTGTTCCATCCTCTGCTGTTACCATAATCTGAATTTTATTTTTTCCTTCTACAAGATTATAATTACCATTTCCAGATACAGTAGCTTTATCTGATTCACTTTTACCAGTTACATTAATAGAATCAATATAATTTTCAAGTTCTACTGTATATTCTAAAGTATCTTTATCAAAGTTAGGTACTAATTCACCATTATTAATCGTTAAACTTTCTAGATTATTATTAGATTCTTTTTTCTTAGTTACTACTACAGTATATACTTTTGTAGTTCCATCTTGGGCTACTACAGTAAGTTTTACTGTTAAATCTTCACCAGTTAACTGATAAATACCATTTCCAGTTATTTTAGCAGTAGTATCTTCTCTAATACCAATTATTTGAATAGTATTTATATTACTTTCTACATGATAAATATAATTATATTTTTCTTTATCAAAAGTAAAATCCTTTTCTGGGAAAGTAACGATATCACTTAAGTAAGCATTACTTGATGCTTTTTTAGTAACAATAATAGTATATTCTAAACTTGTTTTACCATCTTGAGCAAGAGTCGTAATAGTAATGGTATTTTCACCTATTTTTAAGTTTTTATTACCACTTATTGTATAAGTTGCTTTTTCATCCATCATAGTTACTGTTTCTGTTAATTTAGTTACAGTACTCTCAACTTCCATTGTATAAGCATTTTTATTTTTATCAAATACAGGAGCTAATGTACCATAATCAAATGATAAATTTTTAATACGAGCTTCATTTGGTCCAGCACGATAAATATCTAATTGATAGTTTCTAACACTACCCTCATAATTGGTAACTCTGATAACGAAAGAGTTTTTACCAGCATCTACATTTAACATAATCTTAGGATCATCTACTTTCATATCTACTTTTGTTTTCGTAGTAGAACCTAATTTATATACTTCAACAGTTGAATACATTTTTTCTTCTGCTTGTAAGTGTAGATTAACCCTTTTTGTATCTTTTAAAACTTCAGCTGTATAATTCATAATCCCAATATTAAAGACTGGTTCTAATGTAGCTTCATCAATATACATATTAATTAAGCGATTACTTGCTGTAGGTTTTGGAAGTTTAGTAGCATGAATAATATAGGTTTTAATATCTCCATTTTCTGCTGTTACTATTACTTCAATATCTTTGGTAATACCAATTTCTAAATCTGTATTATTTCTTATTTCAACAGTTGCATCTTTAGAATTTGTTTCATAAATAACAGTAGCACTATCAAATTCATATGGAATATCAACATTATATTCTAAAATATCTTTATTAAAGCTTGGATCTATTAATCCTTCTGCTACTTGTAATGATTTTAACGAATTATCACTACATTTTTTTCTATTAACATGAATTATATAATCTCTACTATTTTCACCATAACTTACAGTAATTACTATATCATTATTACCTGTATTTAATTGATATTCACCTAATCCATCAATATCATTTAATGTTTCTTTTAAAGTAGCATCAACGATAACACTATCAATTTCATAATCAACCGATACATTATATTCTAAAGTATCTGGATCAAATACTGGATCTAAATCATAAATAGTATCATCATGACTTACAATTAAACTGTTTAATCCAAATTCAAATTCTCTATTTATAGTTATATTATAAGTATTTACTAATCCGCTTTCACTAGTTACCGTAATTGGAATTACATTAATTCCATAATCTAAAATATAACTACCATTTCCCACTATTGTTTGCATTTTTTGACCTTTAATAGTTTTAATATCTATTTCACTGATATCTTTTGAAACATTTACAGTATAATCATTTACTTCATTATTAAAGTCTGGTGTTAATGGATAAATAGTTTCTATTTCATTTTTCATAGAAGAAACAGTAATACCATTTAATAAATTATTATCACTTGCACTCCTATTAGCATGAATTTTATAAGTTTTACCACGTGTTTTATCAGCAGATAATACTACAACATTTACGATATTTTCACCAGTTACAAAGTTAGAATTACCAGTAATATATACTAATTGGTCTTCTGCTTCTTTAGTATAAACAATATCTAGTTGGTTAACGGTACTATCAATATTAATGTAGTAGTCAACAATATTTTTAACAAACTCTGGTGATAATTCATAACCTGTTACTTTCAAATTAGCTAAGTTAACATTATCACTTTGCTTTCTTATAATATTTAAAGTATATGTAGATGGATCACCTATTTCTGGTGTTACTATAATTTGGAAAATATTTAAACCAGGTGTTAAATTAAATTCACCATTTCCAGATACTGTTGTATGAGTAGTATCAATAGCAGTACCCTCAATTTTAACGGTGCTAATTTCACTATCTACTTCTAATACATAATCAAATTTATACTTATTGAAAACTTGTAAGAAATCACCGGTATCACCTGATGAAACAGTTAAACTAGCAAGTAGATTACTATATTTTTCATTACGATAAGCATGAATGATATAGTCTTTTTCGTTACAACCATATCTTGTTTTAACAGTAGTAGAACAGCTTTCTGATTTACTATGAACTATAATATCATTACGTCCAAAGTATAATACTTTAGCACCTTTTATTTCTATTTGTTGATTATCATTTTTCTTTTCAATATCAAGTTCATATTTACCACTTTCTATTGCATTAAATTCTACGTTGTATTCATATAAATTTTCATCAAAATCTGTAATCTCATATTCAGGAGTAATAAAGGAAATACCTAGAATATTAGGATCACTACTTGCTTCTCTATATACTGTTAAAGTATAATCAAAAGTTTCATTTAATGAATTTTTAACTCTTATGATAATAGTATTTTCACCAACACTTAAATTACTATTTCCAATTATTTCATAAGTTTGTAGATTGTTTTTAGGTGTTATTACTAAATCATCTAAACTAGTAATTTCATTAGGAATATAGATTTCATAGTTAGTAGTATCTTCATTAAATACTTTATCAAAAGTACATATACCACTACAGTCATCTTCTTTTTGGAAATTAGCTTCAATATTAGCTAATTTTAACTCTCTTGTTTTACTTCTTACCAAGTTAACAGTATAAATAGCTACATCACCATTTTCAGCTGTTACCATAAATTGATACTGATTATCATAAGTTAATTTTTGAGGAAGCATTACATTGTGAACAGCATATTCATTACTTAATGTAATAGAAGTAAGAGTAGCATTTGTATCTGTATCAAAGATATCATAACTAAACTCTTTATCACTGTTTGGTTTTATCTCAACACCATCTACTATAATTTTATCAACATTATTATTAGTAGATAACTCTGGTAATACAGAAATGTGATAATACTTCTGAACAACGCCATCACCTGCTGTTACTGTAATCGTATAGATATTACTTGTTTTATCAAAATCAATATCTAGTTTATTATCTAAAGTAATACTAGCATTTTTATCTGCTAAACTGTAAATTATTTCATCTCTAGTTAATGTTTTTTTCGTTCTTGGAACTCTAATTGTATATTCAGTTTCTTCTGGATCATAAGTTTCTTCAAATGGGTAATTTTTTACTGATAAACTACTAAGTTGTGCATTAACTGAATTACATCTAGTAATTTCTATTGTATAAGTTTTTTCTGTCTTATCTTCAGCTCTTACTACTATTTCAATCGTATTAAGTCCATACTCTAGATTAAATGGTTTACTTAAATCTGTTACAACAGTAGCTTTTGTATCAGCTAAAACTGCCGTTATCATTACTTGATTCATAGTACCAATTACGGTTTTCTCATAACTTAATTTAGTTGATGAAAAATTAGGTAATGAAACATAGTTTACTTGTAGGTCCATTAAATCATTATTACTAGATTCACTACGAATAATACGAACAGTATAAGTATCAGTAGTATCATCTTCAGCTGTTACTGTTAAAGAAATATCTTTATTATATTCTGTAGCTAATAGAGTATGTTTAGATGGATTAGCTGGATTAACACTAGCCATATCAGGAAGTGTTGCTTCTAAAGTAAAATCGGAAGTATTACTTGGTACTTCAATAGTACATAATTTAGAAGTTGGGTCCATATTACAGCTAAATTTATTATCAGATACTGTTACATTAACACTAGAAATTGTTGTATCACTAGATTTTTCACGACTTACATTTAATATATAAGTTGATTTATTAGTTCCATCTTCTGATGTAGATACAATTGTATATTTTGTTACTTTTCCTGATACTAAATCTTTGTCTTCAAAAGTTACTGTACTATCTGGATCTAGTGTTGTATAAGTAAAATTATCTTTACTTAAATGGTTTATAAAGTTAGGTACTGTTACATTATATTCATAAGTATCAGATTGGAAAACTGGATCTAGTATATAGGTACCAAGTTCTAAATTAGACAATCTAGATTCATTAGAAAGTGGTCTTCTTATTGTAACATTATATACTCTTTCTTCTCCACGACTTGATGTTACAGTAATAGGAATATCTAAATATTTTTCATTGACTGGGAAGTTATAATCACCATTTCCAGTAATTGTAGCAATATCAACTTCTTTAGTAGCTAATACAGTACAAGAAGTTACATTGCTTTCTGTAAATACAGTATAAGAAGTAGTTTCTCTATCAAAGACTGGATCTAAATTACCACAACTAACATTTAAAGTAGATAAATAATTATTAATTACTACTTCATCTGTTAAAGTTAAAGTATAAGTAGTTTCAGTATTATCTTCTGCTTTTACAGTAACCGTAATATTACTACTTGTAGTAATATTAGGTATCGTAATTACATTTTTATAAGTATTTGAAGAAGTAGTTACTTGTTCATTATTATCTATCATAATACTTTTAATAGTAGCTGTATTCTTTAGTGTTTTTAACTCTAGGTTAGCACTTGTTAGAGTACTAGGTATAAATACTTCATAAGTAGTTGTATCTTTATCAAACTTAGGAGTAAATTCATAATTACCAAGTTTAAATATCTCTAATCTAGAATCTGTTGATACTACTTTGGTAACAGTAAGTTTATAAGTATTTGTAGTTTTCTTATCCTCAGCTGTTACTTTGATTAGAACTTCTTGCGTTTGATCATTTGTAAAATTACTATTACCTTCTACTGTATAAGTAGCATAGGAATCTGTTAAGACAATATTATCTAAATTCAAACTAGATTCATCAGTAGTAATTGTATAATTAAAGGTATTTTTATCAAATGTTTCATTAGTAGTAATACCTAGTGAATCAATAGTAGCAATATTATTATCTAGCCTATTTATCACTAAATTATAAGTAGATGTCGTATTATCTTCAGCAGTAACAATAATCATATAAATATTACTTCCTGTTATTAGATTAATATCATTATCTACAATATCACCATTGATATCATAAATTTTATAACTAGCATACTCATTTCTAACAGTTGGTGTGATAGTAAGATTATGAGCTTTTGTATTTAAAGTATATTGATAACTTTCGGAATTAAATTCTTCATTTAATCCTTCACTAGTCGTTAAGTTTGATAGTTTAGAATCACTACTCTTATTTCTATTAATAGTAATTTTATAAGTTCTAACATTACCATTTTGAGCAGTAACATTTATAAAGAAAATATTTTCTCCTAAAGTTAATTCTTGTGGGAAAGTATCTATAATGTTACCAGCTAAATCAGTGATAGAATAAGTAGCATTCTTACTTTCTATAGTAGCATTTATCGTAATACGACTATCTTCTGTTGTTTTTGTATATTCTAATAATTCTTTTGAAAATTCTTGTTCCAATCCAGTGTTGGTAGTTAAATTTGATAAATAATTATTATCATCTAATACAAAATTAGCATTAATTTTATAGATTCTAATATCTCCCGTTTCACTTGTTACTTTGATTTCAATTTCATTTAATCCAAGATTTAGTTTTAAATTTCCAATTATTTCTACTTTAGCATATTTATTATTTGGAATTGCGGTAATTTCAATATTTACTTTATGGGTATCAAAATTATATTCTAAAGTATTTGGATCAAAGGAAGGATTAAGAATAATATCTTTTACTTCTAGTGTTTTTAAAGTATTATCACTACTTAATTCTCTTGTTACAGTTAAAGTATATACTTTTTCTACACCAGTTTCACTAGTTACGGTAATTGTGATGATATTCTCCCCTGGTACTAAATTTTTAGCATTATCACTAATTACTACTTTGGCATATTTGTTATTTGGAACTGCCTTAATATTTAGTGAATGATCATTGGTAGTAAAACTATAATTTAAGGTATCTGGATTGAAATTAGGAATTAGAGTATTCTCTTCTACTTCTAAACTAGCTAGTGTATTATCACTAGATTTTTCCCTTGTAATTATTACAGAGTATGTTCTAGTAGTTCCATCTTCTGCAGTCACAACAATATTATTTTCAGAAGGATTATCTGATAATAAATTAATATTTTTTACATATACACTACTATTTCCAATTGATGCACGCTTTTTACCATTAGAAGTTGCAGTTAAGACTACATTCGTTATATCATTTGGTAAATTTAATACATATTTATCATATAATGGATCAAAATTTGGTGTTAGTATGTAATTTTCATTACCATTTGTTACTAATAATGATTGTAAGTAATTATCATTGTAGCCAGTACGATTTACTATTAATTTATAATCACAAGTTGATTTATCTTCTGATGTTACTCTAATAGTTATTTCATTTTTACCAGCAATTAAATTATTGTAATTACCTATTATTTGATATGTAGAAGTTGCTGCTTGAGGTGTTGCATTTATAGTTAGTTTTTCAACTTCTCCAGTTACATATAAATAATATACAAATTTTGTAGATTCAAACTTTTCTGTTAGTGTAGCTTCATCTACTGTTAAATCAGCAAGTAAAGTATTACTATTTGCTTTTCTTCTTACCACAATAGTATAAGTTAAACTGCTGCCATCTTGAGCTGTTACTACTACATTAATAGTATTTGCACCAACATTTAAGTCATATTCTTGTAAACCAGTAGAAGTTGCTAATAATTCATCTTCTAAAGTACCGGTTAAAGAGATTTTTGAAACAGAGTTTTCTACTTCTAGGTCATATTTTAAATTCATTTTGTTGAATTCTGGACTAAGAGTTATTTTTTTAGGATTATCTTTATTCGTAATATCTGTTACTGTTAAATCTGTTAAGAAAGCATTATTACTTTCTAGTCTAGTAACATAAATGTTATATTGCTTTTCGGTACCATTTTGAGCTGTTACTGTTATCTTAATAGTATTTTGTCCATAATCTAAGGTATCAGGTTTGATAATTTTTACAGTAGCATTTGGATCATCTGCTATAGCTTCTATTTCAACATTTTCTGTTTCATGAGGAACTGTTACATAATAATCCGTTATATTGTAAGAATAATTAATATCATACTCAGGTGAAGTCATCTTTAAAGATCTTAAATCAGCATTACCTGTCATATCACGGTAAATATCATAATACCATGAAGTAGTATTATTTTTATCTTCTGATGTAACATCTATTTGGAATTTATTGCTTCCACCTGATAATTCATATAAACCATCACCATTTACTGTTTGGAAATAATGAGCTTTATCTACTACCATTACGATTTCACGGATAGTATATGGTACTTTTACTTGATATGAGTTAGTATTTTCATCAAATTTATAAACACAAGCACCTTCCATAGAAGAACAGTATTCTTGAAGTAAACCATTAATTAAAATATTTTTAGGAGAAGCATTAGTATCAGCTTTTCTTGTTACTACTACTTTATAAGTTTTGGTATAACCGTTTTCAGCAGTTACCACTAATGGTATTTCTGTAGTACCAGCTTCAATAATATAATCACCATTTCCAACAACACTTGCTTTACCATCTGCTGGAACTCCTTCAATATTAATTTCAACTTCATCACTTGCTAAGGTTAAGTAATAAGTATCGGTATTATAATCCCAGTCTGGAGTCATTACTCCTTTATTTGAAATGATACCATCAAGGTAGTTATTTTCACTTTCTTGATAAGGAATTGTGATTTTGGCATAACCATTACCGGCATGTCCTGTTTCTTGTGTTCCTGTTGGTGAAGTAAAGGAATTAGAACCACTTAAGGTGTTGGCGTTTGTTAAGTAATAATCACTGTTTAATAGCCATTTACTGTCATTTTCAATTACGGATGCATTTTCTTCGGTATAGATGAAACCAGATCCACCACCGCCACCGTTAGACCAGCCGCTTGTAGCTCCACTTCCACCACCGTACCAGCCGCCTCCGCCGCCACCACCATAGTAATTTCCACCACTAGTAGGAGCGTTAGCGCCAATACCAAATTTACCTATTGTTCCAATTGCGCTACTATATTTTCCGTAAGTTCCACCTTCTGTTTGTGTACCACCACCAGCTTGAGTTCCACATGAACCACTGGAACTAGTTCCACCACCATTAAGGCCTCCACCTACAGCGCCACTAGCACAACCGTCTGATCCGTGTCCGCCACCACCACCAGCAACGATTACACGACTATATAAGGAATCTGTACCAATACGAATATCTGATGCTCCTCCACCTTTACCAACGCGAGAAGTACCACCACCATTAAATCCACCACTGGCACCACTTCCACCAGCATATACATAAAGAATAGTACCTTTGGTTAAGTAAATATTACCATAAGAGTAACCACCACGGCCACCACCATTACCACCTTGGGCTCCCCAAACTTCTAGTAAATATTCATGGTCGTATGGAATAATTACAGTTTGAACATTACCATTATAACTTAAATCTTTTTCATAACCACTTACAGTTACTCGTTTTGCATGAAGAATATAAGTTGTTGCATCAACATGTGGTTCTGTTACATTGATCGTAATATCAAAATTGTCAGATTCAATGTAGCCATCGCCAGTTACTGTAGCTTTAGCTTCATTATCATATAAATCAACAATAGTATCTACTGCTGCTATATGACTTTCAAATTCAATATCAAATTCCGTTTGATCATTAGGAATTGGTATTTCTATTACTGAACCACCACTACTGTTAAAGGTTAATTTTTTAATTTTACTTGAGTGAGGTAAAGTAATGTTTAAAGTATAAGTTTTCGTACTTGTACCAGTTTCATTGGTTACTGAAATTGGTATTTTATAAGTATTATTTTTATTAGAAATATGACCGATATTAGTAATAATTTGGTCGGCTGAACCTTTATCAACTGTTAAATCATACTCATCCATATAATAAGGTAAGGTTACATTATAAGTTAAAGTATCTTTATCAAAAGTTTTATCAGAAAATTCAGAGATAGAATGTTCATCAAAATAGATATTATTTAAATAATCAATATCATTTGCTTCACGGTGAATGTGATATGTAAATACTTCTACAGCGCCATTAATATAAGTAATGGTTATATTATAAGTATTATCACCAACGTGAATTTCTTGTTTACCATCTCCATCTACTTTTAAGATAGAATCACTATCAGTTACTGTGAAGGTTACTAAAGAAGAATCATTACTAGATAAAGTTCCAGTATATTCTTTTGTATCATAATCAAATTCTTTATCTAAAGTAACATTATCACTAACGATAATATCATAATCATATGATAATGAGAAAGATATTTTAACGAATCCATTACCAGTATGACCTGTTTCATTGCCACCTTTTGGTGCTGGGAAGCTAGTGTTTCCGGCTTTAGTAGATGCTTCAGATAAATATTGACTAGATGATAATAAGTATTCATCAGGTACGATAGACGCGTTTGATTCGGTCCAAATAAAACCAGAACCTCCACCGCCTCCACGGTCATCGTCTCCAGAACCGTCAACGCCAGCTCCGCCACCGCCGTACCAGCCGCCGCCACCGCCTCCGCCGTAGCCACCATTAGCCGCAATACCCGCTCCACCTTTTCCAAATGTTCCATTATTTTCGCCTGCTAAAGTCTGAGTAGCTCCTTGGGCACCATTACCATAACTGCCATTACCAATTCCGCCAGTAATTCCACCACCAAATCCTCCGGCGTTGCTAGTTGCTCCGACAGAGCCACCACCTCCAGCAACTATTAAACGATTATATAATGATTGGCCACCTAAGCGAATATCTGATGCACCACCACCATAGATAGTGCCATAACCTGCTTTTCCGCCACCGTTCCAGCCACCATTATTACCGTTACTTCCAACATATACATATAAAATTTGCCCTTTATTTAAGAAAATTTGCCCAGTTGAATAGCCACCTGCTCCACCATTATTAGCTCCACGATGTCCACCTTGGGCACCCCATGCTTCAAGAGTATAAATTCCAGCTGCAGGAGCAATAAATTTTTGTGGCAAGCCACTATATTCATAACCATAAGATCCTGTTGTACCACTCATTAAGTAATCACTTTGCTTATGGAAAGTAATTTTATAATTAACTGTTAAACCAGTAATATCATTTTTTACATCAACACTATATACATATTGTTTACTGTTTGTGATATCATAGCTGCCCGTATGACTTTCAACCATAGAATAGCCATCATTTAATTGAAGATTAACAGTGATACTATTTACACTATCAAGTACTGAAATATTGTATTCATAAATTGTATAATCAAAATCAATTGGAACTGCACCATCATTAATCGTAATATCAGCAACACCATTGATTAATTTAGGACTAATTCTGACATAACCATCACCAGGATGACCAGTTTCGTTAGAACCAGTTGGCGACAAAAACGAAACATCACCATTTATTAAAGAAGCATTCGTTAAATAGTTTTTATCAGTAACTAAGTAACCTTGTGGTACATATTTACTATTTTCACTAGTAAAAGCAAAATTGGAACCACCGCCACCGCCACGATCATCGTCACCAGAACCATCAGGATTAGCTCCACCGCCGCCGTACCAGCCTCCGCCACCGGCACCAGCATAGCCGCTATTTCCAAATGCTCCGTCTCCACCGTAGCCAAAGCCAGCACGATAACTTCCAGCTGCATTAATAGAACCTGCTGTTCCACCTGAACCATATCCACTTGAACTTGTACCAGCAGCTGCTCCTGAATTAGCACCCACGGAACCACCACCAGCAGCAACTATGACTCTATTATATAAAGTATTACCACCATAACGGATATCAGTAGCACCACCACCATACATATTAGTAGTTTCATGCCAAACACCGCCTGTCGTATAATAACCAACGGTATGACCACCACCATTATAACCCTTTTTTAAGCCATCTTTTGTTAAGGTAGAGCCAGATCCACCTACGTAAATATATAATACTTCACCTTTTACTAAATACATATCAGCTTTGGCATAGCCACCTTTTCCACCATTATTACTTCCACGGTGTCCACCTTGTGCCCCCCAAGTTTCAAGAGTATAAATACCTGTTGCTGGTACATAAAATTTTTCATAATCACCAGTATATGAGTAACCATATGATACACTGCTACGATTTTCTAAGTAAGCATTTTGTTTTTTTACTGTTACTGTATAAATTTGCACAACACCAGTTTCATTATCTGTTAAAGTAATAGTATTCGTAACAGATAATTTATTAGTCATATCGGTACTACGATTTGATTGAGTTAAATTGTAACCTTCCTCAGTAGTTATATTAAAACGAATATTTTCAATGTCATTATCTACAGTTAAATCATAATTATAGATATTATATTTATAATCTATTGGAACATTTCCACGATTGATTTCAAAATTAGTAATTCCATCTAATTTTACAGCAGTTATTTTAGCATAACCATCACCTGTTCTATTGCCATCAGTATAGTCAATTGATGTCATTAAATAATCATTAGAAACAGAATAGCCGCTTGGTACATATTGCTTAGTTTGTGAGTTCCAAGTAAAACTTGAACCACCGCCTCCACCGCGATCATCGTCACCAGAGCCATCAGGATTAGCTCCACCGCCTCCGTACCAGCCACCTCCACCAGCACCAGCATAACCGCCTGAACCAGAAGTTCCATCACCACCATAACCAAATCCTGCACGGTAACCACCAGCTGCTGATAAAGAAGCTCCACCGCCGCCAGAACCATATCCACCTGAAGTTTCCCCGGTAAGACCACCATAGCCACCGGCACCAGCTCCAACGGAACCTCCACCGCCAGCAACAATTAATCTTGATTTAAGGCTTGCCTCATTATTCCATTCACCAGATACAAAACGAATATCAGTAGCACCACCACCATATATTTTTAACTGTGGTTGAAATCCTCCACCATTGTATCCTGTATGAGTTTGACCACTACCACCAACATAAATATATAGAGTATCTCCCCTTTTTAGATATACTTCTCCTGTTGCATAGCCACCTTTTCCACCGTTATTAGACCCACGGTGTCCACCTTGAGCTCCCCAAGTTTCAAGTTTATAAATACCACTTCTTGGAACAACAAAAGTTTGATAATCACCTGTGTAATTAAATTCATATATATTACTATTAGTTCCTGCATCTACTATTGGTAATCCCAAAAATCCTGTTAATAAAGTTACTAACAAGATACTAAATACCTTTTTACTTCGTTTTAATTTATTAAATACTCTATTCATACTATCACCATTTTACTCTATAAATAAGTATACTATATTTGTCTTATTTTGTCATTAAAATGGAACTTTTTTTTTCACTTTTGTACGCATAAAAAGTCTGCTATATTTAGCAGACCATCTATTTCTTATTTTGTTTCTTCTACTTCAAATCCACAAACTAGATTTGTATCAATACGGTAATCCTTTTTACCATAAGGTTCTTTAGGATAAATAATAACCATAGAATTTGTTTTATCACATTCTTGATTTGTTTTACTATTTACAAATTTCTTGATAATTTCTTCTGACTCATCTTTTTTATAACGGGCTAAATTATCTAAACTTACTTTAATACCAATATCAGTATATTTTTCTAAGAATGTTTTCTTTTCTTCATCAGTTTTCCCTATTTGATTATAGTAAAAATCTTCATAAAATGATATTCCTAGTTCTTTTAATTCTTTTGTTAGTTTTTGAGACTCATTTTTTGAGTGATTATTAAATATCAGAAATAAGCTGATAATTACTATTAATAGTAATATAATACCCCCTATTATATAA
>ERZ827108.3070-NODE-3070-length-15032-cov-31.411097_pt1 | contig 15032 bp, 9 predicted proteins | sample MGYA00519921_ERZ827108 | MGnify/ENA primary metagenome ERZ827108 (study PRJEB31778, sample SAMEA3449258) | human gut metagenome | biome: human gut; feature: human-associated habitat; material: faeces | place: United Kingdom | collected 2010/2012 ... | reverse complement strand
AAAAGGGTGCATCTAATGCCCAATTTGAAAGGATCACCTGCTACAGATAACTGTAGCAGGGATATTATCCTTAAAAAGGTGAGTTAGATACACCCTTTTAAAGTGCTTCTGTTATTTCTTTATTTACGGTGTTGGGGAATAATCTTTTTATTACTCAGTTATAGGGAAAATAGGCCTGATATTTATGTTTGGATTTTAAGTACATGACAAAAATTTGAAGACATTAAATTTAGGTGTATATGCCGGTCGGAAAAGGACGCTTGAGATTTCCTCAAGACCATACTTGACCAACGACTTAGCCCTTCGTCCATGTTTCAGAATTCTTATCGGCTTAATGTATATATCTTTATGTTCACCGACGAGGTATGCCCATACAAGCGCAATGCAGACTATCGCAAGCAGACGTGCGATGCGCCCTCTGTCACGCAGGTGGGTGTCCTCGATGTTGAATCCCGAAGATTTCATGGCACGGAATACCGTTTCAATCTCCCAGCGCTTTTTATAGGTTGCAACTCCATCTTCGGGTCGGTTGAAACAGATAAGAATCTGAAGTTCGGGTATCCCGTCAGAGTTCTTGATTCGACTTCCGGCGAGATAGACATACTGCCCTTTGTGCAAAAAGAGCTTGTGGTAGAATTTCTCCTGTCCGACTTTGAGGGAGTTGAAGAGCCACCATGCCCTGATTCTTTCCCCCGTGGAGGGCTTGACAACCCAAATGTCCTGCCGGATACGGATATAGTACCGGATCCTGTTGTTGTTAAGCCAGCCAATCCACTCCTTGCCGATAAACTCTCGGTCGGCCACAAGGCTGTCGATGCAGCCATGGCCAAAAAGTCGAATGAACCGCTCCATGATAGCTTTGCGTTCCTCCCAATTGGAGTTGCCTCGCTTGTCCAAAAGGCTGAACAGCAATGGAAAGGCAATGCCTTTGTAGGTGATGCCGAGGGTGAGTATATTGATGTCGAACTCTCCGAACTTCCTGTTGGTGCGGTCCATACTCAGAACCAAACCGCCCTTAACAGGAAGCAACGAGAAGATCATCCTTGCTACCAGGTCGAGGTTCAAGGCATAGTTGGCGATGAACCGCTGAATGCGACGCAGGTTGGAATCACGCTCAACCGACGTAGGCATTGCCGAAGCCAGTTTGTGAAGGCTCACAGTCTGCACCACACAAAGTGCATGGAGCATATAAGCCATAAGCTTTATGCGGGCAAGATTCATCAAATTTCCAAAATGCTCTTGCATAATCGGGAGGATTTGGTTAACTTTGGCCAAGTCCTTGGAATCAGTAGTCTTCATAGATAAAGCAGTCAACTTTTCTTTAAAGTTACTGAATTTTAAGGATTTTTCAAAATGCAAATGCTTGATTATTAGCTAATTAATTATAAAAATGTTTTTTGTCATCTACTTAAGGGGGTCGTAAAAAGAGGCATAATAATTACAGGTCTTTGATTTGCCTTGAGACCTCACCTTCTGTTCGTCAAGTCGGCTATTTTCTATCGTCTGCTTCCAGTTTCCAACTTACGCTGAAAGCCCCTTTGGCCGTATGATTTCTCCCATTAGGGTTCACTTACAACTCGCAGACAATACACATACCAAGCATACAAGGGGAAACAACCGATTGAGTGCCTATTCTATTTTCAAAGCAAATCCACCACTACTTTTTAAATTAAATGTAAGCTTATCTTTGCATGACACACTCTTGGTTTCTATAGTAACTTTATCGTCCGACAACACATCATCAGTATAAATCGTCGCTTTATATTGCTTGCCGGGAGTTAAAAAAGAACAATTCAAAACAACGCTCCTTGCATTAGTATTTGTAATACCGCCTACATACCACATCGCTCCACTCCGGCGAGCCATTATAATGTATTCGCCAATAGCCCCGTCAATCACTTTTGTATCATCCCATACGGTAGGAATATGTTCCCAATATTTCAATTCCGGACGATCGTGCCCGGCTTCAGGCCGTTCGCGCCAGAACAGGAATTGTGCAGGGCTGTAGAACAAGACCGGAAGAGCAAGACGATGCGCCCATGTGCTTTGTAAACCAACACGTAAATATCCGGGCGTATAATCTCCCGCGCCAATCGTGAAGCGCGTGAACGGCAACATTGCGTCATGATCGGCGTTCGGTTGCTGCTCATTACCGTGAATGCCTTCCTGAGTCACAAGATTCGGATAAGTGCGGCTAAAACCTGTCGGACGATAAGCGTCATGTATATTGACCATCAAATGATATTCAGCAGCCTTCTTGACCGTGGCTTCAATCCACTCTTGCCACTCTTGGTTCCCTGTGCTCACAAATCCCGGTTTTATCCCTTTCACACCCCATTTCTCATACAAGGGGAAAACTTCATCCGCATAACGTTCTACAGCTATCTTATCAAGATACAGAAAGACGCCGATACCTTTTTCTTTGGCATACCGGATAGCGGCCTGCAAATCCAATCCAGGTTTCGGAGTACCCGGATAACTCTTAATATCCTTATCCGGTCCGTACCATAACCCATCATACAAAATATTGTCTATACCTTTACGCGCACAGAAATCTATCAGCTTAAAACTGGCTTCTGTGTTCAGACCTATCTCACGCATTACCGTACCCGGTTTTATCCACGACGTGTCCGCAAGCCGACATGAATCATTCAAATTAAGTATCAAATAATTCTGTTCGATGAGTCCTCCCGGTTTTTCCGCAAGCGTTATGGCCCGCCAGGCAGTGGTCATTCCCTCGGAACCTTTTGCTTCACCTCGCAGAGATATACCCAAAGAGGTGCCACGCGACTGAAGCGACTTAACGTACGCCCGCGGATAATGGCTGTTACCGGCTTCGAATATCGCTCCAAAAGTTCCTTTCTCGGTCACACACGTAAGTGGTAATTCACAATTGGGCTGAATTTCATTCACATAAACTTTAAAATACTTGCCTTCATGCCCATACGACTGCCACACCGATGTGTATTGCGGAAAAACGAACTCTGTGAGTTCTCTGCTGACAACTACTTTTTCAAGTCCTTTCTGCGCAGGGATCTCATAACGGAACGCAATCCCCTCATTGTAAGCACGGAAAACAATCTTAAATTGACGATGCGGGGACAAGGTTTCTTTAAGCACTACCGTCATCTCATTGTAATTATCAGGATATTCGCTACGCTCACCATAGAGCGGCCTCCAAGCGCCACGCTTTTCGGAACGAAGAACATTCTCTATCTTTAAAAAAGATTTCATTTCGGCCGTCCCCAACAAGTCTAATCCTAAACGGGAAGGCAACAGGAAGGGTTCACCTTTATAAGAAACCGCATACATCGGAGTGCCTTCCGGATAATTACGTTTTGACTGTTCTGTCAACGAAAAGTCTATCCGGATAGCGCCATCGGGAGAATTTACGGTCTGCGACTTCAGTTGCCCGCTATAAGAAACCGTAAACAGAAGCAATAAACAAAAAATCAATCTCATATTCATAACCATGTTTTAATTTATACATTACACCCACTAAGGAAAAGCACCTTAGCAAATACATTCATATCATTTAAACTGTATACCGGAAACATAATCCCCTACTATGATATTCCCTTGTAAGGCATTCTCAATAAGTTCACCGTTTATCCATACATTCTCAAACGTGATATCTCTCACTCCCCGTTCTTTGTCATATCCATAAATCATGGACGGATTTGCCCCTTTACCATTATACCGGATATTTTTAAACAGCACATTCTCTATACCGCGACCGGGAGCCTTGCTATACTTTTTATCATTCAGCACCCGTATGTTAAACAACTGCCCTTCTTGAAAATCTTCCACGCGGATATTTTCAAAAGTCAGGTTCCGCACCAGATTATTGTCGCTGGGACAAATGGCCATGCAACCTTGGCAGTTGCGGTCATCTTCATCGTGTTCCAAAATATCAATATCGCTAAAAGTGACATTTTCAATCGTATCACCACCGGCTTCGGCATTTCCATGCAATCCGATGTTGATGGGATGGGCTATGTCAGCCCAAAGCGTTGAATTTTTCACATGGATATTCCGAACATTCCCATAAGATTCCCAACGATGTCCGTAAATAGCTATGCAATCATCCGAATTACGCATGAATACATTCTCCAGTAATACATCCGAACAGGACATAAGGTCTATGCCATCGCTCCATCCACGATTACTGAATGACTTAATGTTACGAACAGTTAAACCGTTAACCTCACCCCCATAAATTGTGTAATGCGTGGGATTGATGAAGACCGGTCCGTCCACAACAATATTTTGCGAATGACGAATTTCCACACCGCGCTCCGGCTGGAAAACGATACCATGTCCCATTATCTTCACATCCTGCGCATTTTCAACCAAAAGTTTTCCTTTCAGAACCGCACTTCCGTCAATATACACCGTTTTCCCTGAAGGTATACGGAATACCGCACCGTTTTTTTCCTGGGGCTGATGTAATCCGGGACCAAAATAAATGACGTCAGGATCATCCGAAGCAGGCTTCTCAGTTTCTATGGCATTTGCAAAAATGTGCAGATTTCGTAACTTGTCTCCATTGACCTCTAACGACAACTTACGTGGTCTGTCGAGCGTAAAAGTGACGATTGAGCCATCCACCTCCGGAATAATGCCGTATGACAACGGACGAATCTGCACGTCATCAACCCGTCCATTGTTTTTTCTTACCTGTATTTCCACTTTTCCGGAAAAGTCAAAGAATACCATCGAAGCGGTTTCCCGATTATCCATATCCACCTCAACCTTATATTCATACAAGTCTTTCCACTCGCCCCCAGGTACACGCACTTTTACCGTGAAATCATCATTGTGCGCAGAATAAAACATCTCCTTGGGAATTTGGTATGTGACAAGCTCTTGTGCCTGAACGGCCGTGGAGCACATAATAAATAAAATAAATTGTAGTATCTTCATTTTAACCATTACACTAATTTGACATAAGTAATTCAGTCTGTGGGCAAAATTCATAGCAGAGACATTCTCACAAAACACATGAGGAGGCCATACGTAAGTCCCCACGACTACACCCGGAATGAAAAGGACGCTCCTCAAATACTTTTGAACCAACCCTATTCATTTCCTTGCGATAATTAATCATTCCGATTATTGAACCGCAAGGATACGCCTTGCGGTTTCACTCCCAGAATATTCCCCTCACTGTCGAAATTCAGACTATCAAGGCAAAGCTGCCTTAACACATAGTCTTTCTTTTGCGGAAATATCCGGTGATAAAGAATATACATTTGTCCATCATGAGAAAACACACAATGATGGCCCGGTCCATACGTCACACTATCCGCAGAGGTTTGCAGTATCGGACTGTTAACTCCTTCCACAAACGGGCCCCAAGGACTGCGGGCCATAGCATACCGGACATTATATGTATAATCTATCGCCTTGCCATTGGAGTACATTAGGTAATAAATGCCGTTCCGTTTCATCATGACCGGACCTTCAAAATAATGAGGCGGAGTCACATCCACAGGTTCTGCCATGAAATCAATCATATTTGCCGCTAAAGGAACCATGAAACATTTTCCGTTTTTCCAATCCAGTCCCGACCCCCAATATAAATATGCACGGTTGTCATCATCTATAAAGCACTCCGCATCAATCATATGATATCCGGGGATCAGATTGCCCGGAATCAAAGGCGAACCATCTTCTTTAGCATTTCGCCAAGGACCGAGCGGATGTTCCGCAATACCGGCCCATATCTCATTACCTACTGAAACATACATATAAAACTTTCCGTCATTCCCCTGTATGACAGACGGAGCCCACACCATGTCTTTCCCCGAAGTAGGACTGGTACATGCCGCTTTGGTTGGCCAGTTAATGTGCTTCCGCTCAAAATGCTGAAAGTCTGCCGTTTCGAACACAGCTAATTCATCGCTTCCCCAAGGGTCTATTGTTGCGTAAATATAGTATTTACCTTCATATCGCACCATAGAAGGATCGGCATAATAACCATTCATAATAGGATTGGAAATTTGAACCTGTTTTTTCGGAACGCAGCCCAGACAACCAATGGCAATCATGATGATGGGAAAATAAAAATTCTTCATCGGCATCATAGGACCATAAGTTTCCTATTGTTTATCAAATACACTCAAATCCCACTCATCCAACCACTTCAAAACGGGTAATCCGTTCTCAAACACGATGGGCAACCAGACATAACGGCCATCAATAGCATTGGCTGGTTTCCAGCGGTCTGCCATAAAGATGAAAGCCTCCTTCCTTCCGGGAGCCGGCAAAATGAAGGTGCTCTGAGAGTGAAAGGTGGTTTCAGCATCAGCCCCTATGGCCGGGTTGTCCGGCAATCTTTTCCACGGACCGCAAATATGATCTGCCACCAACAGACGGGCCGGATTGGGATTCCAACCTGTACATCCGGAAGTAATCATATAATAACGACCGTCTTTCTTAAACAAAGAAGGAGCTTCATTCCAACCAGCGGGGTCAATGCGATAATATTTCCCTGTGTAATCCAAATAATCGTCCGTCAGTTCCGCAATATGCAGCGTCTTGTTTTCTTCGGATGAGTAAATATGATAGGCCTTTTGGTCATCATCTACATACAAAGTCATATCACGAGACATTTGTCCTGTTTTTAAGTCACGACGAACATACAGTCCGTCGGCTATAACCGAGTCCTTTTCGGATGGGCTAAATCCTTTTATATCTTCGGGAGTTATCGTAGCGGTGCGTTGAGCTTCTGTCATATTAACCGGAAAGATACCGGCATTCGGGCGAAGCGATTTCAAGAATTTATAAGGTCCGGTTACTTTATCGCTCACAGCAACACCTGTACGGGCCGCAGCATACCCCATTCCTTTCAACTCCAAATGGAAATACATGACATATTTCCCTGTTTTCTGATTGTATATCACTTTAGGCCGTTCCAAAATACAGCCTTTCACAATATCACTTGCCGGATCATCGCTCACGCTAAGGGCAATGCCTCGGTCTGTCCAATTGTATAAATCCGTTGAGGAGTAGCAATGCACACCCACTTGAGCCACATTCCCTGCACGTCCTTCCGTTTTATGCTCACCAAACCAGTAGTAAGTACCGTCATCATATAAGATACCGCCTCCGTGCGCATTAATTGGAACGCCGTTATTATCCTTCCAGATGGCACCGGGAGTAAAAGACTTCTGTTGGGCACACACATGGTTTAAGCCTAAAAACAGGAACACTGCCAAAATCAAGGTCTTCATAGAAATTACCATTTATTTGTTAGTAAACAGGCGGGCGTGTCGTAATTCATCATATCATTTTATGACACGCCCGTCCCAATATAAGCAATTATTTAGTAAATGATGTAACTTTTACAGTCCAATCTTTATATTCACCGGAGGCAGAGATTACCCGATAGGTATGCTCTTTGGTATAATCTCCCAATTTACCCAAAACCGGTGCTCCATTCAAGGGGGCAACACTTGCGGCACGGGACACCTCAAAGGAACATGCCATGTTGGATAGCGTTGTCGCGTCACGTTGTTCTTGCGGGTAATTGTTACTTACCGCCGGAACCGTAATCTGAACCTCAATGACACAATTCTCCGTATCAATCGTTTTATTAACTGTCATCTCCATAAAATTCAACTGATACATCCCTGAAGTCGTCATTTCGGTAGCCCATCTATGCTCGAAATGAATGTTCGTCACGTCACATTCTGTTGAAAGCACTCCCTCATCCAAGCCCTCCTTTAAACATGAAGTAAACAACATGGAAAAGAAAGGAAGCAACAATAAGATACTGTATTTTTTCATAATCGTACACTTTATAATTTATTTCCAATTCTCATTCTGGTCTTCCAGATTAATATTCTTATTCTGGTCTATCTCGCTTTGCGGAACCGGGAACAAATAGCGTTTGTTTACCGTAAAACGGAAATAGCGGTCAGTTTGCGGAGAATAAAGTTCGCGGAGAAAATACGCATTAGGCTTCATAAAATCCGCTTCGACCATGGCGTCACCCGGAACTTCAATTTCTATCGTTGCAACGTCGGCTCCATTCTGGTTTCCTCCATTCAGGATAGGAATCAAACCGCCTTTGTTATTGGCATCCGGAATACCATTTTCACGCATCACACCCCAGGCTATAGAGGTGCGCATCAACGTCCAGTATCTGTCATTCTCCAAGTCAAGTTCAGCATCCCGTTCATCGATATAAATCTTCTTCAGTTCGTCACCAGTTTCATTTGTCAGTGCAGGCAATCCGCCATGAGTCACCCTCGTCTTATTGATATACTGGATGGCTTTCGCTTCATCTCCCAAATAGAGATAAGCCTCAGCTGCATTCAGATAACAACGCCCCAAACGGAATATCGGACGGGTTAAATCAACCGGAGCTTTATCAGGACTTGCCTGTGTTTCCACCACAAATTTCTTATAGACATAACCTGTCACGGAACCTCTCTCGCGATTCGTCTTAATATAAGAAAGCGGATGATAATTACCACCAGTCCTCATATAGATGGTATTGCCAAACAATTGTCCGCCGTCATAACCCACCGTCTGATAGAAACGTTGGTCACGACCGGTATACAGCAAGTCCGTAATAGACTCATAAGCTGAACCTGCTTTTAATTTCCGTTTTTCGCGCATCGTAGTGTTGTCAGCCTTATCCACTTCATTCACAATGTCTATATTGTCCCTGAATCTCAACGACTCTTCAAAGCGACGGGCCTTTCCATCCTCATCAATGATGTAATAAGCGCGCTCGATATGCTGTGGTGTAGGAGATACAGTGCCATATCCCCACGCCTCAAATCCCTCCATGGGTTGAAAAGCCAGGTTCAATTTCGTAGTATTCAGATAAGAAACCCCGGTGGGATGGATAAAGAAGCGGTTATCTTCATGTTCCGTTGTAGTATACAGACTATTCCTTTGCATATTGAAAATTATCTCCGGACAAGTCTGTGCATACTGGTAATCTTTAAACATCTTTCCATATTCCTCCCCCGGAACCAATGAATACAAGCCCAAATTATCCAAATCCTCGACAGCTTTGATCGCTTTTTCCAAATAAGGTTTAGGGTCAACGCTTTCATACTTCTGCATATAGATGGCTCCATGCAGGCACATTTCCGACAATAAGGCATAGGTAGCTCCTTTAGATAATTCGCCGAAATCATTTTTTTCATTCAACAATGACGCTGCCTTTTCACACAGGTCTATCGCATAGTCATAAGTCTCCTTCATGGTTGCGCGCGGCAACTGCAGCTTCTCAGCCGCCGCCTCATCTTTGGCGGCATTCTGTCCATCACTGTCCAAGGAATGTTCTACAATAATCCATCCGCCGAACTTACGCGCTTGCAGAAAATACGTGGCAGCTTTCAACAGATATGCCTGCCCCAACAGATTATCCGCCTCGTCCTCTCCTATCTGACTGCGTACAACCTCATCAGTTAAATGTTCTATGGCGACATTGGCATTACGAACATCACCGAACTTGTTCCAACCAAAATCAGTGGAAGTAGTCCAAACGTTGTCATCCGCACAATTACCCAACTGCCAGTGGCACCAGAACTGGTCTGTCTGGCAATCACTGCCACGGTCTTTACCGTCACTTTGGTATTTTGAAAAATAAAAAATACTGCTATAACATTTGTTGACTACACCTTGAGCCAATTTCACATCATTCCACACATTTTCTTCCGTCATCAAGTCTAAAGGTTCCTTATCCAATACACCCATACACGATGTAAAAGAAAGAACAGAAGCGGCAATCCATAAATTAAATAATATTTTATTTTTTCTCATAATTTTTACTGTTTTTAGAATCCTAAACTAAACACAATTGAATATGTTCGGGTTATAGGATAACCTGAGTTTTCCGTATTTCCTTGTTCCGGGTCCATAAAGAAGTTTGCGTCAGAGAAGGTTAACAGGTTCTGTCCTACTAACGACAACTTAGCACTGGCTATCCATGGAACGTTCTTCAACAACTTATGCTTGAAGTCGTAACCAAACTGGAGATTTTTCAAACGGACATAAGCACAATTGACCATCCAGTAAGTTACATCTCTTTGACTGTTATTTGCACGTCCGGTTCCCGGGTCAAGAAGCGGGAAACGCGCATCAGTATTGGTAGGAGTCCAATAATCAAGTTCTTTGCTATATCTCAAACGATCCACTCCCATCGGCATCGCGTTCTGTCCGATAAACTTCCAGTTTGAACCGGCACCTTGTATCAATCCGCTTAAGAAAAAACCATCATATTCCAACAGGAAATCAATACCATATTGCATCAAAGGCTCCGACTTGCGGTGATTGAACACCTTATCACCCGAATAAGTAGCATTCGTATCAATGCGACCGTCACCATTCACGTCCACATATTTAATATCACCCGTTACAAGATTAGAAGTCCAGGAAGCATGAGGATTGTCCAACAAATCGTCGGCTGTCTGATACAGACCGTCCGTAATCCACGTACGTGTACCGTCTGAAATGGTTTTGCCTACTTTATTGGTCAATGGATTGGCCGCCACTGTCAGGTCTTGCGTTTTTCTGACCCAAAGTTTATCGTAGAACGAAAGATTTGCACCCACTTCGTAATTCAACTTACCGGCTGTGTCACGCCATCTGACCATAAATTCGGCACCGGCACGTCTATATTTGTCATTCGACATGATTTTAGGAAGATCGGTACCTAAAGGAGTCTTATAAATATCAGTAGGATTTATCAAATAGCCCTCTGTATTCTGCACAAAATAATCCACCGATCCACTCAAGCGATTGTTCAAAAATGCGTAATCAAAACCGACATTAAACGAGCGAGTAAAATACCATGACAGGTCAGGCGATATTAAACCCGGAATGGTAACGCCAGGGGCACGATTTCCATTCACATCAAAATTCACCGAACCCATACTCCAGTTTGCATAATAAGCAAAACGCTCACCATCAATACCCGTTTTACCCCACGATGCGCGTATCTTGAAAAGATCCATCTTTATGGCATCATTAATATTCTGCATGAATTTCTCATCTGAGATCACCCAACCGGCAGATACAGACGGGAAGAATCCCCATCTGTTACCTTTGGCATAGTTGTCGCTTCCGTCATATCTGAAGTTAGCCGTCAACAGATAGCGACCCATAAAGTCGTAGTTGAGCACACCAATAAATCCCAAACGCCCTTTCTCCGACGCACCACCATCATTGGACATAGAAGAAGTAGGCCCTGCAAAAATCTGGTCAACCGAAGAAGACAAATAATTCTGACGAGTCGCGCTGATCCACTCGCTATATTCTTCCAACTGGTTGTAATAGGCGCCAATATCCAATGTATGTTTCTGCGCGATGGTCGTATTATAACGAAGTCCTACATTCAACTCATACCGCCAACCATCATCCTTGCGCATCATCAAAGACGGATCGGACGTAGCCTCAAATTGCGTACCATCATCATAATAAGAAGGTACATAAGCCTTGTTCCATTGTTTTTCACTAGAGTTCCTGCTCCGGTAATTCCCCACAAAGGTTGCTTTCAGTCCCTTTACTCCAATAACATCCCAATCCAAGTTCAGACGCACATTTGCAATCGGCTTTTTCTTCTGCGTATACCCTGTTGCGGGATCAACACTCAGATAAGGAGTATTCGCATAGTATTTACCCTCTGCGTTATACAACCTGACATTGGCCAGTGTTTTTGCCGTACCGGCTATATTGCCTTCATTTTTACCCTTACTTGTGTTCAAAGACCCTTTGAAGTCGAAACCTACTTTCAAACCGATATTTTCAAATGTATGATTGACATTAATACCTACATTATATTGCTTATAATTGAAAACATCCTGCCCATTAACAGGCTTCGCCAATGTACCTTGATTGTAATAGCCCAATGACATGTGATACTGAGTTGCCTCGCTACCGCCATCTATCGTCAACGAATGGCGTTGCGCTGTGGCGACCTTACGCATTACAATGTCCCACCAGTCCAGATTTGGATAATTGATGGGATCCGACCCCGTACGATACGCGTCCAAAGCGGTTTGATCATATGGCTCCGGACTACCAAACATCCGATTTATCTCATTTGCAGTCGTTGCCAATTCATACGAAGAAATGTTTTCTTTCCGATTGGTAGGCTGATTGATTTGCTGGTCGAACGTATAATTAATTCTCGTCTTGCCGATCTTTCCCGATTTGGTTTTCACCACTACCACGCCGTTACCTGCCACTGCACCATAAACTGCGGCAGAAGCGGCATCCTTCATAATAGAAATACTTTCAATGTCCTGTGAATTCAAGCGGTTAAATGTCTCGGCATCCTGCACAATCCCATCGATTACATACAACGGAGCGTCATTACCACGGATTTTCAAAGACGGTGTCGATCCGGGCATACCCGTACTATTACTGATATACACACCCGGGGCACGTCCCTGAATGGCTTGGGAAACACTGGAATAAGCCGCCAAATCACTAATCTGTTCCGTGTCAACGGTTGTTACGGCATTGGTCAATTTTCGTTTGACCGTAGTGTTATAAGCCATTACCACCACTTCATCCAATAACTCAGTGTCCTCTTTCATCACAATATTGAAAGAACGTTGGGAACCAATCACAATCTCCTGAGTACCATACCCCACATACGAAATCTGCAACGTGCTTCCCGGTGAAACATTCAGGACGAAGTTTCCGTCTACATCCGTTATCACACCATTGTTACTCGTACCTTTTTCTACAACGGAAGCACCGATTATCGGTTCACCCTGTACATCTACTACAGTTCCGGTTATTCGTACTGAACTTTGCCGGATTTCCTGCCGAATCGGACTTGGCGATGTGCTCTCCAATTCCTCTGCCGCCATTCTGCCTATCGGCAAACTGGCCAATACCAAAAGCAATAAAAATCTGTCTTTTTGTCTCATAGCAGACCTTCTAAGTTTAACATAATATATTTATTCTCTTTTCTTTTGAGATAAACGGACGTGAAACCGACTTCACTCAAAATAATATCATTTTTTTCGAATCATCCCCGCTAACCCCTAAAAACTCTTCAATGAACGTACCCATTCTACACCGACTCCCTCGCCCTGTGTTTCTCCGAAATCAAGATAAAGAGTCATGCTGACGGGCTGTGTTGAAAACTCCGTTCCATTATTGGAACGCGAACCGGGGACGGTAAACACGTAAGTGTCTTCCCCTACCCTCCGGGCATCTTTTTCGCTGAATGTCCAAAATTCGGGCGCACTCATTACGCTATAGCTTAACCGGAGCCATGCCTTGTTGCGCACAGAAGGCATCTTGCTTATCTTAACAGCTAAGTAAGGATACTTAGCAGCATCGTACATAATGCCTGTCTTACTACAAGCCGTACCGGAAGCTTTCAATACCAACTTCCCTTCTTCGGCTCGCCAACCGGCGTTGGCAAACTTCCATCCGCAAAGACTTTCACTCAGTATTTCATTGACCTGCCCTTTCTTTGGCAAAGCCTCGCCCTCGCCCAAATAAAAGAGGAGGGAACCGAAACCAGGATTGTCGCAGGTAAATCCGGCACCTTCCGGACGAATACAGCCCAACACCATGCGGGTATAGGGCATGGAAAGATGACAGCGTTCTGTATAATGGTTGTAAGGCAATTCGAACACGGCCCTGAATTCTCCCAACCCAGCTTGCCCCAAGGTCCGCCAATTGGAATATTTTCCAGTCTTGTCTTTCCAAGTGAAGAAAGGCACTTCGTATCCCAAATTAGACTTGGAAAGGTATTCACACCCCTTCATAATCCGATTGCCGAACGCGGCATAAAGGTCATCACCTTGACTCCAAGCTACTTCGGCTATCTCAGCCAGACATCCCACACCAAGCATACAATGGGCTTGATCGCGTCCACTTTCCTGTATCTGCCCGCTGGAAGCGATGTAGTTGGGCAACGAACCATTGTCCTCTCCATGGTAGAAGAAATTGATTGCTTCTTCATATAGAGCCTCATCATCGAGAAAGACCGCTATGCCTATCATCGCCTTTGTCACGGCTATTCCCCAATTTCCATTGCTATAGGGAGGTGCCTCATAAAACTCTTTCAACACGGGAAGAAACGCACCGCGCAACATCCGCTCCACCAGATGTGTATCTTCATCGGTCCACCCTTTGGGAAATCCCTCCGAGGAATAAGTGTAGCGCATTATCTCAGCAGCATTTATCAACATAAATCCTTGTAGACCGGCACAGAGAGGGTCATCCGGACCATGTATTTTCTGCAATGTCCCAGCATATCCTCGAAGTATTTCCATTGCCTTATCGGCATGACGCACATCATTAGTAATATTCCACATTAAAGAATTATAATAGGCCGCATTACAATCACTTTCGCACGGATACTTGGTGTAGCCATATTTACCGGCCCGACTAATATTTTCAAAAGGGCCTTTCATTTCATAATTGTACGAAGATTCTTGGGATTTTTTTAATAACTCATAAGAGCCCATAGCAGGATAAGCCGCCTGCTTCACCAATTGTTTTATACGATTCAAGTCTTCTTGTGAATGAAGAAGTCCCGGGTGTTTGAAATCACGCGCAATCATCGAGAGACTAAAGAATAAAAAGAACAGGCAGTATAATCCTGTCTTTATCATCATTTTTACATTTCCCATTTTTATCATTATTATATATTTATCAACAACAACTTTACTTAAAAATATAGCATTACTATAATTGTCAGATGCATTGCTTCATATAGGAACGCATCTCTTTCCGACTAATAAACAAATGATTTTCAACCGTACGGCGCGAAAGATTCAATTCTTCCGAAATATCTGTGACAGACTTGTCTTCAAAACGGTTCATGACATAAATCTTACGACGTTGCGACGGAAGAAGTTCTATCCGGCGCTTCTCGCAAGCCAGTAAATCATCGGCTACCACACAAGACTCCACTTCATTATGACTAACTTCCATCCTATCATACATATAAGAGGTAATCTCTTGTTTCTTATAATAACGACGCAAATAGTCGTTCACCAAATTACGCGAAATGGTATAAATGAAAAACTTGA
>ERZ827108.3063-NODE-3063-length-15069-cov-4.485214_pt1 | contig 15069 bp, 16 predicted proteins | sample MGYA00519921_ERZ827108 | MGnify/ENA primary metagenome ERZ827108 (study PRJEB31778, sample SAMEA3449258) | human gut metagenome | biome: human gut; feature: human-associated habitat; material: faeces | place: United Kingdom | collected 2010/2012 ... | reverse complement strand
CGGCTTTTTCATGCCTTTTTGTGCCTTGCAGCGCAGCGGAAAGGAATGGTCATAATTATGATAGTTACAAGACCGCCGCTTGGGTGGAACACATGGAATACTTTCGGGGCAAACATCAGCGAAGAGCTTATAATGCAGTCTGCGGACGCAATGGTCAGGGAGGGACTTCTTGACGCCGGTTATGAATATGTCGTGATCGACGATATCTGGGCGCTCAAGGAAAGAGACAAAGCCGGACGGCTTGTTCCGGATCCCGAAAAATTCCCGCACGGAATGAAGTATCTTTCGGATTACATCCATTCAAAGGGACTGAAGTTCGGTATGTATTCGAGCGCCGGTTATCAGACCTGCGCCGGTTATCCCGCTTCTTTTGAATATGAGTGGACAGACGCCGCTTCGTTTGCCGAGTGGGGCGTTGATTACCTCAAATACGACTACTGCTACCATCCGACGAACGTTCGTCCGGACATTCTGTACAAGCGAATGGCGCTTGCGCTTGCGAATTCCGGACGCGATATCGTGTTCTCCGCCTGCTCATGGGGAGTCGATAATACCCGTCAGTGGATAAAGGAGACGGGCGCTCACCTGTGGCGCTCTACCGGCGATATTTACGACGGCTGGCCGAACATCAAAATGCTTGCACAAAAGGAAATGCAGGAGATGGAGTATAACGGCTGCGGCTGCTTCAACGACATGGATATGCTCGTCGTCGGAATGAACGGCAGCGGCAATGTCGGTGTCGGCGGATGCACATTCGAGGAATATAAGACGCACTTCTCGTTTTGGGCGTTCATGGGCTCGCCTCTGATGATCGGCTGCGATATACGAAACATGACCGACGAGACGAAGAAGATCCTCACAAACAAGGAAGTGCTCCGCGTAGATCAGGATGCGGCTTACCGTCAGCCGTTCTTCCTCAATTCCATGCCTTATGAACCGAACAAGGATCGCGGTCCCGGCGAGGCTTTCTGGAATTACTACCCTCTCGATTGCCCCATAATGGCACGTTTTCTCGACGACGGCGAGATCGCGCTCGGATTCTTCAATTTCTCCGACGACAAACGGACCGGATGGTTCACGCTCGACAATCTCGGGCTGCCGATCACGGCAGGAAAAACGATCGAGGCGACCGACCTGTGGACAGGCGATGTATGGCGTCCCGAAGGCGGCGTATTCAAGTTTGATTGGCTTGAGGGTCACTCCTGCCAGATCTTCAGAGCGAAAATCGTTGACATGAAATAATAAAGCAGAAATCGGTACAGCTTCGGCTGTACCGATTTCTTATTCCGTATCGGGGCGAACGGTGCGTTCTTATCCGTTCTTATCCGTTCGCCGAACATTTTTCCGCATCAATCGCAAGCGTCAGCATCAAAGCGCAAAGCGCGTCGGCAGCATCGTTCACATCAATGACGTATGTATCCGTAAGGTGAAAAAGTTCTTTCGAAACCGTCGCAACAGTATCGCCCGACGAAGATGTTACGGTGTAATCCCACCCGAAAATATCCCCGTCTACCGTCCAGCCGCGGCAATTGATATCGTACACATTGCGAAAAAGCGTAAATCTTTTTTTCACGCTGCCGATATACCTGTCTCCGAGATAAAGCTCGAACTTCGGAAGAAGTGTTAATACCTTTTCCTTGACCGTACCGAGCTCACTGCCGTCCGATGCGAATATTTTAAGGCAATGCCCCCACGAAAGCTGACCTTCCACCGTAAAGACGGTATTTCCCGCCTCGTCGTAAATATCGTAGCTGTCAAACCATGAAAACAGCCGCTGCTTAAAAATCAGTCTCACCTTTCGGACACCGTCCTTTCACGCATTTTCTCACGCAGTCCGAAGCAGTCAGGACTTCAAAAAGGCAACTACCGAGAAATCAAGGTTTTGTCGGCACTCTTCACCTGTATCAAAAGAAAATATATAACGAGCGGCAGTAACCAAGCGGCGACTGCCGTTTGCTTTTGTAGTCAGCCTCTTTGATAAAAAGTCTGGACTTGGGCGAACTGTTGTGGTATTGTGTGTGCTTACCAAGGGGGACACACACATGGATGAAGACAGAAAGAAACAAATAGGATTGTGTGTAAAACACATCAGGAAAATGCGAAATATGACACAGGAGCAGTTGGCAGAATCAGCAGATTTGTCGGTTACATTCATCAGCAATATTGAGAATGGGAAAATCAGCATTAGTGCCGAAACTGTCATCAGACTTTCAGTAGCATTAAAAGTGTCATCAGATAGGCTCTTGAATATCAGACCGGAAAAGGATGAAAAACAGACTGCGGGTTTCGTTAAGGAATGTACCGCAGATGAAACGGAGATACTTCTTGAAATAATAGAGCTTATATTAAAATTGAAAAATAAAAATCAAGAGACTTAGCGTACAGTTCAATGATTTGAATTGTGCGCTATTCTCTTTTTATCGGCAGTAATTTACAATATACAAAATAAAATCAGCCACAGTCGCAAGGACTGTGGCTGTCAGAATTTATACAATTTTTTCGTAGAGTTTGGCACTCTGCGAGGGCTATTCACCCAACAAGCAAGAATATTATAGCACCGTTCTGCGAAAAAATCAAGTGAATTCGTTCGATTTCTATCATTTTTCAAGAAAATTTCAGAATTTTGATTGTCGAGAAGCGTCACGCCATAAGCGAACACTATCTTCCCGACAGGAATGGACAGTCCGGTGCGCAGTCAGAAAACGGTTAATTCTATTTGCTAAAATATATGGTGTCCGATCGGACAATAAAAATAGGATGCTTCAAACGATGAAGAAGGGTGAAAACATTTTCAAGAGAAAAGACGGACTTTGGGAGGCTCGGTATATCAAGGGCTATGAACTGTCCGGCAAAATCAAGTACGGCTTTTGCTACGGTAAAACCTACAAGGAGGCAAAGGAAAAAGCTACGAAACACAAGGCAGCGTTGCTTGCAGGCAAGCCGACACCGCAGACCGGCACACGCCATCGCTTTGCTTTTTACTGCAACGAATGGTTGCGCTTGCGAAAGAGCAAAATACGGGAATCCACCTACATCAAGTATGATACGGTTTTGGAAAAGCATATCAAGCCGAAGCTGGGCGGATGCTTTCCGTTGGGAATTACTACAGGAGTTGTGGATGACTTTACCCGTGAACTGCTGTTTGAGGACGAGCTTGCCGTCAAAACCGCACATGACATTTTAGTTGTGCTACACGGTGTATTGAAATATACCGCCGCACAACTGCCGGGGATTTTTCCTGCGGTTGAAATTAACTACCCGAAGGAAAGCCGCCGGGAAACGCGCGTCCTTTCCCGTGATGAACAAACGCAACTTGTACGATATTTGTTGACCGATACCGATGCCTGCAAATTCGGCGTACTGCTTATGCTGCTTTCAGGCGTGCGCATCGGTGAACTGTGCGCCCTCAAATGGGGCAATATTGACCTGAAAGAACAGACGATCCGTATTACTGCCACACTCCAGCGCCTGCATGACACGGCAATGGAAAGCGAAGGCCGCACGCGAGTGGTGATCGGCGCACCGAAAAGCGATACCTCTGTTCGTACCATTCCGCTGACCGATTACGCCGCAACTCTGTGCCGTAAATTTGCTGTGCGCAATGCAGCCGCCTATATTCTTACCGGCACAGAGAACTATATGGAGCCGCGATCTCTGCAATACCGCATTGAAAAATATACAAAAGAATGCGGGCTTGAGGGCGTACACGCGCACACGCTCCGGCACACCTTCGCCACCAGAGCCGTTGAGGTCGGGTTTGAGATCAAATCGCTGTCCGAAGTGTTGGGGCACGCCAATACAACCATTACTTTGGAGCGATATGTTCACTCCTCTATGGAGTTGAAACGGTCAAATATGGACAAGCTGGCAGCGGTGGGGCTTTGAACTTTAAGCAGTCAAGCTTCTGTGTCATTTTTATTATTTACCGTAAAATCTGCGGCATAAAAGCGCTTTTGCGTAGAGTTTTTAGTTGAGTGCCAAACTCTATGAAAAACTTCGGTAAAAGCGGTACTGAGCCGCGTTTATTTTGCCGGCAGAATAAGTAGGTGCTTATTTTTACAAAGGATGCCGTCAGAGTTGTCGCAGGTAGATAAAACCGCCGAGAGAAAAGAAAAACTGATAGAAGCGACTGTACAAATCATATCCGAACACGGACTTGAGAATTTGCGAACGGCTGAAATCTGTAAAATTGCCGGTGTGAATATCGCCTATCTCTACGATTTTTTCGAGAACAAGGACGATCTGATTGCTCAAGCCTTTGCCGCCTCGGACGAACGCTTTTTGAAAACGATACTGGATAATTTCCCGGTGCTGCATTACCAAAGCATTGATTACGAAATGCGCTGTCGGGTGCTGTTTATGCGCTGTTGGGAACACATAATGAACCGCCGGATGTATACGGTGTTTTATGTCCGATACTATTATTCCTCGTCCTTTCAGAAATATGCTCACGATGAGCATATGGAGCGCTATGCGGGACTTATCGAGAGGATGAAGCCCGCCTTTCCCGAAACGGCGGACGTCAAAGTAATTATGCACCACATTCTTGATTCGCTTTTAGGTATGGCGATGAAGCAGATAAACGATCCTCAGGAAAGCGATGAGGCGGCGGCAGAAACGAATTTCGGCATTATTTTCAGCGTAGTCAAAAATTATATCAATCAAGATGTTTTGAAGGAAAACAAGAATTAAATCGGCAAGCCCGCCGACATATCAGGCATTTTTAACAAAGGGAGTGAAGGCTGAATGGAGCAGAAAAAGAAAATAAAAATCATCATTATCGTGCTGGCTGTTCTGCTCGGCATAAGCCTTGCCGCCCTCGGCGGAACGCTTATATACAACAAAATAGCAAACGCCACCCCTGCCACCGTGACCGTGCCGGATAATCTGATTACAGCGGATGAGGACACGACCAAGCCCGACAGCAGCGATAGCCAAGCGCCCGACAGCAGCGACACCGAGAAGCCGGACGGCTCTTATACGAAAACACCGGATAGCTCCGCCGCCGCGTCTTTCTCTGCCGTCCCTACGCAAAGCACGACCGCCGAAGTAAAGAAAGCAGCGACCATTGAACTGTATAACAAGCAGCCGGAGGAAAACACACCATTTCAGGTTGAAAATATGTTCCCCGGTGACAGCGAAACAAAATACTTCCGTGTGCGTGTTTCCTACCACGATAAAATCACCGTGCATTACAAAGCCACCGTTCGCCCCGGTTATGAGAAATTAGCCGAAGTGCTGAAAGTGCGTGTAAATCTGCTCTCCACGGGCGAAACGATGTATGACGGACTTATGCGGGATATGCCCGAAAGTCTGACGCACAAATTGGCGTCCCAAAAATCTACCACCGACGAGCTGTATTATGAAATTACGGCTTATTTAGATACAAGCGTAGGCAACGAATATCAGAATAATGACTTGATTGCCGATTTCAAATGGTGGGTCGAGGAAACAGGAAACCTCGACGATTCTCCGCAGACAGGCGATACCTCAAACATTCTGCTGTGGGCGGTGCTTGCAGCCTGCTCCCTTAGTATGATGATCCTCCTGCTTGTAGTCCGTATGCGTAAGGAGGATGAGGAAAATGTCTGAAACAAAAAACGCTAAAAGGCTGACGGGCGGCATTATCGCCATTATCGCTCTTGCCGTCTGCCTGTGTATCACCACTTTTGCTCTTGTGTATGCAAGCGTTTCGGTGGAAAATAATCTGTTCCGCACAGGTGAGGTGAAAATCAATCTCAACGACGGTCAGCCGGTGATCCGGGAGCATGAATTCCTCTTTGAGCCGGGTATGACGGTGAAGAAGGATTTCTTTATTAAAAACGACAGCACTTGGGATGTGTATTACCGGCTCTACCTCGATAATGTTTCCGGTGGCCTTGCCGATGTGCTGACCGTGACGATAAAGGACGGAGATAAGGTTTTATACTCCGGCACGGCGAACGAACTGACACGGCAGAATGTTGTTGCCGCAGACGATACCTTAAAAATCGGGCAGCGCCGCAATTTGACGGTTGTGTTCCACTACCCCGAATCGTCAGGAAACGATACGCAGAATTTGGATTTGACCTTCACCCTCTGCGCAGAGGCAACACAGACCAAGAATAACCCCAATAAGCTGTTTAACTGAGGCAACAATATGAAATTTGACAAAATACGGCAATTTTTCGGGGGGGGTACACTATGTCCTCTGAAACCTCTGAGAATACCGCTGAAAAAACCGAACAGTGCATTTTGTGCGGAAAGGACACAGGCGTTCCCTTTTCTACGCCTGTGTCCCTGCGAAAGAACTATCTGCGCGGCTGCGGTCAGCTCTGCGAGGACTGCTACGCTGAGCTGAACCGAAGCACCGCAAGCGGATTTGAAATGACCGAAACGGAAATGGAATACCTGCTTGAAATCACCAAAAACGCTAAGGAGCGTGATTTTTCTGAAAGCAATGAAAATTCTTAAAAACATATTCGTGTGGCTGATCGTAGCCCTCGCCGCCGCGATGATGATATTTACCGTGGTGTCGGTGTCCACCTTCGACCGCGCCGACCGCAATCTGTTCGGTTACAAGGCGTTTATCGTTCTTTCCGATTCGATGAAAGCTACCGATTTCGACGCCGGCGATCTTGTATTGGTAAAAGAGGTCGATCCCGCAACCCTTAAAGAGGGGGACATCATCGCCTACACCTCGCAGAACACCGCAAACTACGGTGAAACGGTTACCCATAAAATCCGCAAGCTCACCACCGACGCAAACGGCGAACCGGGCTTTATTACTTACGGTACGACTACCGACACCGACGATGAAACCGTTGTGACCTACCCTTATGTGCTGGGCAAATACAGATCACACATTCCGAAGGTCGGCGCATTCTTTCAGTTTTTGAAAACAACACCGGGCTATATCGTCTGCATACTCGTGCCGTTCCTGCTCCTCATTCTGTTAGAGGGCATCCGCTGCATCCGTCTTTTCCGCAAATATAAGGCAGAACAACAGGCTGAATTACAGGCAGAAAGAGACAAGATCGAAGCCGACCGTGCCGAAACCCAGCGTATGATGCAGGAGCTGCTGCAAATGAAGGCGCAAATGGTGCAGAATGAGCAAAAACCGTCAGAGAAAGCAGACTCCGACACCACACCTACGGTGTAAGCACGGAAAAACCGTGATTACATATTGTCATTGGAAATTTAGAAGAATAATAAGGAGGTAAAACACAATGACAAACAGCAAATCCACCAAGCGAGCATTGGTTTCCAGCGCACTGGCTATCCTTATGTGCGTTGCAATGCTCATCGGAACCACCTTCGCGTGGTTCACCGACACCGCTTCCACCGGTGTCAACAAGATCCAGGCGGGTAATCTGGACATTGAACTGCAAATGAAGGACAACGACGACAACTGGGTCAATGCCGAGGGCAAGACTCTTCCGTTCCTCGTAAATGGCAAGATTCCCGCTGAGGGGACTCAAATCCTCTGGGAGCCGGGCTGCACATACTATGTACCCGAAGTCCGTGTGGTCAACAAAGGCAATCTGGCAGTAAAGTTTGAGTATGTCAACGAACTGTTGGGTGTGACCGGTAAGCTTGCCGAGGTTCTTGAGCTCGTATTTAAGACACCGGTTGATGCGAACGACGAGGAAGTCAATATCGAGCCTGAAATTCTCAAGCCCGGTGAAGCTTCTCCGGCATGGTCTTTTGGCTATCATATGTTAGAATCCGCCGGCAACGAATATCAGAATGCAACCGCGACCGGAATGTGTGTGACCGTTGTAGCTACACAGGCTACATATGAGAAAGACAGCATTGACGATCAGTACGACAAAGATGCTGAATATCCTATTTTAGTTACAACGGGAGACGAACTGCAGGCCATTGTGAGCAATGCAACAGCTCCTGTCAATATCGTGCTGACGAACAGCATTACGACCAACAACTTCGTCATCCCTGAGGATAAGGATGTAACCCTGGATTTGAATGGCCGCACTGTAACGAATGCTGGATCGCACACCATTCTGAATAAAGGCCATCTTACTCTGACAGATTCAAGCACAGATAAAAGCGGTCAAATCATCTCCCTCAAGGGCAACACTGCAGCACTTCGCAACGGAGATAATGCAGTCTGTGTAGTCGAGGGCGGAACAATTTCTCGTGACGGGGCCAATGGAAATACATGGCATGTAGTTGAAAACTTTGGCAAGATGACCTTCAATGGTGGTAAGGTCGTCCTAAAGAACGGAAATGGCTTTGCTATCACCAATGGCTGGAATTATTTTGATCCTGGTGCTTCTACTACGCATGCAGTGATGGAAATCAACGCTTTGGAACTTGATACCGATTCCAGTGGAATTAAGAATTGCAGATATGGCGATTTAACCGTAAATGATGTGACCGTGACCTCCACCGGATATTGGGCCCTTTCCAACGACTATCTTGGAACAGCCGTAATCAACGGTGGAACCTTAACTTCAAATTCTTTCAAAGCAGTTTCCAACGGTGCTGCAATGACGGTGAATGGCGGAACCTTTGACGGAACACAAGGGTTTTTCGTTCAGAGCTATGCCACATCCACAGTTCTCAACGGCGGAACCTTTGCAAACATGAACGTTGACGCACTCTCTAGCTATGTCGGTACGGGACACACCGCACAGCAAAGCGGCACATCCGTGATTATTAAGTAAAATCCTATTTCCACCCCCTCCGCCCTCGGGCGGAGGGGCAATCAAAGGGCATAAGTTATGCTTGTGTCTTTTGATTGCTTTGGTGTAATCACGGCAAATCCGTGTTTACATATTGCCATTGAAAAAATACGATAAGGAGGAAAAACAATAATGACAAGCAGTAAATCTACCAAGCGGGCATTGATTACCAGCGCTCTGGCGATCCTTATGTGCGCCGCAATGCTCATCGGCGCCACCTTTGCGTGGTTCACCGACACCGCTTCCACCGGTGTCAACAAGATCCAGGCAGGAAATCTGGACATTGAAGTGGAGTACACTCTCGATGGGAAAACCTGGAATAATCTCGATGAAGCAACCGACATTTTCCAAAAGGGACTGTGGGAGCCGGGTCACACTGAGGTCGTGGCACTCAAGTTCAAAAACAACGGCAGTCTGGCGCTGAAGTACAGCATCAACATGAATATTGTTGATGAAACGGTGGGCCTTAACAAGTCTGAGCAGGAATACAAGCTGTCCGACTATCTGAAGGTAAAGACGCTCTCTCAAGAAGCAAGTCAGATCGGGGATATCTGCATCGGTATGGCGTTTTCTGCGCGGAACGATGCCCTCGGCTACACAACCACCGCAAATTTCAAGGATGCTACCGTTCTTGACCATGATCTGTTCCTCGCTCCCGGAGAGGTTGGCAACTACCTGATTATGAAGGTTTATATGCCCGAAACGGTGGGCAACGAGGCCAACGCTATTTCTACCGAGAAGGCCGCTTCCATTGACTTCGGTCTGAATGTGGTGGCTACGCAGGTGCCCTATGAAAAGGACAGCTTCGGCAACACCTATGATAAGGATGCTACTTATCCCGTAATCGTTTCTAATCAGCAGCAGGCAAACGATGCAATCACGAATGCTACCGATAAGAAGGCAAACATTTCTATTGCTTCGGGTCAAACCATCACTCTTGACAATGGCATTGCAAATGAGGGGACTAAGAGCCGCGACATCACTTTCAGCGGTGACGGCAGCCAGACTGTAGATGTTATCACAAATGCTGTCGGCGCGGAGGGCGGCCAGCTAAACTATCAGCGCGGTTCTTCCTTCACCTTTGAGAACCTCACCATTCAGGCGGGCGAAGGCAACTTTGATGGTATCGTGTGCGATGAGCTCACCTATAAGGACTGCACCATCAAGGGCAAGCTGACCCTGTACGGCAAGGCCACTTTCATCAACTGCACCTTCGAAAACACCATGACCAACCAGTATTCCATCTGGACCTGGGGCGGCACGGATGTGACCTTCGAAAACTGCACCTTCAACACCAACGGTAAGGCAATCCTACTCTACGGTCAAGCGACTGCGGCCAAACCCACCAACCTTGTCGTAAACAACTGCATCTTCAATGACCGCAATAACGGCACTGCGGGCAAGGCGGCTATTGAAATCGGCAATGATTACAACGCTACCTATACCTTGACCGTTAACAACGCTACTGTTAACGGATTTGCTGCCGGCAAAAACACCGATTCCACGCTGTGGGCAAATAAAAACAGCATGGATGCAGCACATCTCACCGTTACTATTGACGGAAGCAAGATTCAGTAACCTTTTCCAAGTCCTCTCCGCCCTCGGGCGGAGGGGCAATCAAAGGGCATATTTATCCGGGGTCCCCGGCAAAACAAGCGAAGCGGTTTTGTTGGGGAGAGGAGACACAGCGCCGTGATTGACGCCTGCCGCTTGCGGCGGGCGGAAAGATACAAAGCTTGTGTCGACGATGTGCCTTTTGATTGTCCACACAAACACAACCGAAAGGAGATACATCATTATGGACAACGATAGCGGCGCTTTGATACTTTTGATCGTTCTGATCGTATCTGCCTTTCTGCTGATCGTCATAAAACTCGCACAGTTTGTCAATCATTTCAGCCGTGAAAAGCAATATCTTTTAACTGAGATGAACCGTGCGGCTGACTACAACGAATATCGCTATTGGCGCAGAGAACTCCGCTGCCTTTACCTCTGCCTTATTCCATTTGTGACCGAGCGCAATGTGATGAAGGTGTACCCCGTATTCTTCCACCGGGCAAAGCACGCAACAAAAGAAAAGCGCTCGGACGGTCTTATGCACATCCTCGCCCCCTCAATGCTTGCTATCTGCATCTGCGCTATCTGCCTTTGCGGTGTAAGCTGGGCTTGGTTTACCGCAAGCACCTCAACAGGCACAACGGCAATTCAAAGCTCGTCCTATAAGCTGTTCTATCAAATCGGTAGTGACACAACCGAGCTTGCCGAAGCGGATAACACCTATACGCTGACAAGTGATACAACCGTGATAACACTGAAAGCCACCGGAACGGCAGGCGCAACAGGCTATTGCAGTATAACGGTCGATGGCAAGACCTACTACACCGGGCAGATTTTTACAGACAGCGCATTTACTTTTACCGTAAACGCAGCTAAAGGCACAGAAATCACCCTCTCCTCGAAGTGGGGAACTTACTCCAGCATTGCTACGCTTCATAAGGATGATGTTATTACTGTTACCGGCTCACAGCCAAGCAACACACAAACGCCGGACAACAGCGTGCCCGCCGAGCCGTCAACCGAGCCTGCTCCGACCACACCGACTGCACCGACAACGCCGAGCAGCACTCCGGCAGAAAGTGCAACCACCGCACCCGAACCCTCGGCAACCGCTCCGGCTGCAACACAACCCGAACCCACCGACACAGAACCAACTCCTGCGCCGGAGGACACAACTGCACCTGCGAATACAGATAAAACAGAATAAAGCATCCTCATAAAAAACGCTGAAATCCACACGGCGGCTATCGGAAACGGTAGCCGCCTTTTTTATCGTAAAAAACGCTGGACTTGTATGGCTGCCTGTGGTATGTTGTTTGGCTTGGAAAGGGGTGAAAACCGTGAGTATCCTTGAAAACATTTATTACGGCAATATCGACCCGCACGAGCACAGCATATCCGGCGGTGACAAAGATGAACTGATCGAAAATGTCGTGCAGCTCGAAACGAAACTGCGAGCCACTCTCACAGAGCAGCAAAAAATACTGCTCGAACAGCTTGAAAAAGCGGACGCAGAGGTTTCCGACCGGCACGAATTGCAGGCATTCACAATCGGATTTCGATTGGCGGCTCGGCTGATGATGGATGTGTACGAGCCGACACCGGAATTAGAACCGTAACAAAAAAATAATCGGAAACGGGATCGCACGATCCTGTTTCTGTTTCGAAAATATATACCGCAACAGGCAGAGGATATCACAATCCTTTGCCTGTTTTCTTTTTGCGGATAGTCCTCAGATTTTTGAACATTTTGTAAATTCTCATTTTTTAAGGTGTTAGAACACCCGATTTTTCGGCTGAAAAAGTGAGGGGAAAATAAAAAACCGAAATTTCCGGTTGTAGCCTATACGATTTTTTCCTTTGGATAAGTGTAGGGGCAAATAAAAATTCGGTTGTACCCCCTGCGCTTTTTCGGCATGAAAAGTAGAGGGCAAAATTACATAACCATTTGGAAGGAGTTGGTGAAGATATGATTGCAGCCGTGCAAGAAGAAAATTTCAAGGAGGAAAAAGTGACAGAAAAATTTTCAATCATCTCAAACCGCATAAGCGACTACCGATTAAAGCCGAGAGACTACGCCGTCTACTGCTGCCTTGTAAAGCACAGCGATAAAAACGGTGTCTGCTTTCCGTCACGGCGGCTGATCGCCGAGGAATGCTGTATTGACAAAAAGACGGTGGACGCAGCACTCCGAAGTCTTGAAAAAGCGGGGCTTGTGAAAAAGAAAAAGCGCCGCAGACAGGACGGTTCAAACACAAGCAACGCTTACACGGTCAAGTTATTTCGGTAGTGTAATTTTTTCGTACAGGGTGGTGTAAGAAACGGTATCGCAGAACTATACCCATAGAACTAAACCCACTGAGTATATATTACAGCAGAAGAAAGAAATAAGACGGCAAACTCTTCCTCTGCCGAAACAGCCGCAGGAAACGCCCTGTGTGCCGAACAAGCGGATAACCGAGTAAACACCCGACCGAGCCGCACAAAGGCGAAATACGGCGCTGTAAACGGCGTGTGCGCACCTTTTTCTTTTCTGCCGTGGTAACAGACAGAATACCGCAGGGTGACACCTTTGCACTCTCCCTTTGGGGAGAGTGCGAGCATCGCAGACGGCTGGTCGCCGGCAAAGCCGACCCCTGCCGCTGCTGCTCGGCGGGCAGAAGCCCTGCACCCACTTTTAGAAACGGAGTACGATATGAAAAACAAAAAACTAAGCATCCGCATCAGCGAACAAGACCTCGCTGCCATACACCGAAAAGCAAACACGGCAAACCTTTCCGTAACGGACTATGTTACACGCTCCTGCCTTAACAAACAAATCATTGTGGTGGACGGACTTGAAAATATTATCCGAGAACAAAAGGCAATCGGTAAAAACCTAAATCGACTCACACTGCTTTGCAATATGGGCAGAGTATCGGTTGCCGAACTGTCCGAAGTCAAGGATGAGTATGCAAGGCTGAACGAACTTCTTTGTTCTCTGCTCGACAGAAAGCGGTGGCAGTAATGGCAACGGTAAATTTAATACAGAGCAAGCGTTCCCAATCGAAAGCCGGACTCAAATTTATTCTTTCCTACTGTAAGCGCGACAGCAAAATCGTGTACGGCGATAAAAAGCTGATCGGCGGTGTGAACTGCGTTGCCGAAAGCGCATACCACGAAATGCTGTCAACCAAAATGCGGTACGGAAAAACGGACGGCAGAATGTTTTATCATCTGGTGCAGTCCTTCTCGCCGGAGGAAAACATTACACCCGAAACAGCGCACGAAATAGCGTTGAAGTTTGCTGAAGAACAATTCTCCGAATATGAAGTTTTGGTGGCTACCCATACCGACAAGGCGCATATCCATTCGCATTTTATTATCAACAGCGTAAACTGTGAGAACGGATATAAGCTCCGTCCGCCTAAAGATTTTATAGAGCAGCTGCGGAACGCCTCGGACAAGCTGTGTACGGAGTACGGGCTGTCGGTTTTAAGACCGGGCATAAAACAGGAAAAGGTACAGCAAATGTCCTCAAAAGAATACCGCTCGGCAGTGCGGGGCGAGAGTTATAAAATGCGGCTTGCGGCGGCGATAGACGACGCAATGGCGGCAGCTCGGTCAAAGCAGGATTTTATTCGGCTGATGGAAGCCGAGGGCTACGGAGTGGTGTGGACGGACGAAAGAAAAAATATCACCTATATCACACAGGACGGAAAGCGATGCCGTGACCGCAGCCTGCACGAAGAAAAATATCTTAAGGAGAATATGGAATATGAATTCGGAATACGGGAGATTATCCTCGGAGGAACTGAAAGCGAGAGCGCGGCAGAGTATGCAGAGAGCCGCAGAGGTAAAGCCCTGCATAACTGTGACCGAGCCGAACTGGAAAGGAATGCTCGATACGCAGAGGATGCAGATAGAACTCCTTTCCCGACTGATGAACACCGCCGAAACGCTGACTACCAAAGAGGAGCTGGTGGAGTATATGAACAGCCAGCTCGACATACTGACCGAGAACAGCGCACGGTGTCAGGATGCGGTGACGGAGTTTCAGTCGGATATGAGGAAAGCGGCGGCGAGCTTTACCGACTCGATGAAAACGGCGGTATCGGATACCGAGAAACGGGTTGGGAGGATCAGCGAGAGCTATTCGAACGATCTCTCAATGCTGACGGACAAGACGGAGCATTATATGCGCAGAACATTTTGGATCACGGTTATCCCTTCGGTGATAACGGCGCTGTATTATCTGACGCTGCTTATCTTGCGGCTGATATAACCGGCATCATTGACAATGACGCTCCCGTTGAGGATTGCACCACAGGGCATTTCCCCTCAGAGCATAAAAAGAAAAATTACGGTCCTGTGATGGGCGGAATGTAAAAATACCAAACAGCCTTACGGCGGAAAGGAAACTATGGAAAATAAAACTTTTGACAAAGCAGTGCTTATGATGACTGAACCCGAAAAAATCCGAGTATACCGTTTCGGAAACACGGTGTATAAGGTCGGCAACTTCTTTGCAAAAAAGAACACGGAAACGATGAAAGAAATTCTTGAGCGCACCATACGCAGAGAGGCAAAATCACAGGTAAAAAACTAATTCCGAAGTTTTTGCGGTTTCACCGTATTGCCGCTGGATATTTGAAAAGAGGTGCGGTATAATGCTTGGCGATACGGTGAAGCTGCTGCCGACGGAAAGGAGTAAGAAATGAAAGAGCAGCAGGAATATCGTGCGGGAATCTACACCCGCATCTCTGCCGATGACGGCGTTACCGACAGGGAAAGCAACAGTATCACAACGCAAGAGTTAATATGTAAAGGGTGGTTTCTCCCACCT
>ERZ827108.3050-NODE-3050-length-15117-cov-10.802085_pt1 | contig 15117 bp, 10 predicted proteins | sample MGYA00519921_ERZ827108 | MGnify/ENA primary metagenome ERZ827108 (study PRJEB31778, sample SAMEA3449258) | human gut metagenome | biome: human gut; feature: human-associated habitat; material: faeces | place: United Kingdom | collected 2010/2012 ... | reverse complement strand
TCGCACCTGTCTTATCCACTTTCTTCACCAGATAAAATTCTGCATCCTGAGATGCTCCTACTGTATAACTGAGAATCAGATACATGGAAGAAGTCAGAGCAACAGGTGTCAGACATAGCACAAATACAGTCCCAGCCCAGCTGAAATCTATCTGATTGAAGTATAGTGCAAAGTCATTTTCGGCACAGCAGAAATGAGGATAGCTTTCAGAGAATCCCGCAAGTGAACGATAACCGTCATTGTAGTAAGTATAGATACTCTCACCATATTTCTGCAAGGTATCATTGCCTGAAGAAAATACAGTAATAAATTCGATACCAGAGTGATTTTCAAGAGCAATAATTCTGGTTTCAAGATTAAGGATTTCTTCTTCTTTTTCCTGAATAGAAGTGTTAAGTGAATCACATCTGTTCGTAAGTCCTAAGATATAGTCCATAGTGTTATCCTGCAATGATTGCATTTTTCGCTGTAATTCTTCATAATCTGTCTTGGTAGGATACTCAGACATATCAGGAGTGATCCCATCTTTACCGGGAGGACCCTGTTCACCTTGCGGAACCCAATTTCCATGCAGTCGAACTCATGGAACATCAGAATCGTCAGAAAAGTATATAATTTCATCGACGAAAGCATCAATCAGTAAAGATTTTTTATCTTCCGGAAGTAAAGTTAAAATATTAAAAAGCCAATATTTTATTTGACTTCTGCTTAATTTGGAATTAGATAAATTTTTTTTTTCAATTTTAATCTGATTTTCTATTTCAATCTTTTGTCGTTCAAGTTCAGCTAATTTTTCCTGAACAGAAGTTGAGAAGATTCCCTGTGTAATTGCTTCAACAATATTGTTAATATTTTTTAAAATGCATTTATGTTGCTTTTTCAAGAGCAGCATAGATGCATTTTCTTTTTTATTAATTTTCAATACAGCATCAGTAATTTTATCTATATTTTTATCCGTAAACAAATAGGCTATTATTTTTTCTAAAACTATTTGTTCGACATCTTCCTTTCTAATGCTTTTCATATCACAACCTAAATGACGTTTTACGGACGAGCATTTGTAGTAGTTATACACTTTTCCGGTTTTACTAGTACCGGATTCCCCATTCATAAACGAATTGCAATTACCGCATTTTAATTTTGAAGAAAGAATATATTTATTTTTCAAATCAGGATTAGAATTTCTTTGATTATTATTTAATCGTTCCTGTACTCTGTTAAATAAATTTTTATTTATAATTTGGGGAATGCCATTAGGAACAATGATATCTCTGTATTTGTATTCGCCAATATATTTTCTGTTTCTGAAAATAGTTGACATAGTACGAATACTGATAAGTTTATTTTTACTAGTTCTAACGCCTTTTTGATTAAGGTATTCTGTTATTTTTTTCATTGTTACGTTGGAATCGTACATTTCAAATGCATCTTTTACAAACGGTGCTGTAAGTTTATCTATCTGATAATTTTTATTTGCATCTATAAAATAACCGATAGGAACATTACCACCGTTATACTTGCACTTCAAAGCGTTTTCGGTCATTCCTCTGATTACCTTTTCTGAAAGATCAGCGGAATAATATTCGGCATAGCCCTCTAAAACAGCTTCTAAAATAATTCCTTCTGCACCTTTGGATATTACTTCAGTAGCGGAAATAACTTCAACCATGTTTTTCTTCAATATGGTTTTGTATCTAGCGCTGTCATATCTATTTCGGGCAAAACGATCCAACTTCCAGACAACAATAGCTTGAAATTTTTTTGAATTGCTGTCATTAATCATTTTTTGAAATTCAGGACGATTATCGGTTTTGGCAGAAAATGCACGATCTATGTATTCGCCGATAATACACATATCATTTCTGTCAGCATACTGTTTACATTCACGAATTTGTCCTTCAATACTTTCTTCACGCTGATTATCACATGAATACCGTGCATAAATAACTACGTTCATTTTTGCGAAATCCTTTCGTTCATTGTATTTCTATCGTAATTTGTGTGCTGAATATTTTTACAAACTGTCTCATTTTTATAGAATTTTTGAATATCGGAATAAATCATTTTTGAAAAATAGTTCAGGGAAGATTCTGATATTTTTTTATATTTAATTTTAATCATTTTTGTCTTTTATACCTCCATGGATAATCAATACTGATTTGTCGAAATTTGTAAATTTCTGTTATTGATTATATCACAATTAATCAAGTTGTGCAATATACTAAAATAAATAATTTAGAGAAAGGAATAACTATGAATAAGTTAATAATTAAAAAATATAAGATTGTCAAAAGATTTACAAAGGAGGTCAATTATGCAAATAAATAATAAAACGGGAACAGGAATTGTAAGCTTAAAATTTGAAAAGCTTTCGGAATTATCATGGGAAGCCGAAGGCTTATTAACCAGAATGGTTAATAACCCAAAATGTGACTATGTCACAGCAGAAATATTGCATGAAATGTTTCCGGCAGATAGTTTAGAAACATTTCAACAAGCGTTAGACGAGCTTGTTGAAAAAAATTTTGTTTTACAACAAAATCAAAAAATATATTCTGTCAATAAAATCAAAATGATCCAGGAAATGTTTTATTTAGGCTCAGATTCTGAAGATAAGGAGATCTGTAATGTCTGAGATTTTTAAAATTGTAAAAGATAAAAAACAGGGATTTACCATAGTTCCTAACCAATTGGCTTTTGATGAAAATATTTCATTAAAATCTACAATGCTTTTAATTATCATGCTGGCCCTGCCGCCAACTTGGGACTTAACGATCAAAGGCTTAGCTAAATTAAAAAAAGACGGAATCGACAGTATACGTACTGGAATTAACGAACTTGAAAAAGCCGGATATATTTCTAAAAAACGAATTCGTAATGAAAAAGGTCAGGTTCAGGGTACAGAATACACCGTTTATGAAACATTGGATTTGAATCCGAAATTAAATAATAACAGTCCTGATAATGAAGAAAATACGAACTTTCCACCTAAATTGGATTTTCCAATTCAGGGTAAAATACCAAAAACTGACAAGATAATAAAGCCTAAATTGGATTTTCCAATTCAGGTTGAAGCGACAAAATTCGACAAGCCTAAATTGGAAAATCCTATCTTGGAGAATCCAACGCAATTAAATATTAAATTATTAAATACTAAATATATTAATCAATCTTATCAAGATAATAATAATATTAATATTAATAATACATATAGATGCGATGAAATGGATTCGATTGATAAGATTGACAGAAAAGAAATCAAAGCTGAATTAAAAAAACAGCTGAATTATGAAAACCTCATCAGCAGGAATGAAGTTGACAAAAAACAGATAAACAGCATTATCAATATTCTGGCAGACGTTATGTCAAGCCGTTCACAAAGTATCCGCATAGGCGGAGAAAACAAACCGTTGGAGGAAGTCACACAAAGATTCAAACAATTGACGGACAAGCATATTGCCTATGTTCTGGAATGCCTGAATAAAAATGCAGACAAGCCCAGAAACATAAGGGCATATCTGCTGACGTCTCTATTCAACGCTCCGTCAACAATGGACTGCTATTATGCTCGTGACGCTGATCAGGCTGAAACCAAACAGTATTCTTTCGACATAGAAGAAATAAAATCCCTTGCAAATTCTTTTTCCGGACTGTAATTTGATATAAATCCAAATGGATTTTCATAAATAGCTATAAAATCGCCGTAGAGGGCACTGACAAGCCTCAGAATCAACGAAAGGAGTTTTTTCACAAAATTACCCTAAATTTTAAAGTGTCTAAAAACCGCCTTAAAATCGCTCTCAGGGCACACACTTAATTTTCATTTCCACTCCGTATTTAATCGCAGAGCCGTCTGCAAGGCTCTGTAATGCGCAAATCCATTGAAGGGAGTGATGCTATATGCACGATTTCAAACGGGCTGTAAATTGCCCGCAAATGCGTATTAACGGCATATGCCGAAAAGAAAGGAAATGAAAATGAAACAAAAATTCTGTAAAAAGCTTTTGCTGATAGTAACAGCTGTAATGATGCTTTGTTCGGCATTGCCGTTACAGACGTTCACTCAGGTTTCAGCCGCTTCGGATTATGAAATTGTAACTCTGCCTGCACCTGACGGATACGGTCAGAAAAGCAGAACCCAGATATCCAAAAACGGTAAAATCGCAGGCGGACTGTGGTATATCATCGCACATAACGGAGATATAGCATATTGTCTGGAACCGGGCAAGCCGATAAATTCGTTCAAGTACAAGGAAGGAACGATTTATTTGTCAGATAATCAGGAAACTTTGCTTGGTCAAATATTCTTGTATGCCTACGCAAAAAAACCATCAAACCTGTACAGCTATTCGGAATATCTTCCGCAATATATAGCAACACAGTTATTGGTGTGGGAGGTTATTGCAGGTCAGAGAGACGCACAATTTAACCGTATTTCCAACGGCTATACGCCTGTAAAGGATGTTTTAAACAATTTTAAAAATGCAGAAGTATGCAAACAGGTCAAAAATTTTTATGAATCCTATGAAAAAAATATCAAAACTGGTAGTAAAGAAATTTCTTTTGCTTACAAAAAGGATTCTTTAGCAAAAGAAAATGCTTTAAAATGTGGCAGCGACGGAACATACACATTCACTGACAAAAACGGTCAGCTGAATAATTTCGACGTTACAGTCAAGGACGGTTCAGTTGTTTCAAAATCAGCAACACAGCTGAAAGTCAAGGCTGAAGCCAACAAAACAGCATTGATAACTATGAAGCAAAACAATGTCAACGCTTCCGGCGAACGCTGCGGAATGCTCGTACTGACAAACGGATCAAACAATCAGACTATCACCAAGCTTCAGGCTGATCCCCGTGATTATTACGCAGCTGTAAAGGGCGTAGAAAACGGCAGCCTGTGGATAAAGAAAAGTTCTCCGGACGATAACAAGGTGGAAGGAATTACATTCCATATTACCGGTAACGGAATCGACGGAGACTACACTACAGGCAAAGACGGATATATCAGAATACCCGGTCTTAAGCCCGGCACATACAAGGTTTCGGAGAAAACCTCAAGTATTTACACAAATGTCCGTGATAAGACAGTAATAGTTGAGGCGGGAAAAACGGCGTATGTATTGTTCGTAAACACACTGAAAAAAGGTCATCTTGTTGTAACAAAATATACCGAGGATAAAGCTGAAGCCAATTTCACATTCGGTCTTTACTCAACAACTTCTGACGGTAAGGTATATGATACTTTTGACGATAAAATAACCACCTACATACAAGGCTCAGGTTACGGAAAAGCTTCATGGACTGAATTGCCGTTCTGGACCGAAGACGGAAAAGAATTAATATACGTTCTTACGGAAAAAAATGCACCTGACAGGTATGTGACTTTAGGTGAATTCGAAGGTTCTTTGTTATCTTCAGCTGATGACAACGGACTTATGATTCATTTGGACGTGGAAAATAAATTGAAACGTTCAAGCGTTCTTATTGTCAAAAAGGATTCGGAATCCGGAGACAATATTCCACTTCCCGGAACAGAATTTCAGATACTTGATTCAAATGGAAATAAAGTAATTTTAACCGATGATGACGGTAATGAAACTGATACATTCGTGACCGATGAATCGGGACAGATTTTACTGCCCGAACCTCTGGTTTACGGTACGTATCAGTTGATAGAAACCAAAGCTCCGGACGGCTATGCTTTAGACAAAACCCCGATTGATTTTGCCATCACCGAGGACGGCGCTACCGTTCAGGTTGAGAAAATGAATACTCCGCAAAAAGGAACTATTACAATTTCAAAAATCGGAGATGTTTTTTCATCTGTTGAAAGCGAAGAAAATTCTTCTGCTGAAAGTGAAAAAAATAAAAAAATCTACTCTCCTGTCTTTGAAGAAAATTCTTTGAAGGGCGCAAAATTTGACATTATTGCCGCTGAGGATATTTACACTCCGGACGGTAATTTAAAAGTCGAAAAAGATACGGTTGTGGACACAATCACAACAGGCTCTGACGGTACGGCAACCTCAAAGAAACTGTATCTCGGAACATACCGAGTTGTTGAAATCGAAGCTCCGGAGGGATACGTCCTTGAGAACGGCGAAACCCTTGTCACTCTCGAATACGAAGGACAGGAAATAGCCGTAACCAACACAGGTACGTCCTTTAAGAACAATTACCAGCAGGTAAATATTACTCTGGAAAAGTACCTTGAATCCTCTGAGAAATACGGTATTAACGGTGAAGATTATGCACAGTACGTAAAATTTGGACTGTACGCCGCTGAAGAAATCACAGCTGCCGACGGTACGGTCATTCCCGAAAACGGACTGATTGAAACTATCGGTCTGACTGAGGATATGAAAGCGCAGTTTAACAAAAAACTGCCGTTGGGAAGTTATTATGTTCAGGAAATTTCCACAGATGAGCATTACATTCTCGACGATACAAAATATCCCGTAAATTTTGAATATTTAGGTCAGGATACGGCTGTTTCAGAAATTAAAATCAATGACGGAAAAGTTATTGATAATACTTTCAAAACAGGGCGTGTTGAAGGTCTGAAAGTTGACGCCGATGATAAGTCAAAATTATCGGGCGCAGTAATCGGTCTTTTCAATGCGGACGAAACTGATTTTTCAGAAGAAAATGCAATCGAAACTGTCGTTTCAGACGATGACGGTTCATTTAATTTTGAAGAAATCATTTTCGGAAATTATCTTGTCAAAGAGATCGAATCTCCGACAGGATATGTGCTTTCAGATGAGACGTTCCCCATTGTTATTTCCGAAGATGGTGATGTAATTGAAATCACCATAAAAAATGAAAAAATCCGTGGCAGTGTTCAGGTCAAAAAATATGATTTAACAAATAAATCTAAGGCTCTGAACGGGGCAGTTTTTGAAATTTTCGCCGATAAAAACGGCAACGAAAAATTTGAAAATGATACCGATAAATCTTACGGATTTTTGAATGAAACTGGCAGCGGAATTTATCAGCTTGACGGTGTGGAATACGGCGGATATTTCTTAAAAGAAACCGTTGCTCCGGCAGGCTATGTTATCGATGAAAATTATTACTACTTTGAGATTCGTGAAAACGGAGAAATTGTAAATGTAAGTAATGATAAATCATCGGATAAATTCTTTAACGACGTTATCAGAGGAAATGTAAACGGTCTTAAAATCAATGCAGATGATAAAACTGAATTACAGGGTGCATTGATCGGTCTTTTCGATGCAGATGAAACTGAATTTACCGAAAAAAATGCAATTGAAACTGTAACGTCAGATAAAGACGGAAGTTTCAAATTTACCGATATTGTTTACGGTAAATATAAGGTTGCTGAAATCGAAGCTCCGGAGGGATTCGTACTGTCTGAAAATGTTTACGACGTCAACATCAACGTTAACGGAGTGACCATTGAAATTACGATCCGCAACAAGCCCATTAAGGGTAATGTTCTGATCGCAAAATATGACAGCGGAAATCCTCCTCAGATTCTGAACGGAGCGGTATTTGCAGTTTACAGGGACGTCAACGGCGATAAGAAATTTACTGGCGGTACTGATGAACTGTTAGGTAATATGACCGAATCCTCTGCGGGAATTCATGAGTATAAAGATTTACTGTACGGCGATTATCTCACCAGAGAAATCAAAGCGCCGGAAGGATACACTGTCGACAGAAATTATTATGCCTTTTCTATTAAGAAAGACGGTGAAACAGTCAAAGTCGGCAACAATGCGGACGGTAACTTTTACAATAAGGATATAAAGGGAAATATAGAAGGCGTTAAGGTCGGAGAATCCGACGAACCTTTAAGCGGCGCAGTTATCGGACTGTTCGCCGACGGCGAATCCGAATTCACAGCTGAAAACGCTCTTGCAGCGGTTACCACTGAAAAAGACGGCAAATTTATTTTCAAGGACATAGTATACGGAAAATATATTGTTGCCGAGATTCAATCCCCTACAGGATATATTCTTACAGAAGAAACATTCCCTGTTTCTATCAGTAAAAATAACGAGGTAATTACTGTAAAAATCAGTAATGAAAAAATCAGGGGCAATATCGAAGGTATTAAGATCGGAGAATCCGACGAACCTCTTGCAGGAGCAGTTATCGGACTGTTCGCCGATGGTGAATCCGATTTTTCAGCCGATAAAGCTGTAAAATCTGTTACAACAGATGAAAACGGCAAATTTGCCTTTGAGGACATTGAATACGGCAAATACATTGTTGCTGAAATTCAGTCTCCGGAGGGATATGTACTTACATCTGAAACATTTCCGGTAAGTATTGAAGAAAACGGTCAGGTAATAACCGTTAAAATTCATAATGAAAAAATCCGTGGAACAATAGAAGGCGTTAAGGTCGGAAAATCCGACGAACCCCTTGCAGGAGCAGTTATCGGATTATTCGACAATGGCGAATCCGAATTCACTGCTGAAAACGCTCTTGCAACGGTTACCACTGAAAAAGACGGCAAATTTATTTTCAAGGACATAGTATACGGAAAATATATTGTTGCCGAAATTGAATCGCCGGAGGGATATATTCTTACTGAAAAAACCTTCCCTGTTTCCGTCAGCACAGATAATGAAGTAATTACTGTCAAAATCAGTAATGAAAAAATCAAAGGCAATATTGAAGGTATTAAGGTCGGAGAATCCGATGAACCTTTAAGCGGCGCAGTTATCGGTCTTTTCGCCGACGGTGAATCTGATTTAACCAACAGAAACGCTCTGGGTACTGTAACTACTGACGAAAACGGTAAATTTGTTTTTGAAAATGTAGAATACGGCAAATATATAATTGCTGAAATACAGCCTCCTGAAGGATATATTCTGACTAACCAGATCTATCCTGTGGAAATCAGTCAGAATACTCAAATCAGTATTACTATTGTCAACGTAAAAATCAAAGGCATCGTTGAGATAGAAAAATACGATTCCCTTACTGATGAAAAGCTGTCCGGCGCTGAATTTACTGTGTTTACAGATACAAACGGCAATGGTAAATTTGACGAGGGCGAACAGTACGGAGTTCTGGAGGAAGTTGAAACAGGCTTGTACAGGCTTGAAAATATTCCGTACGGCAGTTATTTCTTAAAGGAAACCAAATCTCCTGACGGATACTATATTGATGATAATTATTATAACTTCAAAATTGAAAACAACGGAGAAGTTGTAAAAATCACAAACAATGATTTGTCAGATAAATTTGTAAATCAAAAAATAACTACCACTACGACTACTACGGTCACTACTACAACTACCTTTACATCCGGAACCGTTCCGTATGTGACATATAATAATCCTTCACCGCTGACAGGAAGCAAAAAGATTCCAGCCGCTGTTTTCATTACAGGTCTGACTGCTTTCGGAGGCATGCTGCTTTTCAAACACAAAAAGCATAAAAAATAAGTTGATTCTATAATTAACTTTCTTTCATCATAATTATTCCTCATATATAACTATTTTTCCTTTAAAGAGCGCTTCCCGTCTTTCGGGAAGCAGACTCTTTATATTTATAATGGTGGTGATCAAATGCAAAATGAAGAAGTATCCAGACAAATATATTCAGTTGTCTGCAATACCGCAAAACAAGGTTTGCAGATGGCATTGAATTATTTTATGAATAAAAGTATTTACGGTAAAATTACTCAAAACGGACAAAAACCCGAACTTCCCCATGGCGAACAAAGCCTGCAATCTCTGTATCAGCATGGTCAGCCTATGCTTAGTATTGTTGTTAAGGGAGACGAAAAGCTTCACGAATTCCGAAAAACAGCTTCAAAATATAACTTGGATTTTGCAATTCAGCATGATCCGGAAACTAAGAAACATACTGTATATTTCAAATACCGTGACAACAGCGTTATAGATAAAATCCTAACAAAATACGGCGAACAAAGCTTAGAGGATTTACAGTTCCAAAAGCAGCCGCTTAGCAGCGTGGATATCAGCGGCGATTCATCTCTGAGAAATTTCAGGGATATTGCAGCACGGTATAACGTTGATTTTGCAGTAAAACAAAATCCTAAAAGCAAACAGTATGTTATTTTTTTTAAAGCAAGAGACAGCGAAGTTATGGAACGAGTGTTTAGGGAATATAAAGAACATGATTTAAAGGCTAAGGATTCAGTTTTAGAGAAATTGGCGGGTAATCAGGAAAAAGTTATGGAAATGGCAAAGGAAGCTGAGAAAACTATGGAAAACGGTGTTAAAAAGGGAATGGAAAAAGTAAATGAAAACATTGAAAGAACACTTTAACAGTTTCCTGCAAAAGAAATATATAATTCCTCTGGTAATATCAGTTATTTCCTTTGTTGTAATGAACAAAACGTGTTGGTGTTATCATAATCTTTCGGGGGACGTTTTTACAAAAATTTACATAATTACTGAAAATCCTCTGCAAATTTTCGGACTTCCGCTGATAAGCTTTGACAGCAACGATCTTCTTTTCCCCTTCCTTATAGCCTGCATGATATATATTCTCATTGTAACCCGAACTCAAAGGCAAATGAGAACCGGAGAAGAATACGGTTCTTCAAAATGGGCGGACAAAAATGAAATAAGGAAATTTATGGACCCAAATCCATGGAAAAATGTTATTTTAACTGCAACAGAAGGTCTTACCTTGAAGGATTGGCGGATTATTCCTTTTAACGGCAGAAATAAAAATATTCTCATTGTAGGCGGTCCGGGAACAGGAAAAACAAGATTTTTTGTAATTCCAAACCTTATGCAGCTGAACAGTTCATATGTTATAACCGATCCGAAAGGAACGATTTTACCCGATGTAGGCACATTGCTGCTTAAAAAGGGAAAGTACGTTATAAAAATACTGAATCTCAAGGATTTCAGCAAATCTTTGCATTATAATCCCCTTGCGTACGTAAAAACGGAATTGGATATTTTGAAATTTTCCAATATGCTCATCGAAGCAACAAGGGCTCCGGACGAAAAACAGGACTTTTGGGTAAAGGCAGAACGACTGCTTTATCAGGCGGTTTTAGGACTTATAATCTTTGAAGCTCCTCCTGAGGAGCGTACCATGAATACCCTTGTAGAAATCATTGACGCTTCCAAAACACGTGAAGATGAAGGATACATGAATGCAGTTGATATGCTGTTTGACGATCTGGCAGAAAGGGATTCAAATCATTTTGCAGTAAGACAGTACAGGAAGTATAAGCTTTCAGCCGGAAAATCTGCTAAATCAGTATTGCTGTCATGCGGCGTGCGTCTCTCTCCGTTTGATATTCAGGATATAAGAGACCTTATGACATATGATGAAATGGAACTGGACAAAATAGGAGACCGCAAAACTGCGCTTTTCGCTATTACTTCCGATACCGACACTTCTCTTAACTTTATTGCATCGTTTATGTATATGCAGATGTTCAATTTACTATGCGATAAGGCTGATAACAGAAGAAAAGGAAAGCTTAAAGTTCCCGTAAGATGTATATTCGATGAGTTCAAGAATCTCGGCAAAATACCGATGTTTGAAAATCTGATCACTACTATCCGTTCAAGAAATATGTCCGCCTGCCCTATCGTACAGACAAAATCTCAGCTGAAAGCAATATACAAAGACGACGCTGAAACTATTGCAGGAGGCTGTGACAGTATGCTGTTTCTCGGAGGTCAGGAAAAATCGACTCTTAAAGATGTAGCAGAGCTTCTCGGTTCTCAGACAATCGATATTTTAAATTCATCACGTTCCTATGGTAGAAATCGAAGCGATACGTCGAATTATCAGAAAACAGGACGAAAGCTTCTGGACGAATCTGAAATATTCAGAATGCCCGGTGAAAAGTGTATCTTAACAATACGAGGAGCAAATCCGTGGTATTCCGATAAATACGATATTACCACGCACCCGAACTACAAATATCTTGCGGATTACAATGACCGCAATTATTTTGATATTAAGAAATATATTGCACGTTACAGATCAAACGCCGATTTTAAAATCGGAAAAAAAGATAAAATTACAGAAATTAAAACAGTTGAAAATTCGCCATTGGCGAATTAAGGATTTAGGAGGTCTAAAATGGAAACTTTTGAAAAAGGCATAGAAATATTAGGAAACATAACTGTTGTAGCAGGTATTGTTATACTGATTTTTGGAATAATACAGCTATTCACATCACTTGGTTCACAAAATTCGGATTCAAAAAATCATTCAGGATATGTTATTGCTGCCGGAATAGGTGTTATGGTTGTAGGAAAAGTTCTGATTCCTATGATTTCCGGAGAGGTAGTCTGGAGCTAATGCTAAGGAGTGAAATATAATGGTGGATAAAGTAATGGACAGCATTTCGGATTGGATAATGGGTCTGTTCCGAGACGCTATAAAAGCATTGCTTGAAAGTATGTTTTCCATAATGGACAATGTTACCTTTTATGCCAGTGAAGAACTTGGAAAATCACCTGAATTATGGAACAAGGGAATCTATGCGTTAATAAGAGAAATATCTATACAGGCTATCGTCCCTATTGCCGTTATAATTCTCACAATTGTCGTATGCCACGATTTCATTTCCCAATTCATGGATAAATCCATACGTGATATGGATCTGGAAGTTGTGGCAAAAATGGTATTTAAATTATGTTTAGGCATTTTTTTGTTAAATCATGTATTTGACATTACTATGGGTATTTTTGCTATGGGACAAAAAGCTGTGGAAATAGCAGAATATGTAATACTCGGAGAAGCTTCATGGATGAATTTTGATATATATTCGGTTTTTGAAGATCAAATTAATGATCTGAGCGTTGGAGGAATGTTGGTCGTACTAGCTGAAGTTCTTATTATAGAAATTATTTCTTTGGTTTCTGTTATAGCAGTTATTGTAGTAACAACTTCCAGAATGATTGAGATCTACATATACTGTTCTATTTCTCCGATTCCGTTTTCTACATTTACCAACAAAGAATGGGGAAATGTGGGACAAAATTTCATAAAAAATCTTTTTGCTCTCGCTTTTCAAGCATTCGCTATGATGTTGTGTTTAGGAATTTACGATGGTCTTATAAATAATGTCGTAGTTTCAAATACCGAATCACTACAATGGACTTTAGCTTTATGTGCTGGCATTTCTGTTGTTCTTGTATATATATTATGGAAATGCGGCAGTATCTCTAAATCTATGTTTAATGCTATTTAAACGGTAAACGCAAGTAAGAAAGTTTAAAATGAATATAAAATTCGCCATTGGCGAATTAAAGGAGGTAAACATGGAAAATAATTTTATTCAGGGCATTCACGGTAAATACAATTTTTATGTAATTGCCTTTGATTCGCAAAATCATTTTACTAATTACGGCAATGAGCATATTGATTTGACCTTGAAACAAGCTCAGGAGATTTACTCTAAAACAGTACTTGAAAATCCAAAGCATGTAAACACAATGCTTGGAGTAGCGTATAGTGCAGAAAAACCGGAACGTGACAGATACGGAACAGACGCAGTTGACCTGCTTCAATGCATTGACGGAAAAATAAAATTATGCGAGGATTACAAACAATCTCCTCTGCTAAGCGCCGAAGGATTTATTGCGGTTAATACTGTAAATATTCTGAAAAAAAGCATAGGAGATTGGCAGAAACAGCTTGATAAGAACAGCAGTCAAAAATCAGTTTCTCATCAGAAACCGCACAGCATTAGCAGTCAATCCAATTCACTTCTCGGTAAGCTTCGTGATAATCAGGCAAGGTTAAACGAAAGCGAACATTCCGATGGAACGTCTGCTCATTTGGAAAATATATAAATTAAATTCGCCATTGGCGAATTCTCAAAGGAAGTGATCAAATGTATATACAATTTACAAAAGACATCAATAAAATCCGTAACATTCTATTCCTTGGAAGAACATTTCGTGAGATCTGTATATTTACAGTATCGGGATTTATAGCATTCTTATCATATCATATAACCAAACGTATTCTCCCGGGTACGTTATCCCTGTATGTTATAGTACCTACAATGCTTGTTGCGAGTTTTTTTGCTTTCTATCATAAAAATAATCTCAAATTTGAAAAAGTTATTTTTTACAGAATCAAAAGAGTTTTATTCGGTTCAAAAATACGAAAATACCAAACGGAAAATTTTTATGAATCACTGGAAACATTAATTATAAAGGAGGAAAATCTAAAAAATGCTAAGTACCAGCAAACCCAAAATGCCATCAGTCAAAAATCTCAGACAGTTAAAAAGCATGCTGCCCAAAACCGTTCAGCAGACCATACCGTTTCTGGACATGCGCCGAGACGGTATATGCATGGTAAAAAACGATTATTACACTAAAACTCTGCAATTTAATGACATAAATTATGAACTTGCCGGAACAGTTGAACAGGAAGCTATTTTTAACCGTTATTGCAGCTTTCTGAATCACTTTGAAAGTAATATTGACATACAATTCACCTTTCAAAATAAAGTAATTGATATGAAAGAATTTAAAAAATATATCAAGCTTCCCTATAAAAAAGACGAATCTGAAAAAATCAAAGAATATCGGCGTGAGTATCAGGAAATGCTTTACAGTCAATTTGAAAAGAGAAGCAGCGGAACAATCAAAGTAAAATATCTTACGTTCGGTATACATGAATCAAATTTCAAAAAAGCTAAAAACGCTCTCGAACGTACAGAGTTGGAAATAATCAGAATTTTCAAAAGAATGAATGTAACCGTTCATTCGCTTAACGGATTTGAAAGGCTTAAGCTTTTGAAAGAAAGTTTACATCCGCTTCAACCGATTCTGTTTAATTTTAACTGGAAATCAAGATATACCTCCGGTATTTCCGTAAAAGACAGCATCTCTCCGACTTCTATGGACTTCAGCAAACTTAATTGTTTTAGGATAGGTAATACATACGGTGCTGCCTATCATGTATATATTGATTCAGCCGAAGTTTCTGACAGAATAATCGAGGAAATTATGGCTGTTGACAGTAATCTTACTGTCAACATACATACTCATTCTTTAGACCAGTTAAAAGCACTTAATTTTGTTTCCAATAAACTTACTAATGCCAATGCCGTAAAAATCGGAAAGCAGCACAAAGCAGCCGATCAGGGACATGACGGTGATATTC
>ERZ827108.3037-NODE-3037-length-15162-cov-4.573244_pt1 | contig 15162 bp, 10 predicted proteins | sample MGYA00519921_ERZ827108 | MGnify/ENA primary metagenome ERZ827108 (study PRJEB31778, sample SAMEA3449258) | human gut metagenome | biome: human gut; feature: human-associated habitat; material: faeces | place: United Kingdom | collected 2010/2012 ... | reverse complement strand
ACGGAAAGGCGGGAGTAAAGGGCTGTAATTTTGCTATAATCAGTCATGTGCATAACCTCCTGTGCGTCCATGTATGTGTCATTTACACTTAAAATTATGCACTCCAGCGGGCCGAGCCGTACTCCTCGTTTTTCCGATACTTTTTAGCATTCTTGCTCTTGACGTAGACGATAGCGCGAAAGATACCGGCAACAATGATTCCCACGCACAGATCGAAGGGATGAAAGCTGGGCGCTGGACTGGAAAAAGCGACTGTCAGCGTATCCAGCAAATTCAGCAGCTTGGCAGATGCATCCGCTCCTTCGGCCAACCGCCAGGCAAGACCCAGCTTTGTGGCGAAAAGCGCCACAAACACATAGGGAACGCTGGAAAGGATGATTTTCTTTCTTTTGGGATTCATTGTTCCACTCCTTCCAATGATTTTGGAACATGGAAACAGGCAGGAGGGGTTGGTCTCCTGCCCGGTTACGTGAACGCCCCGGCTTACCTGCGCCGCTTTTTTCGTTTTGCGCACAAAACTATAAATGCGGTCAGCATCAGCCCGGCGCCTGTCCACATAACGGGGGTCATGGTCATCTCAAAGCCCGTCTGAATCCCCGAGTAGTTGATGAAGCAGTACCACTCCCTGGGTGGCACATACTGCTCGTCTATCGTCAGTTCAATGGTTTCCTCGCTTCGGTTGAAGCCTTCCGGTGCTTGTATCTCACGAATGACATAACGTCCCGGTGCAAGGCCAGTCGCACGGACAACGCCGTTTTCATCGGATACCAGCTCTTGCAGTAGCTGTCCTTCAGCGTTCTCCAGCGCAAATTTTCCCCCTGCTAACGGTTTCTTCCGGTAATCCGTCTTCAAAAATTCGTAATGATTGGGAATGTTTACGCAGGTATACGTCAGCGGTTGGGTCAGGTTGTCGTCCACCACCAGGGAAAAGTCTTCCATCCGGTTGAATCCAGCGGGAGCTTCCATTTCCCGGAGGGTATATTGTCCATAGGGAATGGAGGTGAATCGTACCCTGCCGTTTTCATCGGAAACAGCGGTCTGGACCGTCTCGCCCTGCCCATTGAGCAGTGCAAAGACCGCGCCTGTCAGCGGATTTCCCTCGGGATCCACCTTATGCAGCAGGATTTCCATAGGCCGATTGACAATGGTGGCCAAGGGTTGGATTGGATTCACAAAGCTGCCGTCCACCGTCAGACAGACGTTGACTCCGCTGCGAAGATACCCGGAGAGGGGCGCTGTTTCCACGATGGTATAGCTGCCAAAGGGAATTTTCTCAAAGGTCACGATGCCAAGTTCGTCCGACACTGCCGTCATCAGCGTGGAACCGTCCTCTTTTTGAAGAGCAAACTCCACCCCTGCCAGCGGCAGACCGTTTTCATTCTGCTTCAGCAGCGTAACGCGGGTGTAGTCGTCCTGAAGGACGGTATCGCCGATCACATCCCCGCTTTCATCCACCGTGAACGATCGTTCCGCCTCACTAAGGGCGTAGCCGTCAGGGGCCAGTACCTCGTGGAAGGTATAGCGGCCCGGTGTGACAGGAATGCGGGGAATCTGGCCGTTTTCATCGGTGACGGCCCTATAGATCACCTTGTTCTGGTCATTTCTCACTTCGATTTCTGCGCCGGGAAGGGGCTTTGCGCCTGCGATATCGGTCTTGGTCAGGGTGACTTCGGTATAAATCAATTCGTCGTGAATCGTTTCAGACAGCTGAACCCGAATGACGCCATTCTCCTGAACGGAAGAATCAAGCGTAACAGGGAAAGCAGCCGGGTTCAGCTTCCATCCGGCAGGGGCAAACAATTCTTGGATGTAGTACTCGCCATGGGGATAGCGGCCCTCCAAGGTCAGCTTGCCTTCGTGATCGGTCGCACCGGTAGCCAGCAGCGTATCTGCCATGAGCGTTCCGCCGGGGAACAGGAGATCTTTGGCCGTATACAGTCCGAAAACAAATCCCTCTCCGGGTTCGTTCTCCAGAACTTGCGTCATCGTCCCATCGGCATGAGGTTTTGTCTGCAATGCCTCCTTTTCTTTGTACAGGTTGATTTCCGCAGGCAGAAAATCATTGCGGATCGAAAGGGTGGCTGTGACAACCGGCGTTTGGTTGTCCGTACAGGCAAGCTCCACCTCATGGCGGGTGGAATCCAGAACATATCCTTCTGGAGCAGCCGTTTCTATCAGGTAATATTTACCCAGCGGCAGCGTCTGGGAAGCCATGACTCCCTCTGCCGTTGTGACAAGCGTATCTGCCAATTCGCCTTTCTCATACCAGACAGTGCCGTCTTTTCCTGTGATGGTTTCAGACGCACGAATCTCAAAGACCGCCCCGGCCAGACAGCCTTCTTCATAGACCGGCTGCTGTATTTCATGACCATAGGCGTCCGTCCGCGTTTCAAAGCCGGTCAGCTGCAAGCCTTTCTTTTCCACGAGAAATTTTCCCCTGACCGGCGTATTGGGAATTTCAACCGTCACCTCGTAGCTTTCGCCGGCCGTATCTCCTGTGTGCCCAAGGAAAACCTCCACTCTTTCCGAAAGAAGCAAGTACCCTTCGGGAGCCTTGATTTCCTCTATAAAGTACTGTCCCCATGGAACGGTTTCCGGCAAGGTGACCTCGCCGTTTTCATTGGTGAGAAAGATGTCCAGTTTCATCGGCGTAGGATAGCGAACCTGCTGGGTCACATAGCAGCCGTTTGCATCCTTCAGTTTGAAGGCAGTTCCCGCCAGAGCAATCGGTTTGCCAGTTTCCGCGTCAATTTTGACCATTCGCAGCCGGTAGTGAAGAGCCTGATTATTCAGAATCAGCGTGGGCGGGTCTTTCCGATTTTCTGTGCCATCGATTCGCACGTCCATGGGGCGCATCATGGCATATCCTTCCTTGCCAATGGTCTGCCGCAGCACATATACGCCGTAGGGCAGGGCTTTGGTTGTGGCACGCCCATATCGATTCGTTACCAGATAATCACGCTCTATGTCTCGGGCGTTTTCATAGCTGCCTGCGCTTTTCAGATACACTTCAAATTCCGCGCCCTTTTCCGGCGTTTCGATCACCCCTGCGCCGCTGTGGCTTTCCTGTTCTCCTGTGAATTTCACAATTCCGAAAGCACCGTACAGAATTTCGTTGGTTTTCAGCCCTTCATACGTCATAACGGCTTCTGCGGACTGCAAAGCCGCGCATCGGGCATCCACGAAGAAGTGCTTGCTGCTGGGCTGATAGCCTGCGGGCGGCGTGACCTCCTCCACTTCGTACAATCCCGGCCAAAGTTCTCCCGTAGTAACGGACGCATCCTCTCCATGGGTTTTAAGCGCTTCCATCACCACAGCGCCTTTTTCATAAACCACCTCTCCCTGACGGTTCCGAATGTTCTCGCCTGCCAAAAGCCGGAACTCCGCCCCCGTCAGAACGCCGTCGCCGCGGGTAGCCGGAGCGCTGATGCGGTAGGGCTTCGGAAGTTCCTTTCGACTGCGGCCCTCTGCATTGGGATTGTCTCCGTCATATTCTTCCGCATCGCGCTTGTACAGCTTGAGTTTGACCTGCACCGGCTGGTTTGTGGCTTGTAGTTCGGTGATTTCATCCGGCTTTACAGCAGCGTCCAACGAGATTTCCTCAAAAACATAGCCCGTTGTCGCGCCATGCTCCCGCACCACATACCGGCCCTTGTGAAGCGGCGGGGAAACTGCAACGCCGTTTGAGTCCGTCGCCATGGTGGCGGCAATTTTTTCGCCGGATGTGTCCTCATAAAGAATGTCAAAAGTGACGCCCTCTATGGGATTGCCATTCAGACGGTCCGTTTTGGTGAGCCGGATCCATCCCTTTGTGGGTTCGTTTTCCACCTCCATCTGATACGTTTTGCCATTCTCATAGGCGTCGATTTCGGCAGAAAAATGACTGTCCACAAAATGAGAAGGCGCTTTGGTTTCGTCAATTCGATATCTGCCCCAGTCCAGCCAGCCGGTTTCGGCACAGCCGTCTGCGCCGGTAGTCAATACGGCGACAACTTCATCCACACCGTTTCTTCCAGCGGGAGCTGAAAGGCGTGTGACGGTAAACTCCGCGCCTGCCAACGGCTCTTTGGTCAGCTGGTCTTTTTTGACGATGCGGATTCTGGCGGTCGCTGTGTCGTTTGCAAAGGTTACGGTGGAAGAAGAACCTGCCGTGACCGTTACGTTCTGCGTATGGTTTACGGATATCGTATAGCCCTGGGGCGCAGCTTTTTCCCGAACAAGGTAGTTTCCGGGCTGAAGATTCGGAAAGGAGGCAACGCCATCCGCCCCGGTGGTCTGGGTTTGCAATACAGTACCTGCCGGGTTCAGCAGTTCATACACAGCTCCGGCCAGTGCCGCGCCTGTCTGAACGTCCTTTTTCATGACCGCTATCGATCCCATGGGTACTTCAAAGGTAAGAGAGAGGGACTTCAGATGATAGGGCACGCCCTGCTGCGGAATCAGCACCTTTTGAATGGCTGCGGACGGAACGCCTACCAGGAAGCTGGCTTCTTCCTCTTCGGAGGAAACCGATTCTACAGTAATGGTAAAGGGGATTTGACTGGAGGTGATGGAAAGGGTATCGCCGCTGTTCAGATAGTAATAGCGGTCATCTGCACCGGCACTGTTGCCGGTAAGGCGGATGGCAGACTTGCGGATGCGCATCCGGTCCGCGTCGGTGGTCAGGGTCACCGTACCCACATAAGCGCTGCCGGAAAGACGGGTGGATTGGCCGGATACCTGGATATCGCCAGTGATCCTGCCCCGGGCAATGCCGTTTGCCGCCAGCCAGCGGGCGTATTCCAGATAAACGGCGGGAGCCTGTCCGCTGGCCCGGTAAAAGTTATCCATATTCCAGTAAGAACGGACGTATTGCGCTCCCTCCATTTCGCGGATGACCTGCCGGATGGCGAACTGACCCGCCACGCGCGACCAGGTAAGATTATCCGAATCGCTGCGATCCAGCGCCATAAAGGGATAGGTATGCCGAAGCACCCAGCCGATGGCGTGCAATGTGGATTCGTGATAGAGAATGCTGGAATAGCCGGGGTTGCTGCGATAGGAATCCATATCTACGATCAGGTAGGGACCTTTGGGCTGCTGGCCCCCGCCGTAGATGTTTTCACCGGGCCCGGAAAGATTGTGTTCCAGGCAATACACAGTAAAGCCCTCCAAATAATGGGGCGTAGCGTAAATCGTACCGTGATCCGGCGATTTGGCAATTTGCAGATAGTCGCTGTCCTTTCCGGAACTGCCGTACAGCCCGCTTTGTCCCACAGAAAAGGACGGAATGGGCGCATGGATGGTTTTCAGGCTGAACCCCTTCATGGGGCTGGCAGAACGAAGGCTGAAAGTCTGCGGCAGGTCCGGCAGCGCATAGTCCGTAACCGTCAGGGCCTGCGCATCCGTGGCAGCCGTTTCACTGGCCAGCACATAGACGGTGGCCGTATCTGCCCATTTCAGCGTACCATCTGCAAAATCATCTCCATAAAGATAACGCACCAGCAGCCAGCAGCGGTTTTGGGCGTCCTGCTCCATCCTTTCTACCTGCACCACAGCGTCCGTTATGAAAACGCCCATGCAGCTCTCTTCATCGGCGATTTCCTCCACGCGGGAATAGACCTTCGTGGCCGGAGTAACAGCGCGGTAGTCGCCCGGCTGAATAATGGATGGTTCTTCCGGCAGAATGTCTTCTGCCGGTTCTTCTTTTTCTTCAGGTTTTTCCAAGAGAGGGTTCTCAAAAGGCGTTTTGGCAGCTGCTTCGATTTTTTCACCCGCTGCCGTAAAGGCAAGCAGCTCGCCAGCGTCCGTGGCAGTCCAGGCCGCAGACCGTATGCCCGCCAATGCACTGGCTTCCTCATCTGTCAGGATGGGTTCGGACAGGGCGCTTTCTGCCACATATCCAGTGAGGGCTTCCTCCTCCCCGGTGATCCACCAGATCTTAACACGGCTGAAATCCGCTTGGCGGATCAGCTCCGTTGCCAGCAGTACAGCACCGCCGGAAAGGCTGAAAAAGGGGACTCCATTGTCTGCCGAAGGATAGACCTCGGTAGTGCCTGACGTTGTCACATACGCATGACCTTTGACGGCAATCCAGCTTTCCAGGCCGGCAGAGACCAGCGTCTCATTGGGAACTGGTTCCGGTTCGTCTGCGGGTTCATCGTCAGGGGATTCCTCTGTAGGGGGCTGGGATTCGGCTTCTTCCAAGGGCAAATCCTCCACCGTGGGTTCTGATTTGAAGTCAGCTTCATCCTCGATGAAGCTTTCGTCCATTGCGGCATCTTCTGCCGGCTGCACTTTCAGTTCCTCGGCAAAGCTTATAACAGAAATCAGCATTGCGGCTGCCAGCAGCAGCGCCATAATTTTCTTTCTTTTCTTGGTGTACACGCTTTTCATCCTTTCCTGGGTTCTGATTTTTCCACCGCCATGATGACCAGCCGTCCGTCCTGGCCGTCAAAGCTGCGGTCGCAGGTGATAAGGGTCAGAATAGAATCTTTTTCATGAACTTCCACGCCGGTATCATACAGGGACAGCGTCTTTGCACGGGCTATAAAGGCAGGAAACGCCTCGTCACTGTTAAAGTCTGGCGTGGAGGGTTCCCAGTCGCCATTTCGCATATGAAGAACGGCAAAAATCTGGTAAGTGCCTGTGTGGTAGAGCGTATCCAGATAAATTGTTGCATGATTCTCATAAAAGCCTGGCTCCTTATATTCCATCAGGGAGCTGAACATGGCCTGCGCATGGCTTCGGAGATGATGACCGTAAATGGCGATATTTTGGCTTGGGGTTTGAAAATTCGTTCTTTCCAGCGCAAACAGCGTTCCCAGATAACTTTCCTTCCCGGTGAAAGTATGGTGGAGATAGTAATCGGTATCATCCGATTGGACCACCGGATAATCGATAGGGGTGTTTGAAATTCGCAGCCAGCCGATGAAATCAGGGTTCATCTCCTGACAGGCGGCAAAGTCCGCAGCCGTGTGCCGGGGTTCCGCAGTCGTACTCGTTGGCGGCAATGGAACAAATGGCTGCTTTTCATTTTGGGAAACTGCCGGCGTGAGTGCTGGGGCAGGACTTGGGGAAGCCGTGCCGGTCAGTTGGCCCCTCAGCAGGGCGTAATCCTCCGTATCCTGCTGGATTTCCTTTTCCGTGGCTGCAATGGGAAGAAAAAAGGCCGCCATACCTGCAAGCAGCAGGAAGACGGCCAAAACGGCAAGTGCCTGTTCTCGAAAATTTTGTTGTTTTGGAATAGGGCATCCCTCCTGTAAGGATTATCTTTCGGGCAGTTGGGTCGGTCTGGGCTTCTCTGCGCGCTCCCGCATTTTTCTTTTGATCTGCGCCCTGTGAAGCTGTTCCTGAATCGTGGGCTTCTTTTCCCGTTTGATCTCCCGGGCGGCGTATTCCTGAAAGGCGGCGGTCAATGCGTCTGCGTCTTTGGCCTTGAAGAACACCAGGTATTTGGGGATTTCTCCCGAAGTGTCTTTCTTCAGCGCATAATTCACGCTATATTTGCGGGCCACCCGCTGAAAGGACTTGATATTGCCGTCTGTGATCTCAATGTTGGACACGCTCTGTCCCTGCCGCATCAGCTGTTTAACCGTCTGACGGCCTATGGGAGCCATGTGCAGCTTTTGCTCTTTCCGATGGGCCAGATACTTGGCAATGGCGACCTTCAGCCCGTGACCTGTGAGCTTGACACTCTTAATCGCCAGAGCGACCGCTCTGTTTTCAATGTCTTCTTGCATGGAACAAACCTCCTGCGTTTATCCTTCCGCCCGGCTCCGTTGCGCCTGCTGGTAATACTCATGCCGGAATTGTGCCGAGTAGTAGTGGTCGATGGTGGCGGGGGCGTTGAACAGCACGGTCAGCAGATAGCGCTTGATGTTGCGCACGGGCGTGGTGTTGGATTTCAGACTGTCCATGACGTACTGGATGTGCATACAGTTGATCTTGAGCAGCCGTTCTTTCACCAGCGACGCCGGAAGGTTGTCCCCGGCAACCGACAAAGTCGGGCGAGTAGAGCAGAGCGTTTCCACCATGAGATCGACGATTTCGTCCAGCTGCTCCAGATTGGCCGCATAGTCTTCCGAAATCTCGAAATAGTCGATGTTCCGTTTCACCTGATTCCGGTACTTTCGAACCTGATCCTCCTCCATCCCTCCTTCCGTCTGTGCAGGCAGAGAGGGGGAGGGGATGGATAGAGGGATAGAGGAATTAGTTTGTTGTTTCCTTTCTGAATTCGTCTTTGATCTCTTAGTATTTAATTGCGTTGGATTTTCCAACGTAGGGTTTTCCAACGTAGGCTTTTCCAATGTTGGATTCTCCAACGTTGGATTTTCCCACATAGGTGTTTTCCCACTGCCGCCGGACGTTTCGCAAGACTCGGAAATCGCCTTGGAAGTGTTGAAATCCAAAGGCTTTATGGATTTTGGCTCTCCGTTGGGCTTGTCAGCCACAACGGATTTTTCCTGTGTGGGATTATCCAACGCAGGTGCTTGTGGATTTTCATAAATCACATACTCGGTGCCGGAAAGCTGGCCTTTTTCATTGCGCCCACGGGAGCGGACGATATAGCCTGCATCTTCTAGTTCTCGAATCGCCTCCCGGATGGCGTCCACCCCTTCCCTGCTGATGGCCGCCAGACCGCGAAGGGTATAGTCCCATTCATCCGGCAGCGACAGCATAACGGACAAAAGCCCCTTTGCCTTCAGCGACAGCGACCGGTTTTTCAGATGATGATTGGACATGACCGTATAATCGCGGGTGCGCTCTACCCGGAAAACTGCCATCCTTTACCCCTCCTTTCCTTTGTACTATTTAGCGTTCCGCTTCATGCTGGCGCTTTCGCTGCCACTGTTCCAGCAGCCGGAGAATGGTGGTTTCCATCTGCTGGGGCGTATAGGACTTGGGGAAATACTGCCGGAGCCGGGCACTGGTAAAGATTACCTTATCCATTTCGGGCTTCTTTTCCTCGGACATAATGGCGCGCATCACATCCACTGAAAGTTTTCCTTCCTGACTGAATTTCTTGAGCCGCTGGGCCTGGGACAGAGAGGGCGTGGTCTGTTCGCTTTCCATAGCGTCCAGCAGGAGAACCTGTTCTTCGGTTTTCAGGTAGGACAGCTCCACGGCAGGATTGAACGCCACTTTCTTTTCATCCACAAGGTTCAGCAGGTCAGGAATCAGGGCTGTTAAGCGGATAAAGCGCTGAATTTGGTTGCGGCTATCCGGAGCATTTTCAGCAAGAAGATCAACACTTCTTTTTCCAAAGAAATTGTGACCAACTTGGTCACGATTTTCCTTGGACGGTCTGCCCGCCTGCCGTTTTATGGCTTCCAGCTTCATCTTATAGGCAAACGCTCTCTCGCTGGGAAGCAGCGTTTCCCGCTGCAAATTGCTGTCCACCATGATAATCGTGGCGGCGTCATCGTCCAGATCGCGGACAATGACTGGCATTTCCGTCAGACCCGCCAGTTCGCTGGCATGGCGGCGGCGGTGGCCGGACACCAGTTCATACCCGCCGCTTTCCAGAGGCCGGGCAATGGCCGGAACCAGTACGCCATACTGTCTGACGCTGTCTACGGTGTTCTCCATGGCTTCGTCATCCTTGACTTTGAAAGGGTGGTTCCGAAAGGGATGCAGCTCCGAAAGGGGGAGCATCTGCACCTTTTCCCGTTTGGTTTCCGCTTGAATCTCCTGCCGGTTTTCCTCTGTGGTGAAAAGATCATCGACCGAGGCCAGCTTCACGTTGCGCGCGCTGCTTTTCAAGGCCCAGCACCTCCTTTGTCAGACTGCGATAGGCTTCTGCTACCTTTCCGTTGGGGTCATGAGCATAGATGCTTTTTCCTTCGGCGCTGATCTCCGCCGCCCGAATGGAATGCGGAATTTCCGCGTCAAAAATGCGGAGCTTCCCGCCATAAGTCTCCTTGAGCAGCGCCGCCATATCCCGGGCGTAATTGGTGCGGTTGTCCACCATCTCCAAAAGAATGCCGTCAATTTGCAGAGCGGGGTTGATCTGCCGACGCACCTTACCGATGGTCTGCAGCAGCTGCTCCATCCCCTTGGCCGGAAGGTACTGCGCCTGTACGGGAATGAGAACGCTGTCCGCAGCTGCCAGGGCATTGATGGTCAGCATTCCCAGAGAAGGCATACAGTCGATGAGGATGTAATCATAGCTTTTTCGGACAGGTTCCAGATACTGCTTCAGGATAGTTTCCCGGCTCATGGCGTTTACCAGCGATACCTCCATGCCGGAAAGGGCGATGTTGGCAGGCAGCAGGTCAACGCCCTCCGCATGAGGAAGGATTCCATCCTTTGGCTGAAACGGCTCGTCCAGCAGTACCTTTTTGAGCAGGTCTGTCAGCGTGGCTTCCAGCTCGTCCGGCTGGGAATAGCCCAGGCTGACGGTCAGGGACGCCTGAGGATCACAGTCCACCAGCAGCACCTTTTTCCCGCTGTTCGCCAGCCCGATGCCCAGGTTCGCGGTCGTGGTGGTCTTGCCCACTCCGCCTTTCTGGTTTACGATGGCAAGGGTCTTATGAGGCATAGTTCGACCTCCAAATGATTCATTTTTTGTAATTTTGAGTGATAGAAAGAAGGTAAATACTGCTTGTGACCATCCGCAAACCGTTGTAAAATAATGACTTTTGGATAACTCCTATAAGAACATTCGCACCATCAAAACCCCGCAAGGCGTAAGGCTTTGCGGGTTTTCTCTATCCATTTTTCATTTCCCAATATCTCCCTTTTGACTCCCGTTTCTGCACCCTTTGGGGGCAAAATTTTTCAAAAAGCGCCGTTATGGACGGTTCAGAGGTTCAAAAAGAGGTTCAAACTTGCCCGCCTTCGGCGGCCGAGATACGGAGCATAAAGAAAGAAGACTGCCTGACGGCAGTCTTCTTTCGTATAGGTTATTTTTCCATTAGTTGGCGCGCACCTTGATGCTGGGCCAATCATAGATGCCAACGGGCGTCATGTTGAAGTCCTCCACCTGGGCGGACAGGATGACGGTCTCGTTGCGGCTGTTCAGATAGCAGCCGACCGGATCCTCCAGGTACAGGATCTCCGCAGCGCGCTGGTAGGCCTTTTCGCGCCATTCCTGATCGGTGGTCTTGGCAGCGCCGTTGAGCAGCTCGTCCACTTCGGCGTTGGAGTAGAAGCCGTAGTTGTTGCTGTTCTTGCCGTCTTCTTCAGTAGCGAAGCGGCGCTTCAGACCCTCGTCGCCGTCCAGCGTGATGTAGCCGGCGCCCATCAGGAACATGCCCCAGTCGGGGAATTCTTCGGGGGTCAGGCCGTTCCACGCAGCGGAGAAGGTAGCGCGGTCAACCACGACCAGATTGCACTTGATGCCCACTTCCGCCAGCTGAGCGGCGGCGATTTCACCAGCCTGCACACCCTTGTTGTACACGTCGGTGCACATGAGGTTCATTTCAAAGCCGTCAGGATAGCCAGCCTCGGCCAGCAGTTCCTTGGCCTTGGCCTGATCCTGCTGGATCACGCCCAGATTGATGTAGCCGAAAGCGGCGGGCGGCGCAACGCTGTCGCGGGGCTTCTCACCCATGGCGCCCCACAGAGCCTCGACCAGCGCGGTACGATCCAGCGCGTAGGAGATGGCCTGACGAACCTTGGTGTCCTTGATGATGGGGTTGGAGCAGTTGAACTGGAACAGATGGCAGCCGGGGCCGGGGATGGAGAACACGTTCAGGGTGTCGTCCTCCTTGAAGCGCAGCACGTCCTCAGCGGAGATGTTGATTGCGGCGTCCACCTGATGGCTTTCCATGGCGATGGCGCGGGAGGCAGCTTCGGGAACGATCTGGATGCAGATGTTCTCGGTAGCGGCGGGGCCGTTGAAGTAGTCGTCAAAGCGAACCAGGTGCATATCCTCGTCCTTGTTCCACTCCACCAGCTTGAAGGGGCCGGTGCCGTCGACGCTTTCCACTTCCTTGCCCAGTTCCTTGCCGTACTTTTCGATGTAGTCCTTATTCAGCAGGGTGTTGGCACGCAGGGTCAGAGAGGCCAGCATGGGGCCGGCAGGCTCCAGCGTAACCAGATTGATGGTGTAATCATCCACGATGTCGCAGTGATCGATAAAGCCCATGGTCTGGGTGTAGCGCACCGGGTCTTCCTTGTTCAGCAGACGGTCGTAGGTGGCCTTCACGTCCTCAGCAGTCAGTTCTTTGCCGCTGTGGAACTTGACGCCCTTGCGCAAGTGGAAGGTCCAAGTCAGCTCGTCTTCGGAGACTTCCCAGCTCTCGGCAACGTCGCCCACGATATTGCCTTCCAGATCGCGCTTGACCAGATAGGAATATACCTGAGGCAGCACCACATCGTTAATGCCCTGCTGACCCCCCACATCGCCTTTGCTTCTCAGGAATCCATGATTCGCCGCGCCCGAATCGTCTTCCAGAATATCGAAGCCTATCTGGCCGGGAAGCCGGAGAACGTCTGCCAGTACTAAGTCCCCTTCTTTTCCTCCCGTTGACACGCCGTGCCAACGGGTTTTTTTATCAAGTTTGACCTATATTTTACTTTCTCAGGGTGGCCGTTTTTTCTTTTCTCTGGTAAAATGATTTTTGTATCTGGAAGAAGCAAGAGAAGAAACGAGGAATGAAGATGGCTTATCAGACGATTGTGATCGATTACGCGCCCAAGGCCAAGAGCATGGCCGCCGAAGTCGAGAAAAAGGCCAACGAGATGGAGCAGGAGGACTGGGAGCTGGTGTCGTTCGCCATTACCAACTCCGCCAAGGGCATTCTGGTTTTTCACCGGCCGGATAACGATTTTAGAGATTAACGCGTTTCATGCAAAAAAGCCTGTGCCTACGGACAGGCTTTTTTTGCGCCATTTTTTCGGTAAAGAGGCATAGTGCTCCTTTGCTTTCGTTTTCTTATGCCATTTGTCCAAAAAAATCCGCCGCTCTGAAAAAAGAGCGGCGGGTCAATATTTGTTTTTCAGCCCTGCAGCATCATCTGATAGGTGGGCATGGGCCAATAGTCGGCCCCTACCAGCGTTTCCAGCATATCCCCGGCGGCGCGCAGCTCCGCCATGGCGGGCACGATTCGATCCCGGGTGGCCTGCGCCTTTTCCAGCGTGTCCTGAAGGGGCGCAATCTCGTTCAGAGCGTTTTGCAGGCTGTCGCAGCCCTTCGTCAGCCGATCCATCTGCCGCTGAATGTCGATCAGCAGCCGGGTTTCGGTCTCCATGGGCAGCGTGGGGCAAACCTGCTTCTTCTGGACGGCCTCCTGCGCCACCGTGCCGGAATAGGCGATGGCGGCGGGCAGGATCATTCGCCGGGCAATATCCAGCATACTCAGGGCCTCGATGTCGATGACCTTGACGTAGTTTTCCAGCTTGATCTCGTAGCGGCTGTGAACCTCCTGCGCGCTGAAGACCTTCTGCCGCTCAAACAAATCCAGATTCTTCTGGTGGATGTAATAGGGCAGTGCGTCCACCGTGCTGGACAGGTTTAACAGACCCCGGCGGGCGGCTTCCTCCACCCAGGACGCATCGTAGCCGTTGCCGTTAAAGATGATGCGCATATGCTCCCGCAGGGTGCGGCGAATCAGCTCGTCCACGGCGGCGGTGAAGTTCTCCGCCTGTTCCAGCTCATCGGCCATGTGCATCAGGGTGTCGGCAATAATGGTGTTCAGCACCACGTTGGGGCCGGACACGCTCTGACTGCTGCCCAGCGAACGGAACTCGAATTTATTGCCCGTAAAGGCGAAGGGCGAGGTACGGTTGCGGTCGGTGGAATCCTTGGGAAACTTGGGCAGGATGTGCACGCCCAGCCGCATCTGATCCCGCTGGTGGCTCTCATACTTGGAGGCGTTAACGATGGACTCGATGATCTCATTGAGTTCGTCGCCCAGAAACACGGAAATGATGGCCGGCGGGGCCTCGTTAGCGCCCAGACGGTGATCGTTGCCCGCGTAGGCCACCGTGACCCGAAGCAGATCCTGATAATCGTCCACCGCCGCCAGAATAGCGGACAGGAACAGAAGGAACTGAGCGTTCTCGCTGGGGGTCTCGCCGGGTTCCAGCAGGTTCACGCCCGTATCGGTGGACAGGGAATAGTTATTGTGCTTGCCGCTGCCGTTGACCCCGCCGAAGGGCTTTTCATGCAGCAGACACACCATGCCATGGCGGTCGGCCACCTTTTTCATGATCTCCATGGTGAGCTGGTTATGGTCAGCGGCGATATTCACCGTGCTGAAAATGGGGGCCAGCTCATGCTGAGAGGGAGCGACTTCGTTATGCTCGGTCTTGACCAGCACGCCCAGCTTCCAGAGTTCTTCGTCCAACTCCCGCATGAAGGCGTGAACCCGGGGCTTGATCGCCCCGAAGAAATGATCGTCCAATTCCTGTCCCTTGGGTGGCTTGGCCCCGTACAGGGTGCGCCCGGTCACGATCAGATCGGGCCGCTGGAGATACAGCGCCTTATCGATCAGAAAATATTCCTGCTCGGTGCCCACGGTGGGATAGACCCGCACGGCGGTCTGATTGCCGAACAGACGCAGAATGCGAAGGGCCTGCTTATTCAGGGCCTGCATGGAACGCAGCAGCGGCGTTTTTTTGTCCAGCGCCTGCCCGCCGTAGGAGCAGTACGCCGTGGGAATATACAGGGTCTCGTCCTTCACAAAAGCATAGCTGGTGGGATCCCACGTGGTATAGCCCCGCGCCTCGAAGGTGGCTCGCAGTCCGCCCGAAGGGAACGAGCTGGCGTCCGTCTCGCCGCAGACCAGCTCCTTGCCGCTGAACTCACACAGCACCTTGCCGTTTTTCGGCGTTCCAATAAAGGAATCGTGCTTTTCAGCGGTCACGCCGGTCATGGGCTGGAACCAGTGCGTATAATGGGTCGCGCCCTTTTCCAGCGCCCAGTCCTTCATGGCGTTGGCGATCACCCCCGCCAGACTGGGATCCAGCGAACGGCCTTCTTCAATGGTCCGCCGGAGCGCTTTATAGGTTTCCTTGGGCAGGCGGTTCTGCATGACCGAATCGTCAAAGCAGTTTTCGCCGAAGATCACGCTGGGATTCTCCATCCGTTGCTTCCTCCTTGGAATGCTCATCCTCGAAAGCATAACACACTTCATGGATAGACACAATAAATACTTTGGCAAATTGGCGGTCGGGAGTGTAGGACTACAATACATCTTGGACAAACACAAAAAAGGAAAGAGAGATAGGGTC
>ERZ827108.3016-NODE-3016-length-15280-cov-4.369392_pt1 | contig 15280 bp, 16 predicted proteins | sample MGYA00519921_ERZ827108 | MGnify/ENA primary metagenome ERZ827108 (study PRJEB31778, sample SAMEA3449258) | human gut metagenome | biome: human gut; feature: human-associated habitat; material: faeces | place: United Kingdom | collected 2010/2012 ... | reverse complement strand
TGCAAGTGAGTCGGATGTTATTGTTTATCTGGATGGAGTAGATCCTAAGACTCAGCCTGCAACAGTGCGAGAGAACGGAAACTATTCAAACATTACGCTTACTATTCCTCACGATTGGGAATATGAGACGGAACGTAAGAACGATTCCACCGAATATTGTATTGCCATTTGGCCGGAAGGACAGACAGAGGGAAAGATTAAGGTATGGTACTATAACGCTTTTGGTGTTTGCGGAACCGGTCTTGAGGAGGAAGAAATCACCGTTGGCGGTTATAGCGCATGGAAAGGAACCTATGATAACAAGAAGCATTGGGATTATATAAGTTTGAGAAATACTCCCGGTTCTTACGTTATTATGAATGAAGGTGCAGATAAATGGCTCGGAGAGTATGAAACTGAACTGATGCAGATCCTCGATACGATAAATGTTGCTGAGGGGTATATCAGCGAAGGCGAAGCCATTGAGATTGCTAAGAAAGCAATAGATGTGAAATACGATGAAATCCGCGCAAGGTTTGATTCCACAAACGGATTTTGGCGAATTAGTTTCCATGAGAAAAACTCTTCTGCCAGCGTTAAGGATATCATTATGACGCTTGAAGGAAAAATCCTTGATGATGAATATTTGAAGCTGAAGGAGGTGCCTTGATGAAAAAGAAGATATGGATACCGATTTTGATAGTTGCAGTTATCGCTATCCTTGTTATTCCGATTCCAACCGGAACCTATAAGGATGGTGGAACACGGGAATACACATCACTGACCTATAAGATCGTGGATTGGAACCGCTTGACCGATGATGGCTCCACATACAGCGCCACTAAGGTGTATTTCTTCCCGAATAACTTCCGTTCCATTGACAACCTATGGTATAAAGAAGAACCGAAGGTCGAACACACCTTTATTGCAACTATACTTGAAATCAATGGAACTTCTGTTACAGTGCAGCCGGTTGAGAACAATGCTATCCTAATGAGTTCTGATAAGGTTTCCTTTGGAACTGCAGACCTTGAAAAGATTGATGCAGAGGTTGGTAGTGTTGTAAAAGTCATCTATACAGGCGGCGTGATGGAATCTTATCCGGCAAAGGTTAATGCGAAGAGCTGGTCATTGTCAGATGATTTACGCCACATGGAATATACCGAGAAATGGTTGGATAAAGAAACAGCCGAAAAATGCGATAGCGATGGAAACATTGTTAATATTTTTTCGCAAAAGCATGTTTTTTAGAGTTATATAATTGAAGCGAGGTGATATCAGTGAAAAACAAGTATAAGCAAAAAAACATAGATATGTGTATTCGTCTAATTGCAAGGCATGATTATACTGCTCTTGAAGAATTTTATAAAGAATTTTCAAATCCTATCTACCGTTTTTCACTTATGCTTTTACACGATTCTCACCTTGCCGAAGACGCCATGCAAAACACATTTGTTAAAATAATGGCTAATGCCAAATCATACAGCCCGGGGACTAACCCGCGTGCTTGGATATTTGCAATTGCAAGAAATGTTTGCATGGATTTATATAATAAAAAAGTACCTATTGTCGAGGACACCGTTTTGCATTCTTTTTCGGACGAATATGCTATTGACACTCTTATTGATTCAATAACAGTCAGGGAGGCAATCCAAAAGTTGACAGAAATCGAAAAGGAAATCTTATCTCTCTATATATTTGCCGGATTGAAGCAGATAGAGATTGCTAAAGTATTACAGTTTCCTTATGTAAAGGTACGATCCCATTACAAATATGCTATTCAAAAATTGAGAAAGGAACTAAGTGATTGATAGTGAAAGATAAAGGTATCATTGATAAAATTAAAAAAAGTTACGAAGTGGAAGCTCCCGAAATTTTAAGCAGACTGTCATTTTCCCAAAATGAAACTGTTTCCCAATTTCCTCAAAAGAAATATGTACCGTTAAAAAGAATTATTGCTTGTTGTGCAAGTTTGGCTTTAGCTATTGGAATAGGAGTTGTTTCGGTAATGCATTTTAATATAGATAACAATAACAAACCACCGCTAAATACAAATGCTTTACAAAATACGGGTATGTCAGGAATAACAGGTAACGAAACAAACAACACACCAAACTCTAACTCGACGATTATAGAAGCTCCAAAAGTGTCATATGACATCCCATACTCAAGTGATTATATATGGACGTCAGTTGAAGATTTATATAAAAACGCTGATCTTGTCATTATAGGAGATTACAAAGAGACAAAAGATACCTATTATGCAAAAGACCGTGGAAGATTGATAACCTCTGGTACAGTTGAGATTGAGACAGTAATAAAAGGCGATCTTACCGAGATGAGTTTTGAAACAGAAGAAATAGAATATTATGGTGGAAAAATGAGCGTATCCGAATTTATAAAACAAAATGGAAAGGAGGTTACCAAGCAATATGTAAACGATAATTTTGAAGAACAGGAGGTGAGAGAAAGATATATAGGCGAAAAATCAAGCACTAGCGTAAATGCCAAAGAAGGTCACAAATATCTGATATTTCTTAATTATGACAAAGATTCTGACAGATATTTTGTATGTAGCGACAGCTATGGTATGCGTGAATTGAACGATGAAGGAAAAGCATGGAATCCTGATTTAGCAACATTTGAAAATATTACAATAATCGGAGGAATAAAAAGATGAATGCAACTAAATCAAAAGAATAATTGCGTTGTTGGCAGCGATCGTATTAAGCGTAGGTTTATCACTTGCGGTTAGTGCATCAAGCACAACAGAACCCCCGTTGTTGGGTGGTAATTTAATTTGGAACATTGAAAGTATTTATTATTATGTTGATTCCAGTGCAAATTCCTTTGTAACGCCAATCGCAAATGCTGCATACAATTGGGTTTATACCGGATATGGTTGGAATAATTTGTATCCTAACTCAAGAACATACAATATTACGTATAGCGCTATTGATATATATGGATATTCTTCGGCAGATGGAAATAATGGCTACACAACATTTTGGGCAAGAACAAATGGTACCACTGGAAACGCATATTCAGTTAATCCAAATTCTCAAAACTGGTTATTTAACGAAGTTAAATTAAATAGTAAATATCTTTCAAATCAAACGGATGCCTATAAACAGGGCGTTGTTGCTCACGAAATGGGACATTGCTTTGGATTGAATGAAAACAACACCAATCCATATAGTATTATGTGTCAGGCAGGTCATGGAAGAGCTGTTACAACCGTTCAGCAAGTTGACCAGAATGCATTCAATAGGAAACACCCATAAATTAGTTATATTTCAATAAGAAATCAGGAGGATTTAAAATGAAAAAAGTAATTAGTATTATCTGTGTTTTTACAATGCTGACATTCTCACTAATAAGTTGCGGGAAACAATCAACTGATGTGAATCCATCAAATACACTCGACAATAATAATGTAGTTGAAGTCACTAATACTAATGAAAATGATTCTATCAATTATACTATCTCCAAAGAGGCAGACTACGTAGCTTGCTTGCCTGAAGATTTGTTTGAAATCGCAGATGTTGTGGTCAAAGGAACATTTGGGAAGACAATCAATACATATGTATGTGATAACTCTTTGCCTGTAACACAAATAGTATTCAATGTTGACGATGTTCATAAAGGGAAAATTGCAGGAGCAAAGATTATCGTAGAATATTATGGTGGTACAGTATCTATGTACAGTTATCTCGATACATTAACTGAAGAACAAATTGCAAAGCGTGGACTTGATTGTTCTGTTAGTGAAGCAGCTAAAATGACGGTTTCATACGGTATGACTAAAGAATCTGTATCCGTTAATGAAAAAGATTCTTATATGTTATTCTTGTCTTATGACAAAGAAAATGATACATACTTCATTCTTTGCGATGCATATGGTGCATGCAAGATGGATAAAGGTCTCATTTACAGTTTAGCTGAAGAAAAATATGTTGATGCAGAATTTAAGTAATTGTCTACATGATTCATAAAAACATTTGGCTAAACAAGAAATGCCTCTGTGTTGGAAGCATTGTTTTCTAAGGAATTTATGTAAGTTTTAATTTCAGATTTCTGTTTAACACAGAGGCATGTTTCTTAAACAGCGAGGTAAAATATGAAAAAGCTAAAGAAAAACAAAATTTCATGTTTTTTATTAGTATTCGTATTTATAGCCACTTTCATCATCGCACCGTTAAATGTATCGGCGACTTCGGTAAATACATTTAGAGAAGCTTCCGGAATCACACAGCAATACCGTGCAACGGGAACAACTGCATGGCAAACACTAATGCCTAACACAACTTTTACGGGTGCTGACGGAGTTTTATTGCAAACTTCAAATAAACCCTATTATCTGAAATACAAATGCAGAGACAACTCTTACGGCTGGCTTGACCCTGTACTTAGTATAAATAGTGGTACATACGACTATGCTGGGTGGCTCGGATATTCTGTAACCAATATTTCAATTGAGGTTTACGATTACACGAGGCGGATATTTGATAACTATGTAGTTATGTATCGTGCCAAGGTGGCAGGAGCATGGCTGGATTGGGTAAGCAATGGAAATCCTAGCGTAATGCAAACAATAAAATCCGGATTTGGATTACAGGGTAATTTGGATACAAGTTCCACTGACGCAGGCTGGGCAAGCAAAGGTGTTATACAGGCTCTTGAAATACGGGATTACGAAAGAATAGAAAACTATCCTACCCCGTCTGCAAACGCAAAGATTATTGACGCGCCTTACATATATCAAAATTTTGATTATCCCAACGGTTGTGAAAGCGTCAGTACAGTAATGGCATTACAGAAAGCAGGAATCAATATAAGTGTTGACAGTTTCATTGACAATTACCTTGATAAAGGAGCAACACCGATTGTCGGAGGAACCGGTCCCGATCCTGATTTGGTTTACTGTGGAAATCCAAGGTTAAAATCCGGATGGGGTTGTTATTCGCCTGTTATTGTAAATGCGTTGAATAAATTTGTAAATAAAAATACCCATACAGTTTCTCAATTCTACGGCAAATCGCTTGATGAACTTTGCCACACATATATTGATAATAATATTCCTGTGATTATGTGGGCAACAGTAGGTATGATAGACAGCAGTGCAAGCAGCTACTATGCACATTGGACAAGCCCTGCCGGAAAGGCAATCTCATATAATACGAAACTTCACTGTGTTCTTCTTGTGGGATATGACGAGAATAACTATTATTTCAATGATCCTATGCATATGAACGCTGACGGAGTGAAATACACAGGTTATTCAAAGGCAAGCGTGGAGAAAGCATACAGTATCTTGAAAAAGCAAAGCATTGTTGTAGCGCCGAAATAATTGAAAAATATTGTTTTAACTTAATGGGTAATGGAAATGGATAACGTAAAAAGAAAGAATATTAAATTTAATGTTGGTGCTATAACTATTGTGTTATTGTTGGTAGTCGGTATGGGATTGTTGGGAGTAAATCAATTGCAGTATCACAAAAAAGAAAGTCAAAGAACTCATTTTATCCTTGATAAATGCGAGCCATTTAGCTCCGTAGGTATCAATTGCGAATCCGTAGTATAAAGATGAGGCAGAAAGGATGGTGAACAGTTTGGACGATAGTAAAATAATTGAGTTGTTCTATGAGCACTCGGAGCAGGCAATCATTGAACTATCGAATAAGTACGGCACTGTATGCACAAGAGTAACGAAAGGTGTCGCTTCAGCGGCACCTTTCAAATACGGGTAGAAAAAGTCACAAATAAATGATATAATAAAGAAAAATTTCAAAAGGAGCGCCTATGGGAAAGCAGCACAACAGAAGAATATTCGCAGGGTTCTACAAGCGGTATGACGGCAAATTCATCTACGTTGTCGCTGTCGTCCCTGATGTAGACACCGGAGAACAAGTGGTCATCTTTCACGAAGGGATCGACGCCTGTGAGTGCAAATACTACTCCATGACCAAGCAGTCATTCTGCGAGATGGTGGAGGTGGACGGCGAATGGGTAGATAAGTTCGTCCGTCAGCCTCAGGTCAGAATCACGGATACGCACATTCAGAATCTCATCGACGGCGGATTTAACGGCCCCGTCCGAAAGAAACAACCGGTGGACGAGGAATTGCTCGCATACGAGTCCCGTCGGTATCGCCGCGCCGAAACCTATACCGACTATGCAAAAGACCTCTGCACAAACTACAAGATTGATCTGCGCAGATACAATTTGTGCGTGACACAAAAGCGGTATATCGGCGTAGACGGTAAATCCGATTTCGATATACTGAAAGAGGATCTGAAATTCCTAAATGACTGTCTCAAAACCGTTCTCAAAAGCTACGGCACATATTTCAAAGAACGGTACGTTGACGGACTATCTGTCCGCAAGTATGCCGAGGCACACAATATGAACCGTGGCAGCGTGGATCACCTCAACAGAAAATTCATAGCAGAGCTTGCTGTTGCTCTCAAAGCGCGGGACGAAGCGGACGGCGTGTGCCGACTGCATAAAAGAAAATAAGTTAATATCTCATACAGACACTTGCTTATCCAAAGCAGGTGTCTTTTTTATGCCCAAATGCCTATGACAGAATTATGTCAAAACCAATCGAATTCCCAAATACGGAATGAGAGGATAAATTTTGCCGACATCTAATATTTTCGCACTTTCCGACGGCTATATGGTGAGAGAAATATATTTTCTTTTTCCGCCGTTATGACGGAACTGTGTCAGTCGGGAGTTGGATCGGCTTGAAAAGTGAGAGAATTAAAATTTTTGGTTGTAGCATACCCCAAAAATTCCTATGACGAGTGAAGATATGTTTTTCTTGGTTATAGGGATCTTGTTTTATCGGCTTAAAAAGTGAGGCGATTAAAATTTCACGCATAGACCTTTCGTTTTTTAGGCTTGAAAAGTGAAGGGATGAATTTTCTTCTCCCTCCGCCCTTGTGACACGTTTATGTCAGTTGGGAGTTGAATTACCATGGAAAAGTGAAAGGTACTTTTTCTCTCCTCTGCCGTTACTATGACAATTTTATGTCACACGGATAATCGTTTCCTTTGGACGAGTGAGAGGATGTCTTCTCAAACACAACTGAATAACCTGCCGACAGGATATGCGGCGGTGGACTTTGCGATGACAGCGATCCGAAGGATCGTGCCGTAGGAGAAAGGCGCAGACGATGCGCCCTCAAAAGAGGACACGGCGAGCGAGGCACAAACACCGATGCGAAACACGGTCAGAGTGAGCGTAGGAACGATGTCGGGTGTACAGGTAAAAACTGCGGAGAGCGAAGAAGGACTATGAACTTTCTCTCGTAGGACAAAAGCCGTGATCTGCAAAACTAAAAACGACTTTTTATGAAAGGTGGGATGGCTATGATTGTGCCAAACGAAACAGACCAACACAACACAGAAAGGAAAAAGATAATGAAAAAAGATGAACTGAAGCTACTCAAAATGTCGGACATCCAAGTGCGGGAAGTGGATTGGCTGTGGTATCCGTATATTCCCTTCGGTAAGCTGACGATCATACACGGCGATCCGGGAGAAGGCAAAACAACCTTCGCACTCCGCCTTGCCGCCGCCTGCTCCACCGGAACGCCTCTGCCGAATATGGATACCATTGCACCCATAACGGTGATCTATCAATCGGCAGAGGACGGTCTCGACGATACCATCAAGCCTCGTCTCATAGAAGCAGGCGCAGACCAGGAACGCATCATCAATATTTGCGAGGAAGAAAAATCTCTGCATATGTTGGACGAAAGAATTGAAAAAGCCATCGTGCAGTGCGGTGCCAAGATGCTTATCCTCGATCCGATGCAGGGATACCTTGGAGAGCGTGTGGATATGAACCGTGCCAACGAGGTGCGGACGATTATGAAATCCATCGGGCAGGTCGCACAGCGGACAGGCTGTGCCGTTGTCCTTGTAGGACACCTCAACAAAGCCGCCGGTATGAGCAGTGCCTACCGTGGACTCGGATCTATTGACTTCCGCGCCTCCGCAAGAAGCGTTCTCGTGGTGGGCAGACTGCGGAGCAACAAAAATGTCCGTGTCATCGTTCACGACAAATCTTCTCTTGCTCCCGAAGGTAAGTCCCTCGCCTTCAATCTCGGTAACGAAGAAGGCTTTTATTGGCTCGATGGTTATGAAAATATTTCTCCCGAGGAATTGCTGTCCGGCTACGGCAATCAGGAAGAAACGAAAATGATGCAGGCAGAGGGACTGATCCGAACCATGCTGGACGGCGGTGCCGAGCTGCCCTGCGGTGAGATCTTTGCGGCGGCAAAGAGAAAGCAGATCTCACAGCGCACCGTCAACGAAGCAAAGAAAAATATCAAGGGCATCGTCACCCGAAAGGTAGGCGTAAAGTGGATGTGGTCTATCTCGGGTGAAGATTGCAACATTGCAGAGGTGTCCTATGAAAAGGTATAGAAAACGCAGCTCTGCATGGTTCCCATGGGAGTCCCTTGCATTGTTGCATTGTTCTTTTTGCCAAGACAACGGATGCAAAATACCGAGCGCGGGAGCGAGAACGAAGGGCGCAGAACACCGCCCTTTGAGTCACACAAACGCCCTGTGTGCCGTTTTTATCGCAGGGACGGGTAAACACCCCGCCGAGCAAATATTCCCCTTTTTCTGCCGTTGTTTCGGAAATACGGAGAAGGCGAGGGCTACGCTTTTGTACTCTCTCTTTGGAGAGAGTGCGAGCATCGCATTCGACTGGTCGCGGAACGCCCGCGCCCTGCCTTCTGCTACTCGGCGGGCAGAAGCCCTGCACCCACTTCTTACCTTCTTTGAAAAGAAGGTAAGCCAAGAAACTTTAGAACAGAAAGGAGCATCTATTTTTGAAAAACAAGAAGATGAGTATACGCATCAGCGAGGAAAACCTCGCCGCCATACACCGCAAGGCAGAGCAAGCGGATATGACCTTCACAGACTACGTGACAAAAGCCTGCCTCGGCAAACAGATCGTTGTCATAGACGGTCTTGACGATGTGCTCCGTCAGCAGAAAGCCATCGGGCGCAACCTCAATCAGCTCACGATGCTCTGCAATATGGGGAGAGTGAGTGTGGCAAGCCTTGCGGAAATGAAAGAGCAGTACGCAGAGGTAAGCGCAGCTCTGACGGAACTGCTGGAGCGAAAGCGGTGGTCGGATGGCAACGGTTAATATCATGAAAAATAAGCGCACGCAGTCAAGAGCCGGACTTGCATTCATCCTCTCTTACTGTAAGCGCGACAGCAAAACCATTCACGAAGGCAAAAAACTTGTGTCGGGTGTCAACTGTCTTCCCGAATCCGCTTACCGTGAATTTATGAATACCAAGCTGCAGTATGGAAAGACCGAGGGCAGAAAGTTCTATCACTTCACGCAATCCTTCCATCCCGATGAGAAGCTGACACCCGAAACCGCTCATGAGATTGCGCTGAAGTTTGCACAACAGATGTTTCCCGGCTTCGAGGTTCTCGTTGCCACCCATACCGATAAGGCACACATCCATTCACACTTTGTTGTCAACAGTGTGAGCTGTGATACCGGATATAAATATCATTCGGACAGCGATAACATCCAACGCCTGCGAGATGCCTCGGACAAGCTGTGTATGGAATACGACCTGTCGGTTGTCGTGCCGAAGGATAAATCTCAAAAGGTGAAGCAGATGTCGGCAAGAGAATATCACTCTGCCGAGCGCGGGGAGAGTTGGAAGATGCGGCTGATCGTTACGATTGAGGATGCCATGGCAATCGCAAGATCGAGAGAACATTTTATACGCTTGATGGAAGCCGAGGGCTATGAGGTGAAGTGGACTCGTGACCGAAAGAGCATCACCTACACCACACCCGACGGAAAACGGTGCAGGGATAACAAACTGTACGAAGAAAAATTTTTGAAGGAGAATATGGAATATGAGTTCAGAATACGGCGAGAAATCGAGAGAGGATTTGAAGGGTACGGCGAGAGCGCAGATCAAGAAAGCGGAAACCTCCGTCCCCTGTACGGCGATCATGGACGTGAACTGGAAGGCGTTGATCGCGGCGATGAATACGCAGGTAGATATGCTTTCGGAGATACAGGAGTCCTTGAAAACGCTGGCGACCAAAGAGTATATCACCACGGAGATGGATCAGCAGTTCAGGATACTGACCGAGTACGCCGAGAGCAGTCGGGAGCAGATCGAACAGTTCACGGAGATGATGGAGCAGACGGTGACGGCATATACCGAACGGATGAGTACGGCAGCCGAGAATTTATCCTCACAGGTTGGGAAAACGAGCGAGCAATTCTCACAGAGTCTCTCTTCGGAGCAGGAAACGGTGAGAGCGTTTACGAAGCGGAGTATTTGGATCTCGCTGATCCCGACGGCAGCGCTGATCATCTGGGAACTGATACGGCATATCTTTTTGCTGACCTAACGAATATCATCGACGAGGATTCTCCCGTGGAGGATTGCACTACAATGCATCAGCCACGCAGACAAAAGAAGAATACCGGCCCCGTGATGGGCGGTATGTAAAACAATAATGCAACAGCCGATAGCGGCGGAAAGGAGTTCAATGAACGAATACAAAGAATATCTTGAAACAGGAATGCTCGGCAGCTACAGACCGGAAAGCGCCATCGTTAAAAAAATCGACAGCGGTGCAGCGTTCGCTGTCTTCCGTGATTCAACCTACACCCTCGATGACGATACCTGCACCCGTGAGCGTGAGATGTTGATTAAAGGAAAGCGGTTTATTATTTCCTCTGTCTTTCCCGTGAAAGCGAAAGCAACGGCTACGGACAGAATGCTGGCTCTCATAGACGCAGACCTCCAAAAAGATGCTAAAAGTTTTTGAATTTTTCCGATTCTGAATGGACTTCCGGCAAGGGATACGGTATACTGTGTGATACCGTATCGGCTTGCCCTGCATAAAAGGAGGATGCAAAATGACAAGCCCAAAATATACAATACTCTACGGTAGATTAAGCCAGGACGACGGCAAGAGTGCCGAGTCCAACAGCATAACCAATCAGCGACTCATGCTTGAAAAATACGCCCGCGACAATGGATTCGATAATGTCCTATTTCTTGCTGACGACGGCTATACGGGAACGAACTTCGAGCGTCCCTCTTGGAAACAGATCGAAGAAATGATCAAGCGCGGTGAGGTGGAAACACTGATCGTCAAGGATCTCAGCCGACTCGGCAGAGAATATTTGCAGGTGGGATATTATCTCGAACTGTTCTTCCCCAACATGGGAATACGGTTCATAGCGGTCAACGACGGCGTGGATTCGCTGGTCGAGGGGAGCAACGATTTCAGTCCGATACGCAACTGGGCAAACGAGCTTCACGCAAAGGATTCCAGCAAGAAGGTTCGTGCGGTGAAAAAGCTTCAGGCAGAGCGAGGGGAACGGCTCGGCGGCAGACCTGCCTACGGCTACAAAAAGGTAGACAAGGAAAGCAAAGAGATCATCCCCGATGACGAAGCCGCAACGGTGGTACGGAGAATATTCTCATTATGTGCCTCCGGCAAAGGCCCCAATCAGATCGCCCGTATTCTTCGTGAGGAAAAGGTGCTGACACCCAGCAATTATTACTTCCAAAAGCACAAAAAAGGGCATTTCGGATTGGACATCACCCGTCCCTATGCATGGGGGAGCAGTACCGTGACGGGTATCCTTGACAACAAGGTGTACCTCGGACACACCATTGGACTGCGTACCACGACGATATCGTATAAAAACAAAACAACGGTACACCGCCCCGAAAGCGAATGCGCCGTTGTGGAAAATACGCATCCCGCGCTGATCACGCAGGAGCAATGGGATATCGTTCAGGATGTACGCACGCACAAGAAACGCACACCAAAGCAGATGGCAGAGCCGAAAATCTTTTCGGGACTCGCCTACTGCGCCGACTGCGGAAGGACGATGGTACTGCACCGAGCAAGCACGATGAAAAAGTCTGATTACAATTTCAAGTGCTACACCTACGGCAAGCGCGGTAAGGGAGAATGCACTCCCCACCACATCCGAGAGGAAGAACTGTACGCCATCATACTGGATGACCTGCGACGGGTGACACACTTCGCCCGTAAAAAGGAACGGCAGTTTGCGGAGTATATCAACCGCAAAAATACAGCACAGCTTCGACAGGAGATCAACGCGCTGCAAATGGAGATTGACACGGCGCGTAAGCGCAGAAGCGAGCTGGCGACCTTGTTCAAGCGGCTGTATGAGGATAACGTGCTCGGTCGTGTGACCAATGAGCAGTTCCGTCTTCTCTCTGCCGATTACAATGCCGAGCAGAAAGAGATAGACGATGCTCTTCCTCTAAAAGAGGAACGCTTGGAAAAACTGAAATCGTCGGCTGCCAATGTAGACGCTTTCATTGAGAAAGCAAAACGGTACAAAACCATTGATAAATTGACACCCGAAATCGTGAGGTTGTTTATTGCGAGAATCGAGGTCGGAGAACGCACTGTGAAATACTCACGGCACTCTGCTCAAAAAATCCGTATCATTTACCGTGACATCGGTGAATGGGATTACGACGATGCGGTCGAAGCCGAACAGCAACAGCCACAGGTCGTAGCAGTAACGGTTGCACAGCCGGAACTGCTCCCTGCATAAGCACCGCACAAAGCGGGATAAACGCAGTAAAGGCGGATGACAAACGCCATCCGCCTCTGCTGCACCTACATACTGTCAGAAAATGTCCCTATGAACACTAACAGAAGGGTTTCCGGCGTTTTTTCATTTTTACGAAGAAACAGCAAAAACGAAAAATCACAAATTTTCATTAGCAAATTCTCCGTCTGCTAATGGAATTTAGGACTAATGTCGTCCGCCTTTCAGGTGGACGGCTTGCTAATAAAAATTAGCAAAAAAATCGCTGTTTTGCTAATGAAATTGCCCTCTCTGCTAATGGCGGAAAAAATCGAGCCAAAAATCCTGCTAATGGACAAGGCGGTCGTTACCCTGTTAATTCGTTCATTTTTCAATAATGGAGGATTATTCGCAAACTGCACCTATACCATTTCCTGTTATATAATTGCAGTATGCAAGGTAAGAAGGTTCTCCTTGTAGATGCCGATCCACAGGGCGACCTCACAACTTGTCTTGGTTGCAAAAATAATTGTTGACTAAGCCTTTTCACTTCTAAGGAAAGGAGGTTTACAATGGCAGATATTAAAACAAGAGATGTAGTCAAGGGTTCTATCAAGACCATTGATAAAGCCGCCGTTGCCGGAGAGCGAATGAAGCAGGCGTATATCTCTAAAGGTGCAATGCCTAATGCTATGCAAGATATGTGGCACAAGATTGTTTCTGAGTTCTTTCCCACATCGGGTTATCAGCCTACCTATGAAATGGATATAGAAGCCTATACCGAAGAAAATATGGGCAGTCCTGATTATCGTAGCGAGATTTGGGCTCCCGTTATTAAAAAGTAAGGTTCTGCCGCCTGCAATAAAGCGGGCGGCATTTCTAAAAAAATTATAAAACCACCTAACCAACCTCAGATTGTTCCGACTATATAGGCGTAACAATCATGATTGAAACGAAAAAGGTGCAAGATGAAAACAAACGAAACACTAAAATTACTTGATGACAAAGACTTCCTTGATAAGATATATCATTTTTCTTACCATAGGTGCAATACATCTTTTGAAGCTGAGGATCTATGCTCGGATATAGTTCTTGCAGTAATATCAGCCATACATAAACAAGAACGTATTGATAATTTTTACGCCTTTGTATGGACTGTTGCTCGCAGAGTTTATGCTGATTATTGTGAGAAAAGAAATGCGGAACGCCAAGTGTTCAGCATTGAAAACAGCGACTTGATGTTAGCATCTAAAGAAAATGAAATAGAAGAATTTGTTGAGGAAGCAGCCGAACAAGAACAAATAAGTAGGATTTTCAAGGAAATTGCTTTTTTGTCAAAGGCATACCGAGAAGTAATGGTAATGTTCTACATTGATGAGTTGAAGGTTAAAGAGATTGCTACAAGACTTGACATCAATGAAACCACTGTAAAGCAACGTTTGTTTTCTGCACGAAATTCAGTTAGAAAAGAGGTTGAAACTATGAGCGAAAGAACGTATGTATTAAAGCCTATCAAATTGGCTATTTCAGGAACAGGAAATCCTTGCGGCAACGATCCTCGTTCTAAAACCGAAAGGATGTTTTCTCAAAACTTAATATATTTGTGCAAAGACAAACCAAAGTCGCCAAAAGAACTGTCTGAAGAACTTTGCGTGCCTATGCCTTATATTGAAGAAGAATTGGAAATTCAATGTCACGGCGAAAACGGGAAATATGGTATGCTCCGCAAACTTGAGAACGGCAAGTATGCAGTAAATATTCATTTGGTGGATTATGATGAGTACGACCAAGCCAATAAAATTTACGAAAAGCATTTACCTGAATTTTGCGAAGTTATCAAAAACACGCTGAAACAGAATGAAGAAAAAATACTTTCATTCCCTTATTTAAGCGAACAGAAAGATTTACGTTTTATTATGTGGTCTTTAATTTCAAGAACAGTTTGGGATTTTGAAGAAAGAATCAATAAAGTTCTTGCAGAAAAATACTTCTCTGATATTGTTCCGGTCAATAGAACATTTTCTTGCGTTGCAGTTGCATATACCGATGAACAATATCCTGAATTTGATTTCTATGGTAGCGATGGTATAGATGCAACTTCAATCGGTGGGTATAAGTCGGTATTCGCATCCAACATTTACGGCAAGCGTATTGATAAGCACTTCCATTGTGGACACAACCTATCTCACGATCCCAAGCTCTTAATGGTACTTAGAGCCATTGGAGGAATTGCTATTGATGATCTTTCCGAAAGTGAAAAAGAAATAGCAGCCAAAGCTCTTGAATGTGGGTATCTTCGCAAGAATGGAAATATCATTGAACCTAAAATCATTGTGATTGATAGAAAGAACGATATGGATTTCTATAATCTTTCTTTTGATTTCAATAATGATATGGGAACGGTTATTGAACAAATTGCCGCTGAGCTTTCTGTGTTTATGAGAACACACATTCCCGAACACCTAATGAACGAGTATCAAATCTATACGGGACTTATTGCGGGAGTCAGAATATTGGCAAAAGCAATCGAGGAATGTATTAACGAAGGTCTGCTTGTAGAACCTGAAAACAAGGTTGGAGCAGAAGGCGTACTGATGATTGTGGAAAGATAATTAGATAAAAAAGCAGAGCCGTCACAAGTTCAAACACGAGACTTCTTTAGATATTGTGTAAACCTCCGAGACGGTATAAAATAGAAATAA